>Ga0065705_10104357_pt1 | contig 18381 bp, 23 predicted proteins | sample SwibulcommuniRL2_FD_59092 | JGI IMG/M metagenome (GOLD analysis project Ga0065705, IMG submission 59092) | Bulk soil microbial communities from switchgrass field near Rose Lake, East Lansing, Michigan, USA - RL2 Bulk Soil v2 (version 2) | ecosystem: Environmental > Terrestrial > Soil >...
CACCACGAGTGTTACGATGGAAACGGCTACCCGGACCGCCTGCAGGGGGAATCCATTCCCCTGGCGGCCCGGATCGTGGCGGTCTGCGATTCGTATGAAGCCCTCACCAGTACTCGCACGTACCGCTCGGCGTTCTCCCCAACGTTTGCCATGACTTTCATGCAGAGCGGCAAGGGGCGCACCTTCGATCCGCGCCTGGTAGATCTCTTCTTCCTGAAGGTGGTCAAGGAACCCTAATGTCGATCCGTTCCATCGTTCCCTACCTCCAGGGCCAGCGCCCCGGCATGCAGGCGGGCAGATCTGTCTCGCGCCAGGAAGAAGCCCTCGCTGCCATCCTCTATCCGGATACGCTCTTCGCCTCGACGATCGCCATTCAGCAGCAAGTGAAGTTGGCCGATGTTTCTTTCTGGCAGGAGGAGATCGACTTCGCCCAGATGAAGGCGGAGGCAATCGCGGGTGTCATCATCCGGGCCGGCCAGCGCACTTGGGTCGATGTCCGCTTTAAAGAGAACTGGCGCAAGGCTAAAGCAGCTGGCCTGCCGCGCGGCTCCTACTTCTTCTATGACAGTCGCGAAGACCCGAAGAAGCAGGCGGCGCTCTGGTGGGAACAGATCCGTGAAGATCCGGGGGAACTCGTCCACGTCGCCGACCTCGAAGAGTCCTATGGCGGCCCCTTCGGGACCAAGGCCCACTTCAAAGAATTCCTCCTGGAGTTCCAGCGCCTCTCCCAATTGCCCGACCAGCGCATTGCCGTTTACACCGGATTCTACTGGTGGCTGAAGCGCGTCGGGGACGATCCGTTCTTTCGCCAGTTCAGTCTTTGGTTAGCCTGGTATGCGGTGATGAGCTTGGTTCGTGTGCCCCCGCCCTGGACTGAGCGCGATCTGCTCTTCTGGCAGTACACCGCCAGCGGCGACGGACCCTTGTATGGTGCCAGCTCCCAGGAGATCGACCTGAACTGGTATTGCTGCGATCTGGACAGCTACCGAAAGCGCTTCCTATTCACAACTGGAGACCCTATGCCCGATTACATTTTTTCTATCACCCCTCTCTTTCCGGAAGGTTCCTCCGTTCGCCCCGAGCCAGACACCGGCAACACGAAGCTGACGATCGGATTGCCTTACGGCCGGTTCGCCTATGGCAATCGGCGGATCACGATCGCCGAGGACAGGTTCGAGAACAATGTCCAGGTCAATAAGTCCGGGGATATCTGGCTGGAAGTGCTGGAAGTCAACGGGACCGCGCTGCCGGCGCCGGCCTACATCGCCCAGGTCCACCTCGGACGGCAGGTCGCGACGATCACGCAGATCGGCACGATCCCGACCAACCCGCCTCCCTCCCCCGGCGACGATATCGTCATCACGCAGACATTCGCCTCGCCTGGCTATATCTCCCAGACGATCACCACTACACTGAAACCGGAATGAAGGAAGTCACAGTCACGACGACCGTCCAGCGCGCGCCCCATGTGATCTCCCCTGCAGTTCAGCTCTACCAGCTGCGGGATGATTTCGGCATTTGGGGAGGCGCCCGGTCCTGCGCGTCCGGTGGTTGCCCGGCTGTCGTGCCACTTACCCCAGTAGACCAGCCTGATGTATGGTTCACCAAAGGCTGGCAGTTCCACCTGGTTGCGATCAACATGGGAATGCCCCTCAGCGCGGTTATCTCGCTCATGGGAGACGAGAAATCATTCATGAATGGGACCGGGATCACCAGTGGGTCGCAACGCAATAACTACCTCACCGGGAACGTGGGCTACAGCAAGGACCCTGCGACGGACAAGTTCCGAAGCACCTGTTTGAGTATCCACACCGGCTGGGATGATGGCACCTGGATGTATCCCGTCGCAATGGACGGGACCAGGGAGCCTCCCATGAAACCCGGCCGGCCAGCGCCACGGACATTGCAGGAGATCCGTCCGGAAGATTACCTGATCACTCCCTGGGATTATCCAGAGATGTTCGTGATCTGCACGAATGTCCGCTGGAAAATCGATCCCAAGAGGCTCGCCTATGGTCCGTATGATCACGGGATCGTTCGCCCCTGGCGCCAGGACATGGGAGACAACGACATCTATACCTATTTCCCATTTGTGACCACGCAGCAAAACGTGCGCACGCCGCTCAGCTGGTGGACCAAGCTGGCTCCAGGCACGCCACTGCCGAGCTACTATCGGAGATGAAGGAGGATGCGATGAACAGAATAACGTTTCTTTTTGGAGGCGACTATGCCTAGAACACGACCTGCAACACTGATTACTTCGGGTGTGCTGGGCGGAGGCGCGGCTGCTCCTGTAACTTATACCATCTCCGGCTTAGTGACCGACGGCGTGAATAACATCGAAGGCGCAACCGTGGCACTTGGGGCATACAGCGCGGTGACAGCCGCGAACGGGACATACACCATATCAGACATCCCGGCAGGAACCAGTGGCACGCTAACAGCAACAAAGACGGGATATATTTTTACCGGCATTTCCATTTCTGCTATGACCGAAAATCTGGCTGGTCAAAACTTCGTCTCTGCTTGGTACTCTCCTGGCTTCGCTCCTACCGCTGTGTATGATGCGACCCTGGCGGCAAACCTCGCCGCAAGTCGGGTCAATCTCATAAATCCAGGCACATACGATTTGGGCGGCGTAGGCTCTCCTACTCATTCACAGGCTAACGGGTGGAGCGCGTGGGCGGCGAATAAATATTTCGACACAGGCATAACCCCCGGCACTACGCCGGTTTCAGTCATGATCGTGACAAATGTGATCACCGCTTACGGCTATCTATTTGGCAACAATCAAGCCAGTCCTCAGCGCGGTGTCCACTTAGCGGCATTGGCGACCGAAACTCAATCGTATGTGCAATATGGTAGTGCAGATGGTTATCCCGTTGTTGGCTCAATTTATTCGAGCCCGGCTGTGATCCTGCTTGCTAATAATAAAGTGTACGTTAATGGGACTGATGTCGGTAACTTTGCATACGGCACTCCCGATATAACCATACCGCTATTCCTGGGAACGGTGAACAACTTCGGTGATCCACATGGCAACGTCGCCGCTGGAAGCATTTTTGCTCTGTGGCTCTATCTCGGTACGTTGAGCGCGGGGCAGGTTGCTACACTCAATTCTGTTGCTATGGCAAATTTTACTTAGGTGGCGACCTTGAAACGCAGGAATGGTATGTAGCGCCATGAGCGGTACAGGCATTATTTCCGACCCCTGGGATTTGGCAACAGCCTTAGCGTATCCGGCAGCGGTGCGTCCGGGCGATACGTTCTGGCTGCGCGCCGGGACATATACAGGGGAGTGGTTAAGTTATCTAGGCGGCACAACCAACAGGCCAATAACCATAAAACCATATCAAGAGCCGGGACAATCGCCGGAGCGCGTCATTATAGACGGCCACATTTGGGCAAAAAACTCACGCGTAGTTTTTCAGGGTTTGGAGTTCACTCACTCCGCGCAGGACGGCACAAATCTGGCAGGGCTGGAAACGTCCGGAGTGAGCGGGAAAATCTCGGTCATCAACTGCATTATCCATGATGCAGAGGGGAGCGGTTGCGGGTTTTGGCGTAATGTTCAGCCCGGTTTGTTTTATGGCAACCTTGTATATTTCAATGGGCGGCAAGATCCCGGGCAAAATCACGGGCTGTATACGCAGAACGTCGCCGGGGTGGTCAAGACCATCAAAGACAATATCATTTGGGGAAACTGGGGCTATGGCATCCACGCCTATGGCTCCGCGTATATGGACGACTTTTCAATAATCGGCAATACGATATTTGGAAATGCGGCGAACTGTTTTGACTTCCACATTGGAGGCAATGCGCCATTCAGTAACCCAACCCTGACATCCAATTACATCTACGGAACCTCACGCGTCGGATATGGATCGGGAAACACCGTCACGAATGCGAAGATCAACGGGAATTATTTCGTGAACCCGACAGGAGCCGGTGCGCTGACCCTGACGACCTGCGTACCTACTGAATTTGGAAGCAATTATTTCTATGGCACTCGCTCAGGCTGGACGGATGGCGACTATCCGACCAACACCTACGGCGCGGGCATCCCGGACGCGGCATTTGTGCGAGGGAATGAGTACGATGTCAACCGCGCCAACCTGACGGTTTACAACGGCTCATCTGCAAACACGATTGATGTAAATGTATCGGCTCTATTCGGGCAGTCGGGAACTGTGAAAGCCCACAATGCGCAAGATTATTTCTCGGACATCCAGACATTGACTATCACGGCAGGCGTGATAACGGTCAACATGCAGGCGGCGAATAGGACAGTACAAACCCCTGTCGGTGTAGCCGCGCCCGCTAAGTCGTTTCCGAAGTTCGGCGCGTTTATTTTAGTGAAACAATAGAATGAACATTGTATTCTGTGGTCGCTGCCACAAGGAGATAGAAAAAGACAACGCGGAGGTTTGTTGGTATTGTCTTGACTGGCTTTGTGTTGACTGTTGGGATAAGTACGGGCATTGTGGACACAAAGAAGCGGAGAGAATGAACGAACAGGCGCGACAAGTACCGCAACCGCAATAGAACGGAGATCAATTGGAAGCGAAATGCCTTGATTGTGGTAAGTCATACGAAGAGTTCGGCTTGGATGTTTCGATGCCGGATGAGGATTGGAAACTTATCAATCCAAAGAAAGACGGATTGCTTTGCGCTAACTGCATTGTGAAAAGAGCGTCGCAAATTGAAGGTGTGATTGTTATAAAAATGCAATTGGACTTTCGCAAATAGAACGGATATTCAATCAGAAAGGAAATAATGGCACGCGTATACAACAAAACCTTCGACGAACTGATCTGGGACCAGGTCAATCCACAGAGCAAAGAGCTCCTGAACGATTTCATTCTGGACATGCGGACTCGGAAACTTTCGCCGATCACCATCACCCAGTACCAATCAGATCTGCGTGCTTTTCTTTGCCATCTATTTCGGGCGTATAACAACCGGTTTGTGCTGGAGCTGACCCGCAAGGACCTGATGCGCTATGCTCTGTGCCTGGTCGAGGAGCGAGGACTGTCCAACAGCCGGCGCAATGTCCTGATGGCATGTCTGCGATCGATGCTGGAATATGCAGAGCTCGACGACGACTGGCAGTACGAGATCAATGCCTCGAGGCTGATCAGGAGCCTGCAAAAAGAGCCCATCAAGCCGATCATCTTCCTCGATGACACCACGGTGATGGATCTGTTCAACCGGCTGATGCAGTGCCAGGAATACCAGAAGGCCACTATCCTGATGCTCGCCTACGAGTCTGCCGGCCGGCGGGCGGAGCTGGCCCAGGTGGAGAAATACAGCTTCTTGGATCCGGCCCGCAACAACACCAATGTGGTGATCGGCAAGGGTCGGAAGAAATTCTCCCTGCTCTATTTTGACACCACCCGCCAGGCGGCTGTCAAGTGGTTGGAGCAGCGGGGCGAGGACGATATCGCCGACCTGTTTGTGGCTGGAGAAGGATCTGCAAAGCACGAAGCTGATCCCATGGATGTCTACTATATGTTCAAGTCAATGAGGCAGATGCTGGACCTGCCGGGTGACGACGAGCTGGAATTCGGCACGCACAGCATGAGACATTCAGCCCTCACGAATTACAAGAACGGGACACACAACGTTTGCAGACTTCTTGGGAAGCCGGGCTTCTCGCTGGACCAGCTTCAGCGCCTGGCTCACCACGAATCTGTCGACACCACCCAGGGTTATTTGCCGGACATCACCAACCAGGAATTGGAAGGGATGTTCGGGATTGAGATCCGAGCATGACCATCGACGATCCCAAACTGGCGCAGGTGCTGGAAAAGGCTGACAAACTGGACGTAACCCTGGCTGTCGAGCTTGCCAGTTATATGAAACAGGAAATCCAGAAACTCGAAGCACATGTTGCCGATCAGGTCCGCACGGCAGTCAACGCCAACGCGCAGACAGTGAAAAGGTTCGACGAAATGGAGGCAGCGTTCAAGAACCTCAAGCTGGACCTGGAGCAGACCCGCATGAATCGCGCCAACATGGAGTTGAGAGAGGCGGAGGCGCGCTATAAGATTGCGCTGGATCACAAGGATGGGCTCAGCACCCAGGAGAAGATCGAGGTGAAGAAGACCCTGGAGGATCAGCTGACCGATCGGGAGCGGGTCCGCGCGGAGCAGCGCCGCACCTGGTGGCGGGAGAAGATCCTACCGGGGGTGACCACGGCCCTGATCATCTCGATCGTCGCGCCGGTGGGGTTGGCGCTCTTCATTGCCATCCTGATATTTGTGCTCCGCGCGCTTGGGTTGGAGGTGCAGTTCCCATGAAGTTCTATTTCTACAACCACCAGAACAAAGGACTGCCGCTCGTGCGTGCAATGGAGTCGGCTGGCTGGATCTGGACCGCCCAGGCGGGCTATGCCGATATAGTCTTCTCTGATTCGGATGTCAAAGCACGCGCCAAGAGCCTGGCCAGCTTCCGCCAACGCGGTAAGAAGATCTTCCTCTATCCCCATGCGGCCCGTCCTAACCTGTTCAACGACTTCGAAGGCTATCCTCCCCTGCCCTACATCACCGCACGTTTCGTCTCTTCTGAAGGGCACATCGAGATCCTGAAACAGATCGGCTTGACGGACCCCTTCGAGGTGACCGGCTGGTACCTGTGCCCGATGAAACCCTTTCAGCCGCGCGAGCGGGCCTACAAGATCTTGTTCGCACCCATCCATCCCAACTCGAACGGCACACTCTCGAAGCCGGATAAGAAGTTCAATACAGACACCTTCCGCAAGCTCCTGCCCTTGGTGGAGGAAGGTGCGATTGAGCTGACGGTCCGCTCCCTGCGCGGGTTGGACAAAAATGGTCTGTGGGAAGCGCCTGGCGTGATCTACGTGGAAGGCCAGCCTGATCAGTCCTATGCCCAGATCGATGCAGCGGACGTGGTCGTCTCCCACCAGACTTTCGCCTACATCGCGGTTGCCCGGGGCGTGCCCACTGTGATGATGTCTGAACAGTACCCGCCGCGCATTGGCTGCGAGGAGTACAACACGTTCCAGTATGTCATGAACTGGGAGAAATATCGCGACCTGCTTGCCTATCCCCTGGACATCCTGGCCGAAGACGACACCCTGGCGCTCTTCCAGCGCGCGGTCCGCTCGGACGAAGAGATTGTTAACTGGCGCTGCCGACTGATCGGGGAGCCCTTTGACCCCCTGCAGTTCGTGAAGAAAGTGAAGAAGTACCTATGATCCTGGCGACCGACCTCCACGAGAAGATCGTCAATATGAAGTCCACCTCCAGCGTTCGCCCGGGAGAAGGTGAGCACTTGTCGTACCTGGCTGCCCAAGTGCCTCATAAGGGCGTGATCGTCGAACTTGGTTCTTTCCAGGGCAAGTCCACGTGCTACCTGGCGGCTGGCGTGCGGCAGCAGGGTCGGCGGGTCCGCATCTACTGTGTCGATCTGTGGGATCTGGGAGTCTATACTCCCAATCGCCACCACGATCCAATGGTCTTCCAAAAGTTCCAGGAACATCTGCAGAGTCTAGGCTTATGGGAAGACATCCGTCCGATCAAATCCAACACCGTGGCAGCTGCGATGAGTTGGTCCAAACCAGTCGATCTGCTCTTCATCGACGCCGGTCACAGATATGAGGAAGTCTGTGCGGATTTTTACGCCTGGTCGAAGTTCGTGAAGACGGGCGGCGTGATCGCCTTTCACGATTACGTGCCTGGCCAGCACGATGCCATTGTTCGCGTGGTCCAGGAAGAGCTGCTCCCTTCGGGCTGCTGGGACTTTTTGTCCCTGTACGATTCGGTCTGGAGCGCACGCAAGAAATCAAGAGAGTGACCGGTCATGGAAAAAAAGAAACGGCTGAGCGAGAAGCACAAGAAATTCATCGAGGAATATCTCATTTCCTGGAATGCGACCACGGCTTACCGGGCTACCTATCCGAGGGCTTCATACGATTCAGCGCGTGTCTTAGGGTCCAACTTATTAGCAAATGTTAACATCCAGGCCGAAATCTCAGCCCGACTGAAGCAGCGCGCGATGGGCGCCGATGAAGTGATGGCTCGCCTGGCAGAGCAGGCCCGCGCGTCGCATGCACCGTTTATTCGCGTCGACGATGACGGCTTTGTTTATTTCGATTTCTCCGACGAAGAAGCGAAGAATCATCTGCACCTGATTAAGAAGATTAAGTCCAAACGCCAGCGCCTGGTACATGGAAAAGGTGAGGAGGCAGAAACGTGGGAAGGTGAATGGGTTGAGGTGGAGCTGCATGATCCACAGAAGGCGCTCGAGCTCATCGGCAAACATCACAGCCTCTTCATCGATCGGGACGAGAAAGGCAACCCCATCCAGCCCATCGTGAATGTTTATATCCCTGGGAACAACAGGACCTGAGATGGCGACAGTCACACAGCCTGAAGTGATCGATATCCGACCCCAGCCGCGGCAGGAGCAGTTCCTGGCGTCCTCTGCGGACATCGCCATCTATGGTGGCGCCGCGGGTGGCGGTAAGACCTGGTCGCTCCTGCTCGAGCCACTGCGGCACATCGAGAACAAGGACTTCGGCGCGGTCATCTTCCGACGGACCATCCCCGAGATCACCAAGGAAGGTGCGCTGTGGGATGAGGCCGGCAACATCTATCCCCTGCTGGGCGGCCGCCAGAACAAGAACGAGCACTTCTACTCCTTCCCGGCTGGTGCGAAGATCTCCTTCGCTCACCTGCAGTACGAGACGGATCTGGATGCCTGGCGCGGCGCGCAGATCGCCCTGATCGAATGGGACCAGCTGGAGACGTTCACCGAGAAGCAGTTCTTTTATATGCTCTCCCGCAACCGATCCACGTGCGGGATCCAGCCGTATGTGCGAGCATCCTGCAACCCCCAGCCTGGCTGGCTCGCCGACTTCCTGGGCTGGTGGATCGACGAGCACGGCTATGCCATCCTCGATCGCAGCGGCAAGGTCCGCTGGATGGTGCGAGAGAATGACGTCACCTACTGGGCGGATACGCGCGAGGAACTGGAGCGCGCGCATCCGAACAGCATTCCCAAGAGTGTGACCTTCGTGGTCTCCACGGTCTACGACAACGAGATCCTGCTGAAGAAGGATCCCAGTTACCTGGCGAATCTCCAGGCGCTATCCTTTGTAGACCGCGCCCGCTTGCTGGGTGACAAGCAGCGCGGCGGCAACTGGAAGATCGTGCCGGCTGCGGGCAAGATCTTCAATAAGAGCTGGTTCGAGATCGTGGATGCGGTCCCGGCCGGGGGCACAACTGTGCGCTTCTGGGACCTGGCAGCCACGGCCAAGAAGATGAAGAAGGATGACCCGGACTTTACCGCCAGCGTGAAGATGAAGCGCGTGCGGGATATCTACTATGTGCTGGACTGTAGTGCCGAGCAGATCGATCCAGCCAAGACCGACGATGCCATGAAGAACACCGCCTCCCAGGATGGCCCGACCGTCGCGCAGCGCTGGGAACATGAGGGCGGCGCCAGTGGGAAGCGGGACAACGTGCATATCGTGACGATGCTGGTGGGCTATGATGGCGTCGGCGTTCCTCCGCAGGGAGACAAGATCACTCGCGCCAAGGCCCTGGCAGCCCAGTCGCTGGCGGGCAATGTTAAGCTCGTGCGCGGCGCGTGGAATGAGATGTGGCTCAATCACATGCATGGCCAGCCGGACCTGCCGCACGACGACATCATGGACGCGTCCTCGGGCGCCTTCAACGAGCTCGTTTCCATGGAAACGGACTGGTCCGGCGCCGGCGGCGAGCATGTCGAGGAGTACCAAAACCCATGGCGATGAGACCCACCTTCGGCGGGGTGCGTGTGATCGCTTCGGGTGTCATGCTGGTCTTCTTCTGGAAGAAGCTGATCGCGCTCGTCGATGAGGACGGCCGGGTGATCTGGCGGGACCCGGACTACTCCGTCGCACTCGTGGAATACCTGATTGAATGTCCCTCGCCAGACGCATACAAGTGGAACTGATGAACCCGGCGCCGGCCTTGCTCAGCATCCCTGCTTACGATTATGTCCTGGTCCGGATCTGGATGCGATCGACGCATCGAACAAGAAAGGAAGTGAAGGATGGAAGAAACAAAAACAAATGGTCAACGCCCGGCAGAGTTCGCCGAACGGCCCGAGGTGCGGATCGTGATCAACCAAGCCGAGGAGATCGGATCACTCGGACTCAAGGCCTACTCGGGTTTTGTCAACGAAGCATATAACTCCGCCCTCTTCTGGCCAAACGTCGCACCGCTCTACTCTCGGATCCGCACCTCGATGCCGGAGATTGTGATGGTTACACGCGCCTTTACAGCCTGGGGGCGCAACATCTCCCCCATCGTGGAACTGCCCGAGGAACCGTCTGACGATGACAAGCGCTACCAGGACTTCATCTATTCGGACCTGGATAATATGGAGGGTGGTTTCGGCGAGCTGATCGAAACCATGGTCTCGCGCGTGCCGTTCGACGGCTGGTTCTGGTGGGACGCGGTGCCTGCCCTGCGGGATCCGGCGTGGAAGCCGCCCGACCCCGAAGACGAATGGCGGTCCGAGGCAGACGATGGACTGTTTGGTCTACGCCGTCTCTCCCCACGAGACCCCAACTCCTTCCAGCGTTGGGAGTTCAATTCGAAGAAGCGCATGACCGCCATGTGGCAGCAGGACTATCCCAACCCCCAGATAAAGCTGCCGCTCAGCCATGCGTTGCACATGACCTTCGGGGATCCAAACAACCCGGAGGGCAACTCTCCCCTGCAGGCGGTCTGGCGGCTCGAGCGCATCAAGTACGGGCTCGAGGTGATCCAGGGTATTGGTTTCGAGCATTCCGCCGGGCACCTGGCGGTCACCCGCACCAAGGAGGGCACGATCTCCGATGATGATCGGAGCAATATCAAATCTGCAGCGCGTGCCATCCTGACTGCCCAGGAAGGGAACTATGCCGTGTGGCCGTTCGGCTACGAGGGACAGGTGATGGATATCAATTTCCAGGCAGCCTCATCCATCCTCGAGGCGATCAAGCATTATTCAATCCTCGCGCTCTCGGTCTATATGATGCAGACGATCGCACTCAACACCCTGACCGGCACCGGCGCACTCGCTAGCCAGGTGGATACCACCCAGCTGGCCGTCTTCACCTTCAACAGCATGATGGACGGCTTCGCCCAGCAGTATGACGCGCAGATCGGGCGCCGGCTGTATGAGTGGAACAAGGCGCAATTTCCCGGGCTGACCAAGAGACCCAGGATTAAGTTCACCCACGTGGAGAACAACATCGCGCTCGACTCGCTTGGATCCTTCCTCTCCAATATGCGAGACATCCTGCCGCTGGGCGAGGACGATCTCAAGGCGATCCGCAAGCGGGCCGGCTTCTTGCCCGAGAACAATCCCGAGGAGCCGATCACGGGACCTGGCGCCGAGAAGCCGGAACCGGTCCTGACTCCAGAGCAGCAGGCCCAGCAGACCCAGGCAGCGCTGCGTGAGTCGCTGAACTTCGCCGGCAGGAGACTGAGTGAAAATAAGTAATCTCACCCAGGCGCGCACGCTCCTGCAGTTCTCTCTGGCGGAATATTCGGCTGTCCGTAAGACCTACGCCGACCAGGTCTACGAGGCAGTCCATTCCTACCTGACCGATCGCAGGAAGATAGACAAAGACTTTCGGGACGCGATGCGCACGGCGGTCGAAGTCGCGTTCGTGGCAGCTGCCGTCGCCGCCTGGGCGGATGGCTCGGGTGAACGGATCCTGACGGTGGACGCGCTGGCATTCCTGGCAGCATACAAGGCTGCTGAGATGGGATTTGTGGAGAGCCTGCTGGTCAGCCTGCGACTGATCAAGCTGCAGGAGTCGGAGGACACGGTCCCCGAGGTGATCGCCCAGCAACGCGCGGACGGCTACGCCAAGACGTTGGATATGGTCTACAACGAATTCAAAGTCTGGGGAGCCGGCAATACCATGCTGACCTTTGTGGGTGAGGATGGCGACGAAACGTGTATCGACTGCTACAAATACAAAGGCAAGCGCCACCGCGCATCCTGGTGGATCGCACACGATGCCATCCCACCGAACCGCAATTTCGAATGCAAAGGCTATCGATGTATGCATGTGTTGGTCGATGATTCCGGCCGTCTTTTTACTATTTGAGGTGAACCATGGAAACCGATCCCAATCAAACAACCAAACCTGCGACTGACCTGTCTCCGCGCGTTGTGCAGCTGGCCCGTATGATCGATAACCTGCCGCCCGGCGTTTACGAGATCTCGCTCCAAAAACAGGATGTGCGTGCTCAGGACTGGAGCGTGGAGATCGTACGCACGGAGAAGATCCCCTTCTTCGCAGGCAGCTTGTCCAAGAAGACTCCACCGGAGTGAGCCTGGCGTTTCGGCCGTAACGGAATCGAAAGGTTACATCGTATTGTAAAATTCATGCTATTGTGCTAATATTCTGAAAGTCGAATAATTGCGTCTGGTCTTGAAATGGGCCGTCACTTTCCCCTCACGGGGCAGTGACGGCTTTTTTGTTTCCTGGAGTAGCTATGCCCTGGATGATCAAAAAAGATGGTGACAGCTGGTGCGTTCATAAAGAGAACGCCGACGGGTCCGCTGGCGAGAAAGTGAAATGCCACGGCACCGAAGAGGACGCCAAAGGTCACATGAAAGCCCTGTATGCCAACAGGCCTGCCAAAGAGAAAATGCAGGCGGCGTTCAGTGCCATGTGGTCGACCATCACAAACGCGCTGCACCTGTCCGACGAATCGCTTGACAAGAAAGTGATGGCGGTCCGGGACAGCTTCTATCAAACCTTCGACCGCATCTATGCCGAGCCCATGCCAGGCTGCTATGTGAAGGAAGTCTATGATGGCTATGTGATCGTCGAGGAAGGCGAGAAGCTCTACAAGGCGAAGTACAGCTTCGACGACGATGGCAAGGTGGTCTTCGATGCCCGCGACGCCTGGACCGCGGTCGAGATGCAGTATGTAAACATGCAATCCCAATTTTCATTCACCGAGCTGTCTACAGACGGCCTCGTCGAGCCCCTCGGGCTCAAGTACATCGATGGGCTGGCGGCAGGCACGTTCGTCTCCATGACGGGGGAAGAGGTGAGCTTCGAAGCGGACGAGCTGCAGTCCTACATCGAGAACACCCAGAAGATCATCGAGTCCACACGCACCGAGAGCGGGGAGATTGTGGGACTCCCGATCGACAAGGACCGGCACGACCACGCGGGCGGCGCCGGCTGGATCGTCGGGCTCGAGCTCGATCAGGCGCGCAACATCATCCGCTTCCTGGTCAACTGGACCAACGAAGGGATCGACCTGATCAAGGGCAACATCCGCCGCTTCTTCTCGCCCTCCACCGATCCCACCAACAAAGTGATTCTGGGTGGGTCGCTGACCAACTGGCCAGCCACCCGCCTTGAAACGGGCCAGATCCTGCTCCGGCCCGTCGAGTTATCCCAATCCATAAAGGAGATTGACATGCCCAAGACACTTGAAGAAATGTTTACTGATCTGAAGGCTGGCATTCTTGAGGCAGTCGGGAAAAATAAACCGGCTGAACATCAGGCCGATCCGCCAGCCGAACCAGAAACGACCAGCCCCACCCTGCGGGAGCTCTTGAATACTCCCGATGCAGTGGAAGAGCTGGGTAAGCGCGCTGCAGAGATGGCTCAGGAAGCCATCCGCTCCGAGAAGCGCAAGATTCGCGCGGTGGAGTTCGCGGCCCGGATCGCAGGCGGTACGCGCGAGAAGCCGTTCGGTCTAAAGGTCCGCCCGAATGACCTGGTCGCTCTGCTCCTCTCCCTGCCCGAAAAGCAGGCGCAGGCCGTGGAGAAGATCCTAGAAGCCTCACTCACCGCGGCGATCGATTTCGCTGAGCACGGCTTCGACAGCGATGGCTTCATTCAGAAGCCCCACCTGCCCGCCGCCATCAAGCCCTATGCCCGCCAGTGGGTCGACGCGGGGAAACCGATCGTCGAGTTCTTTGCCCAGAACCCCGAGCTGGGGCCTGCCGAGAATTACAACCTCGTCGAGTTCATGAAGGAGAAGGAGTAAACGATGGCTAACCTTTCTGCTGATGCCCCTCTCCGCTTCCTCGGAGAGACCACATCGGAACGCTTCCCGGTTGACACTGCCTACGCGGTGACGATCTATAAGGGACAGCCGATCATCATCGACCAGTCCAGCGACGCCGAGAATGCCATGCCCTTTGTGGATGCCCGCGTAGTTGCCCCGACTGATGTTTGCCTCGGGATCGCTGCTGAAGGTAAAACGATTGTCGCCGGTGACACCGAGAGTGACAAGAACGTCCTTGAAGTCTATGTCGCTCCCACGGTCGTCGGCTTCAAATCCACCGTGTTCACGAACGCCGATCTCGGCAAGACCGTGTACATGTCCGACTCGGCCACCCTGTCCGAGACCGTTGGCGACAACCCGCAGATCGGGAAACTCGTCAAGGTCGAGGATGGCTATGCCTATGTCGAGCTCACCACGCCGCAGATCTGCGCTGGCGCATAAGGAGATGACACCATGATTTCCGGTAACGTTCCTCAACATCTCGTGGTCGCAGCCCGTACGGGCTTCCTGACCACAGCCGTGCCTGCTGTGCCGGCCTACGCGCCGATCGCCACCACCATCGATATGACTGCCAAGTCCATCGACCTGGTGGACCTGGGTGGTGCGCCCATGCCGCTGCGTAACCGCGGCCGCGCGCAGGTCCAGGACTTCATTGAGAAGAAGCTGACCGTGACCCCACTCGACTGGGATATCACTGTCTTCATCTCTCACAATGCCGTCGAGGATGACCAGACCGGCGAACTGGACCGCAAGGTCCGCTCGGCTGGCGATAACTTCCAGCGCCACATTGCCCAACAGGCCTTCCAGGCCCTAAACGATGGCGATGCGGTGACCAACTTCGGCGCTGCCTATGACGGCAAAGCTTTCTTTGCCAATGATCATGCGGATAAAGGTGCAGCCTACACCACTGGACAGGACAACCTGGACGGTTCGACACTCTCCCTGGCAAACCTTCCGGCGATCTACGTCAAAGCCCAGAAGACCCGCGACGACCAGGGCAACTTCACCCAGTACAACTACGACCTGCTGGTCGTGCCTCCAGACCTGAACGTAGTGGCCAGCCAGATCACGAAGGCAGTTGGTGGAAATGACGACACCACGAAGGCCAATCCCTACGCCGGCGTGCTCAAATACATCGTGGCACCGCAGCTGGATTCGACTGCCTGGATCTTGGTTGCCTCGAACGAGAACACCAAGCCGATCATCATCGCCATGCGCGAGAAGCCCAACCTGCAGAGCGCCTGGTTCGATCCGATGGCTCCCGATGGTGGCCGCTACTACTTCAAGTTCTATGCGCGCTACAACCATTTCTATGGTGACTGGCGCCTGGCCTACATGGGCAACACCTAGAACGGTTCTCAATTGATATTGACTGTAAGGGCGGGCCTACGCAGCGTGCCGCCCGCCCTTACTAGTTTAGGAGAGTGACCATGTCCCAGAAACTGGAAGCCAAAGCCAAGGACAGTTACAAGATGGGGCCGGTGATCGCGTTCTCCGGCCATGAATTTGTTCATACCGAATGGCGCGCAGTGCCCGCTGGCTTCGAAGCCGCCGCGATCGCCCATCCCCTGCTGGATGTGCGCGACGCCGAAAGCCAGGAGGAGATCCACGTGACCTCGCAGGATTACCTGGCCGACACCCTGGGCAGCGCTGACGTAAAGGCAGCTGCCGAACCACGCGTCGTGCTCGGGGAAGAGCCCGTTACCACCGAAACGGAGCCGGGTGAGGAAGCCAAGCCTGCGAAGCGCCGCTCCCGCCGGACCAAAGCCTCCGAAGAGGACGAATGATTGTCGGTCCCTATAGCCTCACGGTTGGCGCATACCCCGACACCGACGCGTCTCTGGATACGGAGCGGATCGATGGAGTGATCATGGCTGTGGGGGTCCGGATCACACTGGACGGCGGCTCCAGCGTGGACCTGGCGATCGCCACCAAAGGCGTCTCTTCCCTGACTGTGCCGATCCTGACCCTAGCCAATGCCACGGCAGATGCCTGGTACCAACCGCGCGCCGCGGTGCATGGGGTCGCAGATGGTTCTGCGATCGCGGGTCAATACGCCCCGCTCACCGTCGACGACGTGATCGACATCGCGGTCTCCGGCGGCGGCGCTGGAGACGTGGTCGAAGTCTGGTTCCTGCTTCTTTAAGGATCACCAATGTCTATTGCATCCGATAGCTACGGGACCGTCGAAGGAGTGGCCGCACTCGCGCGCACCTGGACCACCGACGACACCTTCCTGGATGCCGACGCCTACCAGGACGGGACTAACCCCTCCCTGACGACGGTCGAGAAGTGGATCAACCAGGTGAGTGCGCTCCTCAACACTGCCCTGGCGAAGTACGGCTTCGTTGTGCCCATCACCACCTCGCGCGGGGTCCTGGTGACCGCCTCTATCGTGGAGCAGTTGGTCGCTGACCTGTGTGCGTATGCCAACAGCAAAGGCCGCTTCCTGACCGAGAAGTTCACTGACAAAGGACTTTCCGTCTGGCGCGCGATCCGGGACGACCTGGACGAGTGGGTCCTGGAGTATGCCCCCGGGCTCGAGCAGGACGGCGCCGAACGGGTAGCCTCCAACATCGACGAGATCGGCTTCCGCAGCACCAACGAAAAAGGTGAGGCGACCTATCCCATCTTCCAGCGGGAAGGCTTCGGCAACCGCTTCCAGGACTGGGACAAGCGATGAGAGACTTTCGCCAGATCCCTGCCCTGATCGATGCGCTATTTCAGGCCGGCATCGAATCCATGCGCCAGGTCGCGTCCAACGTCCGCAAACGGATGATGGTTGAAGGCAAGCCCGTGACCCATCCGGTGCAATGGGACAGCGAACGGCAGCGACGAGCGTTCTTTGCCACCGGTGGTTTTGGAAAAGGAATCCCGTACCGTCGTCAGAACCGCTACCGATTCGGCTGGCAGGATCAGATGGAGCCCTTTGGCGCGTCGCTTCACAACGAATCACCTGCAGGTGCGATTGGCGGTCTTGCCTCCGGCTGGCAGTCCCGGATCCACCGCGGTCGCTGGCCCTACCTGCTGGATGTGCTCTTCGATGAGCTCTCCAAAGTGCCAGCAGAGGTTTCGAAGCGCCTGAAATACACCGTCCTCTCAGGCAAGCAATGACCGACTATTACGGCGAGTGTGAAGCAGCTCTGATGACCAAGATTCGGACCCTGACCGATTACTTTCCGAAAGCGAACCAGGTGTCCGACGACGACTCGGTCGTGAACCGTGGCGCAGACCACTGGGCGATCTTCCAGCCGGATGCCTTCCCGCAGACCCGGGCAGATGGCCGGGACGTGTTCGTCAACTGGGTCGTGATCTTCGACTTGTATGTCCGCTACAAGAGCCGCAAGGAGTCCCTGCCTCGCTTCAAAGCGGTCCGCAGCGCGCTCTTCAACCTGCTGAAGCCGGATGCGCTCAACGCTACCAACAATATCAGCCGGACCGTGCTCAGCGCGAGCGGCGGGCTGCAGCAGGATATCGCGGGCAGCAACCCAAACTTCATCATTCAAACCTTCTCCTGTGTCATCACGCAGCGGGTAAGGTTCTAGTAAAGGAGAATGCAACATGACAGATCCTTCTGGAATTGGCTGGGGAACCGATGTCTACCGCGCGGTGTTCTTCCCGATCAACAACGTCGGCGGAGTCGACCACCCGGGCTATCCCACCTTTGCCGCGGCAGACGCGTATGAAGGCCTGGAATTTTCCGGCCCCAAAAATCTCATCCTCAACCTGGGCGCGCCCCGCCCGATCGTGAACGTCTCCCAGGGTAAGGTCAACGACACGATCTACCTGCCCTCGATCGAAGCCAAGACGGCCGAGTTTCACCTCTCGTACATCGACCAGGTCACCTTTGCCGCACTCAGCGCGGTCAAGACCCGCATCGTGGGCGGCGGGCGCTCCATGGCTTTTGGCACCGACAAGCAGGGGCTGGAGATCGACGGAACCTTCCTGATCAGCCAGCTGGCCTTCCACGATGGGGATGGCGTTTCCCAGTGGCATAACTACATCCTGCCGCGTGTGCGGGCGATCGTGAACATGCCCAGCTTCGACGAGAACGCCATCGACGTGACGGTCAACCTGTCCCTGTCCAAGTCCACCAAGCACGTCTGGGGACAGTCCCTGACTGAACTGACGGATGGCGCCCTCTCCATGCACGGGCTGGACCACATTACCTGGGACCGCTTCAACATCGTCGCCTGGCTGGCGGACGGCGTGGAGGATACCTTCCTCTTCCCCACCGACAAGCCTGCCCTCACCAACTTCGCGACCACCTTCGAGCTGTGGGATTACAACGCCGGGACGGAAGTGACTGGTGGGATCACCAAGTCGGAGACCG
>Ga0065705_10002528_pt1 | contig 18372 bp, 15 predicted proteins | sample SwibulcommuniRL2_FD_59092 | JGI IMG/M metagenome (GOLD analysis project Ga0065705, IMG submission 59092) | Bulk soil microbial communities from switchgrass field near Rose Lake, East Lansing, Michigan, USA - RL2 Bulk Soil v2 (version 2) | ecosystem: Environmental > Terrestrial > Soil >...
CACGGAGTGCGCGAACTACATTCGCCACTGCGGCTATCGGCTCGCTGTACAGATATGAAAAACGCTCTAGGGATTGGGGACTGTTGATTTCCGGCGTGCCGCCAGCATGCCACCGGCCATGCCGCCGGCGATCTTCAGTCCGTGGGCGATCTTGTAGAGCAGCGGCTGTGGCTGCCCCCACGCCAGTAACAGATAGATCACCGCGGCCACAAGGCCGACGAGCGCGCCATGCAGCACGAAGCGCGACTCGGCGACCCGACCCACCCACACTGCGAAGACGAAGGGCATCACGGCAGAGGCGATGAGAATCGACGCCAGAAAGGCTTGCTGCCCGAACAGCCACAACGCCGGAAAGACGATGGCGAAGACGCACAACTCTGCCAGGAACCCGCCAATCAGGATGTTTGCCCACCGGAGCGGATTGGAAGTCATGGACGCCGTATTCTAGCCATTGGCGGTGCGTTGTGCGCCGCTCTCGACCTCTCATATAATCAAGGTTTGGTCCCGCCTCCGCTCGCCCGTTATGGGCGAGCTTCGGCGGGCAAGCCCGCAGGCTCGTGCAAGACGGCGAGCTTCGGCGCAGCAAGCCCGCTCGGCATACCCGATTGGGAGGTCGTCCAACGGTAGGACACGTGGCTCTGGACCACGGTATCGGGGTTCGAATCCCTGCCTCCCAGCCAATGACAGATCGATCGACGAATTTCCTTCGAATACTCTGCGAGACAATGAGTTGCGAGTTCTAGAGGCTCGAGACGGCGGCAAGGCCCGCCCCGACTTGCAGTCGAGGCGAGCCTGTCGGGTGTTTCAGCACAGCGCAGCCATCGCGGGCTAAACGGCTGCCGCGGCTGACTCACGGATTCCCAGGGGCTGGCGCGTGAACGCGAACTCCGAGTCCACGTCGTAGCAGGTGTTCTCGCTTGAATCTCCCAGTGTAGAGTCCACGTACGCTTGGACCAGGCTTACCGTCGGTGCTTCCCAAAGACACGTCACCGAAGAGCGATCACCGCTTGGATAGAACTGCAGGACGCGCACGCCGGTCGGAGCGCCGACGTTCTTCATGAGCTTTTCGCCCCGAGAAAACGCCGCCTCCGCATTCTTGATCCGGTGCAATACCACAACATACATTTGCCACCTCCTCTAATTCGTCGAACAGGCCAACGGTAGCCCGTGCGGGGAGGCAACCGCATCGCTCAAAAGCACCATTTTTAGAAGGCAAGCACGTGGTGAAAAATCACCAGGGGCGATCAGACGAGCTTCTGCGAATACGCGAATGCTGTTGCGGCGGTCCGCGAAGAGACGTTCAGCTTGGCAAAGATGTTTTGGAGATGCCGGGCAACCGTGTGCTCGCTGATAAACAACCCGTCTGCGATATCGCTGTTGCTCTTCCCTGTAGCGACAAGCCGTAGCACCTGGAGTTCGCGGCTCGTCAACCCGCAATTTCCGGCTGCCTCGGTTTGGACGTTGAGGAGCGAGTCGATCCGCGCCATGTCCGGCACAGCCCCCAATTCCTTGAAGGCGCCTCGAGCAGCTTCCATCTCCAAGGTCGCCGTTTCGTGATCGTCCACCGCGCGACAGGTCAGACCAATCACTGATCGCACACGCGCGACTTCATATGGAGCATCAAGTTCCCTCCAAATCGCCAGCGCGCGGCGGAGATCTCTCAGCGCATCGCTCATGCGGCCTTCGGCGAGCGACGTGGCTCCCCGGGAATGTGAGGTCATCGCCTCCAGGGCTTCGCAATCAAGACTCTTTGTGATTTCGTCGAGCTCACGACAGGCGGCGCGCGCAAGGTCGAGGTTTCCGACAGCGAGCATAATCTGAACGTACGCGGGCAGGACTCCAGCCCGTCGTGACGGAATCGTCGTCTCGCCCATGAATCGCCGCATGGCGGCGACAGCGGACTCGACCTTTCCCTGGGTGAGTCGCATCAGCGCCAGGCCAGGCTGCGGCTCGCATCCATGCTGGCTCGCCTGCCGGTACGCCTCTTCGGCCGCATCGAACTCGCCGCGTAAGCGATGCACCTCTCCCTGGCAGTAGAAAGCGGAACCGCACGCCAGTTGATTCAACGCTCCTCCGGTGAACCGTTCGGCGGACCGCTGCGCCTCCTTCAGCGCACCCTCCCAATCGCCACCGAGAAGCATGATCTCAGCGCGATGGACAAGACAGAGCCCGTTGTGGGCAATCATCTCAGGCTGACGCTCGCACCAGGCTGTGAGGGCGCGAGTCCACTCCCGCACGTGACGCACATCATGGCAGGCCCGGCAGAACGCGATGGTGTTGCAGTACACGATGCCCGTGACAATTGGCGACAAATCGTTCGCGGTCGCTGCAGCCAGCACTTCGTCCACGAGGCGCAGGCCCTCCTTGATCCGTCCGAGGCACATCAGCGCGCGTGCCTGTTCGTCCCTCGCCAGCCAGACCAGGTCCTTGTCTTTGAAGCGCTCGCCGGTCTCGGCGGCCTCCAACGCCGTCGCATAGCCGACCTCGAAGTCGCCGCAACCCATTTGTTCCAGCCACAGCGGTATCAGCAAGTAGCCTCGTTCGACGCAATCCCCACCGAGACTTTCGAGCAGCCGCTGCGCGCGAGCGAACCATCCGGCACCGCGGGCCCGTTCCCCTCTGAACAGGAAGCTGTGCCCAATCCAGAAGGCGCACCGCACCGCGCTGGGCACGTCACTCCTGTCGATGAATGCGTTGTAGGCACGTTCCAGACCGCCCACGTAATCGTCGTCCCGGCCGAGCATGTACGCCGACCGGGCGAGCATCTCGAGGTCCTCGGCGGCCAGGGGTTCGTTGCGGTCGGCGCTCGCGAATGAGTCAAAGGCCCGCTGCCACGCCTCATCGGCGTAAGACGTGCGTCCGCGATCGAGATCGGGGACTCCTCCCATTTCCTCACCAAGTGACGAGACGGTGTGACTGTAGCCCCGAAAGGCCCCGTCCATCAACGGCCTCGACACGGTCCCCAGTGCGTCTCGTCATCATGCAGCCCTGACGGGCCGGATTGGGGATTGCGATTCAGGGCGACGTTAGCTCTTCCGCTAGCGCCGCCAGGTCGTGCAAGCCAGTTGCGAAACTCGTCCCATACAGCCAGCCACACATTTTTGGCTCGTGTTTTCAACGACCTGCAGCGTAGGGTGACTTTCAATATCGAACTCGGTCGTTGGCGCCGCTCTGTCCGGATGCACAGGGTCTGCTGAACCGCTGCCTTTATTGAAGGAGCACGCCTCTTGGGGAACTAAGGAGGAAAGGCTACCGCGCGCGATGGGTATGGAGTAGAACCGGGACCCATGCGTCGATCATGCGCTGCTCCCTGAAACCCGACGCCTGAGCGGCACGGCCCTACGCTCATCGTCATAGGAACACCGGTTGTATGTTATGAAAATAACATGCACAACTGGTTCCTCGATGGGCTGGCCAGGCGGTTTCCTGCGCGGTTGCAGGTCCGGCGCTACCAAATAGAGCGCCGGTGAGAAGCACGATCAAACCGAAGTACATCCGTACAGCCCCGCCACGCGTCTATGCCAAAGACGGACGAGATTTCGTGGATGGCCAGAACTCCGGCTGACATGGGCGGCTTGACGCAAGGGCCGTCGCTCGTATCGCCTCTGCCTGCGCGTCAACCCGAGCAGGTCGGCCCGCCCGGACTAAGCCGCAGTCTCCACCAACCAGTTGCGGAAATCGTCCCGAACACCCAGCCAGCCTCCGCTCACCCTTCAGTTTAGCTACGGCTAGGCAGGCTCTTGTGGGCTAGCCGAATGCGAACAGGTCGACATGCGGAGGCTGTCTCGACGAAGCCGTGTAGCGGCGAAGCCGGACGCTCGACGGCCGAGCGCGTTGATTCTGACCGGCACACCGGCAGACAAACACGCGAAGTTGCAGGTTTTGCCAGCTATCAAGCCGCTCGACGTCGAAGAACTCGCGTGCCCGTTGGAGCGCAACGGCGATTTCCTTAGCAAACTCACTTGGCCCGACGCATGCGTCTGGTGCCGAATGCATGGAATCCCCAAACGTTTCGTGTACATCCTGCGAAGCCGTGTCGATCTGTCGCGGCACTACGTCGGGATCACAAATGATCTGGCCGCGAGGCTTGAATGGCATAACCACGGCCCATGCGGCCACACCGTGTCGCATCGACCATGATCGATGGTGGTGTCGTTAGAGTTCGCGACTGAAAGAGAAGCGGTCCGTTTCGAGAAGTATTTGAAGTCCGAATCGGGCCGGGCATTCGCGGCAGACACGCGGGAGGCTCCTGGTTTCAGCTCAGTCGGCCAGTACGCAAAACGGGGCGGGCCACCCGACGTGGCCCGCCCCGCTATTCCCGATCTCGCCCTCAGAACAAGAAGCGTCCGCCGAAGCGGACCATGCGCTCGGTCAGCGCGAGAATATCCGTGACCCGTCCGAAGTTCGCATTGCCGAACGTCCCGTTCGGGTTCGCGTAGTGCGGCGTGTTCAGCGCGTTGAAGAAGTCCGCCCGAACCTCGGCGCGCCGCGGTCCGAAGCGGAGGATCTTCACGATCGACGCGTCGAGGTTGACATACGCCGGTCCGTTCAGCAGGTCATACCGTTTCACGTTGCCCCACGTGCCGGCGGCTGGCGCCGAGAAGACCGACGTGTCGAACCAGAGCGCGTTCGCACCGATGCCGCCGAGCACCTTGGGCGTCTCCGTCGCGTTCGGCGTCTGGGAATTCCCCGGCGCGCGAAGACCCGACGCGCTGGCGGTGAAGCTGATCGGTATGCCGGAGGACGCAGAAAACAGGCCGGTGACCTGCCAGTCGCCCAGAATCTTGCTGGCCACACCTTCGCGGAGCCACTTGCCCTCCGGCCCCAGCGGCAGCATATACACGAAGCTGTTCGTGTAGCTGTGCGTCGGGCAACAATTATCGAAGGCCGAGCGGCCATAGCCGCGCTCGAACCTATCGGGGGCGGCCGGGTAGTTATCGAGGTAGTCCCAGCCACGCGCCAGCGTGTACGAATTGGTTACCGCCAGGCCGCCCCGCATGCGGCGGTCGACCTTGACCTGCATCGAATGGTACTTGCGGTCGGGTCGCTCGTCTTGCACCACCGCCGTAGTAGTCCCGGTTCGGCCGAACTGGTTGAACAGAGCCTGGCCGGCGCGATCCGCGCCGACGACCATGCCCGCATTGATATTCGTGTTGTTCCAAGGGTTGCTTGTGCGGTTACCGACGTAGGCCACTTCGGCCGTGAAGGCTCCGGGCAGGGTCCGCTGGTAGGCGACGTTCCACGCGTGCATCTGCCCCAAGTGGCGCGGTTCGAGAAAAACGCTCGTGAATTCCTGGGTGAGCAGCGCGCCGTCGGCCACCAGGATGCCGNTNTCCGGAATCGGCACGAGGGAGGGGGCCGGAATGCCCGNGGCCATGGACCCNGCCGCCGCGAAGCTGTTTGGCCCGTTGATNAGCTGGTTCTGTTCGACCGGGAAGCCCCGGCAGCACCCGTCCGGATACTGCAGCCCGCTCACGCCATAACCCGCGCGGAGGACCGTCGCGTCGTTGAGGCGCCAGGAGATGCCCGTGCGCGGGGCGAAGTTCTTCCAGTAGCTCGCGACGCCGAGATTCTCGGGAATGTTGCCATAGCCCGCGACCAGGAGCTGGTTGGTTTCTGGGTTGTAAGTGACCATGCCGCCCTTGCCGTGAAACCCGACCAGGGGCGTGTAGTACTCGTGGCGGAGGCCGAGGTCGAGGGTGATGCTGGGGTGTATCTGCCACTTGTCGTGGACGTAGGACCAATAGGATTGATGCCGTCCACCGCGGTGCGGCTCGTCCATCGAGAGTCCCACATCGGTCACCGCGGGGATGCCTCGCTCGACCTCCTGTGGTACATCGAGTAGGAAGGCCGCCATCTGATTGGCGTAGCCGTTCTGCGATGCGCTGTCGGAGGGGCTTCCCGCCATCGAGCCGGTGAAGGTGAATTCGCCGCGCGGGTGAGTGACCTGATCCAGAAAGTCACTGGTATTCAGGAACTCGAAGCCCACTTTCACGGTGTGGTTACCCGTGATTTTCGTGACGCTCGTCCCCACGTTTGTCCTGCGCTTGGCCCGATCCCATGGCAGCGAATTCTGGGTGCCGATGAGGAAGGCATGGTACGCGGGGATATTGATCGTGGGAGCACCGCTGGTAAACATGGTCAGGTTCGCGCCCGGGATGCCGATCTGGTCNGCCAGGTTCATNCCGTTGGCATCCGTAATCGCGATGTTGCGGTAGTAGCTCTGGCCGGTGCGGATTTCCTGGATCAGCGTCGANGACCACACCTTGTTGTAATTCACGGAGTAGTTATAGGACGGCTGNTCGCCCGTTCCCGCGTAGTCCTTGATGCCGCCCCAGATGCCGTTTTCTCCGAAGGTCCCCGGGTCGGCCGAATTCGANCTCTGGCGGCTGTAGCGGACCGCCAGNTTGTCGCTTGTCANCAGCTGATACGTCAGCTTGATGTCGAACTGGTCGGTGGTCTTCGACCGCACGTACGGTTGCTCGTAATTGATCGCCCCGAGCGGCGCGCCGGGGACGTTCGGCATCGGGATCTGGTCGAGGAGCCGCCGCGCGATGGGGCTGATCCGATTGGCTGGGATCTGGTTGTTGGGGAACGGCCTCCGCCCTGTGCCGTCGGGATTGCCGGTCGCCGGATCGTAAATGATCGTCGGGGCGGCACTGAAGTCGCCGGTTCGGAACGCCGCCTCCGGGATGTGGCCACGCGTGATGCGGCCGCTGTCATCCAGGGTGTGCACGTAGTCGCCGAAGAAGAACAACTTGTTGCGCCGAATCGGCCCGCCCAGCGTGAAACCGCTCTGCAAGTACGACGTGTTGGGCGGGTCAAACAACGAGAAGGGATTCTTCGACATCGTCGCCTCGGTGTTGCCAAAGCTGAAGAGCGATCCCGACAGTTTGTTCGTGCCTGATTTCAGCGTGACGTTGGTCACGGCGCCGCCGACCGCCCCGAACTCCGCGTCGTAGTTGCTGGTGGTGACCGCGACGGTTTCGATCGCCTCGGCCGAAGGAATCAGGAACGTCAGGTTGTCGCCGTTGTCCGTGCCTTCGAGCTTCGCGGCATTCCGTTCCCGGTTCTGGCCATTGACCGTACTCGACAGGCTGTCCTGCGCGTTGTAGAACTCCGAATGCGGGCGGAACGGCCGCGTCGCGCCCGGCACCGTGACGAGCATGCCCTGGTAGCTGCGGTTGAACCCCAGCGGCATCTCCGTGATTTGGGTGCTCTCGATGATGCGCCCCGTATCGGTGCGATCGGTCTGCAGCATCGGCGCCTCTCCCGTCACGGTCACCGACTCTTCCAGCGCACCAACCGTCATGGCGATGTCCACGCGAACCGTCGTGTTTACGTTGACCTCCACGTTGTCACGCGTGAATTTTCGAAACCCCACGAGCTCGCCTTCGACCCGGTACACGCCGGGAGCGAGGTTCGTAAACGTGTAGTTGCCCGCCTCGTTGGACACGGCTGTCCGGCTGATGTTGGTGCGCATTTCGTGCAACGTCACCGTCGCACCGGGCACCGCGCCGCCGGTCTCGTCTCGCACGTTGCCGACCAGGGTCGCATTGGCGGCCTGAGCGGCAGCATCTACAGGCATCGAGAGGATCCCAAACACAGCGAGTACTGCGGCGGCGAACACACGACCAGCGGCAGACGCGAAAAGTAGGCGTCGATGGGTCATGGAATCCTCCTTAGAAGTACAGCTAAAACCGGGCAAACGTGCGTCCGCGAACGCTTACTGCTGAGAAACAGTTGAGCGAGGAAAGCCGAGGGAACGATTCGTCGCATCTTCACAGGCTTCATTAAAACAGTGCACCGCCCGCGACCGACGTGGTTGATATGGGAAGCTCGAATCTACGAGAAAGGGACGTTGGATGTCCATCGAAATCGATTAAGACCAGTAGTCGCTACCGAACAGGACGTGCGACGTGGCGACCAGCGAGGTCAATGCTGCGAACGCCGGCCGCTCGGTCAAAGTTGCCACGCCGCCGAGGTTTCACAATGGGCGACAGACATCAGCGGCACTTCCCGCCGACGTTGACGCTCAGGCAACTCGGGGCTATCCTCCGCAGAAAAGCGAGGGTACCCATGCGGACCAAACCGACGCATCGGATGTTTGTGCTGCTCGTCGTCATCCTGGTCCTCGATCGCACTCCGATCGGGACGGCACAGTCGGAACGACCGTCGGCCACGGCGCTGGAAGCCGCTGCGTATCGCGTGCTTGGCTCCAAGCATCCTGACCCAGCGATTCGAAATGCAGATGTGGTTGCAGAGAAGCTGCTTGGACCCGCAGAACGCGCGATCTTGAAGGACACCGGATCAACCATTGTGCTCGATGCACTGGAGATGGACACTGAGCGGGCCTGGACCACGTTAGGGCCTCGAAGCGTGTTCGCACGCGGCGTCCATGTACGAACGCGGCACATTGACGACGTGCTTGCGGAAAGCCTGCGGGCTGGAGCGACGCAGGTGGTGATCCTTGGAGCTGGATTGGATTCCCGTGCCTACCGATTTGGCGACGCGTTGCGCGGCGTGCGGGTTTTTGAACTCGACCTGCCGCAGACGCAGAACTACAAGAAGGCACGCGTCCGAGACGTGTTCGGCGGTTTACCCGCGCATGTCACCTACGCGCCGATCGATTTCGCGACACAGGATCTTGCCACCGTGCTGAAGGGCGCCGGCTACGATCCATCCAAGCGCACACTGTTCATCTGGGAAGGGGTGACGATGTACGTCCCGGAGCCAGGCATCGATGCGACCTTGCGGTCGATCGCAACCAATGCCGCACGGGGCAGCCGAATCGTGTTCGATTACTTCACGGAGCGCGCGCTTCGCGACCGGCAGTCGGTCCTGGTTCCTATCGCCAAGAACGTCGCCGCGGTTGGTGAACCCTTCGTATTCGGCATGCCGGGCGACAACGCAGCCGCTTTCATCAGCGCGAGGGGTTTTTCGGTCATATCTGATTTTGGCAGCGCGGAACTGGCGCAGAAGTATTTGCCGAAGGCGTTCGCCATGCCCTCGCCATCTGCCAATCGTCTCTGCGTCGCAGAGATCAAATGAGGCCGGCGGCTCTGGGTAAGCAGTGATGTGACCTTACGCCATCTGCGTGGATGGGCGCGACAGATCAAACGCGACGTCCACGCACTGTATCTGGCTGCGGGCGATCCGCGTGTGCCGTGGTATGCGAAGGTCGCCGCCATCGCCGTCGCGGCCTATGCCCTGAGTCCAATCGACCTGATCCCTGACTTCATACCAGTCATCGGCTACTTGGACGACGTCGTAATCGTCCCGCTGGGCATTCTTCTCGCAGTGAAGCTCGTGCCGGCGGAGCTGATGGAGGAGTTCAGGACGGCTGCTGCAGCCGTCGATGGCGAACGCGCGCTCGGCAAGTGGGGCGCCGCGGTTATCCTGATACTTTGGGTCGCTGGGCTGATACTGGCTGCGATGTGGCTGCGCAATGTCGTGGGATTCTGACGAGCCTCCCCTCACTTCAATTTCGGAATGATGAGGTTGGCCACTTGAATCATGGTCGGCTTGAGCTGCTCCGAGGTGCTGCCGGCCGGCACCTCGATCAGAATCCCGAAGTGCCGGGAGCCGCTCCAGACAAACATCTCCGCCAGGGCATTCTGAACGTTGTGAAAGTAGGCCGTGTCGCCGACGCCGCGGATCGGCACCCAGTCCGGCGCCGGTGCCTTTCGCATCCGATCGGCCGACACCGTCGCAAACGGATCGATCTGCAGCCCGATCCCACCATAATCGCATTGCGAGCCGTTCACACCGACCGGTGTTTCCGTCGGCGGAGTTTTCATCTTCGTTCTGGTGGCCGTCGTGAACTGGGCCACCACGTCTGGCGTGAGAACCGTGCACGCGTTGATGCGCGGCGGATTGCCCGCCGCTTTCTGAGCCGACGACGATGGCGCGCCAGCAGCGCTCACCACAGCCAACAGCGAAAGGATAAGAACAGTCATGTTTGCCTTCGAGACTAGCCGCTGCGATCCAGCGAGAACCAGCTGCATGTACGGGTAGGGTTGCCGGGAGACGCTGCTTGCGTGTGAGGGAAGCGGCCGAGGATCGGTGCGTTATGGGCATAACGCCCATGCGAACACTCACCTCTGTCACGCTTTTCATCGCCGCGCTGACGCCGATCGCGACCCACACTCAGGGACAGTCGCCGCCGCGCGTGCCGCTCCGAACAGGCCTCACCATCGTCACCGCACTCAACGAGCCCGACAAGGGCGACTACGAGTCGATCAAGCGGTTCGTCGACGTCAACGACAAGACGGCCCGGCTGCAATACTCGGCCGAAGTGCAGGATTCGGGCGACGACAATCCGTTTGCCGCCATCCTGGGTGGCGGCCGCCAACCCAAGCCGGCGGCAAATTCCACTGCGAAGAAGACGCGCACGGTCAATACGATGCGCACGGTGAACCGGGTTGATCTGGAGAATGCAACGGATTACCGGTGGATGTACAACGAACAGCAGCCCGAGACGTTCCCCGGCAGCACCGCCGTCGGCGTCTCGCGCAAGGTGCTGACCGCGCTCAAGACGAAGGGCGAAGCCGACCTCCGGGTGCCCGAGGGCGGCATTGCCGGCGCACTCGGGAATCTTCTCGGCGGCCTCCTCTCGTCCTCGGACGTCGACTCGGCAACGATGAAGCAGGGAACCTTGAAGCGGGTGGAGGCCAAGCCCGTGCCGTTCAAAGTGATCCTCAACGACGATCCGGTGGAGCTGATGGCCATTCACGCGCGCGGTCAACTGGGTGAGAATGCCGCCGAATTCTGGATTCTCGACGACGGCGACAACCCGTTGGCGCTGAAGTGGGAAGTGGCAGACACGCGGCTGCAGGTGATCCGTCTGTCCTATCCGGAGAACGTGCTCACAACCAAGGAAACCGGTCCAGCCACTTCCGCAACACCGGCCGTGAACGCCGCCGCCGGCACCGCCAGGCGTATCGAGGAGGATCTCGCCAAAGACGGCCGTTCGATCATTTACGGCATCTACTTCGACTTTGCGAGCGATCGAATCAAGGAGGAATCCGAGCCGGTGCTCTCCGAGATCGCGCAAGTGTTGCGGACGAATCCGACCTGGAATCTGAACGTCGAAGGGCACACCGACAGCATCGGCAGCGATGCCGATAACCTCGACCTCTCACGCCGTCGCGCGGCAGCGGTCAAGCAGGCGCTCACGACGCGCTACAAAATCGATCTCAACCGGCTGCAAACGTCCGGCTACGGCGAATCGCGGCCGAAGGATCGCAACGACACCATGGAAGGCCGCGCTCGCAACCGCCGCGTCGAGCTCGTGAAAGGGTGATCGGCTATCGGAGGACGCTGTGCTTGCGAAGATAGTCGATCACGTCCTGAACGTTCTTGAAGCGATCGGCATCCGCGTCGGGGATGTCGATCGAAAAAACCCGCTCGTACGCCATCACGAGCTCCACCATGCTGAGCTCGTCGGCACCAAGGTCCTTTGCGAACGTCGCGGCCGGCACCACCCGGCTCTCGTCGATCTTGAGCGTGGTCGCGATGGTTGACCGCAGGGTCGCCGGGACAGCGCCGTCGCCTGTCGAGCGGACAGCCGCTGAAGACTGAGCCGGCGTCGCGTCGACGGCTGCCGAGTCCGCCTCATTCGAGCCACAGCCCTGGAGGAAACACGCCAACACGGCAACCGCGATCGATCGTCGAATCCTCACGTTGAACCTCTCGAACTCAGCAAGTGCCACGACGCGTACGAGGCGATGGCGATGGTCGCCACCCACCCGTTGTAGCATCAGCGATTGATCCGAGGGAACTACTTGGAGGGGTAGGCGGTCGTGAGGTCCTACTTCTCAAGGTAGGTTACGGCGCCATGCCGAATGACTATGCTGCTGCCAGGGAGGAATGTCGGATGATCCTGCGTCTGGTCGCCGCCATCGCATGTGCCGCGGCGTTGTGGTCGGGCGCGCCGATCGTCGTCGCGCAGGCCACGTCGAGCCTCCCGCCGGAGCTGACCAGGTCGATCGCCTACTATGCCACGTTGACGAGTTACGCAGACTCCGGGACGGTCACGGTCGACACCGGTGGGTTCGTGGACAAAGGGCGCTTCACCACCTACTTCCGCAGGGCGTCGCGCGATCTCTTTTTCGATTTTCAATCGTTGACGAGCGTGACGGTCAAGACCGGTCACACGATCGATATGCGCGCCCACCGCGTCGTGCTCTGGATGTTCAGAGGCGCGATGCAGACATACCAGATCCCGACACCGCAGCCTCTCCAGCAGGTGGGGTCGGATGCCGGCGCCCAGGTGCGCGCGCTGTCGGGACTATCGCATCCTACGAGCGGCGCCGCGATCATGATCCCCTCGTTGTTGTACTCGCAGGCACGACTGCCGAGCGCAATCCTGCAGATCGAGAAGGCAGGGGTCGCCGGAGTGGAGCCGGTCAATGGCCGGCCATGCCACAGAGTCAGCGGGACAGCGGCCGCGTATTACCCGAACGGCAAGCGCACCGGAGTGCGTCCGGTTACTGTGTGGATCGATACCGAAACCCAGCTCGTTCGACGCGTGGTCGAAGATACACCGGAGGGGTACGGGGACGGCAAGGCCACGCTTCGAATCACGTTCGACTACCAGCCGCAGGCGAATCCGGCGATCGACGACGCCAGGTTCCAGTTCAAGGTACCCGAGTAGCTACCGGCGCTGAGTCGGCGGCGTACCGATGACGCCTGATAGCAGTTTCAGCGTCTTGCGGGCCTCAACATTCGCGATTGCCGCAAACAGCATCACGAGCAACAGCAGCGCGCCCAGGCCCCCTGCCATGCCGGCGCCGGACATCGCGAGAATCTCGGGCGCGGCGATCGACGCGATGCGGCTCGCAATCACGGTGAGGATGGCCAGAAAGCCGATCACCAGCGGATGCAGTTGAAGCTGGGCCTCGATTCGCGTACCGCCGGCCACGCGCGAGACCTGTCCCCTGATCACTGGATTGAAAGAGTTACGCCCTTTAACGATGCGCATCATGTGAAACCGGCCGTCGGCGAAATTTCCCTGGAAAAGCTGAGTGCGGCGATCGAAGAGCGGCGATGCCGGCGCAGTGATCTCCCGTTGGAGACGGTGCGCGATTTCTTCCGGCGCGAGCGAGCTCTCGAATGCGACGCTGCGGCCTGGGAAGAACAGATCGAGCATGACGGGATCCCGACACATAGCGCACGAAAACTGCACGGCAGCCCTCAGTGAGGGAAATCGACGACAGAAGGTGCGTAGTGGACGTGCGAACGATGTTGGTCGGAATCGGTGCGACGGCCGCGGCGGCGGGAGGCGCTGCCGCAATCTGGCTCACGCTTGCGTCGCAGGGCGGCGTCGCCGAGATGGGCACCGGTGCTGAGACAGAACAGACCCAGAGACAACCGCGAACTGACGACGACGTCGTCGTTGTCTGCGTGGCCGCCGACCGCGTGGTCCATGCGCCGCGCCCTGATGGCGACTGTGCGCCCGGCCAGCGAGAAGTGAGTCTCGAGCTCGACGAGATCTGCGAACAGTGCCCACCTTTCGATGAGCCTCCGCCTTCGGAAAACCGTGACAACGCCGAGTTGAACGCACTCGACCGGCGAATCCGTGCGCTCGAAAACGCCCCGTATTTCGAAGTCGTCGACGATCGAGAGCGACCGATGTTCCGCGTCGGGCCCGACGGCGTCAGCGTGTTTAACGAGCGCGGTTCGATCGTCTCCGCATTCAGAGTCACGGAGTATGGCGGGCATTTCACCGCCAGCTCGCCCGGCGGAGCGAGAGACGCGTCGCTGGGGGCGATGGGCACCACCTCTGGTCTGCTGGTCACCGAGGCCGGTATGGTTCGGGCGAGCCTGCTGGCCAAAGAAGACACGAATTCAGCATCACTTCGATTCCCCTCCGCAAACGGACTCATCGCCGGGATCGGCACCTCAAGGGACAACACCGGCGCGCTCCTGGTCGGAGACCTCGCTGGTCGCCTCAAAGCATCGCTGACAGTTCCTGGTGGACGCGGCATGATCCGGGTGCAGAAGGACGAGAACGGCTCGGGCGTGTCGTTGCTCGAGCAGTCCAGCGGCGGAGGGTTGTTCGAGATCGACAACTCGCAGGGCATGTCAGCTATCAAGATGGGCGGCGTCAACAACCGGTACGGCCTCGTGGTGGCCGGCCCGACGCTCGGACTCCCGCTGATTCCAAAGTCGGCATTGCCGGGCAGCTATTTCATGGGGTGCGGAAGTCAGGCGCCGCCTTCTTGCATGCCCAATATCCCCTGATCGTGGCCACAACCAGCCTGGAGTGATCGATGGTGTTCAAAGAGTCGTTATTTGCCTTCGCTCTCGGCGTGACGACCGTTGCCGCGGCACACACGATGTGGGTCGAGGTGGCCGCGCAGTCGGAAGAAGATGCCGTCGTGGTGTGCGCCAATCCCGATGGCGTGATGCGTCAGGTCGGCACCTCGTCTGCGTGCCCGGCAGGCGACCGCAGAATCGTCCTGAAGCCACCAAAGTACGAACGGCCGTGCGAGCAGGCGCGGAAGCCGGATCTCGCTGCGCTAGGGCGGCGTTTGGACACGCTCGAAGGACGCAACGACGCGCGCCTCCTCGATCGGACGGCCAAGGCTCCGTTTCACGTCACCAATGAAGCCGGCATCAACGTGTTCTCGGTCGAGACCGGATCGGATAACGCGTCCACGACGATTGCCAACGCGATTGGCGCGCCGGTCGCACGCATCGGGGCGTATCCGACAGGGGGTGATCTCAGCGTCATGTCTGGATCCGTGCGTCCCGGGACGTACTCTGCCGAGAGGACTGCCATACAGTCGTCGCTCTTTTCATTCACCGATCGTTCCGGCCTGGACGTCGTTGTCGGCGCGATGACGCCAATCAGGCTGGCGAAGCGTGACGGCACGTATGCGCTGGCCGTGTCGCTGAAAGGGAACCTGCTCGCCGCACTGGGTGAATCGACGGTGGGATCAGGTCTCGCGCTGGTCAACGACACTGATGGCAGCACGCGCGCGTCAGTGCATCCAACGGAACAAACCGGACCCGGCATCGCGCGCATCATCGATGGGGACGGCAAGACGGTCGCGGCGCTGTCGGCGACAGGCCCTAATGGCTCGGGACTGCTGCAACTCAGAAACAACGCGGACGTCGTCATGGTGGAAGCCGGCATGCTCCCCAGCGGCATCGGCGCGGTTCGTGCGGGACCAGGGGCTTTCCAGCACGGCCTCGGATTCGTTGGCCTCCCCGCCAGCTACATCGAAGGTAAGAAGTGATGACCAAGGCCAGGTTGTTCGCGAGTTGTTCCGCCTTTGGCTGCGGCGCCATCGTCGCCCTTGTGGCGATCACCTCCCGTCAAGACATCCTTGCGGCTCCGGGCACCATTACGGTCCACACGTGCGCCGCCGCGGATGGCAGGTTGCGGGTGATCGACGCCGCCGTGCCGTGCGAACCGGAGGAGCGGCGGGTTCGGATTCACGTCCCGAGTCAGGACGATCCCGAGTGCAAGGCGGATAACGCCCGCATCGAGAAGTTCGAGAGCAGGCTGAAAGACCTCGAGCGTCGCAGCACCTTCGACGGGAGACGTCGAGTCTCGGCGCCTTTCACGGTCATCACGGATAAAGGCGCGCCGATACTCAAGATCGATGATTGGCAAGCGCAGTTCTACAACCTTCAAAACAAGAATGTTGTGTCGATCGTCGCGACCAGCACGTTCGGCGGCTCCCTCGTCACGCGAACTCCGGACGGTCGAAGCACAGCGCAGATCCACGCCGGCCACGTGAGATTCGAAGAACAGCGCCAGGAGAGAGTCCACCTCGGTCTCTTGCCGGACAATCGATATGGCTTGATGATCACGAACGCCCAAGGCAAGAATGTCGCGTATCTGGGGCAGGCGCGCGACGGTACCGGATATATCGGACTTGCCGATACCGCTGGGGCCACGAAAGTCGAAGTGTCGGTGAACAAAAACGCGGGTCACCTCGCTGTGCGGAACGCCAAGCAGGCGGCCGGGGTCTTCGTCGCCGGCACGAACACGGGCGCCGGCCTGATGGAACTCAACGATGGCAAGGGAACGGCCATCGTCGAAGCCGGCGTGAACCCCGATGGCGCCGGCGTGGTCCGTGCCGGCCCGAACATGCGGGGCTTCGGTGTCGGGCTCGTTGGCCTGGTGCCGAGCATGATCCTCGGCAAACCATAGCTTCGCGGCACCTTCGCAATATGCGCTCTTCGCATCGGTCCACCATGATCCTGCTCGCCGCGCTCGTCGCGTCGGGCACCCTGCGGCTGTCGGCGCAAGGCACGCCGAATGCGCCGGAGATTCCCGTCGTCGCGGGACTGACGTTCGTGCTCGCCGTCAACAATCCGAACGCGGCTGCGGCCGGCAGCAACATCGCCACGGGCGACTACGAGATGGTCGTGAGCGTGAGCGACGTGACGGCGGATCAGATCGTCCTGACGACGCGAATCGATGCCCTGGACGAACGGAAACAGCAGCTGAACCTGAACATCGAGCGGCGGCTGCCCACACCCGACCTCGGCAATGCGCGGCTGCAAATCCTCGGGTTCCACACCAATGACGCCAACACGTTGAAAGGGACGACTGCGCTTGGCCCCTCGCTCGCGGTGCTGCGCGATCTGCGAACGACAGGCCGCGCCCAATACTCAGTGCGCAACTTCAATCACCTCTCGACCAGCAGCGGCACGCTGGAGCGCATCAGCGAAACGCCGGTGCCCTTCAAAGTTCTGCTGAATGGAGCCCGTGTCGAGCTGCCGGCGATTCAGGTGCGCGGACGCCTGAGGTACAACGGCAACGTCCGGCCGTGGGAGTTCCTGCTGCTGGACCACCCTCGATTTCCGCTGACGTTGCGCTTCGCGGTGGGAGGCGTCGGAGAGGGCTTTCCGTTCACGCTCGACTCGGCTCGCGAGATCGTGAAGATCGACTATCCAGTGCCGCAGAACACCGTCGAAGCCGCGCTGGCGAAGGAGTGCCGCGTCGAAGTGCCCGGCCTGTATTTCGACTTCAACCGCGCCACAATCAATCCGCAGTCGACGGCCGCGCTGCAGTCGATTGCGGATCTGCTGACCCGGCATCCGTGGAGCGTCACGGTCGAGGGACACACCGACAACGTCGGCACCGATAAGTACAACGACGATCTGTCGTCACGGCGCGCTGCGGCCGTGAAGGACGCGCTCATCCGGGACTACCACATCGCGGCAGCGCGATTGGCATCGGCGGGCTTCGGTGAGCGACGGCCGCGTGAAACCAACGACACCATCGCCGGAAGGGCGCGCAATCGGCGCGTCGAGCTGGTGCGCGACTGCTCGAAGCCGTGACTCGAGGTGATTGATGCATGCCGGCGAACTGACAGGAGCCATTACGGCGCCAGCCGCTGCATCGCCGTCGCGGCAAGCTTGACGGCATCGCCGCGCGTCGCTCGCGACGTCCGGTAGTGCACCTCGAGCAACCTCTCACCCTTCAGAAACATCAGTGCCCCGTTCATACCTGCTTGCGCGGCGTCCCAGGGTCCTGTCATGACGGTCATTTGTTCTTTTGGCATGACCAGTCCAACCAGCCCGCCAATGCCTTTCTCCATCTTGAAGTTGTCATCGCCACCACTCCATGTCGGCGACACCACGAATACGTGGTGGCCGGGCGTGAAGTACGCGCAGGCGAAGCCCTTGCCATGCGCCAGCGGCGGCCAATTCGAGGACGAGCGATACGGCTCGACCGAGAGCGGTCCAAGAACCGCTTCAACTTCGGCCTTCGTCAGGAGGCTGCAGGCATCACCGACAGTTCCGAGTTGAATGATCTGGTATGGGTTGGTGACCGCGAACGGGAGATCGGGAATGCGATCGCGCACACGCTCGGCGAGCGCGCGCATTGGCTCTCTCGGAACGTCGGGCGACTTCGCCTGCACGTTGACCTGCACGTGTCCGACACGGCCCATGAAACCGTACGGAATCCTGCGCACGTCGTCCCAGTCGGTGGCGGCCTTCGCCGTCGCCGGCGCCGACTGCGCCTCGTTTCCGCCGATGCCCATCATCTGCTTTGCCATGGCATCCATGGCCTGCTCGCCGACCACCTCTCCTCTGACGTCCACGCTCACGCTCACGGCATACGAGCGCGGGTCCTGCTGCACGGCAAAAAGTGAGCCGGGGCCGGTCAGCTCCGGATCAGGTTTCCCGAACTTCTCGGCGAGCGTTTGCTGCAGGTCTTTGGCCTGCTGGCGCTTGGCGGCGACGGCTTCGGGCAAGACGAAGGTATAGAGGCAGCCGTCCGCTTTCCGCGGCGGCTCCGCGAGCTTTCCCATGACGGCCTCGACATCGGCAGCGGGAATCCAGGCGCACGGATTGTTCGGCTCGGCGGCCGTGCGGATTGACGGCGTCCACTCTTCCGTC
>Ga0065705_10002231_pt1 | contig 18362 bp, 16 predicted proteins | sample SwibulcommuniRL2_FD_59092 | JGI IMG/M metagenome (GOLD analysis project Ga0065705, IMG submission 59092) | Bulk soil microbial communities from switchgrass field near Rose Lake, East Lansing, Michigan, USA - RL2 Bulk Soil v2 (version 2) | ecosystem: Environmental > Terrestrial > Soil >...
ATAACAAAGCGTATCAATCCTTCGTTGCGATCCCGAAGACGTGATGCTGGCCGCGAATGATGAGCATTTTGCCGCCAATCGCAGGCGTCGCGATCATTACTTCTCCCATCGTGTTCCGCGCAAGTAACTCAAACGTTGAGCCGGCTTTGACGACAAATACATCTCCGTCTTCGCTCGCGAAGTAGAGTTTTCCATCTGCTGCCACGGGTGAGGAGCTGAATGAAGTGCCACTACCCAAGCGCGCGCGAAAGGTCGGCTCGCCGGTGGTGGCCTGATATTGACTCAGGATGCCGTTGTCCGTGCAGACGTAGAGAAATCCGTCATAGACAATCGGCGTGACGATGTGTGGTCTGATCTGTGAGCTTTGCCAGGCGATGCTCTGAGTGTCAGTCGGCTTTATCTCGCCTTTGATTCCTGCACGCACAGCATAAAAAGTGCGACGGCCATTAGGTGAGCCACCGCCGAGAAAGTACAAACCGTCTGTGGTGATGGGGGTTGGGATTTTCACGTCCACGCCGTCAGCCATGCGCCACAGTTCTTTGCCAGTCAATGGATCGTAACCACGATAGTATTTCGTTCCACTCGTAATAAGCTCAGCGCGATTCTGCTGCTCGTAAATCGCGGGCGTGCTCCACGAACTGTCCTCTTCGCGCGGCGTTTGCCAGACACGTTTTCCATCAGCAACGTTGAAAGCCGCAATGAACGACTGGTTCTGCGTGTCGCACTGAACAATCGCGAGACCCTTATAGATGATTGGTGAACTGCCATATCCCCAGTGAGACTCGGCGTCGGAGCTCCAGCCGCCGTCGAGAACACCAAGGTCCTGCTTCCACAAAAGTTTTCCATCGAGGTCGAAGCAGTAGAGTCCTTCAGAACCAAAAGACACTACGAGGTGTTTACCATCGGTGGCTGGAGTCGAGTTCGCGTAACTGGCTTTGACGTGGCGTTTGACCTTCGGCACTCCTTCGTAGATCGCCTTCTCCCAGATAATTCGTCCGGTGTTCTTGTCGAGACAGTAAACGCGCCAGCTATGCTTCGAACTATCGCTGGCAGAAGCACCCGTATCGGTCAGTCCATGCACAAACTCTGAGTTCGCGGCACTGCTGATTGCAGTCGTAACGAAGATTCGCTCTTTCCAGATGATTGGACTGGAATGGCCCAGACCCGGAATCGCAGTCTTCCACAGGATGTTGGTTGATTTTTCTACATTCCATGTGGTCGGTAGATTGTTGCCGTCACCGACCCCGGCCCCGTTTTGTCCGCGGAAAGTTGGCCAGTTCTGCGCCTGCGCCACTGAACCCGCCAGTAAACCCAATGCGAGGGAAAGTGCCGGCACCAGCAATAGCTTCATAACGTTACTTCTTCTTTTTCTGGACGTACTCTTTAACGAACTCAATCATTTGAGCGTGATTACGCAGACCGATCCGATTGGCTTCTTCTAAAGCCTTGTCGTAGTCCCAGCCGTCACGCAGCATGCGGCGAATCATCCAGAACGCACCGACGCGAGTCCCCACTGCGCAGTGAATGAACACCGGACCATTCTTGAGTTGTTCGTCTGTGAGCTTCAGGAAATCATCTGCGTCCAACTCATCGGGCGCGGTGAAGACAACGGGAATGTTGAAGTAACTCATTCCCAGTTCCTTCACTTTTGCCGCCTCTTTCTCACCATCATGTTCGTCGTGGGGGCGCAGGTTGATGACGACTTTAATGCCTGCGTCTTTGAGTTTGGGCCAATGCTCCGGCCACGGTTGACCGCCGGTCCAGACTTGATCGGTTAGCTTGAGAAAGCGGGGAATGCCGGTCAGTTCGCTCATGGCCGCTGTCTTTTCAATCAGCGCCATGTTGCAAACGGGACAATTGCCCGGCTCGTTATGGGCGACGCCGTCATGACTGCATCCGCAGGGAGGACAGACGTATTGCTTCTTCTCTTGCGCAGCCACGCTTCCGGCGAGCGTGCCGAGCGTGGTTAGGGCGATTGAGCCCGCCACAACAAACTCTCTTCGGTTCATAAGGGTGTCCTTTCTCTCAAAACTCTAACGACAATTCCCTTGGCCGCGACAGAATTTGCAGCGAAACACCTGTAGCTGGGATGAACGGACCGAAACCTGTGATGAAACGCGACCGCCCTGATGCGAAAAAATTGGCGCCCGCGGTAATACGGTGAAGAGTTCAGCAACTTCTCCGTACAGCAGTAACTCAATATCTCAAAGGAATAGAATCATGAGAACTCAAAGTTTGTTTATTAAAAGGATGACGGCGCTGTCGCTGGCGCTGCTGTTTGTAATTGCATCGAGTGTCACGCAGGTTCAGGCGGCTCCCGCTCCGGACCTGACCTCGCAGCAGATCGAGACGGTGCTCGAGGACGCATTTGCCGGACTAGTTGCGTTCGACGCTCAGCGGGTCGTAAACAATTTCGCCTCTGATGCGGTGCTTGAAGATCCGGTCGGAACGCCGCCAATGGTGGGCACACAAGCCATCACCACTTATCTCGAATCGTTTCCCACGCTCTTCAATCAAATGAAACTCTACTCACTCGACATCAAGCCGCGCGCTCAGGAAGCCGCGGTCAAGTGGAGAATCCGTTTCACAACCAAGTCCGGACACGTCTTCTTCCTGGAAGGTATCGGCTACTTCAAGTTCAACCAGGAAGGGAAGATTCAGTTGGAGAAAGAGTTCTTCGATCTGGACTACTTCCTCGCTGAGTTGCAGAAGTGACGTTTGGTCCACAGATTACGCAGATTCGATAACCTGCGTAATCTGTGGATGATAGCAATGCTGCACGAACGGTGCGTTAGTAGGCAGACCCCGAAAGGAGAACCTATGATCTACTACGCACATGGTGATGCGCTAATAAGCTCGGAGGATCTGCAGGATGACCCCTCGCTTGTTGAGAAACTGTCCTCCTTTTACAAGGACTTAGACAGTGGCCGGCAACCCGCCCCTTTAGCCTTCGAATCCGGCGAATTGACTCCGGCAAATGCTTTAACAAGTTTTGATGTCGCGGCCGCCGGAGATCCGCCGGACCCCATCGCGTTCACGCCGATTGGTCTTGGTAAACCGCTGACTGTGATGATCCGTGAGGTGTATACCGGGAAGTTTCCGAAGGGCGGCTTCCTCGGAGGCGGCGGTAAAGACATGCTGGTCACTTCTGCCGTCAAGAGTATCGCCTCGTTTGAGGCCAAACCGCGAGCACACAACTTCCTTCAAGACAAGGTGGCCCAGCGAACTCACCTGCATCGTCCGTCCGCAGGTCGACAGGGAACACCTTTCGTCTTCCATTCGCCGGCTCTACTTGAACGATCTCTCACGATGGATCTCACTATCGTATTCGACTCGTTTCCGAAAGAAATATTCGCTCAAGTTGGCGATATCTTCTCATCGGCTGCGGGCATCCCCATTTTTCAGGTGCACAGTGTTTTTCTGCTCGCGGCGGGCATGCTGACAAAACTCCTGGGCAGCGCTGGAGAAGCTATCTTCGACGGCAAGCCTGTTTTTAACTCGTCCAGCCCGATCGATATAGCACTCCCGGGAACTACACCAATCCCACCCGGATTCGCGCTCATAACTGCCGAGAACGTGAATCAACTGGATAAGGATTTTCTGAAAAACAACCACGTCAATGAACAGGGTCAAGTCGTCGATAAGAACGAGAACGAATATGAAGGCGACGTTCCTTACATTGTGATCAGTGTCGACGGCGCACCCATGGAGGAACTCGCGAACTTTGCTCCCACCGCTGCGAGTGCCGCCGTGCTGTCGCGATTCTTTGGTATCAAAGATGGGCAACAGTTACCCCTCGATACGATTATCGACGCCATCAAACTCTTCAACGATTTGAAGTTCAGAAAAGAAATCGATCGTTTGGATGACCAGCTTAAGGCGTTGAAACCAGACGATCCGAAGCGACCGCAGCTTGAAGAAAAGCGGAAAGCGCTGTTGGGTAACATCATGGAAGATCTTTTGAAACCGAAGTAGTGAGATACGCGTGGAAATACGCGTGGGATGTCAACACGCTACCTTTCGGTGTCAAACCTGGTCCACAGATTACGCAGATTCCAATCTGTGTAATCTGTGGATAAAGATCGTGACAGACTCCAACCTCACGTGGTATGCATACCTCATGAAGCCCTGTATCTTCCTCCTTCTCACTATCGTCGCGTTTGCTTCGGTTGCTGTTGCGCAAAGCACGAAAGACAAAATAGAAATCGCAGCTCAGACAACATCGCTGACGCTCGTTAACCCGGACTTACCTTTCTTCGACGCCACTCAGGCTGGAGTCGGCGGCCGGTTTACTTTCAACTTCAACCGGTCCATAGCGGCAGAGGCTGAGATTAACTTCTTCCCTCAGAAATTGGGCGTGAGTGGCAGTTCGATTCAGGCTCAATTCGGAGGGAAGGCCGGCAAGCGCTTTGAAAAGTTTGGGATCTTTGGAAAAGTACGTCCCGGCTTTCTCAGTGTGGACCGATACGGGTTCCTTCCTCCACCCGGTACGCAAACCGGCAGTGCGATCTTCACGGTCGAGCGGCGGACTTTATTTACCCTTGATGCCGGAGGTGTTTTGGAATTGTATCCGTCGAAACGGATGGTGGTTCGGTTTGAAGCCGGCGATACCGTTATCAGGCATCCCGCGCTATTCGCTCAGGTCTCTGCAACAGATCCCACTCTNGTACAACTACGTCAGTCAAAATTCACNAACAACTTCCAGTTCACTGCCGGTGTCGGGTTTCGTTTGGGAGATTTTCCNGATGAGGACACAAACTCGAACNCAGCGGGTGGCGGACAAGAACNGACCAGGCGATTTGAAGTAGGAGCGCAGTTCACTTCGCTTTTTGTGCGACCTCAAATTCAAGTGCAAATTGTAAACGTGTCACTTGAACATACAGAGCCTGGATTCGGCGGTCGCTTCACATTCAACCTGACTGAGAATATCGCCTTCGAGGCAGAAGGAAACTATTACACTCGCTTGCTGCTGTTTACCTTTCCACAAGGAGGCCACATCTTTCAGGGACAGTTTGGCGGGAAGGTTGGGAAAAGATTTAATAGATGGGGAGTGTTTGGCAAAGCGAGACCGGGTTTTGTCGGCTTCACTCGGGCGACTGAGTTTTCCTCGCAGTCACCGTTCCCGTTCACTGTAAAAAAACATTACCCCTCACTCGATGTGGGCGGAGTCCTGGAGTTTTATATCTCTCCTCGATGGATGACCCGATTTGATGTCGGCGATACGATAATACGTTACGGTGAGATAGCGTTCCGAGGAGTTACCCCGCCGATAATCATTGAGCCAAAAGCGACCCAGCATAACCTTCAAGTCAGTTCAGGAATCGGGTTTCGTTTTTAGCCACAATAAGGCACAAAAAGCACAATAAGAAGAACCTTAGGCGACAGCGGAAGCTGATGCTCCTCCCTGGAGTGCGTCAACAAGTTGGCGCACTCCAAGGAGGCGTGTTATCCATAAGGCATGCTTTGGAATGTAGAGGATCAGGCAGCACGGTTAGCGGAGCTGACAAGTCACGACTCCGATCTGAAGGAAGCACCGTTGCGGCGTGATGTGCGCTCGCTCGGTCGTCTGCTTGGCGAAGTACTCAAGGAACAGGCCGGCGACCAGTTGTATTCCGCCGTCGAAGAGTTGCGCCTGTTGTTAATTGAGCACCGGGAGTTGCACGCGCAATCGGAACGCGACGTTGAGAATGTGCAACGCCTGATCGAACGTGCGGAGAGTATTGTCAGTCGTTTGGACGTGGCCGATGCACACCAGATGGCGAAAGCGTTTGCGATCTATTTNGAACTGACAAACCTNGCTGAAACAAACCATCGCAAACGCCGCCGCCGAGCNGCGCAAACGTCGCCCGAATTGTTGGCCCAACCCGGATCGTTTCTGGGAACNCTGCGCCGCATGCGCGACGCCGGCATCAATCAACAGCAAGCACTCGAGTGGCTCTCCAAAATCGAGGTCATACTTGTATTCACCGCTCATCCCACCGAAGTCGCACGCCGAACCGTGTTATTCAAACGACAACGCATCGCCGCCGAACTCGAACAATTGGATCGTCTGCCGTTGACTGAAAGAGAGTCGGAAAAACACGAGCAGGCGATCATTGCGGAGATAACGGCACTCTGGCAGACCGATGAAGTCCGGCGCCGGCAGCCGCGAGTGCGCGACGAAATCAGGATGGGCCTCGACTACTATCCGAGTGTTTTGTTTGAGACTTTGCCGGCGTTGTATGACGAGTTGGCAAACGATTTTCGTGAAGCTTACGGTGAAGAGCTGCCGGCGAACGCGTTGCCGCGAGTGTTACGGTTTGGGTCATGGATTGGCGGCGACCGTGATGGCAATCCGTTGGTCACGCCCGAGTGCACGCGTGATGCGTTGCAGATCGCTCGCGAAACGATTCTTGGCTACTACGTCGAGCGAGTAAATGATCTGATCTGGCAACTCAGTCCTTCGACGTATCAGATTCGCGTCTCAACCGAACTCCAGGAAGCACTCAACGCTTATGCGGCGACTGTTTCGGCGCCCGACCTCAATCCGAAAAGACATCCGCCACAGGAACTCTATCGACGGTTTCTGGATTACGTGTTGGCGCGCCTGGTGCTGGCGCGTGACGATCGCGGCAACGCAAATGCGTACCACAGCGCCGCTGAGTTCCACGCGGATCTGAGTCTTGCGCGTCAGAGTCTCTCTGCAAATGGCGGAGAACGGATCGCGAGGTTTCTGTTCGATCCACTGCTACGACAGGTAGATACGTTCGGCTTTCACTTACACACGCTCGACGTTCGAGAGCATGCGAGCGTTCACAAACGTGCATTGCTCGAGTTTTCAGGTGCTGTCGCGGCGACTGAAGGATCTCTTCCGGCGGCGCCTTCAAGAGAGACCGTGAAATTGTTTGACTCGCTCAGGATGGTCAGTGCCGTCAAGCGCGACTACCCACCCGAAGCAATTCGTAGTTATGTCATCAGCGGAGCACAGTCGGCTTCAGACGTGACGGCGCTGGTGTCCCTCGCTGAGTTGAGCGGTGTACAGGTGGCGGCGACAAATGGATCGGACCCGGGCGTGATGCCGGTGCCGCTGTTTGAATCGATTGAGGATTTGCGTAACTGCCCGTCGGTGTGCCGGAGTTTGTGGACCAGCAGCGACTACGCTCGTCTGCTCGACTCGTGGGACCGGCGCCAGGAGGTGATGCTCGGATACTCCGATTCAAACAAGGATGGCGGCATGCTCACCAGCACGTGGGAGATATTCAAGGCGCATCGCGCGCTCCACGAGGTCGCTGCAGAATGTAACGTGGCACTCACATTGTTTCACGGACGAGGTGGAACGGTCGGGCGTGGCGGTGGTCCAACCCATCACGCGATCATTGCGCAACCGCCGGGCGCCTTTACGGGTCAGATAAAGATCACCGAACAAGGCGAGGTGATGAATTGGAAGTACTCGGAGCGAGTACTCGCGGAAAGAAACCTTGAATTGATGATTGCTGCATCGCTCGAAGCGCTGTCGCGGCCTACTAATTTCTCCGGTTTTGCTGACTTGGACCAGGAGGGAGAAGCGGCACTGGAGCAAATGTCCGGGGATGCTTTTGAGTTCTATCGCGAGAGCATCGCGGAGAACGAAGCAGTGCTGACTTACTTCGAGGAGGCGACTCCGGTGAAGGAGTTGGAACACATGAGGATCGGTTCTCGACCCACGCGAAGAAGTTCACAGCACGGCCTCGGTGATCTCCGCGCGATTCCGTGGGTGTTTGGCTGGATGCAGAGTCGTCACGTCGTGCCCGCATGGTTTGGGGTCGGCTTTGCGCTGGAACGTTTCTCGGATGCGAAGTTGTTGCAGAAGCTGATACGTGAGTTTCCGTTTTTCATCGAGCTAATCGCGAACGTTGAGATGGGGTTGGCGAAGGCTGATCTCTCGATTGCGCGTTTGTATGCCGGATTGGTTTCTGATGCGGTGCTGAGAGAGCAAGTGTTCAGCATGCTCTTCGAAGAGTTTGAGCGGACCAGAGCGATAGTGCTGCGTTTGACCGGGCAGACAACGTTACTCGAGAAGAACCCGGTGTTGGCGCGTTCGATTCGACTGCGCAATCCGTACGTCGATCCATTGAGTTTGATTCAGGTTGAGTTGCTACGACGGAAACGCGGCGGTGAGGACAACGACAATCTGAACTACGCCCTCGCGGCAACGATCAACGGGATCGCCGCAGGGTTGCGGAACACCGGCTAAACGACCTTTTAAATTAACCGAGGGGCGGCCACGGAGGGCCGCCCCTACAGTACATCCCCGCAGCACCCTTTCCCTTGGCTCAATTCCCGCCGAGAATAAAAAAATTTCGGAACGTACTGTAGGGCGGCACTCTGTGGCCGCCCCCTTGGTTATTTGCGTCCGAGAATTCCTCGCTACGGAATAAAACATCGACTGCTCCNGTTACAACATAGGAATACCGTCATATGTGCGACGTGGTTGGACCAACNCATGATGACATCAAATTCTTAGGAGAACAGGGCNAAACATGAAGAGAGCATTCTTATACCTGGTTATTCTTACTGTAATTACATCGATTTCGCTGCAGATCTCATCAGCCGCCGATGTGAAGGTGCGCCATACGATCATCGCCGCGAGCGGTGATGCGGCTCCCGCAGGCGGAAACTATAGTCCGTTTTCATTTTCCAACGTCAGCTTGAATGCGCGGCACGAGGTCGCATTCGATGCAGGTGTTGGTGTCACAACCGGTGTCTTCGTGGGCGACGGCAAGACCACGTCCACCACTTCGCTTGGATCCGCAACTCACCCATTCATCACTCCAAACGGCGATGTCGTGTTTGACGTAAACGACTCCGATACCTACCGAAGCAACGGAAAATCCATCGTTTCTCTCGTGCGTAGTGGAGACACCGCGCCCGGCGGCGGAACATTGACACCACTAGTAGGAGCGCACACCACTAATGATAACGGCGCGATTGCCTATAGCGCATTTGTGAGCGACTCGACCGCCACACAGGGAATCTTCCGAAGCGACGGTCTAGAGACGATCGCGATCACGCGCGACGATATAAACGCGCCGACCGGCGGCAGCTTCACGTTATTAGCTAATCCTGTAATCAATGATCGCGGACAAGTCGCGTTTTACTCCAACATGACAGGAGGCACTGCTGACTTTGGTATTTTCCGCGGCGAGGGCCAGGATCTCACGCCGATATTCGTTACAAATCAGATCGCTCCTGGCGGCGGAACATTCTCAGACTTTGGGGATCCAGTGATCAACAGTCACGGTCAAATCGCGACGACGGTCTCATTGACTAACAGCGACATAGGTATCTTCGTTGGCGATGGCACAGACACGGTCGCAATTGCTCTCCAGGGTCAACCGGCTCCGAAGGGTGGCAACTATAAAGGCCAGTTCATTATCCCAACCAGGCTCAACGACCAGGGCGAGGTAGCCTTCGACGCAAGATTGACCGGTGGGACCAGTTCAAGCGGGATCTTTCGTGGGGACGGTAAGCGCACGACGCCGATTGCAATCGGTGGAACGAACGCACCGGGAACAACAGGAACATTTGCATCGTTCCGTGACTTCCAACTGCTGAATGACGGTCGCGTCGCATTCATAGCAACATTGACTCCGGGGGTGGGCGGCGTGAATGCCTCAAACAACACCGGGATCTGGATCGGCACATCGGACGAGGACCTTCAACTCGTAGTGCGAACAGGCGACATCATTGAAGGGAAAGTGCTGACGCGACTTCCACAAGCTGGTCAAGGTACTCAGTTGGATATTAACGAGAACAGTGTACTCTGGGTCGGTACGTTCGGCACCGCCAAGGCCATCGTCTTGTCACGTCTTCTGGGCGACAACGACGAACAGTAAAACTGCTCAATTCGCGCAGGCGACTTTATTGATTCGCCAGCCGGAAGCAGTTTTGATCAGGGTTAGATCGATCTTGATCTTATCCGTCTCACCCGAAGGCAGCGTCACTGTTTCAGTGGCGCTGCTGTTTTTGATCTGCGGTGTGCTGATGGTGAAGTTCTTTTCCCAACCGGTGTCCCAATCCTGTGCGCAGATAAATATGTCCGCGTCCATGCGACGGCTCAGCCGCGGCGCATTTGCGTAGAGTTGCGGTGTCAGATATTTCAACGCAGTCGTTTTCTGTTTGAGTGGATTCGTGTTTTCCTGGCTGAGTTGGTGCAAATACCAGGAATAAAAACCACGGGCTACATCTTCCGGGGTTGCCGGCTGCTGCGCGTGTGACGGCATTGAAAGAAACGCGATCAGTGCAAGTAGGGCCAGCCCGGTTCGTAGAAATGAATTGAACAAGAGTTCTCTCCTTATAATGAATCTTGTGAATCGTGTTAATCCTGCACATCCTGTCACAAGACTACGAAGATTACACGATTGGCAAGATAAATTATTGCGCATAATAGCCCGGACGAGTATGGGCCACCAGATCCGGGCGGTTAGCGATCGAAATTGTCACCCAGCGCCAGGCGCCGTCATGTGACGCGTTTGCCGGTTTGTATCCCAGACTGTAGACCTTGCCAAGATCATTGATTACCTGCTCGTACACGCCGTTAAGATCCGATAGCTTCTTTGCCTCATAATAAGAACCGCCACTCTCCGAGGCGAGCAGGTTGAGTGTACGACGCGCATTGTCATACACCGGCTTGTCGAAGGGATTCGACTGAGTATCCAGAAAAATCGGCACAATAAGCGTATCGGTTTGCCGTATCTGTTCAACCAGATCTGCGAAGCTCATTTTCGAACCAGACGTCCCGCCCATCAAAGATCCGTCGACACCATCACTCATCAGCACGAGTGCGCGGCGTCGTTCGAGCGTCCTTGGTCCGACTACGTTGTCGAGCGCAAATTTCACCGCATCCCACACGTTTGATCCACCTTCGCCTTTCATGTTTTTGACGCTGGCTGCGAGTTGGGCACGGTCCAAAGTGAGCGGCGAGACGACGTTTGTCGTATCCGAGAAGGTCACGATAGCGAGCCGGTCGCCCGGACGCGCCGCCTCGATAAACCGCAGCGTCGACTTCTTAATCAAGTCACGTTTCTCCGAGGTGGATCCTGACAAGTCGACAACTAAAACCAGATCGAAAGGGACGTGAGTCGAAGAAAAGTAAGTCACGGTCTGTTCCTGGTTGTTATCCAGTACGCGAAAGTCTTCTTTGGTTAACGAACCGACAAACATCTTCAACTTGCTATTGAATACACTGACGTTGAGATTCACGAGGTTCGTTTCGGTTTTGATAACGTCACCCGGGTCGATGTCCTTCGCACCAAGGTCGGTCGCGTCGATCGCTTTGGCAACCGATTCTGTTAATTGCTTTGAGAGTTGGCTGGTGGGTGGTTGCCGCGATTTGACGAGCGGTCTGCCGTAAGTGCGTTCCAGACTCTTAGCGTACTGGTCGATGGGTGATAGTCCAAACTCTTTGCGCCGTGCATCCAGCCTTGCAGGATCGTCAACTGGATAAAGAACCAGGAAGCCACCAATGCTGACTGCCTGCGTGCCGAAGAGTTGTTTCATTCCGGCGCTCACGCGCAGCCGGTCGTACAATCCGGCAAACTCGCGCTTCTGGTCCGGATCCTTTTTTATTATGGCAAGGATTACAGGCAGCAAGTCGCGTTGTAGTTCGAAAGAACCATTCTTGAGAATCTGGAAAGTCGCGAAGACGCCTTCCTCATTGACCATAGCTGTGGTGGGCCAACCATTGGTTTTTAAGATTTCACAAAGCTTGACGGTGTGATCTTCGTAAATCTTATGTAGTTTTTCCTGGTCTGATTTTTTTGGCTGGTCCTGCCGGACTACTTCCCGAAGCAACTCATTTTGCTTCATTGCCATTTTGAGCAGTTCTTGTTTGAGCTTTTTGTTTGGCGTGGCAGGCGGTGAAGCATCGACGCGTGTGAGCATTTGCCGCACATCGTCCTGTGTGAGGCACGACTGCGCTTTGGTCACAACCGGCGAACAGACGAGCAAAAGCAGCGCGGCCAAAACAAACTTCATGCTGCTCTATTTTTATCAATTTCAGTGGATTTAAGCCACAGATGAAAGCATCTGTGGCTAATCCTTCTACTTAGTAAATGATTTGCCCGTTTGCTACGACGTCGTACTCTCCGTTGGCAACATCGACCGACCAGAAAGTAAAACCGGTTGCATGTTCAAAGCGGCCTGTGCCGCCAGTCCACTCGTAAGCCAAATCCGCATGGCCTGTGGCGGCATTAAATGTGCCATCAATCTCCGTGGTGAGCTTTTCACCCGTTGCGGCTGTCAGTATCGCTTCTCCTTTGAAATCAAATATCCCGGGTGTGGATGTTGCTGTCAGAGTGGCCGTGCGTTCAACCGTAAACGCTCCAAGATGGGTCGCCGTACCCGCTCCAGTAGCAACGACGTCCAACACACTGCCACTCGCATCGCGTGGAGTTGCTGTGATCTGGCCGTGTTCCACAAGGTGGAAAGGCCGTGGGGCTGCGAGAACTGTCAGTGATATGGCTCCTATCAGCGCGAGGGCCATGACGTGAGTGCCGAACTTAAATAGATAACGCTTCATCAAATTATCCTTTCTGTTTTGGTAGTGCTCCCCTAAATTGGGAACACGACAATAATGAAGCGTTCATTTACAGTCATAATCTTGCTGTAAAGGTGAGGTAATGTTTCGGTAAAGTCAGAGAAGCCCGACCTGTTTGTGCAGAGTCATGAAGTCGAAGTTATTCCACGCCTCAACGATCTTTCCGTTGTCGATGCGGACAATTGCAATGCCGGTAAAGTCGACCGGAGATTGAGTAGCAGATCTTCCGAGGAAGTCTCCTTCGTGCCTCGCGCGCACCGAACAACGTGCAGCGACTTTGTCACCTTCGGCAATCATGTCCTCGACAACGATCATCATGTTTGGGAAGGCTTCACGAAACAGTGTATGAAACGGTCTGAAATCCCTGGGTCCCGTAATCGGATTTGCGGGATCATCCGATAAGCCGTGCGCAATGCCGTATTCGTCGAACATCTCCTCGATCGCATCGGCGCGCCCCTTGTTCCAAACTTCGTCGAACCAGCGTTGAACTAATGCTTTGTTTTCTTCCGACATGACATCTCCAATCTGATTGGTTTTCTCTGTTGCTCAGAGAAGAATTTCAAATTACGCCACTGCTCGTGATCGTGGGCAACATGGCCTCTGTGGTAGCATGGATTTCGAAACCCCGGATAAATGCTATGAGCTCAGTTCCAAAGATCGATCCTGAACTGATCAAGCAGTTGGACGCAACTGCAGCGAGCCAGGACGACAAGGTCGAAGCGGTTATCAGGTTGAGACCGGATGATGCATCACAGATTGTGCCGGCGCCGGAGCAAACCGAAACTCTTGCCAACCATCTGATCGAGCGTGTTAAGGGGCAGGTCGGAGAGTCGGCGACGCATTACAATGTCTTTCGAAACCTCGGTTCATTTGTCGTGTCGGCACCACCGTCGTTCATTCGGGAGCTCATATCGCAACCTGAAGTTGCTTCCGCCGTTGCGAACCGGCAACCTGAGAGCGCTGCGATGCCGCCAGTCGAAACGCGTCCGCTGACGGCACGCAAAGCTCCTCGCCGCAAATCCACAAAAAGCAAGATCAAGCCGGCCAAGGCGAGCCGCAAAAAGAAGTAAGGCTTATTTCTTTTTGGCCGTCGACTTCTTCGACGCCTTTGCCGTGCCTGACGCTTTCTTTCCAGCCTTCTTACCGGATGTCTTCTTGGTTGATGATTTTTTAGTGGCTGCCTTCGTCGCCTTAGATCCACCAACCGGAGTGCCAATCAGTGCTGCTAATGCGCGCACACCGTCCGGAAAACCTCGATTCCCCCGCTCACGAGAGATCGGGCCCAGCTCACATGAATTCAAGAGCGCTGTTTCGACTTCGTTCGCAGTCGCGGTTGGTTTGGCTTCGAACAGCAACGCCGCGAGACCAGCAATATGCGGTGTCGCCATCGAAGTTCCGCTCATGACCTGGAACCCACCACCCGGTTTAGCAGAGATAACATCCACTCCTGGTCCAACCAGATCCGGGACCAAGGGATCGTCGGTGCGGACGAACCTCTGACTCGACGAGAACACTCCGATTCGTTTGTTCTTATCGCACGCGCCCACAGACAATGCCTGCGAATAATTGCCGGGTGAGCGACTCGTCGCCGGTCCTTCATTTCCTACCGCAAATACGGGCAGGATATTTTTTGAACGAAGGATCTGGGTAACGACGAGGAAGTCGTCAAAGAAGCCGCGCAGCCCCAACGACATACTAAGGAGGCGTACATTCTGCGTAATGGACCAGTCCATGCCACCGAGAATGCGAGCGATTACATTGCCGCCCTCGATCACAATCGCACTCGCGAGAGAGGCTTTGGGAGCGACGCCAACCGATTGTCCACGGACTTCTCGTCCCGCGATAGTGGCTGCGGTATGTGTGCCGTGTTCGCCGGTATCGTGAGCTTTCGGAGCAGGTTTGACCTGGATGCCGAACGAGTTGAATTCGGCGAAAGCAGCAATCGCAGTTTTCAGTGCCGAATGTTTACCGTCGGCTCCGGTGTCCAGGTGGCCTACCATAATGCCGTTCCCGGACAAGCCCTGGTCCCAGAGTTTCGGGACTTTCAGGAAATCGATTCCCCAGGTCACCTTCGTATTGAGCTGAGCAGCGGCTGTTTCCACGGGCCGGATCAGACTGAACTGCGGCGCTCCGACAACTTTTTTCACGCGTGGATCAGCGCGTAATCCTTGCAGCCCTTCGCGGGTAACAGTGCCGAGCATCACACCCAAATTCGGAAAGTGAAGTACGGAAGGCGGCGACTTGACGGCACGAGGCCGCGCGATACTTTTCGTGGGCGCGAGCGCCGCGACATTACTCATTCCCGCGGCCGCGAGGGCGTCGTTTTGGCCGCCTTGATGAACGAAGTAATTCTCGAGCCCAGCAAGCTGCGGCGCGTGGGCGGCGGCGGCCGCGAAGGCTACCCCGCCTGCAGCCAATCCGGCACTTGGCGGAGGGGGAGGCGCCGACTCCAGGACAACTATAACCTGGGCAGTACCTGTCGCTTTTATTTCATCACTGGTTATGGATGACATGATCTCTCCTGTGGGAGTTAAGGTTAAGAACATCGCTGAACTTCAGAAGCGAGGGGACCTGACTCGTGGTTCAGCTAAGAGAAGTGCGGGGAAAGGTATTAGTGGTACGGAATTATGTCAAGGCAAATTTTGAGTGAGCTTTCCCAAATCAGTGATGTCTTAATTGGATTTCTCTGTGCAACCTCTGTGTTCTCTGTGACTCTGTGGTTGTTGTATCTCGAGTTTCTACAACCACAGAGTCACAGAGAACACAGAGATTGCACAGAAAATCCAAATTACGTCACTACGATTCGAGTTCGCGGCGTAAGGCGTGGACCAGGAGATCCACTGCTTCTTTGGTTTGAACCGCCAGGCGCAGGTAGCGCTCGGAGGAGCCGATCTTGTTGCTGCATTCCCGCACCATCAATCCGTATTGTTCCAACAATCGATCTCTGAGCTTTCGGCCGGATACATTGGTTGGCAACTCGACGTAGAGAAAGTTTGCTTTTGAAGCAAACACTCTTAACCCGGGAATCATTTCGAGTTGACTGAGCATGTAGGTTCTGTCTCGCGCGACGAGCGCAAGGCTTTGCTGGAATTCATCCTTGAACTCCGACACGCTTTTCAGAATGTATGCTGCCAGGCTGTTGACGTTCCAGAAAGGTAGTTCGGATCGGAGCAGATCAGCGGCTCTGGAATTCAGCGCAGCGTAACCGAGTCGAACTCCGTGCCAGCCTAACGACTTACCAAGGCTCTTCACCACCACCAGGTTTTGAGCTCTCGGTATCAGATGGACCGCGCTTTCGAGACCCGCGAAGTCGAGGAACGATTCGTCAATCACAATCGACTCGACATCGGGCAGACTAAGTACGAGCTCTTCAATCTCTTCAGGCTCGAACCATGCACCAGTCGGGTTGTTTGGATTTGAAATCACCAGCATTTTTACATCCAACTCGCTCGCACGCGTAATTATGTCTGCAACCTCGAGACGAAAGTTTCTCCCCACTTCGTGTTTGATCGTATGGAGGGGAACGCCAAGCTCATTCGGCAGATCGGTCCAACGGCTAAACGTGGGAATCGGAGTGAGGATTGGACCACGAGTGAGGTGGCACAGGCGCGTAATGATTTCTGTCGATCCATTTGCCGGCACGATGCACTCTGGTGGAACTCCGACAATTTCTCCAATGTGGCCCGCATGGACCTCGGCATAGTCGGGATAGTACCTGAGAATTTCAGGTAAACGCTCGGTGATGCGTTGGACCATTTCGGGAGGAGGGAAGTGCAGATTCACCGGTATGCAAAAGTCCAGGAGTGGACCTTTGTAAACAGCACTCTCTCTAACCGAAAAAAAGGATGGGTTGTGCGAACGTACGTTGAAAAGATCCGCGGCAGTGTTACTCATAAGAACTCTCCTTTAATTCGACGTATAACCAGCCAAAAATCTTTCACTTTATTGTTTGAGCGAACGCAGGAGAGTGATGCTGGTAATGAACGCGCGAGACCGCGCCGTCTTGCACAGGAAAATGCTACAATCCCGCAGGCCTATGATTGTCCGCTAGAAAAGTTGCTGTGATTCTGCGAAGCGAAACACGCGTCGGGCGTGACTTTTGCAGTGTCTTCACGGCAATTAACCATCGCAAATTTTAATCCTTCTCCAGAATTAGAACGTCGCACTTGGACTGTGTCCAAGTACATTGCTTTTTGTTGAGAGGACCATCATGGATCTGACAAGCTTTGGTTGGAGTGAGTTTTTTGAGTCTGGTTTTAGTCTATTTGAGCGACACGGCTACACGGCAGGTCGAGTCGCGCTCGAACACAAGAATTTGTACCGCGTTTATACCGAATACGGAGACGTGCTCGCCGAACTTTCAGGCAAGCTGCGGTACGAGGCGGTGAATCGAAGTGATCTGCCTGCCGTCGGGGATTGGGTGGTAGTTCGTGTACGGCCGGAAGGTGACCGAGTAATAATCCATGCCGTCTTGCCGCGGCGGACCAGTTTTGCACGCAAGACTGCCGGGTCACGAACTGAAGAACAGATTGTTGGCACGAACATCGACACGGTCTTCCTTCTTACCTCACTGAATCAGGATTTCAGTCTGAGAAGGATCGAGAGATACCTGCTTATCGCGTGGGAGAGCGGTGCAGATCCGATCATCGTTTTAAGTAAGTCGGATCTGTGTGACCGCGTGGCTGAAACGATCGATGAAGTTCGATCCGTTGCTCGAGGTGTGGCTATTCACGCCGTCAGTGTTGTGACTGGGGAAGGAGTGCAGGACATCGTGCAGTATTTCAGGCACGGTAAGACGGTTGCGCTGCTGGGTTCATCGGGCGTCGGGAAATCGAGTTTGATAAATCATCTGGCAGGCGCCGATCTCTTAAAGGTTCAAACAGTGCGCGAGCATGACGATCGAGGGAGACATACGACAACTCATCGCGAGCTGGTTTTATTACCTACCGGAGGACTGGTGCTTGACACTCCAGGCATGCGTGAATTGCAGTTGTGGGATGGCGAGGAGAGTTTGCAGTTGGTCTTTGACGATATCGAGGAGCTTGCCGGTCGTTGTTACTTCAGTGATTGCCAACATGAAGACGAGCCACGGTGCGCGATCCGTGAAGCCCTGGCAGCGGGAACGATCGACGCGGGACGGTATCAGAGCTACGAGAAGTTACAGAAAGAGTTGAAATACCAGGCCCGGAGAAAAGACAAGCTCTCAGAAATCGTCGAAAAGAAGAAGTGGAAAAAGCTCTCACGCCTCGCTACTGAGCGCGCGCGTCTGAAGCGACGATAGATTTGCCACAAGAGGCACAAAACGATTTTTTGTGCTTTTTGTGCCTTTTTGTGGCTATATATAGAAGACATGCAACGTCTCCGCGTGGCTCTGTTCAAACCCGTCGATATCTCATTCCTGGTGTTCTTCCGCGTCATCTTCGGCGCAATCATGCTGTGGGAAACTTATCGCTACTTCACGCACGGCTGGATCAGTCGTTACTTCATTGAACCTACAGTCAATTTTACTTACTACGGGTTCAGTTGGGTAAAACCGTGGCCGGGGCGCGGGATGTACATTCACTTCGTGGTGCTTGGTTTGGCGGCCGCTTGTGTGATGGCGGGGTTCCTTTACCGCATTGCCGCACCGGTATTTTTTCTTGCTTTCACATACTTTTTTCTGCTGGACCAGACGCGTTATATGAATCACTTCTATCTGGTCTGTCTGATCAGTTTTCTGATGTGCTTCCTGCCGGCCGAACGTGCTTTCTCCATCGATGCGTTATTGCGCCCGAAGATCCGCTCAAATGTCGTTCCGGCGTGGACG
>Ga0065705_10002239_pt1 | contig 18346 bp, 6 predicted proteins | sample SwibulcommuniRL2_FD_59092 | JGI IMG/M metagenome (GOLD analysis project Ga0065705, IMG submission 59092) | Bulk soil microbial communities from switchgrass field near Rose Lake, East Lansing, Michigan, USA - RL2 Bulk Soil v2 (version 2) | ecosystem: Environmental > Terrestrial > Soil >...
TGCAGTTCCAGAGCCGCCTGCACTCCAAGGGTGGACGCAAGATCGGGATGGATCTGAGCCAGTCCAAGCTGCCGGCGGCGACGATGAATGCCATCGTGCAATGGATNGTTCCTCCTCCGAAGTACATGGTTCATCGCCTCATCCCCAAGGTNACTTATGCCAATCATGCCACCCTGGCGCGTGCTGTGATCATTGAGCGCGGTACAGAATTTGTCGAGGCGCTGCATCACAAGCAAGCCGTGGAAACGTTCGTGAAGAATGCGGAGGATGCCTATGGATTTCCTCCCTACCCCATCCTGGCCGATTCATTGAGCAAATGGAATGGTGAAGACCTGCACCCTGCAGAGCAAGCTATTGTTGACAAGGCGTTGGAGACCATCCCCACCGTGCGTCTGCGTGACCCCAAATTCAACTGGTGGCAGAGACTGCCCGTCGCAACCAATATTTCTGTAGGATCAACCCAATTCGCTGCAGCTGACGATTAAGTTAATCATCATCATTAAAAATGAACATCAAAGATTTACCGTCCGTACGTGACCGGCTCATTCCTGGTATCTTATCTTCGAACAGAGTACTGATCGATTGGCGAAGGTGGGATCGTGCAGTTGTCGCTCGTGTAATAGCCATCGTTATTGTGGTGACCGTTGCCGTGGGATTACGCGTTTGGGGATTGAATCAACTCGGATACAACACGGATGAGGCGGTATATGCTGGCCAGGCGGCAGCGATTGCAAAAGATCCAACTCTTAAAGAGATCTTTCCAATCTTCCGAGCCCACCCATTGCTTTTCCAATTCATCCTGGCTCTGGTCTTCCAATTTGGTGTTAGTGACATCGCCGGCCGCCTGACGGCCGTTGCAATCAGTCTTGCCACAGTGTTTCTTGTCTATCGGGTGGGCACTGTCCTCTATGGACAAAAGCCTGGTTTATTAGCAGGGCTCTTCTTAGCTCTCATGCCATACCATGTGGTTGTTTCCCGCCAAGTTCTTTTGGATGGTCCACTGGTATTTTGTTCCACGCTCGTGATTTATTTCCTGGCGCGCTTTGCGATGACCGAACGGTCTGCCTGGTTATATCTCACGGGCGTTGGCATGGGCTTAACATTCCTTGCCAAAGAGACAGGCATCATCCTTCTAGGGGCTATTTATGCTTTCCTGGCTATCTCGCATGAAATTCGCGTGCGTGTAAAAGACATGGTGCTTTCCATGATCTTCCTGGCGTTGATGATTGCACCTTTTCCTCTGTCCCTTCTATTGGCAGGGGGGACTCGATCAGGAAAAAACTATCTGGTCTGGCAGCTTTTCCGTCGCCCCAATCATCCCTGGGATTTTTATCCGAGCACCGTCCCAGAATCCATCGGGTATCTGGTGATCATCGCTGCCATTTTGGGGCTTTGGTTTTTAAGGCATGAGAAATCCTGGCGGGAAAGACTCCTTCTGTGCTGGATTGTCGTGCCGACTGTATTCTTTCAGATTTGGCCTACCAAGGGATTTCAATACCTACTTCCCATTGCGCCGCCGATTGCTGTCTTGGCTGGCCGGGCACTCGCCCGATGGTGGCCTGAGGATATCTCCTTTTCAAGAATTCGGATCAGTAGAGCTTTCATCAAGACAACGACTGTAGGAGTCATTGCACTCTCGCTTCTTCTTTCAAGTTTACAGATCATCACTCCAGCCACCTCCGGTACGTTTGTAGCGGGAACAGGTGGGGTTCCAGGTGGACGCGAAGCTGGACAATGGATCGAGAAGAACATTCCCACCGGAGCCACTTTGATGACCATTGGTCCATCCATGGCAAATATTCTGCAATTTTACGGACACAGAAAAGCTTATGGTTTGTCTGTCAGTCCGAATCCTCTGCGTCGGAATCCATCCTATCCGCCAATCCTGAACCCGGATATGCAAATTCGAAACGGCGAAATTCAATATGTTGTTTGGGATTCGTTTTCTGCAGAACGATCCGTTTTCTTTTCAGAATCACTGTTGCGGTTTGCGAAGCGCTATCACGGCCGGGTCATTCATACCCAATCAGTAAAGGTATTCCTTTCCGATGGCACGACGGTAGACAAACCTGTGATCATTATTTATGAGGTGCGCCCGTGAACCAGTTTCGAAGTTTTAGGTATATGTTGTGTGTGCTTGTTGTCGCTATTTTGCTGCCCAATGCAAGCGCACGAGCAGATATGCCCAAACAGACATCCAAGTCGAAAACGCCCATCCAGCATTTTGTTGTTTTAATGCAGGAGAATCATACCTTCGATAATTATTTTGGCACCTATCCGGGCGCGAACGGTATTCAAGCCGGGACCTGTATGCCTGTTAACCCTGCAGATAAGAAAAATACCGAATGTGTTGAATCCTTCCATATTGGGGATCGTCCCATCGACGATTTGGATCACAGTCTGAGCACGTTTCAGATGCAATACAACGATGGGAAAATGGATGGTTTCGTATATGCGCTAAACCAGAGGAATCAGAACGGTGCGATGTCCATGGGTTATTATGATGACCGCGATCTGCCCTATTACTGGAACCTCGCGGATGAATATGTGCTCTTCGATAAATTCTTTAGCTCAGACCATGGGGGCAGTTTTGCGAATCATATGTACTGGGTCAGTGCTCAGCCAGGTGGAAGCCGGGTCGCAGAGAATGGATATGCGGATGTGGTCACCATATTTGACCGCCTCGAAGCGCGCGGCATTTCCTGGAAATTCTATGTTCAGAATTATGATCCTCAGATCACCTACCGCTCTTTGAGTCAGGTTAGCGGCAACCGGGCCTCCCAGGTGATTTGGGTACCGCTCCTTAACATCGATCGTTTCCTTGATAATCCGAAGCTGTCAAGTCACATTGTTGATATGAATGAATATTTTGTGGATCTCGAAAATGGGACACTGCCCGAAGTGGCTTATATCGCTCCTTCTGGCGCGAGCGAGCATCCGCCTGGGAGTATTCGCTCCGGACAGAAATTTGTGAAATCACTGATCCAGGCTTTGATGCGTAGTACTTCGTGGGATAGTTCAGCCTTCCTGCTTTTGTACGATGATTGGGGTGGCTGGTACGATCACGTGGCGCCTCCCCAGGTGGATGAAAATGGTTATGGTATGCGGGTTCCGGGCCTATTGATTAGTCCTTATGCCCGGCGTGGCCATATTGATAGCACCATGCTCGATTTCACCTCGGTCTTGAAATTTATCGAAGAGAATTGGGATCTTAAGCCTATTGCGGCGCGCGACACTCAGGCAAAGAGCTTTATGTCGGCTTTCGACTTTTCCATGTCTCCACGAGAGCCAGTCTTTATTCCGTTCGAACGGGTTGTTAAGGAACAGCGTGTCGAACCTCGTCGAGTGGTGATTTACGCGGCCTATGGGGGAGCGCTTGTTTTCGCTGCGTTATTAATGATCTGGGCTGCGATTGGCCTGGATGGTCTCAAGAAGTTGGTTTTTGCGAAACGCCTGTCACGATCTGAGGATTCCCTGCCATGAAACACCATCAACTCTTCCGTGTTTTTACAGCGCTCACCGTGGTTACTTTGAGCTTCTTCTCCTTCGCCCTGACTGTGCAGGCGATGGGAACGGCAACAGTAGGTACTACGCTGACCTTTCAACCTCCCAATCCCGTCACCGTGGGCAACCCTTCCAGCATTGTCGTTCAACTTATCTCGTCGAAGGGTGAGCCGGTGGCAAATCAGCCGGTGGAACTTTTTGTAAACGGTGAATCTGCACGCAGATCCAGAACCGACTCGGCCGGTAATGTTTCCGTCACGGTGCGGCTTAATGAAGCGGGTACCTACGCACTTTCTGCCATATTCAAAGGCTCACGCGTTCCCTCACTTGGTTCTTCAAAAGCCACCGCGGACCTGGTGGTTGTACCGGCCCTGCTTGAGATTCATATCACGCCTTCGCTTCCGAATATAAAATTTGCACTGGATGATCGTGTTTTTTCGTCAGATGATTATGGCGTTGCTCGGATTGAAGTTGCAAAAGCGGGTACTTATCAGCTGGAACTGCTTCCTTTCGAGACGAACGATCCGGACATCCAAATGGCTTTCGGTCGCTGGGCCGATGACTATTTCCTTCCCAGCCGCGAGATTGAAATTCCTCTAAAGAAACCACTGGATGTTGGCCTTGAGGTAAGTTATCAGGCAGGGCAGAACTTTGTAGATTTGGATGGCAAACCAGTAGACTTTTCACGGATTACCTCCATCACTCTAAAAGGAAGCAACGGTTCAACGTATACATTTGACGACAACCTGCCTCACTGGCTGCCGGCTGGCCGCGTGATCCGGCTGAATAACGGCCTCGAGGAAACCAAGATCTTATATTCTGTGATTAGTGTGATCATCGATGGATCAAATGTAGTTAGCCAGGCGCAACAACGCTTTTTTGTTCACCCGAATGATGTATGGACCGTAAAGCTCCTGTTGTATTCTGCGGGTTTTACTGCTCGCGATGCTCTTTTCCGTTTTCCAATCGGCACGGGCATCCACATGGAATATCCAGATGGTGACGTTCAAAATTTCAATTTCAACTCAAGTAATGAACATACCAGTACAGGATTGGCGCGCGGAATTTATCGGGTCACGGTGACGGGTGCCGAGGGATTTGCACCTCCTACGCCCATTGCCCTCTCTCGTAACCAGGATGTTGAATTGATGGTGTTCAGCTATCTCGATATGGGCGTTCTTGCTTCGATCGGCATTATCGTGGCTTTAGGCCTGCTCTTCTTTGGCCGCCCGCATCTCATGATCCAGACAATTACCTTCCCAGGTTGGGTGGTATCTGAGATTCGGAAGTTCAGGCCGGTGCAAGTGAAAGAGTTTTATTACAAAATCATTGCTTTTGGATCAGGGATAGTATCCAAACAAGGTAATGTTCGTCTGGAAAATAACAGAAATGCAAGTAGCCTGGAAGGTACAGCTTATACAGAGGCCGAGACGGAGAGCGAAGAGGTTATTCCTGTAAACGAAACAATCCTGTCCAGACTGGATAACTCCTCGGATGTTGAGGGTGGTCCGACCTCAGAGAATGTTTCTGTCACAATCGTAGAGCCGGATGTTGCTTCTGTTGAACCTTCTCAATCAGAACCCGTTTCATCTGAGTTGCATGCGGAACAGCCTGCTGAAGATGTTGTGCAGGGTGATACACCTGCTGTAACCTTGGAAACTCCAACAAATGAATCAAGTGCTGCTGCAGAGGATGCTGCTTCGCGTGTTTGTCAGGTGTGCGGAAGTTCTCAACTCGTTAAACAAGAAACGAAGCGACAAAATCAACAGCGTTATCAATGTCAGGTTTGTGGTGCCTCGAATAATTTTGGTGCCAAACGGACAAGGAAACATCGTCAAAAGAACAGAGTCGAGAGCCTGGTATGAAAAAATGATTGGATGGAAATTCCTTCCATGGAGGAACATTTTGAGGACCGTAGTTACAGACCGAACGCGAAGAGCGTTCGTTCTGGCTTTATGGCTGATTGTTGCGATGTTGTTGCCTGCCTGCTCACCGGCCTCCAGTAAGACGGCGAGTACGGTGTCTGATCCAGTTCCGGTCCTTGCCTACTACTATATCTGGTTCGATACCCAATCATGGGACCGTGCCAAGATTGATTATCCCTTATTGGGGCGTTATTCAAGCAGCAATATTGATGTGATGCGACAACACATCCAATGGGCAAAGGCTGCTGGCATAACGGGTTTTATTGTGAGTTGGAAGAGTACCGATAAGCTCAATCAACGTCTGGAACAGCTGATCAAGGTCGCGGATGAAGAGAGTTTCAAGCTTGCCATCATTTATCAAGGCCTAGATTTTCAACGTGACCCTCTTCCGGTTTCGCAAGTCGACGCTGACTTGAGTTACTTTATCGAACATTATGCGGACGATCCTGCATTTTCTCTGTATGAAAAGCCGCTGGTGATCTGGTCCGGCACATGGAAATATTCTCGCGAAGATGTGCAAAATGTTGTCCTTGGGAAGAGAGACCAAATCCTGATTTTGGCCTCTGAGAAAAATGTGGATGGATACGCACGCATCGCAGACCTCGTGGATGGTGATGCCTATTACTGGTCCTCCGTCAACCCGGATACGTTTCAGGGCTACGCAGCAAAATTGACGGGAATGAGTGAAGCAGTCCACGCCAATGGCGGCCTTTGGATTGCACCTGCATCGCCTGGTTTCGATGCCCGTTTGATCGGCGGGACGACCGTTGTCGACAGGAAAGATGGTCAGACTCTGCAAACTCAATTCAGCACGGCCTTGCAATCCTCCCCGGATGCCATTGGGCTGATCAGTTGGAATGAGTTCAGTGAGAATTCACAGATTGAACCGAGTGAGAAATACGATCATCGTTATTTGAATGTATTGGCAAAAATTCGTCACGTTCCCGCTCCAACCGTGAGCGATTTTGATTCAAGTGAACCCGGAGATACATTAAGTAAAGTAGGTGCGGATCGGGTTGCTGCATTAGGCTTGGTAGGCTTATTAATCATTGTTGGTTTGTTCGTTATTGTTCGTCGAGTGATTCATTAGGATTCATTAAAGAGAGAGTGGAAATATGAAAACTTGGAATAATTTTTTCAACGTGCAGAAGCTCGGTTTCTTCAGAGTGCTTATCGCGCTCACGGTGCTGATGAATTCGGTAGCGGCACCACTTCAACCCCCTGTGCTTGCTGCAGGGACAAATTGTGTTACGAGTAGTCCCAACTTCCAGGTTGCGTATACTATTACAGTTTGTATTAGCGCCCCTGCTGATGGTGCAACGATCACTGGAGTGCAAACCATCACCGCCCCCGACCCCATTCCAGGAGGCGCAAGCCCGGGAGTGGCAAAGCTGATCTTTTCTCTGACCCCAATTAATCAGCCCCGGGAGTATTTGCTCACAGAATATCAGTCCCCCTACACCTTTACCCTGCCTTCAGATAAATTCGTGGATGGCACTTATTTGCTTGAAGTTGAAGCCTTAATGAAGGACGGCCAGACTTCAGACCCCGCCTCGGTCACAATCACGTTGAGTAACGGGGTAACGACAGCGCCGGTCCCTCCAAATACTTTTGCCCCCACAAGCGGTACCACACCTCCAGCAGGGCAACCATTCACATTGGTCGCTACGGGTGATGGCGCGGATGGCGCCGCAAATTCCGGCAACGTGACTACCCTGATCAATTCGTGGAATCCGAATTTATTTTTGTATTTGGGGGATGTTTATGAAAAAGGTACAGCCACCGAGTTTTATAACTCATATGGACAATCCGACGCTTTCTATGGACGTTTTAAAACGATCACCGATCCGATCATCGGCAACCATGAATATGAAAAAGGCGTTGCACCGGGCTATTATGATTATTGGAATTTGGGAAGCAGTGCAAACCATGCGCCCACTTATTACAGCTACGACGCCGCGGGTTGGCACTTCATTGCCATCAACAGTAACTGCGGGCTGTTGCACATTTGTGATCCCGGCCAGGCCGAGTATCAATGGCTGTTAAACGACCTCAATACACATAACAATGTCTGTACAATCGCTTACTTCCATCACCCTGTGTTCAATATAGGTTTTGAAGGGTATGCCACATCGATGAACAACATGTGGGCGTTAATGGCACAGCACGGCGTCGATATCGTTCTGACTGGCCATGATCATGATTATCAGCGTTGGAAGCCGTTGGATGGAACTGCTACCAATATCAATCAATATTCCAATGGAATCGGCAATCCAAGTCCTACGGGCATGACCCAGTTCGTCGCCGGGGGTGGTGGGCATGGTATCCAAACATTCAAGGGCACCGATGACCGTATGGTAATCGGGTATGACACATCGCCGTATACTTTTGGCGCTCTGCGTTTGCAACTTAATGACGATGGTGCTGGTTTTCAATATATAAATTATCAGGGTATTTTGTTGGATTCCGGCGCAATTCCTTGTAATGGTGCGCCAACCGATGTGACTGCACCCAGCGAGCCCACCAGCCTAACAGCAACCACTCACTCAGCGACTCAAACAGACCTGAGTTGGGGTGGTTCAACGGACAACGTTGGTATCGCCGGCTATGATATTTACCGCGATGGCACTCTGTTGACCAGCGTTGGATATGTAACTAGCTACACAGATAATAACCTGACCATGGGTGCCACTTATAACTATCAGGTGAAGGCCCGGGATGCAGCCGGCAATACTTCGGCGAGCAACACGGCAACGATCACAATGCCCTCTGTTCTTTTTAGTGATGGATTTGAAAGTGGCGATTTTAATGCATGGACGTTACCTGTTACCAACATAACGGTTACCTCGCAGGAACACTATGCAGGTGCTTATGCTGCCCATGCTGTGGGCAATGGATCTACGGCAAGTTATGCCTCTAAAATATTGGGCACAACCTACAATGACCTCTATTACAGTTCCCGGTTCAAAATTATTAGCAAGAGTCCTTCAACTTCGGCTTATATACAACGCTTCCGTACAGCCTCAGACGGTCCGATTGGAGGCGTGCTTATCAGTGGCAACAATGGCGCCAATAGACTGGGTTACCGTAGTGAAATTACTGGGGGACCGACGAATACTACTGGCCCAGTAGTAACGTTCGGTGTCTGGCATGAGGTACAAACTCATTTGCATATCGATCCTAACAACAGCGCAAACGATCAGATCCAGATTTGGTATGACAGCCAATTAGTGAATGAACTTAGTATCAACGCCAATTTTGGTGTCAGCCCAATAAGCCGCATCAATGTTGGAGACAGGCAGGCTGCTGATATTTACGATATTGTCCTCGATGATATCGCGGTTAACACAAGCCTCATTGATACGAGCGATTCCCAAGCACCCAGTACCCCCACCGATTTGACAGCCACTGCCACCGCTCCCAATTCTGTCAACCTGACGTGGACTGCTGCAACGGATAATGTCAGTGTTACTGGCTATGATTTGTATCGCAATGGTTCACCGCTGACGCTACTCGGGGTCGTAACCAGCTATATGGACATGCCCGTCTCCCCGGCGTTTACCTACCAGTACCAGGTGTTAGCCCGCGACGCCGCCGGCAATGTCTCTCCTCTAAGCACGCCTGCCACCACGGTCACCACGCCGGCCGATACGACCGGACCGAGCGTGACGCTCACCGCACCGGCCGATGGCGTATCGGTCAACGCAAACGTGACGCTGTCCGCCGATGCGAATGACAATGTTGGGGTCGAGCATGTTGACTTCCTCGTGAATGGAACAGTCATCGGCACATCGGATGTCGAGGGTGGGCCCTATGATATCGTCTGGGATTCGACCACTATACCCGATGGTTCCGTGACAATTACTGCCCAAGCCTTTGACAGCTCATCGAATGCGACCACATCCAGTGGCGTGACGATTAATGTGAATAATGCCGGCGGAGATACAACGCCGCCAACCACACCAGCAAACTTCACGGCAACGGCTGCCGGCAGCAGCCAGGTCAATTTGAGCTGGAACGCCTCTAACGACAACGTCGCTGTCATGGGCTACGACATCTACCGCGATGGCGCGCTGTTGAAGGGCGTTGGAGCGGTGACCACTTACAACGACACAAGCGCGTTGATCGGGGCAACCTACCTATACCAGATACAGGCGCGCGATGCAGCGGGCAACATCTCTATCCTCACCCCAGGTGAGCAAGTCACGATCCTGCCGCCACTGTTCACCGATGGGTTCGAGAACGGTAATCTATCCAACTGGACCAGCCAAGGGAGCGGTCTGTTGGTCCAGCAGCANACAGTTCGGGAGGGCGCCTTCGCGGCCGAGGCGAACAGCACCGGGCCGNCAAGTTGGGCCTATACACTGCTTGGTACGCCCAAGAACGACTTGTACGCTCAGACCTGGTTCAAGATCATNAGTAAAGGNGCTAACAATGTTAACCTGTTGCGCTTCCGCAGCGGTACCACCGGTACCGGCGGAGCAATTCTGGGTGTGTTTGTCAGTAGCACTGGCAAGCTGGGTTATACCAACGACACCCCCGGTGGCACGAGCCTGACTAGCACCACTTCTCCCATCAGCAACGGGGTCTGGCACTCGCTTGAGGTGCATGTCCATATCGACACCACAGATAACACCAAAGGGCAGGTCGATGTCTGGCTTGACGGCGCACCGGTCAGTGGGCTAAGCCAGACTCTGAACCTTGGCGCCACAGCGGTCCAGCGGCTCCAGCTCGGCGAAAGCACTGCCGGCCGCGTCTACGATGTCGCGTTCGATCAGGTCGCCTATGACACCAGCTTCATTCGACCCACCGCAATAATAGATAGCGGTCCGCTTGGGATTGTCTCCACAACTGATGCCAGTTTTAGCTTCTCTACAACAGTGGCGAGCGCAACTTTCCAATGCAGCCTGGATGGAACAACCTTCGGTGACTGTGCGTCCCCCCTATCTCTTCCGGGCCTAACCGACGGTGCGCATACCTTCGCGGTGAGCGCAATCGATCCGCCGGCCAGCACAGCGCCAACAGTAGACCCATTTCCCGCCAGCCGTGCCTGGACGGTAGATACAACAGCTCCAACAATTACGAACACCACACCGGCGAGTGCTGCGGAAAATGTGGCAATTTCCACGAATGTGGACGCGACTTTTTCAGAGGCCATGAATTCGGCAAGCCTGAATGCAAGCAGTTTCACGCTGGTCACACAAGGCGACACGAATCCAATCGCGGCAACAATCAGCTATGACGCGGTGACTAATAAGGCGATGCTGCACCCTGCCGCTGTCCTCACCAACGCCACAACCTATGTAGTGACAATCAAGGGTGGCGCGGGTGGTGCAGTTGACCTGGCCGGCAACCTGCTGGCTGCCGACTTGGTCTGGTCATTCACAACGGTCGGGGCCGATACGACCCCGCCAAGCGTGACATTCAGTACGCCGACCGATGGCGCGTCGGTGAGCGGCAGCGTGACGTTGTCGGCCAATGCGACCGACGATGTGGCGGTCTCTCATGTCGATTTCCTGGTAAATGGCACAGTTGTGGGCACAGTGTCTACGGCTCCTTATAGTGTCAACTGGAATTCGACAACAACGCCAAACGGTGCGGCGACTATCGCGGCACATGCTGTTGACACGTCGGGCAATTTCGCAGACACCACCATTAACTTGACGATCGCCAATGACGTCACACCACCGAGCGCCCCGACCAATCTGTCAAGCGTCGCGGGCAGCGGGCGGATCGATCTCACTTGGACCGCCGCGAACGACGATGTAGGCGTGACCGGCTACGACATCTACCGCGATGGAACGGTGCTGGCAACTATCGGCAAGGTGACCAGCTACAGCGACATGAACGTCGACCCATCCACCACCTATCAGTATCAGGTACAGGCGCGCGACGCAGCCGGCCACCTCTCTGATTTCGCGACCACCACAGCGACTACGACGGCGGCACTCTTCAGCGACGGCTTCGAGACTGGTGACCTCACACACTGGAGTGTAGTGAACGGGTTGGCGATACAGCAGCAGCAGATCCACAGCGGCGCCTACGCTGCTCAGGCAACAACCAGCGGCCCGGCCGCCAACGCGAACAAACTGTTTAGCACTGCGCGATATGAACTGTACTACACTACGTGGTTCAAGGTTCTGAGCTTGGACCCGAATAATTCGGTCTATCTGCAGCGGTTCATAAAAGCCGACACATTCTCAACTCTGGGTGTGTTCGTCAGTAAGACCGGCAAGCTCGGCTACCGCAACGATATCAGCGGCCTCAGCAACACAAGTACAATTAACGTCAGTTCCGGAGTCTGGCATCAGGTCAAGACGCATGTATATATTGACGCTGCGGGCGGCCCTAGCCAGGTCGATGTCTGGTTCGATGGCACACTGGTCACCCAACTTAGCCAGGCCGAATCGCTTGGCAACGCGCCAATCGCGCGCATCCAGCTTGGTGATAACAGCACGACCCCGCGCAGTTACGATGTCGCCTTCGATGATGTTACAGTCACAACCCCGTCCGATGTAACACCTCCGACCGTAACACTAACTGCCCCGGTGAATGACGCGCTCTTGGCTGGGAGCTTGTCATTGGCAGCAACCGCCAGTGATAACGTGGCAGTTGACCGTGTGGATTTCCTGGTCAATGGCAACGTGATTGGCACCGATACTTCATCACCTTATAGTTTTGATTGGAATTCGGCTTCGGTTCCCGACGGCCCGTCTACAATCACAGCCAAAGCATGGGATGTATCCGCCAATTCGGCTTCTTCATCTGTAAACGTTACAGTGGATAACACCCCACCAGATACTGCCATTACATCGGGACCAGTTGCATATACCAACAGTACAACAGCGAACTTTAGCTTTACTAAAAATGATACAACCGCCACGCTCAGCTGTAGCCTCGATGGAGCGTCTTTCACAGCGTGCACTTCGCCTCAAAGTTATACCGCCCTGACCAGTGCTCAACATACTTTCCAGGTGCGCGCCACAGACCCAGCCGGCAACAGTGACCCCACACCAGCAAGCCTTACCTGGACGGTTGATACCATTGCACCCACCGTATCAAGTACTCTACCCACCACCAATGCGACCAATGTACCTCCCATTACCACTGTGGTTGCCAATTTCAGTGAAGCCATGAATCCGGCCACGATGACTACCTCCACCTTTACCGTAAAGAAAAAACAAGGTGGCAGTCCGGTTTCAGCCACCGTGACGTACGATCCAACGACGAACAAGGCAACTTTACAACCAACGTCCAATCTGGCAGCACAAACTGCCTATACAGCTACCATCACCGGTGGCACCAGCGGCGTGAAAGATCTGGCCGGCAATCCCATCAGTGTTACTTATAGTTGGAATTTCACCACCAGCATATTGGATACCACCCCACCCACCGTAACACTTACGGCACCTGCGAATGGCGCCAAGGTAAAGGGAAGTGTCACACTCTCAGCCACCGCAACCGATAATGTAGTTGTGGCTTCCGTGAGTTTCCTGGTCAATGGTGTAGTGATTGGAACTGATACTACATCGCCATACAGTATCACATGGAATTCGACTTCCACAGCAGATGGATTAGTGAGTATTGCGGCCCGCGCGGTCGATCCGTCGAACAACGCAGCTACAACCACAAATAGCAGTGTCACTGTTGACAACACACCACCCAACACAACAATCACCTCTGGACCAACAGGGAGTGTTGCCTCAACGACGGCCAGTTTCAGCTTCACTGCAACTGAGACATCTACTTTTTCCTGTAGTCTGGATGGCGGAGCCTTCAGTAATTGTGCTTCACCTGTCAGCTATACCGGTTTGGCAGGTGGCGCACATACCTTCCAGGTGCGTGCCACAGATACAGCGGGTAATGCCGATGCCACACCCGCCAGCCAGAGTTGGACAGTTATTGTTCCACCTGATACCATGATCACAGCAGGTCCTACCGGCACGGTGACCACAACCTCGGCCAGCTTCAGCTTTACATCTACCATTACTGGATCTACCTTCGCCTGCAGCCTGGATGGAGCCGCTTTCAGCACCTGTACTTCGCCAACATCCTATACCAATTTGACGAATGGTTCCCACACCTTCCAGGTAGCCGCGACGGCTCAGGGCATCACGGATCCTACTCCTGCCAGCCGAACATGGACGATTAATCTTGCGCCCGACACAACAATTACGGCCGGTCCAACAGGCACGGTGTCCAGTACCTCAGCCAGTTTCAGCTTCACTGCGACTGTGGGAGGATCTACTTTCACATGTAGTTTGGATGGAGCCGCTTTCAGTGCCTGTACTTCGCCCAAGGCCTATTCTGGCTTGACCAATGGATCACACACTTTCCAAGTGGCCGCGACCTCTCAAGGCGCCACTGACCCCACTCCTGCGAGCCGAACATGGACTGTAGATACCGTTGCCCCAACGGGTGTGGCAATTACCTCGCCAACCAATGGAGCATCCGTTACTGGTCAGGTGACGATTTCAGCTACAGCAAGCGATAATGTGGGCCTCGCATCGATTAGTTTCTATGTGGATGGCCAATTGCTTGCTACTGATTCATCAGCTCCATTTAGTACAAACTGGAACACCAATAAGGTTTCGACGACAACCCATACACTCTTTGTTAGAGCCACTGATGCCGCAGGTAATATCACACAATCAACTACAATCACAGTGACGGTCAGATGATAAGAAAGCCACCATTCGCAAATTGTTTCTTGACCTAAGTTTTAGTAAGAAGGGAAATCATGCTACACGCTGATTTCCCTTCTTCTTTTTAGAAAGAAGCAATTAGGCACTATTTTTTATTGTTGAATATCTTCGGCATTTTAGTCCAATGTCCTCTGATTGATTATTCAGAAACTCTTCAGCCGTGACTTCTTCTGACTTTAGCAGGTTAAATCAGACACTTCCCCTAATATTCCTAATAAAACAATTCAGGTAAATAATGTAACCGTTAGCTGGTTTTAACGTCCTGAGTAAAGAGCTTTTCAAAATTGAAAGGTCAGTTGCGGAGGCTGTAGTTCCAATTCCACCGGGAATACTGGTGGTTATTTCTTTGTTAATCATTCTCTGATGCCTTATTCATTATTTCAAATGGAGTAATTTTGGGAGCATTGATCGATTTTTTTAATCTGGGAAAACGCAGCTTCAGAACGATTCTGGTGCTCCTTGTTTTGAGCAGTCTGATGTTGGCTTTATTTCAGAAGCCGGTTTTGGCAGATGGAACAGATTGCCAATCTACCACTCCTGAATCAGGCGCGTACACTGTGACAGTTTGCATTACCGCGCCTGCGGATAATGCTGTGGTGAGTGGGAATACAACAGTCACAGCAACCGTGAATGTTGTTGGCACGAATCCAGGCGTTCAAAAGCTGGAATTTTCTCTCGGGGGTGAATACCTGCTCACGGATTATTCTACGCCTTATACTTTTGTGATCCCCACGACCAAATTTGTGGATGGAAGTCGTATGCTTGAGGTGGAGCCCAAGATGCGCGATGGGATTCCAACCAATCGCGCTTCAATCAGTGTAACGTTCAATAACGGGATCACTCAAGTCCCCACTAATCCAAACAGCTTCACGCCCACAAGTGGAACGACTCCAGCAGCCGGCCGACCCTTCATCCTGGCCGCGGCAGGCGATGGAGCCAGCGGGGAGCCGAACGCGGACGCGGTCACAAATCTAATCGCGGCTTGGAACCCCAATATGTTCCTTTACCTGGGCGATGTCTACAATGATGGCACGGCGACAGAGTTTCATAATTGGTACGGTACTGGAAGCGATCGCTACTCTCGCTTTCGCTCGATCACTAATCCTACGATTGGAAACCATGAATATCAGGGGCTTCAAGCGCCCGGCTACTTTGATTATTGGGACAATATTCCCCATTACTACAGTTACAACGCGGCAGGCTGGCGTTTCATCAACCTGGATTCCACCAGCCAATATAACCAAACCACGCCTGGCACGCAGCAATATGACTGGCTCGTCCAGGAATTGGAAGCTAATACGGCCGCTTGTACGATCGTCTATTTCCATCATCCTGTTTATAACGTTGGCTCGGAGGGCGAATCAGATCGTATGCACGCCCTATGGCCCATTCTCACTGCCCACGGGGTAGACATCGTTCTCACGGGTCATGATCATGATTACCAGCGCTGGTATGCCCTAAATGGTCTGGGTGAACTCGATCCAACTGGAACCACCGAATTCGTGGTCGGAACGGGTGGACATGGTATCCAGGATTTCCTCAGGACTGACGACAAGCTGGCGGTAGGCTTCAATACGCCGCCAACAGCCTTTGGTGCACTAAAGATGGAATTGAATCAGGATGGGGCAGCTTTTCAATTTGTGAACATCCAGGGCAACATCCTGGATTCAGGCTCCATCCCCTGCAACGGTGCGCCCGCGGACAATTCAGCACCGAGTACACCAACCAATCTGACCGCGACAACCAGCGGTTCCACCCATGTAGATCTGAACTGGACCTCCTCGACAGACAATGTCGGTGTGACCGGCTATGAGATCTACCGGGACGATGTATTGATTGACACGATTAACAGCGCAACAAGTTATACAGACAGCACCGTGGTTGGGAGTATTTCTTATAATTATAAGATTCGAGCACGAGATGCAGCTGGGAATGTTTCGGGGTTCACCAGTGATGTGCCTATCACGGCACCGTTTCTCTTCTGGGATGATTTTGAGACCGGTGATTTATCCAAATGGACACCCGGTACCGGGGCTGGATTAACCGTCCAGCAGCAAGAGGTATTTGATGGCTCTTATTCTGCCCGCCAGACAAGCACCGGTGTTCAAACCTGGGCTTACAGGTCGTTAACTTCTGGACAGAACAATGTCTATTCCCGTTTGCGATTCAAAATTGTCAGTCTGGGGTCCATCACATATCTATTGAAATTCCGTACGAATGATGGTACGCCATTGCTAAGCGTCTATGTGGGCAGTGACAATAAACTTGGCTATCGCAATGAAACCGGCAGTGGCACAAATATCCCCAGTACAACAACTGTCATCAATGGTATCTGGCACGATTTGCAGGCGCATGTAAAGATCAATGGTGCTTCGAGTCAGGTTGAAATTTGGCTAGATGGAAATAGTATTGGCGACCTCAATAACACTGAGTCGCTTGGCACGACAGCAATCCGGCGCGTTCAACTCGGGGATAGTACTCCTGGTCATACTTATAATGTGGCTTTCGACAACATCATGGTCAACAAGACCCTCATAGATATGACCTCGCCGACTGTAGCTCTTAGCGAGCCCAGCGATAATGCCACCGTCAGGGGGGAAGTCACGTTGACTGCAACGGCATCGGGTAATTCGCCGATTGACCGGGTAGAGTTCCTTGCGAATGGAACCCTGATTGGCACAGACTATTCCGTTCCCTACAACATGATTTGGGATTCTACTGCTATTGGCGATGGTTCTGTCACGCTGACTGCCCGTGCAGTCGACTTTGGGTTCAATTCCACTATCTCAGCAGCACGCAACGTAACTGTGGATAACACTGCTCCGAATACGACAATCGACTCAGGTCCTTCAGGGATTGTTAATACCGATTCAGCAACGTTCACATTTTCCTCCAGCGAGTCAGCTTCCTATATTTGCTACATCGATGATGAGGAGATCGAGGACTGTAGCTCACCTCAAACGTTCAATAACTTAATCAATGGATCACACACATTTCAAGTTACGGCCACTGATTCTGCGGGCAACAATGATCCTTCTCCGGCCACTCAAACCTGGATAGTGGATGTGGCTACACCTACAGTCACTGATACTCCAACCGACACGCCAACCTCCACACCAACGAACACCGCCACGCCCACAGCGATGCCGACGAATAGTGCTGGGACGATCTTTGCCGATGTGGGGACGAATTACTGGGCACGCACCTACATCGAGCGGCTGTATGCCGCTGGCATCACCGGCGGTTGTGGGACCTCGCCACTGAGCTATTGCCCAACGGCTCCCGTCACCCGTGCTCAAATGGCGATCTTCCTGCTGCGAGCCGAGCATGGCAGCAGCTATGTGCCACCGGCCGCGAGTGGGATGGTCTTCCAGGATGTGCCGGCCAATTATTGGGCAGCGGCCTGGATCGAACAACTGTCAGCGGAAGGGGTCACGGGCGGCTGTGGAAGTGGGCGATACTGTCCGGAAGGGATTGTGAGTCGAGATCAGATGGCAGTCTTCCTGCTGCGAGTGGAGCATGGGAGTGGGTATGTGCCACCTGTGGGGAGTGGGAGCCTGTTTGGAGATGTGCCAGCCAATTATTGGGCTGATGCCTGGATTGAGCAATTGGTGGCGGAGGGGATTGCGGCGGGTTGTGGGAATGGCAACTACTGTCCGATGACTTCGGTCACGCGGGATCAGATGGCGGTTTTCCTCGTCCGAGCTTTCCACCTCCCGTAAAGTTTGACTAAGCGGTATTTACCAAGCGATTTATTTAAGTAAGTATTTTAGGAGAAAAAATGCAAATTGTGAAATTATCAAAACTTTGGCCCGATTGGTTACGCAGCGCTATGGTGCTGGTGTTAACGCTGGGATTTTACGGCTGGACGCCCATACCGGCGAGCGCAGCAGTGGAATATAACGAGAGAATTTCATTTATCGATGATTTCGATGCCTGCTCAGGCGAACGTGTATCCATTGATGGCATTCAACACATCGTCGGACGAGTTACAAAAGATGCCATGGGCAAATTCCATTTTGGCTTTACACGTAATACCAAAGGAACTGGTGTCGGGCAAATATCAGGTGACGAATACATCCTGACGGATACAGTAGGCCAGCTGGACTTTGAGTTTGTGCCCAGCCAACCACGTATCCTAGCACAGGAGTATCAGTCAGTTTTCATACACAAGGGTGAAGCGTTCTCAAACGACGACACGATCATCCACTT
>Ga0065705_10001956_pt1 | contig 18336 bp, 22 predicted proteins | sample SwibulcommuniRL2_FD_59092 | JGI IMG/M metagenome (GOLD analysis project Ga0065705, IMG submission 59092) | Bulk soil microbial communities from switchgrass field near Rose Lake, East Lansing, Michigan, USA - RL2 Bulk Soil v2 (version 2) | ecosystem: Environmental > Terrestrial > Soil >...
TGCCATCGTCTGGCGCTGTTGCGGATACGTCTGCGAGATTGCCGAGGCCGATCTTTTCCCGGCTCACGAAGTAGCGATACCAGACATCGGTCATGATGCCGGTTTCAGGGTCGATCACTGGTACTGATATGTGCGGCAACGGCTGAAGCGTCGCCATCAACCGGCCTTGAGTTCAGTTGACATTTCCCCGCCCATCAAGCCGAAGTGCCTTGGATCTGACATGCGGACTTTCCAGATGCGGCCCTGCGCGCCGGTCATGCCGGTATTGAACAGCGTCACCCGCGTCCTGGCCTTGCCCTGCTTTCCCAAGGGACGGATGCGGGGATTGGAGAACGAATAACCCCCATCGTCGCTCCATGAGATTTCAACCTGCGGATCGGTTTCGTTCGGCTCGGCGCCCGTAGCGATCCCTACGCCGGGCGAGAAGTCGAAGTCAGATCGGGCCACACGGATGCGGCTTGGGAATTTCTGCACCGGAGCCGACACGCACTCCGCGATCAGCGGGTCGCTGACCTCAACGTGGACGCTATCGGTGATTTCCAGGATGTTGCCCGAGTCGGTATCTCCGCAGAGCCACTTCCCGAATGCGTTGAACGACCGCGAGCCGCGCCACCTATCGGTAAGATAGCTCTTGCGCTCGTTCCACGCCTTGGTGGTCAGGTTATATTCCCAAGTCCAGTCGTCGCAGGACAAAACCCAGATCGGAAAGCCCTGTGAAATGTAAACCGACGCATCCAAGGTGTCCTTGTCCGACACGTCGGCAATGAGCCGGTCCAGATCGGGCGTGGAAACCTTCTGCGGCGTGTAGCCGTTCAGCACATGGACGGCGTTGTCATCCCCAACGAACAACAGAGCTTTACCAAAGCCATCCTCGTGGCCTGCAATAGCCCCCTGTCCGGCTATTCCCCGCTGGATGACCACAACACGGTTGAACGGAAAGCCCGTATCGTTCACCGGCTGGCCGGACCAGACTTCGATCGATCCCGAGCCACACAAGAGAAGCTGGCCGTTCCACGGGACGGAACGATAAAGCAGATCGGACTTCGCTTCCGTGGTAATGAACTCGTTGCTGTTGAAGCTTGTCGAGTTCAGCCCGGAGTTGAAACATCTCCCGTCCTGCGTGGTCGGGAAAAAATACCCATCGAGAAAACTTACTGAGTTGACCGATGGCAGCGCATCGTCCGAAAGCGTCGCAATGACACCGTTGGCCATCGTGAACGCGCCCGCCTGACAGACCAGCATGACTTCCGGCGTTGGACGTTTGTTGTTCTTCGCCCAGAATACTCGGTCAGAGCCATCCAGGTCGTCCACGGCAGACACGACGCCGGCCGATGTGATCGCCTTCACCGTGCCGTCAAATGCCGCATAGACCGTGGTGGACGTGACCAATGCGTTCCTGAACGTTGCCTCGCTCGTGGTTGCAAACGTGCTGAGCCCAGGAACACGATGACGGACAGCCGCCGCCCGCGCCCCGTCCCCCAAGGGCTCGGCGCGGCAATTTTTCAACTGTCCGGCGCCTTCCTGCGGTCGTTCTCCCGGACTGTTGGTCACAGGAAAGGGGATGGCGACCATCAGACGTGTTCCGTCTCAAGCACTTCATAGGTGGGCTTGCCGCGCGTCATGCTGCGCAGCGCCATTTCATCGGCCAACTTGGCTTGTTCGTTCATGGGAGAGCCAAAACGTGGACCTGATACGTTGGCCAGCAGCCTTGCCAGAGGCAGAAAGTATTCATCCGGGATTTCATCGGTGTTGTTGATGGAAACAACCTCGTCCGCTTCGAGCTGGGCCACGAGAGGATCGACGTATGTCCCGATGGTGTCCAAATCCTCCGTGGCCGGCGAGCTTTGCGGGTCGAAGCCGGTCAGGATGCCGAAGGCTTCTGTCTTCAGTTCGATGAGGGTTTTCATGACAGCATCCAGATTGCAAATGCGAGCAACAGGCCGCCGGAAAATCCGATCAAAAGATCAATCCAGCTACGCTGCCGCATTCTTCCGCATGGCCCGGCGTTCCTTGCGGTTCTTCCCACCGCCGACCGCCTCATAGATGTATTGCCCGTATGTCCCGGAATCGTAGTTCTGCTTGAACATCCATTGCATCAGTCCGTCGCCGTAGATGGTCGCATTGAGCGGGGTTTCGCCCTTGCTTCCAGGCCGCGCCCATTCAACCAACTGCTCGGAGAACTCGCACGCCTGGTTGAGCATCTGACGGGTCGTGATGAACAGCCGTCCATTGCACTCGAACGGGAACGTCCCGCCGGGGATCAGGCCGCTGTCGCCATAGACGTGCGACTTGTCTGTGAACGAGGAATCCCCGCCGAAGATATGCACGTCGCGATAGCCGAGGACGTAAGCGAGATTTGGCGCCCTACCCAGACACGTTGAGCCGCCAAAGATCGGGATTGCCCCGAACGGAAACTTGACCTCACCATCTGCCGGGAACCACAGCCGGACATTCTTGCCGGCCAAGTGGTCGAAAACATCGGAATGGACCTGAGCGGCGAGATAGTACGTCGCGTCGTCCGGCGTCTCGACCAGATAGTCCTTCAATAACTCCTCGGGATCGAGCCCGACAAACCCGGATGGTTTAATGCCCCTGTGTCGCATCCACTGGAAGGCGCCGTTGATGCCCCAGATTTCCCCGTCGAAGTCCTTCAGGATATCGACGCACTCGGTAACGGATGGCCCGGAGGCAACAATGGCGATCTTGCGGCTATGCTCCTTCCGGGGAACGATGAACGGCAATTTGCGCTTCACCGCAGCATTGATTTGCTGTTGCCGAAGCTCGGGGCCATAGACGCAGTTCAGCGTGTATAGCTTATCGACCGTCCCGGCTTCGTTAAGCGGCGTCAGCTCTAGCATCGTCGCCCCACAGGGAATCATAAAGTTCTTCGTTATCGAGATTGGGCCACTCTACTGGGCCGCCGATGGTCTTACCGTTCATCCGAACCAAGATGCCGTCGAACAGTAAACCGCCATCAACAAATATCGTGCTTGCTCTCGACGCGTCATAAATTGGGATGGTGTCCGCAGGCGATGCTACGACAGGCCGCACAACAGCCACACTGGCCGCCGTACCGAACAACCCAAGCAACTTACGCCGGTTCATGCTGTAGCTCCTTCTTCTCAACCTCTATCGGGATATCGTCGCGCGGGGTCTGCTCAAGAAAATCAGCCAGCAACCCGCCGCACCTGACTTTCAACATGCCGTTGAAGATGTGGAGGAACGCGCCGATCTGCGAAACCTGCTTCAGCAAACCGATTTCCGTCTCGAACTTCGGCCCGCCGTCGTACAGATCAACCCATATTTTCGGTTGGGCGATGTCTGTGGAGTACCGTCCCCACTGGTAGCAATACTCCTGTCCGTCATAGGACGAATCCACACCGAACAAGGTCATGTCGCGCCAGCCTTGGAGAAGCCCAAGATACGGCGCACGAGTGACCGAAGTCGTCCCGCCTCCGATGGTCCCGAACTCCTCGGGGTATTTCACATCGTCGGAATACGGATGGAACGTTAAGACCTTCGCGTCCTTCAGTGCATCGAACACGGACGGGTCGGAGGTTGATGCAATGAAGAACGTCGTATCCTTATGCGGACGCTGGACGTACTCAGCCAGCCCCGGCAATGGATCGATAGCAAAGAACCCGTGAGGAACAATACCCTGATCCAACAGGTAGTCATACGCGCCATTGATGGCCCAGACCTCGCCATCCCACTCCCTCAATTCATCCAGATACCCCCGCACGGACGGGCCAGAGGCCACGATGGCCAACCGGCCCGCCCGCTTGGGGAGTTTCTGCACGGATGGAAGGCCGCGAGCCAGGCACGAAATCAGGTTCTGGTCGCGGCCGTCCTTATCGACAACACAGACGCTTTCCAGCTCCTTGCAGACGAGCGGAAAAGCGCCGTGCATCACTGTTCCGCCATGTAGTAATCGATGCCCATGGTGATGGCGGACCCGCTGATGAACGAAGTTCCCGAGCCGCAGAACTTGATCTGCGCCCAGACGCCCTCCTCCGTAATCTTCAGCGGGCCGAGCGTGTAGAGCAGACCGCCGAGGGCGAAGTTCAAACCCGACTCGCCCTTGATGCTTCCAACCGAAGCCTCGGCAAAGTCCACAGGCACTTGAGCGCCAAGCGCCTGTGAAGCCGTCGTTGCGCCATAGCTGGTCCCGTCAACCAGGTCCTTGAATGCACCGGAAAACCCGATGTTCAATTTGCAGGTTGTCGAGGCCGCCGAAGTACCGGAGGCGAAGCGGGACGCATAGACGTGTCCACCGACAACCACGGCGCCTTTCGGCAACCGGATCATGCGGTAAACGTCGCCATCCAGCGGACCAGATGTAATCGGCGTCGTGCCGCGCGTGTCGGCAAGAACGACCGTGTTCCACTTGGTAAGACGCTGACCCGCCCAACCGGAGCCGGTTGGGGGATCAACGGCCGGATTGGCGATTTGCGTCTTGGGATAATAGGTAGGCATGGTTCACCTCCCTACTATGCGTCAGCCGCAGCAGCGACGAAGCCCGTGACCGTGCCCCACTGGACGAGTGAACTCGCACCGCCGCCGATGGCTGCGGACGAGTCAACGTTCAGCGTGGACGTGTTGGGGAGGTACATGGCGTGCTTCTTGAACATCTTGGCGATGCCATACGCCGTCTCGATGCCGGTGCCGGACACAAAGCCGTAGTCGTCCTCTTTGCGGAACGTGGGCTTGATGGCCCGGCCAATGGCGACAGTTGCCGCCTGCTGGCCGCACAGGAACACCGGCTCGGTACGACCTGACACGCCGCCCGAGACGAGAGTATCCCAGCCGGAGAAGCCGTTGACCGATCCCGAGGTGACGAACGTGGAGATTTCCGGCACCTTGCGGAGAATGACGCCATCGTACAGCAGATCGCCATCCTGGAAGATCGGCTGATCGTCGAAGCCACGCCCCTCACGAGGACGGGCGTCGCGATTCGCCGTGTTGATGATGGTATCCAGCTTGGCGTCGCGGAACGAGTTCGTCCCCATGAAGCAGACGTAGTACTCGTATCCTTCCTTGGTCTTGTACGGCCGGATTTTCGGCGCGCACAGCTCGGCACGTCGCTTGAGCATCTGGCAGATCGTTGCAGAAAACTTCTGCGCGGAACCCACCACCGAAAGCGCCGACGTGAAGGTCGCGATGGTGCTTGCGGTATAGTGGTTGCTAAGCAGGTTGCCGAACACCACGCGATCCACGTTATCCGCCAGCCAGGTATTCCGCTGGGCAGCCGTGGCAGCGGCAAACATGATGCCATTGACGCGCTGGCCGTTGGTGGTGCCGAGGTTGGCGGGAGCGGATTCGGAGGGAAGCGCCATGAACCCCTGGATGAGTTCGTCGCGCATCTTCTCCTTGGCGAAGTCCGACAGCAGCGGCTTGGCCTCACCGAAGATATCGGCCGAGTCCTTCTGCTGTTCGGCATTAGTGGTCGAGACGGCCCAACGCAGGAAGTCCAGCCACACACGCATGCCGTAGTTGGCGATAGCTTCTTCCGCGCCGGCCAATGTGCCGGTCGAATAGCCGGCTCCGGTCAGCTTGGTGACGAGCGGGATGTTCATCTGCTCGCCGCCAGATTTCAACTCGAACCAGCGCCGGATGATGGCCGTGATGTCGTCGCCCATGTAGGGCGAGAACATATTTTCCCTGACCCATTCGCGATTGATGTCCTTCGCGAACTGGATCAGTTTGTTGTTGGTTTGAACGGTCGTATTGGCCATTTAAGGCTCCATCAGCGACCGCCTTTGGCAGTCGCAAAGCGATAAAGGGAGGCATCGCTCATGTCGCCGGCCTCGGGCGCCTGTGATGCGCCAGTGCCGGATGCACGGTTGAGCGATGGCGGCAGATTTATCGGTGGAGGACGGCCACTGTTCGGCTGAGAAGCTTGACCACGCGCGGACTCGATCACCTTGGCCTGGAAGTCGGGGTCTTTCATCGCATCGTCCAAGATTTTCTGGCGATACGCGTCGAGATTGCCCCCGGTTTCGGCCAGGAGTTTTGTCCGTGTGTGCCACTGCATTGCCACTTCGGCGGGATCGGATGCGTTCCGAAGCTGCATTTGCAGCGTCGGCATGTCGGGATGGTTCTCGCGCATCGCTTTACCGATGGCTTGCTCCATCTCCGTCACGGCCTTTGCTCCATGGACCGCGATGGCCATGGCGCGCGAGGTCGTGAGCCGCATTTCCTGCTGAAGCTGGGCGAAGCGCTCCTCTACGGGAGCCATCCGCTGTTGCAACGCACTATCCGGATTGTCGAACCAGTTGACGGGTTCTTCCTTGGGCTTCTGAAGCTGGGCAAGTTGCTGCTGAAACGCCTGCATCTGCTGGCGTGTCTGGAACAGCTCTTGTTCTCGCTCCGTGACCCTGCGCTCGGCCGCGTCTCGCGCCTCCCGAATCTCCCGCAAACGCCATGAAGGGACTTGTCCCTCCGCGTCGTCCTTGGCTGGCTCGAAAGGTGGTTGCTCAGTTGGAGGTTTGACCTCGGCCGGCGCGGCTTCGGTCGTCTCTTCCTTCGGGGCAAAGCGGCCCAGTTCATCCCGTGGTCGGTCGCCGGGCTCCGGTTCCTTCGCAGGGGCTTCCTGCTTCGGCTCCGGCGCCATAGCGCCTTCCATCAACGCTCGATCGTCCATAGGCACAGTGGTTTCAGTCTCAGCCATTGCTGGCCTTCCTTTCGCATTTCGTTGCGATGACGTGATCCGCCAATGTCGTCAGGCGGAAGTGACGTTGCCCTTATCGCTGGGCTTGCGAATTCATGTGTGCTGCTGCACTATTGCGCTGGTCGCATACGGGGTGGGAGCACCACCCATCGGACCCGGCGGCGCCAGGACCGGGCATCTCGTAGGAACTCCGATGAACCCATGCGCTGGCGGCAGATTTTAATCTGTGTTCCACGGCAGTAGCGCGCCGAAGCGACCCCATCTTAAGCCGGCGCTTTCGCTCGTTGCTTGGCCTGCTGAAGCGTGACCTTGCGATCCGCCTCGGCATTCGCCTGGTCCATGGTCATCTGCCATGGCGAGAGCGCAGCTTCCTGCTGCGCCTTGAATGCCTGCGCCTGCTTGTGCGCCGTGTTGGCCTGCGTCTCGTGGATGTCCGCCATGGCCTGCATGTTCTGCAATTCAGGCGGGACTTCGTATTCCTGCGGCTGGCCCATCGGCTGGCCGCTCATCATGGCTTCCAAGGGCTTGGCATGAGCATCTGCCATGGCTTTCATGGCCTGTGCGCCCTTCAACTGCGTATCGGCCTGGGTGTTCTCAACCTCGGCCTTGGCGCCGGCCATTTGAAGCTGCTCGGCCATCTGCTGCTGCGGGCTGGGCTGCTGCGTCCGCTCCCGGACCTTCTTCTTCGTCGCGTTGTCCAGCGGCGATAGTTCGACGGCGATATCCGGGAAGCGCTCGACAAAGCCCGGTCCAAGGGCTTGCAGGATTTCAAAGGACTGAGCCTGCAACGTCACGGCGTCGGGCGCCTCGTCCATGATGATATCAACGTCGAGTTGCCCAATGACGTTGGTCATCTCGTAAGCACCCGTGTCCTCGTTCTTCTCAAGCGCATTGATGTGAACGTACTGCGCCAAGCCCTCATCATCCGTCACACGGAGCCAGCGTTCCGCTTGCCAGTGCGTCTTGACCGTGTTCCAGATGCCCCGGTACACCCTGATCTTCCAGCCCTTATACGAGAGGATATACGGACCCAACTCGGCCATGCCGGCCTGCTGCATCAAGGCAATGGCGCGGCCGGACTGATTATCACTCCCCTGCCCGATCAGTTGCGGGTTCGGGCCGTAACTTTCCATTTCCTGAAGGTTGAATTCGAGGAGCTTGGTGAGGCCAGCGAAATCGAAGGACTGATCGTCGGGCTTTGCCCCCTCATTCACCGGGCCTAGCGTCTCGACAACGCCATCCGGCCTTGCCCATTCCCGCCTGGTGATTTCAATGTCCGCCACCGCGCCCTTGCGGACGATGATGCGCTTGCTCGATACCATGTGCTGAAGCTTGGACTGCTTGGCGTTCAAGCCGTCCTGTGCGGACTTCAGATTACGGACGAACCCGTATCGATCGCCGTCCTGGTCCACGATCCCCGAGAACATGATGAACTTGCAGAAGTCCTTGCCCTTCTCGTCCTTGAGGTAGCTCTTGCCCTCCTGCAATATCCCCGAGCCGGTGTAGAACGCCCAGCACCATCCGCCCTTGTGCTGATACCAGCACTCCACGATCCGAACGCGATGCGGCTTCTCGTCGGAGAACCAGCGCATATCCTTGTCTGAGTTATTGACCAGCTCCGTGGATTCGCCAGAGAAAGCCGTTTCATCCGCGTCCGGGAACATCTCCTTCGCCGCGTCGAACTCCATCCATTTGCCCTGCCCCATGTACCGGGCATCGGAGAAGTCCGCCTTGAACGAGCGCGGGTCGTAGAAGAAAGACGTGATGTCCACCACATCGAAGCCAACGTCTGGATCGCCCTGGTCGCCCTGCTCAAGCTCAAGGGCTATTCCACCAATACCATCCACCGCGCCGTCACTGGCGCAGACCGGCGACTTGGCCTTCCACTCCTGCGCGTCAAGGACATAGCGCAGTGCAGCCGTGGCGAGTTCCGCCCCTTCCTCGTGTTGTGGTGTGCGAGCATAGGCTTTCGGGTCTTGCCGCAATCGTTCAATCAATCCCACGATCCCATCGATCTTACGGGCCGTGCGGTTGAACGTCATGATGGGCTGCTTGCGCTTGGTCAGCGTCGCAACCTGTTCGGCCGTGTATTGTGAACCGTGGCGATAGCGCCTGGACTCGATCTGCTCGTCCAGCTCGGCCCGTTTCGAGAAGATGTAATCCGTGTAAGCCTTCTTCAGCTTGGACAGCGGCCAATAGTCCTCGGGGGCTCCTGTCTCGTTTGGTGCGCCTGATGACTGCGCGGAGCCTGCGCCCTGCGCGGTGTAGCTCGTCTCAGGCGTCATCGCGAGCCGCCGCCTCAGCCTTGGCTTGCTCAACGAGCATAGGAATGCGGTTAATCACAATACATTCCCCGCCGTCATCCTCAAAGCCAACAATCGTGCCGTTTGCATAGATGCGATAACAGCCCTTGTTTGTCATAATCTCGAAGGCTGGCCTATCACTAGGACGCCCACTGTCTTCAATGCTGTTAAGGGTGGTGGCGTAGCGCGCTACCGAAATCGTCCCGACTCTTGGTCCAAACCATCCGTCAAGCCATGCCATCAGCAATGCTCCACATCAGTAATGCACCGCGTCGTTGGTGTGTATCGGCTCGCTGTGGGAGCGGTAGCCGCTGGGGTTATCAGGCTTGCCGGGGACGTCTGGCTTCTTGCCGGTGAGCATCACGTCGAGGAGTTGACCGACAAGCCCGAGGGCGTCCACTTGATCGTCATGTTTGCCAGCGGGAAACGAGAGGAGTTCGGAGCGAAGTTCCGCGTACCATTGGGCAGCGTGCGGAACGTACAAGCCCCCGAGTGCCATTCTCCCGCGAATAGACTGCGCCCTGACAGCCTTGTCGCCGCGCGTAGGGAATTGATCGCGAGCCACATAAGCATTGCGCTCGCGCGATCGCTTATCCAGGAACGGCCCGATGCCTGCACGGATTTGCCCCTGTTCTTCAGCCCAGCCGATGGGCTTCCATTCTTTCACCAGATCGCAGAACGCCTCGATCCACTCATCCGAGCTGGCCTGCTTGCGCCACAGGTCCAACAGGTAAATGTTATCCTCGGGATCGATGCCTACGACCACATGCACCGTGTAGTCGCCGCCGTCCGCTGTGACCGCGTAGTCACTCCCGCCATAGATGCGCAGCGTGTCGCGTGCCGGCGCCTTGTCGTAGGGCTTCAACCAATCTGCTTTGAAGTAGTCGCCCTCTTCAGGGGCGGGGCGCTGCTGGTAGAGTGCCGACCAATCTCTTGGACCAACTGCCCGACGCTTTCGATCAAGTTCGGTCTGATCTTCCCATTCGGGCCAGAGCACTTCACCTGGCTTTCGTCCAAGCGGATCGTGTTGCTCAGCAATAGCCGGAAGAGAAACCACTTCCCATTTATCTCCTCCAGCTTCCATTTCCGCAAGTATTCGTCCTGCAAGGTCATCTTCATGCCATCGCGTCTGAATGAGAATGATTTTGCCACCAGGCTTCAACCGGGTGTAGAGGTCGGACTTGTACCACTCCCAAGTCTTATCGCGTATGAGTTCGGAGTCTGCGTCCTCTCGACTTCGGACAGGATCATCGATAACAACCAAGTCTGCTCGTCGGCCAGTGATGCTTCCGCCGACACCTGCACTGAAATATTCCCCGCCAGCGTCAGTTTCCCATCGGCCAGCAGCTTGGCTATCCGCCGCAAGCCTAGCGCCGAGAGCGAGGCTATGTTGACTGAGTAGGTTTCGAACACGTCGCCCCCACTTCTCGGCCAGCTCTTGCGTGTGGCTCGCCGCTATCACGCAATCCGCTGGCCTGCGCGCATAGTACCACGGCGGGAACAAGATCGATGCATACGTTGATTTTGCCGAGCCAGGCGGCATGAAGATAGCAAGACGATCAATCTCACTGCGTTCTACAGCCTCTAGCTTGTCTATGACCAGCTTGTGATGCTTTGCCGGCTCGAACCCGGCATATCGGCACCAGTCAGTTAAGCTGCGACGGATCGATCGGCGGCGTATCAGTTCCCTCGCCGCTTCCGGTCGCGATACTTGCAAGTTCATCGTCGCTCAAATCCATGGCCCGTTTGAACTCGTCAGCCGAGCCCGTGGTGAATTGCGCCGGCTTGCCCCAACCTCGGTCGAGAAGCACTTGAGCCGCAGCGACGCGCGCTGAATGCGGGGCTTCTGGCTCTCGCATGATGCCTGCAAGCACTCTGACCGCTGTTTCGGTGTGAGCCCTTGCCAAAGATCGAATATCTGCTGTTGCCTTAGCCATTTAGCTGCTTTCAGGTGTCAATGGGTTAAAGGGTTCCGCCCTAAGCCCGTTTTTGGGTTCAACCCTTCTCAAACACCCAGATTGTGAGGTTGTCCAAGCCTGTCATGCGCTTCCAGGTGAACATGCACATATCGCATCTCAGGTCGGGGAAGTTGTCGAGATAGAGCGCGCCGTAGTCCCGGCGCCACATGGCGTTGTCTTGGCCTCGGTAGGGAACCATTTCCTCCTGCGGGGCGAAGTATTCGGCCGCGATGATCCAGCGCTTTGATACCCTGTGGATTTCCTGCATGGACTTGAGCAGTTTGTCGGGCGGGATGTGGATCAGGACGCCCCATGTGAAGACCAGATCGGCGTGGGATATCGGAAAGCTGAGCTTGTCTGCTGTGTCCGCTGTGATGTTGCGTTCCGAGGTCAAAGAGAGATTGGCCAGTTCCTCTCGTGCATAGTCGTTCGGCTCGCAGGCCATGAACTCGCAGGCCGATATCTGTGCAATGGCTTCGAGGTTCTGCCCAACGTTTGCCCCGACTTCCAGGACGGATCGGCAGCCTTGCGGAAGGATCATCTTCCATGCGTTGAGCCTGGCGCCCAATGGGCTGCGCTTGTTGCGGGCGGTGTAGTCGTCACCGAATTGGCCGGACCACAGTTCGGCTGGGGGCGCGGTCAACCGGCAATCTCACTGCGATAGAATGGATTTCGGTACAGTGGATTGCCTGACACGAATTTAGCAAACTTGGATTGTTTCTGCCCAGACGACCGCAAACTGCTTTTCTTCTTGCGAGAAGTCTTTGCCCGCTGCCTGACTTTTTTCATCATACCGTCTCCAGTGCTTCGACCAACTCACTGTACGTCATTCTGCGCGCGGTGTCCGATGAATTTCCGATGTCCATGGACTCGTGCCGCTTCTCCCATGGGGGAAGGCCGCGAACATCCATCCTGACCTTCATGGCCTCTGCCAAGTCACCAAGCCTGTACGCCGGCAATGTCGGGATCAGGATATCCTTCGGCGCCTCGATCGCTTCCAGCACAAGGCTCACGGCCTCATCCATGTGCATCCAGAACCGCGTGCAGTCGGGATCGGATACCGGAACAACTTCGATTCCGTCCCTCTTCATCGCCCGCCAGCGCGGAATGACTGATCCGCGAGAACCAGCAACATTCCCATAACGGCAAACAGCGAAAGTGGGTCCATCGTCCCCGCGCATGTTGTTGGCGTTCAGCAGCATCGTTTCAGCGAGTGCCTTGCTCTGCCCGTAGGGGCTGACCGGCTGAAAGGCTTTGTCCGATGAAAGACCAACAACCCGTTTGACCTTGGCGTCCATCGCCGCCTCGATCACGTTCATGGTCCCGATGATATTAGTCTTCACCATCTCCGTGGGATTGTAGTGGCCGACCTCTATCCGCTTGAGCGCTGCGGCGTGGATGACGATATCGATTCCTTCGAAGGCTCGTCGCAGTCTGTCCCGGTCACGAACATCACCAACGAAGAATCGAAGCCGATCACTCTGATAACGTTCCTGCATTTCGGACTGGGCGAACTCGCCTCGGGAGAGGATGGCAATGCGCTGAAATCGATCTTCATTGAGCAGCCTCTTGGTGAAGGCCTGGCCGAAAGAGCCTGTGCCTCCGGTTATCAGGATGGAGTTCATTGTGCATCTAGCCGCATTTTGTTATCTTCTCTCGCCGCCGCGACGGGCTCGTGTTCCGGCCATGGTTTAGCCGGAGAGATGGGAGACAAGAGCCCTACCAAACTCGGCTTGGTCCACCAGCGCTACCAAGCAGTGGTTCGAATCCACCACCTGTCGCGGCGGTGCCTTATAGCCTCACCTGGAATCCCCGCTCGTGCAGATATCGTGATGCGCCCTTCGGTGTCAGGTCTTTGAACTGAAACATCGCCCCGGCTGCAACAGCATGTGCCCCCGCCTTCAATGCGTCGGCAAAATGCTCATAAGTTCCAGCACCACCAGCAACAACAACAGGAATGGAAACAGCAGCAGAGACGGCAGCAATGGTATCAAGATCGTAGCCGTCGAGACTTCCATCTCGCTCAATCGAGTTAAGAAGGATTTCGCCGGCTCCTCTGCTTTCGCAGTCTTGAGCCCACCACACCGGATCACAATGCCTGTCCCGCTGGCCGCAATGAGTGTGAACCGATCCCTCCCACACGTCGATGGAGACAACGACAGCTTGCGAACCAAACTTCTTTGCGGCTTCATCGATCAGCCCCGGATTTTCAAATGCCGCCGTGTTGATCGCTACCTTGTCCGCGCCGTTCGCCAGCAGCCTTTGGATGTCGTGGCAGTTCTTGACTCCACCGCCTACCGTAACCGGGCAGAACAGGTTTTCGCAGAAGTGCTTGATGTCCTCGAACCGTGGCCCGCGCTTCTCAGGCGTCGCCACTACGTCTAGAATTATCAGCTCGTCAATGTCGCGGCGCTCCATCAGCCGTATGCGATCCATCATCGAGCCTATGTGACGATCCTTTGAAAATTGCCGGCCCTTGACGGCTCCGTGCTCGTCCCAGAGCAAGACGGGCACTATGCGGATAGCCAGCATTCAGATACCGGATTGCCCTATGGAGCAGATCATCTCGATCGCGAAACGAGCCAAGACCCTTGTTGCACAAACTGCAAAGAAGGCCGCGCACCTTGCCCGTCAAATGCGAATGATCGACTTGCAGCGGCGGCTCGTTGTTCAAGGCGACATCGTTACAGATTAAACACTTGAAACCCTGCGCGGCACACATTTCATCGTATTGGGCCAAACTGATTCCATATTTCCATCGGAACAGGCTGTCTTTTGTCTTGCTGGGACTTAATCTCTTACGCTCCCTTTCTTTTGCACGATACCGTTCCGCGTGCTTTCGGTAAGTAGCTCTTTTCGCAATTGTGCTGCAACCTCTGCAATAATGACGTTTGCCATCCGCCATTCGGCGGTTTGAAGTAAATTCACTAAGCGGCTTCTGTTCCTTGCATCTGCTGCACCGCTTCGTCGTCAAGAGAGAACTTTGGCCGTGGCCATCCATCTCGGACCTCAAACTTGCTGTGATCCATGAACCGAGCGGCGATTTTTTGAAAATCATCGACGGTCATATCTATCTGACCCAAGATATCATACAGCGGGATTCCGAGATAGCTTTCTGGTGTGTAGCCCTCCACTTTCTTGCACAGTTCAATTGCTTCGCTTCGCGTTAGCCGCCCGCGTCGAATGTGGCTCGAAGCGATGTCGATAGCGCGCGTGTAACAGAATTTCCAATATCGAACGGCGTCATGGATCAAGACTTGAACGTTATCGACGTTCTCATAGTTGAACAACGAACCTTCGATATGCGTCCTGATGTGTGACAGACTGCTGTGCTTGACCAAGCCCGACGCCAGATGGCGCACATGGTTGGCCGCATCGCCCTCCTTGCCCTCTGCCTCGTAAGGCCGGAAGCCGTTCACCACGGCAGTTTTATAATTCTCGTATCCATCCCACTCGAAAAAGTGGCCCATGAACAGCGCGTGGATTTTGCCTTCTGGGTAGGCGTATGGCGCAAGATGTTTGGTTTCGATATTCAGTATCTCTGAAACGTCTGAGACGCGGAGCCCGAGGAGCCCTCCGTATTCATCTACCCACGCCTTATCGAGACGGTGGACGTTTTCCGTTCCCTTGCGGCCTGCCCCATACTCGTTGTTTTGCGCCTCACCATAAAGAACAACAGGGATACCCCTGCTAACAGCTTCCTGTGCGGGGATTGACCAGATTAAGCGGTGCTCGCACCACGAGACATCCCCTAGTTCGTCGAGGGCGAACCTTGATATTTTCCGTCTGGTCGGTTTGTGCGGCGTGACCTCGATATGGTCACAGAGATTCGAGATGTTGTCCAGGTTTCGCCGGCCGAGCTTGGACAGATGATCGGTCGTTGCTGTTACTGCTAACGGCCTTAACCCAAGCTCAAGGCACTTGACGATCTGTGCGGTTGAATCCTTGCCCCCGGAACACGCAACAATCACGTCATGCGTCTTGCCGCGATTGGCCTGGACGAGCTGCATGAACTCGTCATGTCGGGCAGGCCAGTCGATCCCCGCTCGTTTGTCGAACGCCTGGCAGGCGCTACACAGTCCGTCTTTGTTGAAGTGTAAATCTGGCTTGGTGTTTGGATAGAGGCAGCGCGTGCAGCGAAACATCATGGAACGTTAAAGCTCCCTGTCGCGTTTACTTATCCACCACCAAAAAACCAAAAAGGAATAATGCAATGGCCCGCAAAACAAAGGCGGCTGCCCGTCGCTCAAAGGCGCCGGCACCCGCAAAGCCGAAGTTCACCATCGTCCGTGATGCACTACCCACCGACGCCGGCTTCATCGGTCACTTCGACCAAGTTCTGGTCAAGGACTCCAAGGGCAATGAAAGCCTGATGAAGCGCAACGAAGCGGCGTGAAGTAATTGGCCCGTGACCGGCTTGCTGGGGAAGCGTGGGCAGCTAAAGCAAGACAGCCACGGGCCGTTGCGCGGGAGAGGGACCGCGCGGGGAAACCTGGATTTTTGACAAAAAAGCCCCGGCGGGTGATGTCACCGGCCAGAGCGCAGAACCGTAATCGTTGATTTTAGGTTCCATGTCAAGCCGGGCGCACGCTGAAGCGGGATAGGTTTGTGCGTAGCCGTGAGTTCAGGAGCTGCACGAGCAATTCCCCGCCCCGCTTTTTCCCATCCCCTACGATGGTCGCGAAAAAATCCTCGTACTGGCCATCCATGATGCAAACCCGCGTCCCCATGGTCAGCGGCTCGTTTGCGATCCTGTCGAACTCCCCGCTAAGCTGACGCCGCATGAACTCCTCAACCAACCCTTTCGGCATGGCGATCGGCACGCCGTTGTTACACACGAGAGATTCAACGCCGTCCGTCAATCGGATATCCAAAAACCCCTGAGTATTGGGGTCCGTTTCAACGAACAGATACCGGCTCAATAGTGGTCTATCCACAACCCGCTTGACCCTGGCATGGTGGACCCAGCGCTTTTCGGTCGGCAGAAAAGCCCGGAAACCCTTGGCCATTAATCCACCAAAAGCCCTGACTTCACATCGGATATTTGTCATCACGGCGTACCATCTCGATCCGTCCGAGAAACTGAAGGGGACAGTCGAGTCGAGCTTGTCATGGTTTTTCATGGTGCCGTGCATTTTCATTCCGGGTGTTTCACGTGAAAACTATCCTCGCCCAATAACTTGAACCAGCGCCCGCCGTCTGGATTTGTGTTCGGTTCTTCGCCTCTCGCTGCCCGGTAATCCGCCGCGTATGCCTCCCACTCGGTTGACCCCTTGACGACGTAAACGCGGCCTCCGGCCTTTCGGCTCACGGCACCATTTCGAGGTTTGCTCGCTTTTTCACACTTCGCTTCACCGAAAGAAGAAGATTTAGATTCTATCGGTGAAGATGGTGACGAAGATTCTTTTTCTGTCTCTGCTTCTGTATCTGCTTCTGTATCTGGTCGTTTGGCTAACGCGTTAGGTTTCCGTTTGTTGAGTGTTTTATGTTTGTTATAGTAACGCCGCTGCCGATCTGCATTGGTCGGGTCACTGTCGCTAGCGTATTGATACTGTTCCCAATTTGCGACATGGTGGCCATTATCACTCGGCTCATCCAGTAGGCCAATTTTGACCATCTCGGTTATGATCGAACTGACCTCCAATTCGTTCCATTGTAGGACCGCAGCAACAAACTCCGCATCTTTGGAGCATGTGCCCCAGTGTTTTTTATTTCCCGCATCTTCAAGAATAACGCACCAAACAGCCAACACGTCCGTTAGGCTAACGGCACCGCAAACACGGTCGCCCTCACCAATAATTCCTGGTTTGTTTGCCCGCCGTGCAACGAGCGAGAATTTTGGATTTTCGCTTGTGCCGCGATACCAACGAAACCACTTCATGCACCCCTCCGCATTTTGTATTCCCACAATCCCCCGACCACATGCCGGCGCTCGACAACATGCGCCCCGTATTTATCCTTCCGCAGATCGCGCAGCCTAGCGCTGACCGAGGCTTCAGTCCCTCCGGTGTTACGGCTGATCGCTTCCAATGTGCGCCAATGTTCGTCTCTCATCAGTTCGTAAACCCGCTGCAATTGGCCGCTGAGGCGTTCGTGGTCACGGTCGGGTTCGTAGGTATCCCCATCGAACGCGCGCTCGACAGGCGGCTGCGGTAAGGCGAATGGCGTATCGCCAAACAAGTCTTTCATGCTGGTCGGGCGGTTCATAACGCCATGACCTCCTGCACCACGGGCTTGCGTTCCTCCAAGGGAAGCCGTGGGCGTCTCAGTTCATCCGCGATGCGCCTGCACGCGATGTCGAAATATTTCTCCTCGATCTCGATGCCGATGAACTTCCTGCCTAGCTGCACGCAGGCGACGCCCGTTGTGCCGGAGCCCATGAAGGGGTCGAGGATTCTAAGTGCAGGGAGGGGTAGTTGCTGGATGCTCCACACCATCAACTCGGTCGGTTTCTGCGTCGGGTGCTCCTTCGAGAACGACACCACGTGCCGCCGAAAAAGCTTCGCGGGCTTGGCCATGTTGGGCCAAGCCTTTTCGCACTGCGACAAAGTAAGTCCCTCGGGCTGCACCTTGTCCCAGATCAAAAAGCACTGCGACGGTGGCAGATCGAAATAGTTGCCGCCCCAGATGATGGACAACGGGGCTGTCGTGCGCGCCAGTGCGATTAAATCGCTCGGGGCTGGTGCATCATCCCACGCCAGCTTTTCGTGGCGCTGTCGCACAGGATTAGCCGCTATGCCCAGCCCATACGGCGGATCGGTCACCACCGCATCGACCTTCCCGACCGATGGCAATATCTCCCGGCAATCGCCCAGGTGCAGCGTGACGGTATCGGAGAGGTGTTCAACGCGCATCGCAGCACCGGAAGCTTGCCATGAAACAATGCAAATCTTCGCCCCGCACGTACAGAAACCGGCAGTCCCAGCCGTTGCGCTGGTACAGCCTTAAATTATGCTGGGTTATGTACCGGAAGATCATCAGACGCGCTCCACTCTCAAAATCATCCCCTCGCCTTGGAAGTGCCATCGCAGGGTGATCTGCTCGCAAAGCTTGTCATCCTCGATCACACCCATCTTTTGCAGAAGGTCGTTCGCGGGCTTCGCGTGGTTGTCGAGGTCTTTTCGGCTGCGCGCGACCACGACAGTAAGCTTGTATCTCCCTAGAATCGTCCCGGGACACTGACGGTTCACGAAGTGACCAGCCTGGTTGAGCCAGTTCACATAGGCGTCGGACTTGTAGATGCGGCCGTGCCCGACGCGCCACATGCGGTTTGCTGAAGGCGGCAAAACCGGAATATGAATCTCGATAGCGGTTGAGGAACGAGGAGCTAATTGCTCTTGCCCGCCTGTCGAAACGTGAGTGCGAACCCTTGTGAGCACAGCCATCTCGCATCCCGCAAATAGGG
>Ga0065705_10001918_pt1 | contig 18334 bp, 14 predicted proteins | sample SwibulcommuniRL2_FD_59092 | JGI IMG/M metagenome (GOLD analysis project Ga0065705, IMG submission 59092) | Bulk soil microbial communities from switchgrass field near Rose Lake, East Lansing, Michigan, USA - RL2 Bulk Soil v2 (version 2) | ecosystem: Environmental > Terrestrial > Soil >...
GCCGTGGTCTCATCGGTAGGGCGCAACTTCAGTTGCGCCCCGTAATCAATCTGTCCAATACCTGCCTGGGCGTCTCGCAGCCGCGCGCGGCACGGCTGTCGGCGACGTACGTGCGCAGCCGGCTGAACGGGCCGACGTACGGCGAGGCCGAAGCATAGTAACTGAGCGCGGTGTGCCGTTTCACGACGTTCCACGTGCGAACGTAATTCGCCGCATCCGCGCGCCACGGCTGCGGCCCACTCGCCGCCCTGAAGACGGCAATCAGATTTCCCCCATCCGACGACGTCACCGTCCGTACCGGCTCGAAGCCGGCTTTACGCCCGAGATCCTCGAGCGTCGCGCGGCTGAAATTATAGAAGTGCGCGAAGTGAAACCGGTGGCCGGGCGAGAGACACCGCGCCTCGACGTTCGGCACTTCAATCAACAGCACCCCGCGCTCGGCGATCCACGTGCGGAGCCGCGTGAGGATTGCGTTTGGATCTTCGACGTGCTCGAGCGCGTGGTACATCGTGATGACGTTGAAGCTTCCTGGAGAAAAGGCGGCATCCTGAACGAAGCCAGTGACCACCGGCACGTCGAGTGCCTCACGGGCGTGTCGCGCGTACTGCTGGTCCGGCTCGAGCCCCGACGCGTCGAACCCGAGCCGGCGGAGCACGTACACGACTTCTCCACCACCGGCCCCGGCATCGAGAATCCGGTCGCCCGGCTCCAGGAATGGCGCAAGGGCCCGATAGCGGTTCAGCGCGCCCCGACCCGAGCGCGCGATATGCCGCAGCGATGGCGTCGACTGCCCCTTGTAGTCGAGCCGGTATTCACTCGAGTAGTAGCGCCGGACTTCTTCTTCACTCGGGCGCGGGTTCGACCATACCAGTCCGCACGTCCGGCAGATCGTGGTGCGCAGGGGGCGCCCATTGCGATCGCGGTCACCGATCACGTCAACGTCGGACGATCCGCACAGGTTGCAGGGGATCGGACACTCACTCACGATTGGAGACCAGGACGAACTGCGGGAGTGCCGAACCGTCGAGAAAGTTTCTGGCCTTGATGTCGAACATCGGCTGGCGCGCGAGCACGTGGGTTTCCACCGGCAGCCGATCCTTGATATTCGCGTACTCGCTCTCGGTCATCACGAAGTACACGTCGCTCGTCGAGTGAAACACGGCCTGAAGATGATCGGGCAGCAGCACCTCCATCACGGGGCGATGCAGGTAGAAGACCATGCTCGGCAGCGCGAACCTGTACGATCCCACGATGGCCCCGACGCTCGCGCGCGCGCGAATCAGCTCGGAGAAGGGGCGGACCGGCTTGTATCGCTCGAAATCGGGCAGCGTGCAGAGCACGACGCACCAGATGATGAGGACGAGGCTGGCGGACAGGCACGCCGCTGCTTCGAGCACGCGCCGGCGTCCAGACCAGACGAGCGCACCGGCGCCTCCGGCGACCGCCACCGCACCGGCGAACGTCGCGCCGGCCAGCGCATAACCCCTGGCGACGGCGAACGCCCACACCATGACCGCGCCGGTGGCCACGAGCAGCACGGCCGTCAGCCCCAGGCCCCAGACGACGGGCGTCTTCACCGAATCACCTTCGATGGCTTTCGTGAGCATCGTGCCGATGAGCGCCGCTTCGGCCGTCACGATCGGAAGGATGTAGAGATCTTCTTTCGTGCCCGAAAACGAGAAGAACGTCACGATCGCCGCGATCCAGATGACGAGCAGCCACGCCACTCGACTGCCGCGCCGCTCCCTGATGCCCCACCACAGAGCGAGCGGAATCATCAAGGACCAGGGAAACAAATCGCCAAACACGACCGGGATGTAGAAGAGGAGGCCGCGCGACTGCTCGCCCACCGCTTCGGCATAGCGTCCGAGGTTCTCGCCGAACAAGAACGCGCCGATATATTCCCAACCGTACTCGCGGTAGAGCAAGTAATACCACGGCACCGCGATCGCCAGGCTGATGATCGCCCCGGTTGGCAACATCATGCGGCGCAGATCGCCCAGCCGCCCGAGCGTGGTCAGGTAGATGAAGAACACCAGCGCGGGAAGGAAGACGGCCACCGGTCCCTTGGTCAGCACTCCGAAGCCTGCCGCGGCGTACATCAGGCAGAGATAAAGACGGCGACGTTCGGGCCGGCTCTCAGCCAGCGCGAAACACAACAGCACCAGTCCCGTCCACATCGTGATGTGGACGTCGATGATGATGCGCCGCGCCAGCAGCAGCAGCCGCGGTGAGGTCGCCAGCACGAGCGCAGCCATCAGCCCGGCCGTCGTTCCGCCAAGCAAACGGCCCAGCGCAAAGGCCGTCGCCACGATGACTACCCCGCCGATCGCGATCGGCAGCCGCTCGCTCCATTCGGAGACGCCAAACAATCGATACGACGCGGCGACGTTCCAGTAGGACAAGACGGGCTTGTTCATGCGCAGCTGGAAGTTGAAGCTCGGCGAGACGTAGTCGCCGGCCTCCATCATTTCCCGCGGCGTCTGCGCGTAGAACGCCTCGTTCGCATCCCAGATCGACGAGACACCCAGATTCACGAAGTAAGGAATGACGGCAGCGACGAGCAAAACGGCAAGGAACGCGTGCCGGCGTTCTGTGAAACCGAACATCCGCGTTCAAAGTATCACGACCCTTGGCAGGGCTGAGGGCTTGGAGCTTGGGGCTTAGGGGGCGGACACCGCTCTGAACGTAGTGTCCGGCTTCAGCCGGACCGGAAGTGGTGGAGTGCGATGCCGGTGGCGGTCGCGAGATTCAGTGAATCGACCGCGCCGGTCATCGGTATCCGCACGGCCAGGTCGGCAAACTGCTCGGCCTCCGGCGTCAGTCCCGGTCCTTCGCTTCCAACGAGCAGCGCCATTCGACCGGTGGCCTCGCACGCGGCGAGTTCTCTCGCATGCGCGCGCGGCGTCAACGCGGCAAGCGTAAAGCCCAGCGCTTTGACCGCGGACAGATCGCCGGGCCAGTCGGTCAGGCGCGCATAGGGCACTGCGAGGACGCTGCCCATCGACGTGCGGATGGCTTTCCGGTACAGCGGATCGCAGCATGTCGGGCTCAGCAGCACCCGGGCACCAAAGGCCCCGGCGTTTCGAAACGCGCTGCCGACGTTGTCGGGATCCGTGACGCCCTCGAGAACGAGCAGTCGATCGCCATCGCGCGCCACGTCGGCCAGCGTCAGCTCGGGAGGACGCACGGCGAGCGCAAGACATCCGCGGTGCAGGTTGAACCCGGTGATCGAGCCGAATGCCTCGGTATCGCAGACGTAGACGGGCACATCGTCGGGCAGGCGCGAGATCGAATCCTCCATCGCGCGGCGCGATGCTTCGTTCACGAGGAGGGAAACAACCCGAAGTCCGCTGTCGAAGAGCCGGCCGACGACCAGCCGGCCCTCGGCCACGAACAGATTCCGTTGGCGCAGCGCGTCCCCGTCGGAAACACGCCGGTAATCATCCAGGCGCGGATCACCGACACCGATCTGGACGTACCGCGCGGCGTGTGACACCCCTTCATCCTATCGCCGCACCAGCTCAACCCGTCGATTCTCCGCCCTCCCCTGCTCGGTGGTGTTGTCGCATAAGTCCTCCGCCGGCAGGTAAACTTCCGTAATGGAGCCTTATCGCGTTCCCGCGGGCACCGGCATCGGCCACGTCCACCTGAAGGTGTCCGACATCGATCGCGCGCTTGCCTTCTACCGCGACGTGCTGGGCTTCGACCAGATCATGCGTCTCGGCGATCAGGCAGCCTTTGTATCAGCCGGTGGTTATCACCACCACATCGGGCTCAACACGTGGCAGAGCCGGCGCGGCTCTCCGGCGCCTCCGCACCATACGGGCCTCTACCATTTCGCCATCCGTTACCCGTCGCGGCGCGATCTGGCAACGGCTGTTCGCCGCGTGCTCGACGCCGGCGTGCCGATTCAGGGCGTCGCCGACCATGGCGTCAGCGAGTCGATCTATCTCACCGATCTCGACGGCAACGGCATCGAGCTCACGCGCGACCGCCCGGAGTCTGAGTGGCCGCGCGACGCGTCCGGCAATCTCGCCATGCACATGGCCGATCCGCTGGATCTGGATGCGCTCGTCCGCGAGGCGCTGTAGCGCGCGATGCGGATCGGCATCGACATCGGCGGGACGAAAATCGAGGCCATCGCCATCGAAGGCAGCCGCGAGGTGCTGCGCCGCCGCATCGCATCGCCGCGCGGCGACTACGACGCGACGATCCGGGCGGTGTCCGATCTCGTGGCCGCGATCGAATCGGAGCGCGGACACTCCGGAACGGTCGGCGTGGGAATCCCCGGCGCCATTTCCGCCGCGACGGGGCTGGTCAAGAACGCCAACTCGACCTGGCTGATCGGCCACCCGCTCGATCGCGATCTCGAGCACGCGCTACGGCGGCCCGTACTCCTGTCCAACGATGCCAACTGCTTTGCGCTGTCGGAGGCGATCGACGGCGCGGGACAGGGCGCGCACACGGTCTTCGGCGTCATTCTCGGCACCGGCACCGGGGGAGGCGTGGTCGTCAACGGTCGCGTGCTCGAAGGACGGCATCGCATCGCCGGTGAGTGGGGTCACAATCCGCTGCCGTGGCCGCAGGACGGCGAACACCCAGGCCCTGCGTGCTACTGTGGACGCAACGGCTGCATCGAGACGTTTCTCTCGGGCCCCGGTCTGGCGGCGACTTACGAGGCGATCGCCGGACAACGCGTCGAGACGAAAGAGATCGTGACGCTCGTCGACCAGGGCGATGCCGGCGCGTCGCGGGCTCTGGAGGTGTACGAAAGCCGGCTGGCACGCGCACTCGCGAGTATCATCAATGTGCTCGATCCCGACGTCATCGTCCTGGGCGGCGGGTTGTCGAATATCGGCCGGCTGTACAGCCGGGTGCCGAAACTCTGGGCACCTTTCGTTTTTTCCGATTCGTCCGATACACCTCTTGTGGCCGCCCGCCACGGCGATTCCAGCGGCGTCCGGGGCGCCGCCTGGCTATGGCCGGATTCGTAGTGCCGACTTCGGTCGGTCAAAAAGGAGACTTGATGAAGGTTCGACTGAGTACGATCGCGCTGCTCACATTTGCACTCTCGTGGACCGCTCTTGCCCAGCAGTCGCCGATGCGCGCGGGCAACTGGGAAATGACGATGAAGATGAACATGCCCGGGATGGAAATGCCCCCGATGAAGCACACGCAGTGCGTCACGGCTGAAATGCTGAAGGATCCGCAATCGGCGCTCCCGACGGGCCCCAACGCGCAGGGCAAGAACGACTGTAAGCTGAGCGACTACGACTTCAGCGGCTCCACCGCGACCTACAAGATGGTCTGCACCAAGCCGCAGCCGATGACGATGACGGGCGAGATGAAGTACACCGGCACCGACGCGTACGTGGGAACCGTCAAGATGGACATGAGCGGCCAGAAGGTGACCATGGCCGTAGACGCGAAGCGGCTGGGCGATTGTGCCAAATAGAAACTGAGAAAGTAGAAAGTAAAGACTAGAATCTGAAATCTAGAAACTGAAATCTAGGATCTCTCCGAAGATTCTCGATTTCAGTTTTTAGATTCTAGTTTTTAGATTCCCCACCCTCCACCACCTTCCCGCCATCGATCGTCAGCACGCGCGTCGCATACTCTTCGGCAAACCGCTCGTCGTGCGTCGTGACCAGGAGGGTGCGTCCCGAGGTGGTCAAGCGTTGCAGCAAGGCGCCCAGCTCCGCGCGACGCGACGGATCGAGCGAGGCCATCGGTTCGTCCATCAACAGCACCGGGGGATTGACCGCGAGCGCCCGCGCAATCGCCACGCGCTGCGCTTCGCCGCCCGATAGCTCTCGCGGCAGCGCACCCGCGCGGGCCTCGACGCCGAGCTGCTGCAGCAGATCGCGGCCGGTCTCCTCGGCGGCGCGGTGCGGCGTGCCATAGACGTGCACCGGCGCGAGGCAGACGTTCTGCAGCGCGGACAGGTGCTCGAAGAGGCAATGAAACTGAAAGACCAGCCCGACGCTCCGGCGCAGGCGGTGCAGCATCGTGCGATCGGGCGCCTTGCCGCCTTCCAGACGCGCCTCGCCCACGTCGATGGTGCCGCTCTCGAACGCGTCAAGGCCGGCGATCGCGCGCAGGATAGTGGTCTTGCCGCATCCCGACGGTCCGCGCAGCGCGATCAGATCGCCGTTCTGCGCCTCGAGGTTGAGGCTCGAGACCAGGACGCGCCCGCCGCGCCGCAGCTCGACCTGGCGAAGCGCCAGCGTCTTCATAGCGTCTGCATCCTCCAGCGCCGCTCCAGCGCGCGGGCCAGCGCTGCCAGCGGCAACGACATGGCGAGATACAACGCCGCGCAGATCGCGCCGGGAATGACCCAGCTGCCGATGTTCGTCGCGAAAATCTGCGTCTGCTTGGTCAGCTCGACCACCGTCAACACGGACACGAGCGACGAGTCCTTCAACATCGCCACGAAGTCGTTCGTCATGGGGGCGAGCGCGAGCCGGAACGCCTGCGGTCCTCGAATGAGCCTGAGCGTCTGGAAGTCGGTGAACCCGAGCGTCCGCGAGGCCTCGAGTTGACCGACCGGCACCGCCAGCAACGCGCCGCGATAGATCTCGCTCTCGTACGCCGCGTAGTTCAGCGCGAGACCCAGGAGCGAGGCGAGAAAGGCCGGCAGCCGGATGGCTTCCGCAATGCCGTAATAGAGCACGAACAACTGCAGGAGCAACGGCGTGCCGCGAATCAGCTCGACATAGCCGGTCAACAGGGCGCGCGTCAGCTTGTCTCCGTAAATGCGGCCCGTCGCGATGACAACGCCGCAGGCGACGGCCAGCAGCATGGCGCCGCACGACAGGATGAGCGTGATGACCGCCGCGCGAAGGAGTGAGGGCAGATAGCGGCGCGTCGCGTCTCCCCTCGGCATCGCGGCGACGCCCTCGATCGCATAACCCAGAATCGGCGGGATGGGTTCACCCGCCAGTGCGCTGGCAAAGAGCCGCGGCTGGTCGTCGTTCCAGACGTTCCACTTCCGAAAAATGGCCTCGAGGCGCCCGTCCTTCATCGCCTGCTTCAGGATCTCGTTGATACGGTCGCGGAGGGCGTCGTTTCCAGGAGCGAGCACGCCGACATAGTGGGACGTCGCCACAGCCTCCGGGTGGGTGACGAATCCAGGCGTCGTCCGCGCACGCCGCTCGGCCAGCACGTTGTCCAGGAGCACGGCATCGAGCCGGCCGATCAACAAGTCCGAATACGGGTGCACGTCGTCTTCATAGGACACGGCCACGATGCCGTGGTCGCGCTCGGCCGCGAGGAGAATTTCGTAGGCGATCGTTCCGCTGAGCGTGCCGACGCGCCGGCCCCGGAGTTCGGCCAGCGTACGAAATTGTCCGGCGTCGGGCGCACGTACGCTCAGCACCTCACGAAACTGATAATAAGGAAGGGTGACCGCATAGCCGGCGCGGCGTGCCGGCGTATCTTCGATGCCGCTCAGCCCGATGTCGGCGTCGCCACGGGCAATCGATTGATCGATGGATTGGAAGGCCACTTCGACGAAGCGCGCCTCCCGTCCCAGGCCGCGCGCGATGAGCTCGGCCAGGTCGGCGTCGAAGCCCACGACGCGGGACGGGTCCGCCGGATCGGCTTCGACATAGGGCGCACCGCCTTCGGCGTCACCGGCCCATCTGAACGGTTCCGTGATCTGCGCCTCGGCGGTAGCAAGGCCCACCCAGGCCACCACCGCCGCTATGACGAACCGGTGCATCGACGCGCAAATATTAAGGGGGTTGCGTTCGTCATTCAAACGCGAAGTAGAATGGCCTTACAGTTGCCATAAAGAACAGAGGTCAGCCGAGAGCACCGTGTTCGACTCGCTGTTTGCGTTTTTCTTCAAGTATTCGCCTTACGTGTTCCAGCAGGGCGAACTGCGCCTCGCCTTCGGCTCTCCTGTGTACATCGCGGCCGGACTGGCCGTCGTCGCCGCGCTGGCCGCCGTGCTCACCTACCGGAGCGCGCCTGGCGAAGCGAGCTGGATCGATCGCACGGTGTTGACGGCGTTGCGCCTCTGCCTGGTCGCCCTGGTCCTGTTCTGCCTGTTCCGTCCTGTGTTGATCCTGCGGGCGTCCGTCCCTCAGCAGAACTTCCTGGGCATCCTCCTGGACGATTCGCGCAGCATGCGGGTTGCCGACCACGAGGGCAAGCCGCGTGGCGAATTCGTCGGTGCGACCTTCGCCCCGGACAGTCCGGTCATGAAGGCGCTGTCGAGCCGGTACGCGGTGCGCGTGTTCCGCTTCGCGTCGTCCACCGATCGGGTGGCGGCCGCACGCGACCTGTCGTTCGACGGGACACAGACCAAGCTCGGCGACGCCTTGCAACGCGCGAAGGACGAATTCACGGGACTGCCGCTGGCGGGCCTCGTCATGGTGACCGACGGCGCCGACACCGAAGAAGCTTCCATCCAAGAGTCGCTGCTCGGCCTCCGCGCGAGCCAGGTTCCGGTGTTTACGGTCGGCGTCGGACGTGAAACGCTCGGCCGCGACATTCAGATCAGCCGCGTCAGCACTCCGAAGCAGGTGCTCAAGGGCACGAACCTCTCGCTCGACGTCATCGTGTCGCAGAGCGGGTTCCGCGGCACGACGGTGCCGCTCAACGTCGAGGACTCCGGCCGGATCCTGAGCACGCAGGATGTCGCGCTGACCAACGACGGCGAGCCGACCACGGTCAAGGTGCACTTCACGGCGAACGAAGCCGGCCCGAGAACGATCAGATTCCGCATTCCCCAGCAGGAAGGCGAAGAAATCACCCAGAACAACGTGCGCGAGGTGCTGCTCGACGTCGTGGATCGCAAGGAGAAGATTCTCTTCTTCGACGGCGAGCCCCACTTCGAGGTCAAGTTCATCCGCCGCGCCGTGGCCGACGACCCCAATCTGCAGCTCGTCGTGCTGCAGCGGACGACCGACACCAAGTTCTTCCGCATTCTCATCGACAGCCCCGACGAGCTCGCGGCCGGCTTTCCGAAAACGCGCGACGAGCTGTTCTCGTATCGCGGCCTGATTCTCGGCAGCATCGAAGCCAACGCGTTCACCGGCGATCAGTTGCGGATGATCGCCGACTTCGCGGACCGGCGCGGTGGCGGGCTGATGATGATTGGTGGCCGCCGCTCGTTTTCGGAGGGCGGGTATGCGGGAACGCCGGTCGCCGACGCGCTTCCGGTCGTGCTCGAAGCCAAGCAGCCCGATACGACGACCCGTGTGCAGGTGACGCCGACGCGGCCCGGACAGTCACATGCCGTCACGCAGATCGAAAAGACCGAAGCGGACTCCGTCAAGCGATGGAGCGCGCTGCCCCCGGTCATCAGCGTGAATCCGATTCGCCAGGTCAAGCCGGGGGCGACGACGCTGCTGCGCGGTGTCGATGAGGGCGGCCGCGAATCGATCGCACTCGCGTACCAGCGCTACGGGCGTGGCAAAACGCTCGCCTTCCCGATCTACGACTCGTGGACCTGGCAGATGGACGCCAAGATCGCCGTCGAAGACATGACCCACGAAACCTACTGGCGCCAGTTGATGCGCTGGCTGGTCGACGGCGTGCCCGATCAAGTCGAGCTGACGACCGCGCCCGACCAGGTCGAGCCAGGGGAAACGGTGACGCTCATCGCCGAGGTGTCGGACCCCGGTTACCTCGAGGTGAACGATGCCGCCGTGACCGCGCACGTCGCGGGACCGAAGGGCGCCGTCATCGACGTGCCGCTGCAGTGGACCGGCGAGCGCAACGGCGAGTACCGCGGCACGTTTACGCCGGCCGAGAACGGATCGTACGAAGCCAAGGTCGAGGCGTCGCGGTCGGGCGCCACCCTGGGCACGAACGTCGGGCACGTGCGAGTGGCACCCAGCGACAGCGAGTATTTCGACGCGGCGATGCGCGCGCCGCTGCTGCGTCGCATCTCGGAAGAGACCGGCGGCGTCTACTACACGCCGCAGACCGTTTCGTCGCTCGCCGACGACGTGAAGTACACCGGGCGGGGCGTCACGACGGTGGAAGAGCGCGACCTCTGGGACATGCCGATCGTGCTGTTCCTGCTGCTCGGCGTCATGCTGGCCGAGTGGAGCTACCGGCGGGTGAGACACTTGGCGTAGGAAAAGCTTGGAGGATTCAGTGGCCCAGATCGAACAGGACATGCAGCAGGATGATGTCGCCCTTGCCGATCGGATGAAGCACGGGCGTCAGCGCATCATCGAGGAGTTGAAGAAGCTCATCATCGGCCAGGACGAGGTCGTCAATCAGGTGCTGCTGACGCTGTTTGTCGGCGGCAACAGCCTCATCGTGGGCGTGCCCGGCCTCGCCAAGACGCTGCTCATCCATTCGATGGCGCGGGTGCTCGATCTCAAGTTCAACCGCATCCAGTTCACGCCCGACCTGATGCCGTCGGATATCACCGGCACCGACATCATCAACGAGGACCCGGCGACCGGACGCCGGCAGATGCAGTTCGCGCCCGGGCCGATCTTCGCCAACATCGTGCTCGCCGACGAAATCAACCGAACGCCGCCGAAGACGCAGTCGGCGCTCCTCGAAGCGATGCAGGAACATCGCGTCACCGTGCAGGGGCGCACCTACACGCTCGACGAGCCGTTCTACGTGTTCGCGACGCAGAATCCGATCGAGCTCGAAGGCACCTATCCGCTGCCCGAAGCCCAGCTCGACCGCTTCATGTTCCACATCGTCATCGAGCATCCGCCCGAAGACGAGGAATACGAGGTCGTCAGAACGACGACGGCCATTCTGAATCCGCAGTTCGAGCGTCCGGTGACGGGCGCCGACCTGGTGGCGTTCCAGCGGCTCGTCAGGCGGGTTCCGGTGGCCGAATCCGTGATGCGCTATGCGCTCGAGCTGGTGCGCACCACCCGTCCGAAGGCCAAAGAAGCGCCCGAGGTCATCAAGAAGTGGGTGGCGTTCGGCGCGAGCGTGCGCGCGGCGCAGTACCTGATCCTGGGCGCGAAAGCACGCGCGCTCACGAGCGGCCGCTATCACGTGAGCTTCGACGATATCCGCGCGCTGTCGCACCCGGTGCTGCGCCACCGTGTGCTGACGAACTTCCACGCCGAATCGGAAGGCATCACGAGCGACTCGATCATCGATCAGTTGCTGGAAGCGGTACCGACACCCAGGAGTGGAATGTAGAAAAGGAAAATGGAAGATGGAAAAAGGAATAGGGTCACGCTGAACGCGCCTGTGTGATTCGGGCGTTCTCTATTCCTTTTTCCGTTTTCCTTCTTCCTTACTGAGTTATGGAACAACACTCACTCCCAGGCGCCCGTTTCGTCGACCCGAAGGTCCTCGCGCGCATCGGCAATCTCGAGCTGCTCGCGAAAACCGTCGTCGATGGATTCATCAACGGGCTGCACCGCTCGCCGTACTTCGGCGCGTCGGTCGATTTCGCCGAGCACCGAGGCTACATGCCAGGCGACGACATCCGCCGGGTGGACTGGAAGCTGTACGCGCGGACCGACCGCTACTACCTGAAGGAGTACGAAGCCGACACGAACGCGAACTTCTCGGTCATCCTCGACATCTCGCGGTCGATGGATTTCGCGAGCCGCGGCATTTCGAAGCTCGAGTACGGCAAGTATCTCGGCGCGTGCCTTGCCTACTTTGCGCAGAAGCAGCGCGACCGCATCGGCTGCGTCACCTTCGACAACGATATCGTCACGCACATTCCACCGTCGGCGAAGCACCTGGAGCGCGTCCTGCACACGCTCGATCGGGCCAAGCCCGAACGGAAGGGCGACCTCAAGGTGCCGATGCAGAAAATGGCGGAGCACTTCGGCCGCCGCGGCATTCTCGTCATCATCTCCGATTGGTACGAGTCGCCGGAAGTCATCATGGACGCGGTCAAGCCGTTGCGGTTCCGTGGCAACGACCTCATCGTGTTTCATGTGCTCGATCCCGCGGAGATCGACTTCAACTTCACCGAGGCCGCGAGCTTCCAGGACCTCGAGACCGGCGAGCAGATTCCGGTCGTGCCGACGGCACTCGCCGCGCAGTACAAGTCGCTCGTGCAGGAGCACGTGGCCACGCTGACCTCGCGGTTCTCGCAAAATCGCGTTGATTACACGCTCGTCAACACGGGGACGCCGCTCGATTACGCATTGTTCAAATATCTGTCCGCGCGCCAGCGGCTGAGCCGGGTGAGATAAATGGCGTTTCTGGCACCTCTCTTCTTCGCCGCGCTCCTCACGTTCGCCATCCCGATCCTGATCCACCTGACGCAGCGCGAGCGCAAGCAGGTTGTCGAGTTTCCGTCGCTGATGTTCCTCGAGAAGATTCCGTATCAGTCGGTCCGCCGGCGCCGGATTCGCGACTGGCCGCTGCTGGCCCTGCGCCTGGCCGCGATCCTGCTGATCGTGCTCGCGTTTGCGCGGCCGTTCTTCGATCGGCCGATCGTCGCGCTGGCCAACGTGTCGGGACCACGCGAGGTCGTCATCCTGCTCGACCGTTCCTACAGCATGGGGTATGGCGATCGGTGGACGCGCGCTCAGGCCGAGGCGCGTCAGGTCGTGCAGGGCCTGACATCGACCGATCACGCCACCCTCGTGCTTTTCGGCACCAGCGCGCAGGCGGAAGTGCGCGCGACGGCAGAGCTCTCGCGCGTGACAGCGGCTATCGACGCCGCAAAGGTGAGCGCCGAAGCCACGCGCTACGCGCCCGCCCTCAAGCTTGCGCAGCGCGTGCTGGCCGAATCGACGCTGCAGTCGCGCGAAGTCGTGATGATCAGCGACTTCCAGCGAAGTGGATGGGTGCGCGACGAAAATCTCCGGCTGCCCGAAGGAACCACGTTCAGGACCGTGCCGATCGCCGATGCGCAGACGCCGAACCTGACCGTCTCGAACGTCCTGCCTCAGCGATCGACGTTCTCGGGCCAGGAGCGGATTACCGTCGCAGCCAACGTCATCAACCGCGGGCCGTCCGCCGTGAACAACGTCCGGGTGACGCTCGAGCTCGACGGGCGCGCGGTCGAAGCGCAGACGGTGTCGGTGCAGCCGGGCGCACCGGCGGCGATTTCGTTCCAGCCGTTCACGCTGGGCCGCGCCTATACGCGTGGCACGGTCCGCATCGGCGACGATGCGCTGAAGCAGGACAACACATTCCATTTCGTCGTCTCACCGGCGCAGCGGCTCTCGGTGCTTCTGGTGGAGCCGTCGCGCGCGTCGCGCGAGGCGAGCCTTTATCTGCAGAAGGCGCTCTCGATTGGCGGCGCGCCCGCCTTCCAGGTCGACATGCGTGACGGCGAGTCGGTCGGCTCGACCGATCTCGACCGCCATCGCGTCGTCATCCTCAACGACGTCGCCGCACTCAGCTCGGGTGCGGAACTGAAAGCGTTCGTGTCGAAGGGCGGCGGCCTGCTGGTGGTGCTCGGCGAACGTGCGAACTGGGGTACCGATTCCAACGACCTGCTTCCGGGCCTGCCGGGCAACGTCGTCGATCGCACCGGTCGCGGCGGCGCGCTGGCCGAGCTCGATTTCAGCCACCCGGTGCTCGAGCTGTTCAAGGCGCCTCGCAGCGGGAACCTGACGACCGCCCGGTTCTTCCGGTACCGCGCGATCGCGATGAAACCCGAGCCGGCGGGCGACAAGGAAGGCGAGCAGGCGCCCAGCCGCCGCGTCATCTCGCGCTTCGACGACGGCGCCGTCGCGATGGCCGAGCGAAGGATTGGATCCGGCAACGTGCTGCTCTGGGCCTCGACGCTCGACAACTACTGGAACGACCTGGCGTTGAAGCCGGTGTATCTGCCCTTCGTGCACGAAATCATCCGGCACCTTGCCACCTACGAACAGCCCGCGAACTTCTTCACGATCGGCAACGTCGTCGATCCGGCGCATCTGCTTCGCGCGTCGGGCCTCGGCCTGCAGACCGGGACGGGCGCGATGATCCTCACGCCGACGGGCCAGCGCATCGAACAATCCGGAACCCCGACACCCGTGCAGCTCGAGCAACCCGGTTTCTACGAAGTGCACGGGCGCTCGAACCAGGCGGGCACCGTGAGCATCGCCGCCAACCTCGACACCGCCGAATCCGACTTGTCGGTGCTCGATACTCAAGAGCTGACCGCCGCGCTCTCGGGCCGCCCGGGCACCGTGAATCCGGCTTCAGCCGACGCCGCCACGCTGACGCCCGAGGATCAGGAGCGGCGCCAGAATTTCTGGTGGTATCTGCTGATGGCCGGCATCGTGCTGCTCGGCGCCGAGACCGCGATCTCCAATCGGATGAAAGGTCCTGTCGAAGGCACGCGGATTACGCCGACAGCAGCGACGTAGGAAGTCGCAAGGCGCTAGTCGGAGGTCGTCAGGCGCAAGTCCAGGCACAAGGCGCAAGTCCAGGCAAGGCGTAAGTCCAGGCAAGGCGTAAGTCCAAGACACGGCGTAAGTCCAAGACAGGGCGCAAGTCCAAGACACGGCGCACGTCCAGGCAGGCCCTCAGTTGTCCGGGTTCGTGTCGGGTGGCTGCCCGCGCTGGCGCCAGTTGCATCGTTGCAGGTAATTGATCCAGCGCGTCAGCATCTTCGTGATCTCGATATACTCGCCGCCGATTTTCGACAGTTCTTCGTCATCGATATATTCGCGGCCCCTTGCAGTGATGAGATGCGTATGACTCTCATATGCAGATCCTCTCGCTCGGCCGTAGTAATCGGCCGTCTGACGGTCGGTGATCTGACCGAAGCCCTCTGAGATTAGCGCCGCAACCCGAGAAGACGAGCGCGACAGTTGTGTGGAGAGATCGTAGTCCCTGCGAAACGCGGGACGCTTCAGCAGTGCAGAAATTTCATTCGTGGCATTGATAGCCTTGCGGTACACGAGGACATCGGAGAGATTCTTGGCTTTCATGACACCGCATGGGGCACACCGTATGCCACATCCGCACACCCCCTGGCGGCTTCCATCCTTGACCCGCCTTGCACCTCGCGACCGCCCTGCGCGTTGCGACCTGCCTTGCGCCTTGCAACCTGCCTTGCGCCCTGCGACCTGCCTTGCGCCTTGCGACCTGCCTTGCGCCTTGCGACCTGCCTTGCGCCTTTGGACTAGACTTGCGCCTTCCGACTTCCGACTAGCGCCTTACGACTCTTATGAACGACGCCCATTGCCACTTTTTTTCCGAACAATTCTTCGCCACACTCGGCCGGCAACGGTCGCCTCTGGCGCCAGAGTCTGCTGCCGAGATCGTCGCCACGCTCAAGTGGGACCTACCGGGATCGCCGGACGATCTCGCCGACCGCTGGGTTGATGCGCTCGATCGCGGCGGTGTCCGGCGCTCATCGTTAATCGCGAGCGTGCCGGGCGATGAGGAATCCGTTGCGCGAGCCATCGCCCGTCATCCGTCGCGCTTCGTGGGTTTCTTCATGCTCGATCCCACCGCGCCCGACGCCGCGGCCCGAACGGAAAACGCGCTCGGTCAGCTCGGGCTGCGCGCGATTTGCCTGTTTCCGGCCATGCAGCGCTATCCATTGCAGGATGCGCGAGTGCGGGAAATCGTTCAACTGGCGGCAGCGCACGCAGGGACGGCCGTGTTCGTCCATTGCGGCGCGCTCTCGGTGGGCGTGCGAAAGAAACTGGGCCTGCCAAGCCGTTTCGACGTGCGCTACGGCAACCCGCTCGACCTGCACGCCCTGGCGGCCGACTTCCCCGACGTGCCGTTCATCATCCCGCACTTCGGGGCGGGGCTCTTTCGCGAGGCCCTGCTCGTGGCCGATCTTTGTGCCAACGTGTACCTCGACACATCGAGTACCAACCGTTGGATGGCCTATCACCCCGCGCTCGCCCTCGCCGATGTGTTCCGGCAGGCGCTTGCGGTGACGGGCCCGAATCGCCTTTTGTTCGGCACGGACTCTTCGTTTTTTCCCCGCGGCTGGAACCGGGAGGTTTATCAGGCGCAGGCCAGCGCGCTCGAGACCGCGGGCGTCGACGCCGCCGTCAGGGAGTGCATCTTCGGCACCAATTTCGACCGCCTTTTTCCTGCCTGACCCCGTCCAAGGTGTTACGATCACTTTAATTAACCGGGGGGACTGCATGGCTGACGAACTCGTGTCCGCGGGCGACCGATCGGAGCTGACCGGCATTATTCGGGACATCCGAAAACGCTGGCGTCTGAAGCTTGCCGTGCGGGGCGCCGCCTTCGTCGTGGCCGGCTTCCTCCTCACGCTGCTCCTCTCGGCCTACGCGCTCGAGAGCCTCAAGTTCAGCCCCGGGTCGATCATCGCCTTCCGCGTCGGCATGATCATGATTTTCGGAGCGCTCGCGGGTTATTTCTTCGTCCTGCCGCAGTGGCGCCGCGTCACCGATGAACAGGTGGCGCTCTATCTGGAAGAGTGCGAGCCATCGCTCGAGACCGCGATCCTCAGCGCGCTCGAGGCCGAAAAAGGATCCCCGTCTCACTCGCCCGATCTGGCGCGCCGCCTCGTCCAGCAGGCGATCGAGCAATGCGGACACATCGAGATGGGCCGACGGCTCGAAGCGCAGCCTCTTCGGCGCTATGCCACTGCGATTGGCGGTGCCGTCGCGCTGGCCCTCCTGATCTTCATTCTCGGCCCGGCATATCTGCGCCAGGGCGCCTCAGCGCTCCTCATCATGACCGGTGGATTGCTCGAGGCGAGCCCGTATCACATCACGGTCAAGCCCGGCAGCTCCACCGTGCCGCGCGGGTCCGACCAGACGATTACGGCGACCATCCAGGGCTTCGAGGCCGACAAGGCCGAACTGCTCATCCGCAAGGCGCTGAACACGCCGTTCGAGCACGTGCCGATGGTGTTCAACAGTGACACGAAGATCTTCGAGGGGGTGCTCTTCGATCTGCCCGGCTCGATCGACTATTTCGTCGAATCGGGCGGCGTGCGATCGGACGTCTTCACGATGCACGCGGCCGATCTGCCGTACGTGAAGCAGATGGAGATGGAATACGTGTTCCCGTCGTACACGGGGCTATCGCCGCGCAAGATTGAAAACGGCGGCGACATCGCCGTGCTGCAGGGCACGCAGGTCCGCGTCCGCATCACGCCGACGATGAAGGCGCCGACCGGACGCATCGTGCTCGACGGCGGCAATACGTTGCCCCTCGCGCTCGAGGGCGACGTCTTTACTGCGACGATTCCCGTCACCAAGGACGGCTTCTACCGCGTCGAGCTGCAGGGCGGGCCCGAGAACAAGCTCGTCAACGCCTCACCGCAGTACACGATCGACGTCCTCGAAGATCAGCCGCCGAGCGTCTCGATTGCGAAGCCGGGACGCGACACCACGGCCTCGCCGATCGAAGAGCTCGCCGTCGAAGCGCGTGCCGACGATGACTTCGGCGTCCAGCAGCTCGAGCTCATCTATTCGGTGAACGGCGGACCCGACCAGACCAAGAAGCTGGTCGATTCAAAGAGCAAGGCGATGCCCGAGGTGTCGGCCGCCCACACGTTCTATCTCGAAGAGCTGAAGGTCGCGCCGGGCGATTCCGTCTCTTACTACGCGCGCGCGACCGACAACATCGGACGAAACGTCTCCAGCGATCTGTACTTCATCCGCGTCCGCAAGCTCGACGAGCAGTTCCGGTCGGCGATGTCGATGGGCGGGGGCGGTGGCGGCGGGGGCGGCGGCAACATGCAGGTCGACGCGCTCTCGCAGCAGCAGCGCGAGATCATCTCGGCTACCCACAACATCGTCCGCGATCGCAAGACGATGACGGCCGCCAAGCTGCGCGAAAGTCTGGTGGTCGTGGCGCTTTCTCAGTCGAAGCTCCGCGAGCAGGTGGAAGGCCTGGTGGGACGCATGAACAGCCGGCTGGTCGAGCCGGATCCGGCGTTCCAGCGCATCGCCGAGCTGCTGCCGAAAGCCGCCGAGGAAATGAAGGCGGCCGAAGGCAAGCTGCAGGCGCAGGCGCCGAACGATGCGCTGCAACCCGAGAATCGCGCACTCGCCGAGCTGCAGCGTGCCGAAGAAGAGTACGAGAAGCAGGTCAGCCAGCAGCGCGGTGGTGGTGGCGGCGGCGGTGGCGGCGCCGGGTCGGTGTCTGAAGATCTCGCTGAGCTGTTCAAGCAGGACATGGACAAGCTCGCGAACCAGTACGAGACCGCGCAGAGCGCGCAGCAGCAGCAGTCCGATCAGCAGATCGACGCGCTGACGGAAAAGTTGCGCGAGCTCGCGCGGCGCCAGCAGCAGGAAGCCGAACGGCAGCGCCAGCAGGCGCTGGCCGGTCAGATGTCGCAGGGCGGCGGGGCCAGCCAGCGGGCGCTGGCCGACCAGGCCGAAGAGGTCGCCCGGCAGCTCGAGCGTTTGTCGCGCGAGCGCAATCGTCCCGATCTCGCACAGGCGGCACAGGCCGCGCGACAGGCTGCCGACCAGAT
>Ga0065705_10003597_pt1 | contig 18286 bp, 14 predicted proteins | sample SwibulcommuniRL2_FD_59092 | JGI IMG/M metagenome (GOLD analysis project Ga0065705, IMG submission 59092) | Bulk soil microbial communities from switchgrass field near Rose Lake, East Lansing, Michigan, USA - RL2 Bulk Soil v2 (version 2) | ecosystem: Environmental > Terrestrial > Soil >...
TTCCGGGCTGAGCGGGAGTTTGGACTGATTGTCGGCGGCGTCTTTGTGCTGCTCAGTCTGTGGTGGCTTTATCGTGGGAAGTTTGCGACCGCGGCGTATGTCCTCAGCGTCACCGGCTCAGTACTTGTTCTGTGTGGGCTGGTTTTCCCGCGGCTGCTCACTACGCCTCGGCGGTTGTGGATGAAGCTTGCGGAGGCGCTCTCGTACGTCACCAGCCGCATCATCCTCGCAATCGTATTCTTTCTGGTGCTGACGCCAATCGGCCTCGTGAAACGCGCGATGGGCTGGGATCCATTACAACGCCGCTCCGGCTCCCGCCACACATTCTGGCAAACATATCCCGACCGAGATCTGCGCCACTATGAAAAAATGTATTAGCCACAAAGAAGCACAAAAATCACAAAAGAAGAGAAGCAATTGAAAAAATCTTTTTGTGACTTTTGTGCCTTTTTGTGGCTAAATCTCGTGGCTTATGTCGAAGCTCTACGTTGTCAGTGAATTGTGGCAGTTCATGAGGGAGAACAAGAAGTATTGGCTCGCTCCCATCGTGATCACGCTGGCGCTCGTGGGCGTGTTGCTGGTGCTTGCGAAGGGGTCGGCGATCGCTCCTTTTATCTACACTCTCTTCTAAACTTTCAGTGGTTAGTATCCTCGGAGTTTCAGCCTTCTATCATGATTCGGCTGCTTGCCTCGTCGTCGACGGAGAGATCGTCGCCGCCGCGCAGGAAGAACGCTTCACGCGCGTCAAGCACGATCATCGCTTTCCGTTACACGCCGCTCGATATTGTTTGCGTGAAGCTAACCTGACCGCCTCCGATCTCGACTTTGTCGGTTTCTACGACAAGCCGCTACTGAAGTTCGACCGTCTTCTCGAAACTTATCTCGACTACTGTCCCGCAGGTTTCAGCTCATTTCTAAAATCAATGCCGCTCTGGATGAGCGAGAAACTATGGATGCCCGACCTTATTCGCACCGAGTTGGCAAAAGCGGACGGCGAAGAAGACGAACGCGAGGCGAAGAAGAACGGCAAGAAGTTCAAATGGAAGCTACTCTTCGGCGACCATCACGAGAGTCATGCGGCGAGCGCGTTCTATCCTTCTCCGTTTGAAGACGCGGCGATACTCACCATCGACGGCGTTGGCGAATGGGCCACCAGTTCCATCGGAATCGGAAAGGGAAACGAGTTAACACTGCTACAGGAGCTTCGCTACCCGAACAGCGTTGGCTTGCTTTACAGCGCGTTTACTTACTACACGGGATTCAAAGTAAACAGTGGTGAGTACAAGGTGATGGGTCTCGCGCCGTACGGGGAACCGAAGTACGTCGAAACAATCAAAGATCATCTGCTCGAAATTTGCGACGACGGCAGCGTCAAACTCAATCAGGATTACTTCAATTACTCACAGGGCCTGCGCATGACAAACGGCGCGTTCGACAAGCTCTTCGGTGGCCCGCCACGAAAGCCCGACTCGCACATCGGCCAGCGTGAGATGGACCTCGCGCGCAGTATCCAGGTGATCACTGAAGAAGTGATGTTGAAGATGGCGCGCTACGTTCATCGCGAAACACGGATGAAACACCTTTGTTTGGCGGGTGGGGTGGCATTGAATTGCGTGGCGAACGGCAGAGTGCTGAAGGAAGTGCCGTTTGACGACATCTGGATTCAGCCCGCTGCCGGCGATGCGGGCGGTGCGCTCGGGATCGCGCTCGCGATCTGGCACCGCTATCTCGGAAAGCCGCGCACTGTCAATGGCTGCGATGCGATGAAGGGTTCCTATCTGGGACCACACGATAGCGAAGATGAGATTGAGAACTACCTGCGCGAAAATAATCTGAGCTACACAAAATATTCGCGGGCCGACTTGCCTGACGTGGTGGCGAAATTACTAGCTGATGAAAAAGTCATTGGTCTCCATCAGGGACGAATGGAGTTTGGGCCGCGCGCGCTGGGTTGTCGCAGCATCATTGGCGATGCGCGTTCGTCGCAAATGCAGTCAGTGATGAATCTGAAGATCAAGTATCGGGAAAGCTTTCGTCCGTTCGCACCGAGTGTGTTGAGAGAGCACGTTGCGGACTGGTTTGAGCTCGATGTGGACAGTCCTTACATGTTGCTGGTTGCTGATGTTTGTCCGGAAAGGCGAGTTGAGATCAGTGACGGCGAACTAAAGCTGACGGGAATCGATAAACTCAAGCTCAGGCGCTCTGAGATCCCGGCAGTAACCCACGTCGACTACTCGGCAAGAATTCAAACTGTGAGGCGCGAGACAAATCCTCTTTACTGGGAGATCATCGAGGCCTTTCGAAAGCGAACGGGATGCCCGGTGATCGTAAATACGAGTTTCAACGTGCGCGGCGAGCCGATCGTTTGCACTCCCGCCGACAGTTATCGCTGTTTCATGCGCACCGAAATGGACTACCTCGTATTGGAAAGTTTTGTTTTAGATAAGGCCACAAAAGACACAAAAAGCACAAAAAAGAATTTCTGAACAAGGCGGTTTTCTTTTTTGTGACTTTTGTGCCTTTTTGTGGCTAAATCTTGTGGCTTATGAAGGTCAGCGTCGTTGTTCCCGTGCGAGATGAGGAGGATTCGATCCGCGAGCTGCTCGACAGCTTGCTCACACAAACGCGTCCGCCCGACGAGATCGTGATCACTGACGGCGGCTCGACCGACTCCACGCCGCAGATTATCGAAGAGTACATTCAGAACGGAGCGCCAGTGCGACTCGTTCGCGCCGGCGCTGCACTGCCGGGACGCGGTCGCAATCTCGGCGCCGCTCAGGCCAGTCATGAATGGCTCGCGTTTACCGACGCGGGTAACCGGCTCGAGCACAACTGGCTCGAACTACTCGTCGCAAAAGCCGAACCAGACGACAGCATCGACGTTGTTTACGGCTCGTACCAGCCTGTGACCGATACGTTTTTCAAACAATGCGCAGCCATCGCTTACGTGCCTGCGCCCACGCCGCATGATGGAGTCCTTACCCGACCCCGGTTCATTGCTTCGACGTTGTTACGTCGCGAAGCATGGAGCGCCGTAAACGGGTTTCCCGAAGAGCTTCGCTCGGCTGAAGATCTGATCTTCATGGACCGAGTGGAGAACGCAGGCTACCGTTTTGTGTTTGAGCCACGCGCGCAAGTGCACTGGGATCTCAGACCAACGCTCCGGGCGACGTTCAAGAGATTCGTCGTTTATTCTCGCAACAACATTCGCGCCGGACTGTTTCGGCAGTGGCAGGCGACAATTTTGTTCAAGTATTACCTAGTTCTTGCAGTCCTGCTCGCCCTGGTCTTGATCTTCAAACCGTCCCTCGTGTGGTTTGCGATCGGCGCCTGGCTCTTCCTGTTGATGGCACGGGCAGCCGTTGCGATCAGGCGAAATCGATCTTGTTATCCTGCTTCTTTTCTTCAGAACGCGGTGCGCGGTGCAATGGTGATGTCGTTGATAGCGGTGCTGGATGCTGCGGCAATTATCGGCAGCATTCAGTGGTTATTGCTGGATTGTTTTCGCTGGAGTAGAAAGACTCCGGTGGAGGCTGGCAATGGCGCTTGAGGGCCGTCGCGTCTTATTCATCTCCTACAATGGAATGCTTGACCCGCTTGGCCAGAGTCAGGTGCTTCCTTACTTGCGCGAGCTTGCGCGCAGAGGAGTTGGATTTACGCTCCTGAGCTTCGAGCGGGCCAAAGCATTCGAGCCGCAGGGAGTTTTACAATGCCAACAGCTTCGGGAGAAACTCAAAACGCAAGGCATCGAATGGCATTGGCTTCGTTATCATCAACGGCCGTCAATACCCGCGACGATCTACGACGTCATGGCGGGCTATCGCAAAGCTGCCGCGCTCGTGCGACGTAATCGCATCGAGATGGTCCACGCGCGTGGCCATATTCCGGCCACGATTGCACTCGCACTGAAGCGGCGTTTCGGGACGAAGATGATCTTTGATTTGCGCGGGCTGATGGCGGAGGAATATGTTGACGCAAACCACTGGCAGGAAGGCGGAGTTCCGTATCGCCTCACAAAAGCCGCTGAGCGTCGCATCCTGGCTGCGACTGATGGTATCGTGACGCTGACCGAACGCATCTGGCCCATCATTAAAGAGTGGGAAGGACTACGCGGACGTGCCGTCGAACATGAAGTGATTCCGTGTTGCGTCGACCTTTCGTTATTCGAGTTTAGCGCTGAAGAGCGAGCGCGGCGTCGTGCTGAGCTGGGTCTTGATGATCGACTCACGATGGTCTACAGCGGGTCACTTGATGGTTGGTATTTGACTGAAGAGATGGCAGACTTTTTTGCGAGCTATCTCAAACGAGATCGACGGGCGCATCTGCTTTGGCTAACGACTGGTAGTCACGATCGCGTCAGAGAGTTGATGGCGGCCCGGAATGTCGGTGCGAATGATTTTAGTGTGCTCGCAGTTGCGTCGAGCGAGGTTCCTTCGTACCTTGCTGCTGCAGACATCGGATTAGCGTTCATCAAGCGCTGCGTTTCGAAGCTCGCGTCCTCGCCGACCAAGAATGGTGAGTATCTTGCTTGTGGATTACCGCTGGTAATAAACGCCGGCGTCGGTGACTCTGACGCGCTGATAAACGACTGGAATGCGGGCGTTTTGATTGACGAGTTTACGGATGAGGCGTTTGCGCGGGCTGGGCGTAAAGTTGATGTTGCGGTGCAAGACTCGGAAGCGAGAAGGCATGCGAGATCGGTGGCAGAACGGGTTTTTGATTTGAAGATTGCCGGGGAACGTTACGCCGCGCTTTACGAGCGAGTTTTGGGACAGGATTAACAGGATTGTGCAGGATGTACAAGATTGAATCCTGTAAATCATGAAAATCCTGTTCATCCTGTGAAACAAACTTTTTGATGACGAACGGTCTGGACACATTGTTAGCGACTCTGCGCTGCCCCGGTTGTCGTGCGGACCTTTCTTTTGTGCAGGAGTTGATCTGCATAGGTTGCGGTAACAGGTACCCAATCATTGACGATATACCACGGTTGTTACTCCCGAACATGCGTGATGCATTGACCGGCGAAGGNCGGCCAACCGGACACGACGAGACACAAGCCGAAACGGCGTTGAGTTTTGGTTACGAGTGGCATAGTTTTCCGGAAATGTACGAGGAGTGGGAAAAGCAGTTTCTCGACTACATGCAACCGCACGCCGCCGACTTCTTTCCGGGAAAGAAAATCCTCGACGCTGGTTGCGGCAATGGACGCTTCGCTTACTACGCCGCCAAGTATGGCGCGGAAGTCTGGGCTATCGATCTCGGACCGGCAGTCGAAGTAGCGCGTCGAAATACCGCGTCGCGTAACGTTCATGTCGTGCAAGCCGATCTGCACAACCCGCCGTTTGCACTCGAGAGTTTTGATTTCATCTACTCGATCGGCGTGCTTCATCACCTGCCGGATCCCGAGGCCGCATTTCAGAATCTGTTGCGGTTTCTAAGGCCCGGCGGCGTAGTGCAAATCTATCTTTACTGGAAACCGGAGCGACGGCCGATCAAGGCGGCAATGTTGTCCGGCATTTCGGCGGCGCGCCGAGTGACCACGCGTCTGCCGCACGGCGCCGTTCACGTGCTTGCGTATCCGACAGCGGCGGTGGCGTTTGCATTTTTTGTCTGGCCCTACAGGATTTTGAAAAAGATTCCGGCTTTCAATCGTGTCGCCGAAGAAATCCCATTAAAGCAATATGCCTACTTGCCGTTCCGTGTTTGCGTGAACGATCAGCTCGACCGCTTCTCGGCACCGATTGAGAATCGATACACGCGAGCTGACGTGCAAAACTGGCTGTCGCGTGCATCGCTCGAGGCCGCCAGTGTCGGCGAGAATTTTGGATGGATCGCAACCGGACGGAAGGCTGGTTAGGTTTTTGACACGATAGAGTAACAATTGTCGGGATATACTGGACCACTAATCACCGAATCATATGCACGTTCTCGCCCTGATGCACGCACTCTACGACACCTCGCCTAGCCAGCGATATCGTCTTGAGCAGTGGGAACCTCTGCTGCGCGAACGNGGCGTCGAAATCACTTATGCACCGTTCGAGGATGAAGAACTGCACTCNCTCCTTTACGAACCGGGCTTGCTGCCCCAGAAGTTAAAACTGGTGTCGCGTGGTCTAAAACGACGATGGTCACAGGTTAGAAGCGTAAAGGACTTCGATCTNGTTTACATCCTGCGCGAAGCTGCGTTGCTCGGTCCGCCGGTGTTTGAAAAGCTGATTCATCAACGCCGCGTACCAATCGTTTTTGATTTTGACGACGCGATTTTTGTCTCCTACCGCAGTCCTTCAAACGGTTATTTGAGCTATCTGAAATTTGCGTCGAAGACCAAAACGATCTGCCGGATCGCGTCGCACGTGATGGTCGGCAATCCCTATCTGGCGGAGTATGCGCGCCAGTTTAATGATCGCGTGACAGTGATCCCCACGACTATCGACACGGAAAAATACCGCGTGCCGCCACGCACAGAAAAGAGTGGTCCACTGGTGATCGGTTGGACCGGCAGTCACAGCACGGTCCAGCATCTCGATACCTTGCGAGGCGCACTAAAGAAACTCGCGGCGCGTGAATCATTTCGCTTGCGCGTCATCGGCACTCCCACCTACGAATGCCCGCCGGTTGACGTTGAAGCAATACGCTGGCGCGCTGAGACCGAGCTCGACGACCTGCGCGCGATCGATATCGGCGTAATGCCGCTGCCTGAGGATCGTTGGAGCAAAGGAAAGTGTGGACTGAAAGCGCTTCAGTTTATGGCTTGCGGAATTCCGACGGTCTGCTCACCGGTTGGTGTCAATACGGATATCATTCAGGACGATCAGAACGGCCTTATCGCCGGCACTGAAGATGAGTGGGTCGATAAACTGAGCCGCTTGTTACGCTCGCGCGAACTACGACAGCGGCTGGGCGATGCGGGCCGTGTTACGGTAGAACAGAAATACTCAGCGATCACGCAAACGCCACGAGTCTATGAAATCTTTAAGTCTGTTCTGCGCGATGCCAAAGAGCCGGTTGATGCAATAGTGCGTTCGGCAGCTACCGAGAATCGCAGTTAAACCCTGGAGTCAATTGTTGGAAAATGGTCGTGTGCTTGTAACTGGTGGCGCTGGTTTTATTGGCTCTCATCTGGTGGATGCCCTTGTGGATCAAGGACATCGTGTACGCGTGCTCGACGGGCTCGTCCCGCAGGTGCACGGTGAGAATGCCGTGCCTGGATATCTTAATTCGGCGGCTGAATTCATCCAGGGTGATGTTTGCGATCGGCAACTTGTCGATAAGTCACTAGAAGGCATCGACGTGGTTTTTCACGAAGCCGCTGAAGTCGGCGTGGGCCAATCGATGTATGAAATCGAGCGATATGTTCGTGCCAACGATCTCGGTACGGCTGTCGTGCTCGAAGCGATTCTCGCGCGCCGGCCACAGATCAAAAAGCTCGTAGTTGCGTCGTCGATGTCGATCTATGGTGAAGGTGCGTACCAGTGTGAAAGCTGTGGCCTCGTTGCGCCCCAACTGCGTCCGGTTGAGCAACTGCTCGATCGCCAGTGGGAAGTGCAGTGTCCGAAATGTGGTAAGCAACTATCACCGGCGCCGACTTCCGAAGAAAAGCCACTCTTTCCCACGTCGGTTTATGCCGTGACAAAACAAGACCAGGAACAGTTTTGCCTCGCGGTCGGCCGTTCGTATGGAATTCCCGCTGTTGCGTTGCGCTACTTCAACGTGTACGGCACGAGGCAGGCACTCTCCAACCCGTACACGGGTGTTTGTGCGATCTTTTCGGCGCGTCTACTAAATCACAAGCGGCCGATGGTATTTGAAGACGGCGAACAAACACGAGACTTCGTGCACGTGAGCGACATCGTGCGCGCCAATCTTCTGGCTCTGGAGACGAACGCCGCGGATTACCAGGCGATTAATGTCGGTACTGGTGTGGCGACGTCGATCCGTGCGGTGAGTCGTTTACTGGCGGAAGGTTTGGGGGTTGATTTGGAGCCGGAAGTGGTAGGCAAGTACCGCGAGGGAGATATACGACACTGCGTCGCCGACATTTCGAAGGCCAAGTCGTTACTCGGTTACGAACCGCAGGTTACGCTGGAACGCGGAATACCTGAATTGCTCTCGTGGGTTCGCGAGCAGGCTGCGAAGGATCAGGTTGAGAGTGCCACTGCCGAACTTGAGAGCCGGCAGTTGGTTCGATAAAGATGTACAAGATTTTTCAAGATGAACAAGATAAATCCTGTACATCTTGAGAAAATCATGTAAATCCTGTCCATATGCACAAATCTAGCAAGGCGCGTTTGCTGATGCTTGCCGTATGCGCGGTTTTGCCTTCGTTCCTCAAACGGCCCATCTATCGCCTGTGCTTCGGCTACAAGATCGGCAAACGAGTTCGCATCGGTATCAGCATCATCGACGCCGGAGCATGCCACATTGACGACGATGTGCAGATGGGCCATTTCAACATCGTCACGCGGGTCCAGAAACTCACGATCAAAGATCACGTGCGCATCGGTCACCTGAATATCATCCGCGGTGGTGAAGAAGTAAGTTTGGGTCGCTATTGCGAGATCATTCGGATGAACGAAATAAACTCAATTCCCGATCCGGACGTCGTCAACAAAATCGATCCGGTTTTTCTCCTCGGCGACGGCAGCATCGTTACTACCGGGCATAAAATAGACTTCACAGATCGAGTGGAAATCGGGCGCCGTGTAATACTCGGAGGCCGAAACTCTTCGATCTGGACCCACAATCGCCAACGAACCCTCCCGATAACGATCGGTTCCCTCGTCTACATGGGCTCCGAGATTCGGATGGCTCCCGGCAGCGCGATCCCAGCCAGATCCATCGTCGGCATCGGCTCGGTGATTACCGCTGCATTGACAGAAGAGGGTAAACTGATTGCCGGTGTCCCGGCCAAAACGATCAAGGAATTGAGCCAGGAAGATCAGTTTCTGATTGAGCGAAAAACGCGTCCCGACCTGCCGGACGACGTTTGAAGTAATTGCGTTATGAATATTCTGATTATTGCTGCAATACTGGGTATTTTCGGCGGCGTGATTTTCATGAGGCCCGAAGAGGGACCCGCTGCGCTCGCAGTGTGTGTGCTCACTTCTGTGCCTACGATTATCATTCTGGCTCGTGCACCCGAGCAGCGCACTTTTCTCATGCGGCTTTTCCTGGTCGCCGTAGTCCTCAGAATTATCCTCGCGATGGTCATCTTTGTCGGCCATATGGAAGAGTTCTTCGGAGGCGACGCAAACACTTACGACATCTTCGGTCAATCGCTCGTGGCATCGTGGCATGGTGACGTGTACCACACCGGTAAGTTCATCAGCTTTACGCAATCGGGAGCGAGCGCCTGGGGAATGCTTTATCTTGTAGCCGCTGTGTACGAGGTTTTCGGCCAGAACGTGCTGGCGATTCAGTTCCTCAACGCCTCGATTGGAGCGTCAACGGGGGTTGTCGTTTACTACGTTGCCCAGGCGCTGTTTAGCAACACGCGTGTTTCAAAACTCGCCGCACTGCTGGTTGCATTCTTCCCGTCGCTCATTCTCTGGTCGTCACAAGCTTTGAAAGACGGTCTGATCATTCTTTGTCTTGCGCTCTCAATTCTCGCCACACTGCGGCTGATGGAAAAGGTCAAAGTTGTCTATGTGGTGGTTTTGATCGGAGCGCTGATGGGGCTGTTCAGTTTGCGTTTTTACATTTTTTACATGATGTGTGCGGCAGTTGCGGGCAGTTTCTTCCTGGGGAGCAAAGCATTCAGCGCGCAGGGATTTCTGCAAAGGTTTATTGCCGTAGGCGCCATCGGGCTCGCGTTCACTTGGTTCGGCGTACTACAGGGGGCGAGCGTGCAGATTGAGCGATACGCGAACCTGAAGACGGTGCAATCAAGCCGTGACGATCAGGCTGCGGCCGGTTCCGGTTTTATGAAGGACGTTGACGTGCAAACCACTGAGGGTGCGTTGACGGTGATTCCGATTGGTTTGCTCTATCTGATGTTTGCGCCGTTTCCATGGGATTTCGCTACGTTGAGGCAGACGATTACGTTACCTGAAATGGTAGTGTGGTGGATGGTCTTTCCTCTGCTGGTGCTTGGATTGTGGTACTCGATCAAGCATCGTCTGCGACAGGTGTCTCCCATCATCATCTTTACCACGATGCTGACTCTCGCCTACTCGCTGTTCCAGGGAAACGTCGGCACCGCTTACCGGCAGCGTTCGCAGTTGCTCGTGTTTTATTTCATCTTCGTAGCGGTAGGAGCCGTCATTCTCAAAGAGAGAGCGGAAGATCGGCGCCGGCAGCAACAACTCGCGAAACAGGAACTGGCCGAACTCCAGGCCGCCCGCGTCCTCGCGCGCCGCAAAGCTGCGACTGGATAGTTGGTCATGTCCATATTTACCTCAAAAACCCACGCTCGCTAAGATATGTCACAATCAACCGCGCATTCTCCTCTGCCGAATTAGCCACCGTATCAATCACCAACTCCGGCTGCACCGGCGCTTCGTAAGGATCGTCAATCCCGGTAAAGTTTTTGATCTCGCCACGACGCGCTTTCAAATACATCCCTTTCACATCGCGCCGTTCACACTCATCGAGCGGTGTATTCACGAACACCTCGACGAACCGCTCACCCCCAACCATGTTGCGAACGTCGTTGCGCGTGGCCCGGTAAGGACTCACCGCCGCGCAGATGACTGTACCCTGATGCTTCACGATCTCAGCGGCCACGAAACCGATCCGCCGAATATTCGAATCGCGATCTTCCTTGCTGAAACCCAGGCCACGCGACAGGTGACTGCGAACAACATCGCCGTCGAGCAGAGTCACGTTGCGCCCGAATTCCTGCAGCAACACTGTCAGTATCTCAGCCGTCGTCGATTTACCCGAGGCACTCAATCCGGTAAACCAAACGCAGAAACCCTGTTTGTGACGCGGCGGATAAGTTGTAGCAATCGCTTCGCTGACTTCCGGACGCGCAAACCACGCCGGCAAGTCGGCGCCACCGTCGCGATACCATTCCCGGACCTGCGTGCCCGAGAGTTGTGCCGTCTGCGTCGTCGCGTTGAGCTTTCTTACATCCTCGTAACGATCTTCTTCGGGCAGGTAAACAAATTCGCCAAACGGCAACACCTTGACGCCGGCTTCATCTTCGAGACTCCGGACCAGCTCCTGCGCGGCGTAAGGTGAATAGAATGGCTTGCCGGTGGAGTCGTTTCCCGGACTGGCGTGATCGCGTCCGATGATCATGTGGTTGGCGCCGTAGTTTCGTCTGATCAGAGCGTGCCACAACGCTTCACGCGGGCCGGCCATTCTCATCGCCAACGGCAACAGCGACAGCACGATTCGATTCTGATCGTAATACTTGCCGGCGAGTGCTTTGTAAGTGCGCACGCGCGTGAAGTAGTCGATATCGCCGGGTTTGGTCATCCCGACCACTGGATGCAACAGCAGCACGCCGTTAACTTCCTCAACCGCGCGTTTGGTCAACTCTTCGTGCGCCCGATGCAATGGGTTGCGAGTTTGAAATGCAACGACGTTCTCGAAGCCCGTCGCTTCGAGACGGTTGCGAGTTTCTGCAGGCGTTAGACGCAGCTCACGAAAGTCGTAATGCGCGGGGAGGCGAAGGACTTTCAGACGGCCCGAGATATTTCGTCTACCCCAGCGGTGCATTTCCGCGACGAGCGGATGGCGTTCATCGTTAGTTCCGAAGACATCGCGTGCTGTTGAGGCGAGATCCCATTCGTAAATCTCTTCGATCGTCATTACGGCGAGGATGTCGTTTCGAGAGTCAACCAGCGCGACATCGCGATCGAGACTGATTGACTGATCATTGGCCACCGGCAACGTGACGGGTATCGGAAACAGACGCCCGTTCTCGAGACGCATCTCGGCACAGACGCGTTCATAATCGGACTTGCCCATGAACCGATCCAGGGGACTGAAAGCCCCGACTGCGAGCAGCTCGAGGTCGCAGATTGCGCGCTCGGAGAGACGAACGGGAGGCAGTGTTTTGGCTCGTTCAAGCTCCTCCGGCAAGTTTGCTGAGGAAACCATTAGATCCACGAGGCTCGTTTTCTGCATTTGTTTTTGACAGGATTTACAAGATTATTCAGGATGAACATGTAATCCTGCCAAATCTTGTAAATCCTGTCTAACTACCTGTTTGGACAGCCTTCAGCAGGTTGGCTAATATAAGCCACTTATGTGTGGAATCGTAGGGATCGTTCGAAACGACGGAAAACCGGTTGACGAGCAGCTACTGGGGCGGATGAACAACGCGATTCGTCACCGCGGGCCCGACGAGGATGGTTTCTACATCAACGGCTCTGTCGGCCTGGCCATGCGCCGCCTCGCGATTATCGACCTCAAGAGCGGCCAGCAACCCATTCACAATCAGGACCGCACTTCGTGGATCGTCTTCAACGGCGAGATCTACAACTATCTCGAGCTGCGTGAGAAACTGGAAAAGCTGGGCCACACGTTCTACACCAACAGCGACACTGAAGCCATCGTTCACGCCTACGACGAGTTTGGCGCTGACTGTCCCAAACACCTGCGCGGCATGTTTGTCTTTGCGATTTGGAATACGACCAAACAGGAACTGTTTATCGCGCGCGATCGCATGGGTAAGAAGCCGCTGCTTTATGCGGATGTGAACGGGCAGTTAGTCTTCGGTTCCGAATTCAGCGCGCTGCTGGTTCATCCGGACGTCAGTCGCGACATCAATCCGGAGGCGCTTGATTACTATCTCGCGTTCATGTGCATTCCGGCGCCGTTGACGGCATACCGGGCGATTCGAAAGCTCGAACCGGCACACTGGCTTCGTTGGCGCAACGGCAACATCGAGTTGGGCTGTTACTGGCAACCCGACTTCACTAATAAGATCGACATCAGTGAAGAAGAAGCAGGTGAACGCACGATCGAGATTTTGCGCGATGCGGTGAAAGTGCGTTTGATGTCGGAAGTGCCGCTCGGTGCTTTTCTTTCCGGCGGCATTGATTCGAGTGCCGTGGTTGCCCTCATGAGCCAGGAGTCGAGTGAGCGCGTCAAGACCTTCTCGATCGGATTTGAGGAACAGGATTTCAGCGAGCTGCATCACGCGCGCCGGGTGGCCGAGCACGTGGGCGCCGATCATCACGAGTTCATTGTTCGACCCGATGCGGTGGAAGTGTTGCCGCTGCTCGTAGATCACTATGGCGAGCCGTACGCCGACTCGTCAGCAGTTCCGACTTACTACGTTGCGAGAGAAACACGAAAGCATGTGACGGTCGCGCTGAATGGCGATGGCGGCGATGAATCGTTCGCCGGTTATGAGCGATACATCGCGATGGGTTTGACAGAAAAGTATCGGAAGATTCCATCGTTTCTTCGGGAATCGATGATTCGCCAGGCCGTCAACATGATCCCCACTGATCCGACCAGGAGGAGCAAGATCAAATCGGCCCAGCGACTGCTCGCCGTCGTAGAACGGCCGAAAGCCGGTCGCTACATGAAGTGGATGAGTGTGTTTGATGACGAGCTGAAAGAGCCGCTCTATACCGATTCGTTCCGGCAGCAAACACAGGGTGCGAATGCTACTGGAATTCTGGAGAACTGGTTCAAGCGTGCTAACGGTATCGGTACCGTCGATACGTTGTTGTTGACCGACCAGATGACCTATTTGCCGAACGATCTGCTGGTTAAAGTCGATATCGCGACGATGGCCGTGTCGTTGGAAGCACGATCGCCTTTCCTCGACCATCACGTCATCGAGTTTGCGGCGAGCCTGCCGCAGAATCTGAAATTGCGACGATTGACGGGCAAGTATCTGCTGAAAAAAGTATTGCGCAAGCTGTTGCCGAGCGAGAATCTTACGCGACGGAAGATGGGGTTTGGCGTTCCGATCGGCCACTGGTTCCGTGGCAAGATGCAGCCTTTTCTGCGCGAGGTTATTCTGTCGGAGAAAGCGCTGGGCCGTGGTCTTTTCAAACCTGAAGCGGTCAAGCAGTTGGTCGACCTGCACGTTCGGGCCGAGCGTGATTACTCGCATCAGCTTTGGACGCTGTTGATGCTCGAGTTGTGGTTCAATCGGTTTATTGACTGAAGGTCAAGTTGGGGGACAGGATTTACAAGATTTTTCAGGATGTACACGATTTGATCTTGTTCATCCTGAGACATCTTGTTAATCCTGTCCATAATTCACTCTGACATGCAGGCACCTGAGAAAGCTGAACAGTTTGCGGGGCAACGGATCCTGGCTATGGATCCGCGCGCGGAGAAGAAACTGCGTGTGTGTGCAGCCTGCGGGTCGAGCGACGCGCAACCACTCGGNATCAAGAACGAGCTCGATATNCTGTCGTGCCGCAAATGCGCGACCGTTTATACACCTTACNCGCCGTGGTATTCGAGCGAGTACTACTACGTGAGTTATTACCCGGAAGCCAGTCTTACGCCGCCGCCGTTTGTGCAAACGAGACTCGAGGAAATCACGGCTGAGTTTGCGCCGTACCGGCAAACAAATCGGCTGCTCGATATCGGTTGTGGCGCCGGCAATTTAATGCTTGCCGCTCGCAAGAATGGTTGGAATGCACATGGTCTCGACGTTTCGGCAAATGCAGTAAACCATGTGCGCTCACTTGGTTTTGAAGTGTTTCAGGGAGAGCTTCAGCAGGCGCATCTGCCGTCCGCACACTTCGACGTGATCACGGCGGCGGAGATACTCGAACACCTGACGGATCCGCGTGTGCTGGTGGAGGAAGCCGCGCGTTTGCTTCGTCCGGGCGGTTTGTTTTGGACCACGACGCCGCATGCTCGCGGGCTGTCTGCTCGCGTGCTGGGTTTGAAGTGGCGCTGCATTTGGCCGCCGGAGCACCTGCAGCTATTCTCCGCTGCCGGTCTGAAAGGTCTGCTGCGCGATGTTGGTTTTAGAGAAATACGCGTCCGCACCACGGGCGGCAATCCCTTCGAGATCTTTCATGCGATGGGTCACAAGAAAGACGCGCCCAAAACTGCCGACCAGCATTTCGATCGCGTAACCACTGCTTACCAGTTGAACGAATCTCTGATGAAAAGCCGCTCGCGCCGTGCAGTAAAAGATCTCGTGAATGGCGCACTCAACATCACGCGACTGGGCGACACATTGAAGGTTTACGCTGTACGTTAGGGGCAGGAGCACTCGTCAGGCAGCAGGAGTTGACCTGCCCCTGCAATCTGCTACTGCCTACTTCTTGATGCTGATTAGGAGGAACACTTGAAAGGTGTAGTGTTAGCGGGTGGCCTCGGGACGAGACTGCGTCCTCTCACCTCGGTCACAAACAAACATCTGTTGCCGGTTTTCAACCAGCCGATGATCTATTACCCGATTCAAACGCTCGTGAATGCGGGTATCACGGACATCATGGTCGTTACTGGAGGTAGTTCTGCCGGCGATTTCCTGCGTTTGCTCGGCAACGGCAAAGCGTTCGGCCTCAAACATTTCAATTACGCTTATCAGGAGGGCGAAGGCGGCATCGCACAGGCTCTTTCTCTCGTGGAACATTTCGCCGCCGACGGTCCGGTTTGTGTGGTGCTCGGCGACAATATCATCGAGGGAAATATTCGTGCTGCGGTTGAAGCTTATCGAAGCCAGGGTAGCGGCGCGAAGATCATTCTGAAGAAAGTTCCTGATCCACAGCGGTTCGGCGTGCCTCGTCTCGATGGCAAACGAGTTGTTCGTATCGATGAGAAGCCTGCGAAACCACAGTCAGACTACGCAGTGATTGGCGTCTACATGTACGACGAATCGGTCTACGACATCATTCGATCCCTCAAGCCTTCAGGTCGTGGCGAACTCGAAATCACGGACGTCAACAATGCGTACATCGAACGGGGTGCGATGACGTGGGAAGAGTTGGAGGGCTGGTGGACTGACGCGGGCACGTTTGAGAGCTTGTTGCACGCGTCGAACCTGGTCGCGGAAACGGGAGCCAACAAGATGCAATTCAAACCGGAAGAGGTAGCTGCAAATGCCCGACAGCTTTAAAGACGGCGAGATCGAGGGAGTCCTAGTCCGCAAGCTGGTGAGGAACCTCGATTCGCGCGGTTGGTTAACCGAACTCTTTCGCAGCGATGAGATGGATCCGGAGTATTTCCCGGCAATGAGTTATATCTCTTCGACCAACCCGGGCGTCACCCGTGGACCTCATGAACACTGGGATCAGGCCGACCTCTTCTGCTTCCTGGGTCCTTCAAATTTCAAATTGCGGGTATGGGACAATCGCAAAGACTCGGAGACGTTTCTGTGTCGAAGCACCCTTATCGTGGGCGAGGACAACCCTGCGACGGTATTGATCCCGGCGGGCGTGGTGCATGCGTATCAGAACGTCGGCGACGTTGACGGCATCGTGATCAATTGTCCTAACAGACTCTATCGTGGGGCCGGACGGAAAGAGGAAGTCGACGAGATCCGCCACGAAGACGACGGCGACACCCTTTATCGGATGAATGATTGAGGTATCTTGTTAATCCTGAAACATCTTGTAAATCCTGTCTAACTGCTTCACAGGATTAACACGATGAACAGGATTTACAGGATGAATCATGTCAGAGGGCCAAAATACAAAAATCATCAGAATCATTGCTCGCTTGAACGTGGGTGGACCGGCAAAGCATGTTGTCTGGCTGACTTCGGGATTGAAAGATGCGGGCTTTGACACGTTGCTTGTCACCGGCAAGGTTCCCGAAGGCGAAGAAGACATGAGCTATTTCGCCGACGAGATGGGCGTCACTCCGCGCTACTTCCCCGAGATGAGTCGCGAGATATCTTTGAACGACGCCAAAACTGTCTGGAAACTTTTTCGCCTCTTTCGACGCGAGCGCCCCGACATCGTGCACACGCACACCGCCAAAGCCGGAACAGTCGGACGCACGGCCGGCTTTTTATATCGATGGTTGACGCCTGGTGTGTTCATCGGCAAGCCGCGGCAGTGCAAGTTTGTACACACGTATCACGGACACGTCTTTCACAGTTATTACGGTCGTACTCGAACGCGAGTATTTCTGGCAATCGAAAGACTGCTGGCGAAGCTTGTAACTGATCGTTTGATCGTCGTCAGCAAACAGCAGAGCATTGAGATCGGAGAAAAGTTTCGTGTGGGCCGTAGCGGCCAGATCAAAGTGATTCCGTTGGGACTGGATCTTGGTCTGTTCGCCGATCACGCGTCGCGCCGGACAAAGTTTCGCCACGAACTCTGCATTCCCGACCACACGATACTGATTGGCATTGTCGGTCGCTTGACAGAGATCAAGAATCATCAGATGTTCCTGAACGTCGTAGCGCGATTCAAAGAGATCGATCCGGCGTGTTGGAGACAGGGCGCGGTGCGGTTCATCGTCATCGGAGACGGCGGACTGCGTGATGCTCTCGAAGACCAGAGCGAGGAACTGGGCCTCGAAAAGGACGTGATCTTCGTGGGCAGCAGAAAGGATCCCGAGTACTTCTATCCTGCGCTCGACGTGGTTGCGTTAACGTCGCATAACGAAGGCACGCCGTTGACGTTGATCGAAGCGATGGCGAACGCGCGTCCAGTCGTGGCGACGAGCGTCGGCGGGGTCGTCGATCTTTTGGGCGACGTGGTTGAAGACGGTCCGTATCAGGTTTGTCGTCGCGGAATCGCGGTCGATGCCGGCGACGAAGAGGCTTTTGTCTCGGCGCTGAGTCGCATCATCCGCGACCGGTCGCTGCGACAGGAGTTAGGTGACCGCGGTCTGGAGTTTGTGGAAGTGAACTATTCCAAAGAACGTTTGTTCGAAGACATTAAAAACTTGTACGGCGAGTTAAGCCACAAAAAAGCACAAAAGGCACAAATGTTGGAAGAGCTTAATTACAAATTATGAGAGTACTTATCACAGGTGGTGCCGGTTTCATCGGATCGCATTTAAGCGATGCCTACATTCAGCGTGGCGATGAAGTCTACGTCATAGACGATCTATCTACCGGCACGATCGAAAACATTCAGCACCTCAAAGGTCATCCTCGTTTTCATTACACGATCGATACTGTTCACAATCATCCGCTCACAGCCGAGTTGATCGATCAATGTGACGTCATTTTCCATCTCGCCGCAGCCGTCGGCGTAAAGCTCATCGTCGAGAGTCCCGTGCGGACGATCGAGACAAACGTGCGTGGCACTGAAGTAGTTCTCTCGTTAGCCAACAAGAAGAAGAAGAAGGTGCTGATTGCGTCGACGTCTGAAGTCTATGGTCTCAGCTCCGATGTGCCTTTTCGCGAAGACGGCAATCTGGTGATGGGCGCTACGACCAAGGGTCG
>Ga0065705_10002574_pt1 | contig 18275 bp, 16 predicted proteins | sample SwibulcommuniRL2_FD_59092 | JGI IMG/M metagenome (GOLD analysis project Ga0065705, IMG submission 59092) | Bulk soil microbial communities from switchgrass field near Rose Lake, East Lansing, Michigan, USA - RL2 Bulk Soil v2 (version 2) | ecosystem: Environmental > Terrestrial > Soil >...
ATCCGAGAACCATGTAATTCCGGCCTACACTTTTCAATTCACTCGGATGGGAAAGATTGGTGAGGCCTTCATAGATTGACATGCTTGCGCCCGCGCTGAAGAGGAATACCGCCACGATAAGACTCCAACAGCAGAGTTCACGCCCATGACCAAGCGGGTGTGTATCATCAGGAGCCTTTCGGCTGCGGCGAAGGCTAAGGAATAGCAATAGCTCGTTACCTGTATCTGCCGTGGTGTGGATCGCTTCCGCGAGCATGGCTAAGCTGCCCATGCTGAAGGATACAACATATTTCGTGGCAGCAATGAATACATTGAGAACGCATTTCAGCCTTAGGCAAATGAGGTTGATTATTCTCCGTCGAATTTTTGAAAAATTGTCGGCACCTTCTCAGTCTGAAGTTCGAGCCATTTTTGAAGGTCCGATTCTCGAATCCTCACATTCCTTCCTGCCTTTAGGTGGGGAATCTGTTTTTGTGATACTAGATAATAAATCTTCGACTTTGAGATTTTTAAGTAGGCGGCGACCTCCGGTATTGTGAAGGCTTTGTCTCCTGTGGGATAGGTATATGGCATATTCATCTACGATTCCTTTGTCAATCCTTTTTCGACCCAAAAAAATTGATGTCACTTTAGATCGTACACATTGCTTAAGGGGATGGTTCCTCGACCGACACGAATAGACGCTATTAGCGTCCCCACTGCAAACGGGAAGCTCCAGGGGAAACCTGGCTAAAAACAGGCTATTTATATGACTTTGAAGCAATAATTGATTACGTAAGGCAAACCGGCTCTGATTATTTGCTTCCTAGTGGTGATACTAAAGCGTGAGGACTGCACAACAAAAGGAAATGAGCATAGCCTCTCCAAAAGGCCTTTTTGTGTTGGATCTATCTGCAGGACGTGTTTTATGAAGTACTGAGTGAATCACTTGAATTATGAGAAAATAATTAAAATTCTGCCAACCTGTCATTTTGACGGTTTCCTGTGCGACGTACTTGTAGAAAGGTTAAACACCCGAAAATTTCTACAAAAGGAGTACTCAATGAGAAAGCTCATAGGCTAAATTTCTTTACACTACCTTCAAAAGCAAGTATCTTGATCAACCATTAATAATTATTGCAATAGAAAGGAGTAAATTATGCAAATAGTCAACAAGCTCTCGATGGTCTCTGTGGTAGTCAGTGACATGAAAAAGGCAAAAGAGTTTTATGCGGAGAAACTAGGCTTAGAGGTCGTAACGGACTACCGCCAAAATGATAATAACTGGTGGGTAACGCTCACCTTTCCTGGCGGCGGAGCGTCTATTACTCTCGCGAGGTCGAGTACGACGCACAATGAACCACCGAAACCCGACAGCATGTCGTTCTATTTTTCAACTTCCGACATTGCAGCCGCGCATAAAGAGCTCAATGAAAAGGGTGTCAAAACTAGTGAGATCCAGGACAATTTGTATGGTCCGGGCTCAGGCGTAAAGTTTTTTCAGCTCAAAGACCTGGATGGTAACCAGTTGACTTTCGCACAGGAGTAAGAACCATAAGCGCGTTGTTCCACCCATTGAGAGGCCTTTCGGCCTCTCAATGGGCTGCCACTTCATGACTAATTGGAGTGAAGTACATGAGGAGTCAAGTCTGGCCAGCTTTTAGCTTACTTTATCGCTATCCGGCATTCGGGCGTCTTTGGGTTGGCAGATCCATCTCGCTATTTGGCGATGCCTTTACGCTGATTGCGCTCCCTTGGTTCGTCTTGCAAGTCACAGATTCAGGCACTGCAACAGCGGGTATCCTATTCTCACTACAGCTTCCTGCCATCCTCACAACCATGGCCATCGGCTCNCTGATCGACCGCTTCCGGCCGCAGGCAATTANCATCGGTCTGATTCCCATCCTGTATTGGTTCAACCTGCTGGAGCTCTGGATGCTTTTCTTGCTGACCTTCTTGGCGGGCATGTTGGTAACTGCGACCGAGGTTGGCTCGCGTAGCATCCTGCCTGATCTGATGGAGGATAAAGATTTGGATGCCGCCAACATGTTGTGGTCATTCAGCCTGAACCTTTCCCTGGTCATCGGGCCGGCGGTGGCTGGGCTTCTTGTCGCTTCTTTTGGCGGCCCATCTGTATTGCGCATCGACGCCGCCACCTTTGCTGAGAGGGCATTGCTTGAGGTCACAATTCCCAATCTGAAACGAAGCAGGCCTTCGTACCATCAACTACCGTGATTGCGCTTTCGGCTTTCGCGTGTATCCTGGTCTGTCTCAGTGGACTTGCATCACCAACCTTCCGAGGTTTGTTTCTTCCCTCTGTAGACTTTGGCTCTTAGGCCAGGGTAGTTATGGATAGTTTATGTACCATTGATCTTCATGGAAGAGGTATTATTGACATATCTCCACTATTTCTTACCGCTTGTCTCATTAGTAATCGAACTTTTCGAATGAGATTGCAGGTTGAACATCAAATTTTGAGTTTGGTCAATTATGCGGCACTCTGTAAATGTCGAGTGGACCGAGTAGAAAAGCAATACAACCAATGATCCCTTACTATAGGAGATAGATCGCATGAAATACATGTTATTGATGTACGCGAACGAGTCGGCTGTGCCGGAAACTCCCGAGGACCAGCAGGCCGTTGCGCCGCCGGTCTGGTATGCCCTGATGGAAGAAATGAAAGCCGCCGGGGTGCTGCTATCGAACAATGGGCTTTCCCCAGTCGCCAATGCGACAACTGTGCGCATTCGGGAGGGTAAAACGTTGATCACGGATGGTCCTTTCGCCGAAACGCACGAGCAATTGGGTGGTTTCTTTTTGCTTGAATGCAAGGACCTCGACGAGGCGCTTCGCTGGGCGGAGAAGATTCCCCACGCAAAGTATGGCTCGGTGGAGGTTCGCCCGCTGTGGTCAGAGGTATGAAATACTGAGAATGGGATGACGACCGAGTCCCAGATCGAGAAAACGTTCCGCGAAGAACACGGGCGCGTCCTCGCGACCCTGATCAGCCAGCTTGGAGATTTCATGCTCGCAGAGGATGCTCTGCAGGACGCGCTGGTCAATGCGCTGGAACGCTGGAAAGTCGACGGTGTTCCGCGCAATCCCGGCGCCTGGCTGACCACCGTTGCAAAACGACGTGCCGTCGACCGCCTGCGCCGTTCCAGGTTTGAGGAATACTCGGCGCCGATTCCCGCTTCCCTTGCGCAAGAGGAACCCGAGATGGATGACTCCCTTCCCGATGATCGACTCAAGCTGATGTTTACGTGCTGCCATCCTGCCCTCGCAGTGGAGGCGCAGGTAGCGCTCACGTTGCATACCCTGGGCGGTTTGTCCACGCCAGAGGTGGCGCGCGCGTTCCTGGTCTCTGAACCGACAATGGCACAGCGACTGGCGCGAGCGCGCAGGAAGATCCGTGATGCGGGCATCCCTTATCGCGTGCCGCCTGCCGACCTCCTCCCGGAACGATTGGATGCTTTACTAGCCGTGATTTATCTGATATTCAATGAAGGTTACGTTGCAACGAGTGGCGATACGCTGACGCGTCACGAACTCTGCAGCGAAGCGATTCGTTTATGCCGCATCCTGGTGGACTTGATGCCAGGAAGCGCCGAAGCTCATGGACTCCTGGCCATGATGCTTTTGCACGACTCTCGACGCGTGGCCCGGCTCACTCCGGCGGGTGAGTTGATTCTGCTCGATGAACAGGATCGGACCCTTTGGGATTCTTCCAAAATCCAAGAAGGGATCTCTATCTTAGATGATGCAATTGCCCTTCACGATCCCGGACCGTATCAAGTACAGGCTGCAATTAGCGCTCTCCATGCTGAAGCGCCGACTGCAGCTGCGACCGACTGGAATCAAATCGCTGCACTCTATCACACATTGGCAATGATGACTCCCTCCATAGTGGTGGAGGTCAATCACGCAGTGGCAATTGGGATGGCGCGAGGTTTTCAAGAGGGATTGAAGTTGCTATTGCAACTCGAAGATCAAGCGGATAACTTTTACCCTTATCACGTAGCACGCGCTGATCTTTTGCGGCGAACGAACCAGCGGGAAGCTGCCGCAGATGCCTACAAGCGCGCTCTTGATTTATGCAATAATAAAACGGAACGCGGCTATCTGCAGCGCCGGCTTGATGAGATGCTTAATCTCATTCAGTAACAATTGGTTGCTTCCTAGCGTATTGAATTTCGAAAATCTGCGGCAAACTGCTTCGCGGTTTCGAAAGGCGTTTCACTCTCTCCAATTGTTTTCACACACGCTGATTACCGTTGGCACCCACTCCCGGGCGGCGATCATACAGCGCGAGGGGATTGTCTTGCGACACTGGAATTGAGCAAGAAGATGGCATCGACACCGCCTTCGTCGGAATCGGTGAGCCTACAGAAATGGTAAATTCGCGTGTCTGTGGCCGTACAGGACTTTTGAAGTATCAGACCACCAGGCACCAGAGTGGGGATGAACAAAATCGGACATGGTTTCGTAATCTATGTTTATGCCGGGCTTCCTTATAGAATGCAATAAAACCATGAAAATGACTTCTGCAAATNNNNATTTGCAGAAGGTTCCCAACTCAAGGAATTAAAAATTCCAATCAGAGAAACAATTGCTGTCCATTCCTTCGGAGCCAATTTCGGCGTTCTTTATAATCTGACATGATCTTTTCTACCCTGTGCCAAAAATGTTTCGAGTGGTAATGGAAAACGGTATGCACGAGTTCATGAACAACTACGTAATCCACTACTTCCAATGGGGCCATGATCAGCCGCCATGCGAAGTTCAGCGAGCCTGTGACGCTACACGATCCCCATCTTGTCCGAGCAGATGTAATTCCAATTTTCTTGTATTGAAAACTACATTGCTTGGCATAGAAATTTACACGCTCGATCAGAATCTGTCTGGCTTGGATTCGATACCAATGTTCAAATGCCAAGGCTGCATCGCTTTGAGCGGACTTTGCCAATTTGAAATTCTCATCCAGTAGTAGGCTCTTCTTTTGTTCCACCACAATTTCCAGCGGATAGGGAGTTCCCAAATAGATGAACGTCTCACCCGGCAAATATTGTTTGGGTGCTGAAGTAGGTGTGGATCGAGCTTTTGCCTGATTCTTTTCAATCCGTTGCCTATTCTTCTCTACGAATTCCCGAATCGTTTTTTCAGAGGTTCGCAACGGGGCACGCACGATGAGAGAACCGTCAGGTTTCACAATTAAGGCCAAGGTTTTCCGCTTGCTGCGAATGATTTGGTGTACTTCAATAGCCATGTAATTCTCTAGGTAAGACTGTGGGTAACGCGTTGTATTATAGCTGCTGATTTGATCCAAAAATCTCCCAAGAGCTGGTAATCCCCGGCAATTTCCTTTCTAGATACAACTTATGAAAATGCTCATTTTCAGAGGTAATAATTAGTTGTGTGGAAAAAGCACCCAATAGCCTAGGCTTAAATTCAAAATAGCACCGATACAATCATCTCGATAAGCTTTGGTTACTAGGGCGCAGCCAGCCACCGCCTGATTACTGGAAGATGAGTCTGGTAATGAGTGTAGGATTGGCCAGGCAAGATTGCAATAAGGGTGCGCGCGCCTGGCTTCCATAACATCAAAAAATCATGATCAGACACAGCTTAAGTCGCGACCAGGAGCTGTTGATAAACTTGCCGCTCGCGCTCCAGCACCTCACTAGCGGAAAATCGATCATAGGTCGCTACGACAACCGCGTTCGTCTGATCATCATCTGTTTCGCTCATACGGGCCGGGAAATTTGGATGGTCAAGGCGAAAGGTTTCGAGTTCGCCTTGCCAGAAGGACTCGAAGGCAGTTCAGGACCCTGGGCGAGGGCCGTGCAAATCAGTGAGGAAGGCAAGAGCCCAGAATGTGAGCAACAATCTGCTTTATCGACCAGATACCTTCTACGCCAGGTTCCTCAAGAGTAGAAGGATCAATCTGGCTTAGCACATCTTTCCACCGGCGACGTCCAACTTCCATTTCTTGGAGCTGTGAGCCGGCAATTTTATCATGCGTACCTTTGTTATTTGTGCAGTGAGTAAAGCCCATGTCGCAATCCATGCCAGATAGCAGTTGTTAGTACCCAAGCCCCATTTGGTTTGGCCCAATTCGTGACTTAATACCAGAGCATTCAATAGTTAGGGTTGGCAAAGGTTATCCATCTCTAAAATAGCAATGATGAAGTGACTGATTGGCTTTCATCAATCAACCTCAATCTTCCATATTAATGAACAGGCCACCAGGCCGGAAAAGTCCCGGCCTCAGATAGCTGGATTTGATCAGATCCATCCGGTTTCATCACAAACAGGGCGCCATTCCTTGAGAAGGCAATCAGCCCGCGTGGCCCCCAAGCGGGAAAACGATCTTCTTCCTGATTGTTAGTCAAACGGACATCGCCCGAGCCATCCGTGTTAATAATATGGATCTCAAATTCCGGCCCGATCCCGACTTCCACAGGCGGATAAGTATCTCGCTGGGTATCAAAGGCAATCCGCATCCCATCCGGCGACCACGTGGGCAACATATCATAGGCAGGATTGTCCGTCAGACGGATTTGGTTTGTTCCATCCACATTCATAACGTAGATTTCATAGTTGCCGTCACGTGCCGAGGCGAAGGCAATACGCGTTCCATCCGGTGCCCATGCCGGGTATTCTCCACCGCCGTTTGTCAACCGCTGAAAACCGGATCCATCAACGTTGATCAAGGCTATATCGGTAAATGCGTTGCCTTCAAAGAAGTGAGAGAAAGCAATGCGCCCGCCGTTTGGTGACCAGGCTGGTGACCAGTCATCGCCTGGATCATTCGTCAGATTGGTTTGGCATGTTCCATCTGCTTTCATCACATAAATCTCGTCATTTCCATCACGCTGACTTCGAAATGCAATCTGGGTACCATCCGGTGACCAAGTTGGATCAAAATCTGCTGCTGGGTTCGTTGTGAGCCGCTCTATTGCCACCTTACTCGTTCTCCTCAATGCAGCATCTGCGTTAATTAGATAGATGTCCGAGTTATTATTGTGCGCCGCGCTGAAAGCCAACCAGGCGTCTGTTGATGGTTCCGGTGCATCACCGGCCTCCAAGGAATTGCAGTTGGGCGTCTCGGCGGCCGTTGATACCATGCTCGCTGCAAGCGGCGGCCCTAAACTACCACATGCTACTAGCTGCTGGGTGCCATCCGGCGCAATCCCATAGACAATGACAACCAGATCACCGGGGAAGGTCCTATAGGTTTCAGTTTCTACGGTTTCTTCCTTCTTGCCAGACTCGACATCTGGCAAAGAAAAGACGGGTCGCGTGTTCTCCGGAACACCGTTCTGGCAATCACCAGTAGCATATATTCCCCAGGGGTTAAAATTTCCAGCATGCTCCAGTTCAATGCTCAACGTAGTTGTTCCGTTGCCGTTATCCTGGGCTGTCAACGTTCCACTAACACCTGAAGCTTCGACAGCCTCAATACTTGTTACTCCAAATCGTCCTGGGGGAGAGTTGGTAGTTTTGACAGGAGGCACCGTTGCAGGCACACTTGACACACACGCCTTCAAAATAAGGCTAATGACAGATACTATTATGATCAAATTTAGTAGGCGGTTCACATAACCTCTCTTGAAATCATCAGCATAGAATTCCAAGAAACGGTACACCGCTCCTGCTCAAGAAGTTCCCTGACAGTCGTCAAGTCTTGCTCAGTGCTTTTCGTTTCAGACTCTTCTAGTTTCCACACATACTATGAAGAAATGAGCCTACGCATTCGCAAACAGTTGGACAACCTTCCGGGCTGATATATCCAATCATGCCCATGTTTACCCCACTACAATAATTAGTTATGCAAATTTGAATTTTCAAAAACGGAATGAATTTGGGTATAGCGGAGAGCGGTTAAATAAAATGGCCACCAAATAAGGTGGCTCTCGGTGTCCAGGAATTTGAACTCGCGACCAAGGGCTTATGAGTTAGCTCCTCTATGCGCTCTTGAAAATGCCAGCACATATAGGATAAATAACTCGATTGCGGGGCACATCCATCTATCGCTGAGCCACAAAGTCGATATAGTCCTCACGGTGTCGAGGTTCGAAAACAATATGACTACTGTCATATTGCGTGTCCTTTTTGAGTTCATATTGGCTTTCCAGATAAGTTACTTGAGTCTGATTTGCTTTTCACCACCAGAATATTCGTTCAGCTATGCAATTTCGTGACGAATGTTTCTTGTTGCAAGATAAAGCAGTGCACACCCCGCCTTTTTATGTATAATCGCTATATCTCTTTCATAAGGCACATCAATTGAAACCATTGCCTCTTTCGCGAATGCAGGATCCAGATAGACCATTCACTCACAAGTGGTTCGAAGCAAGGATTCTCTTCTTGGATAGAGGAGGTGACTCGTAACAAACGCAAAACATGTCGATCCGTTTCGTCCAACCAACAGACCAAAGGAGAATAGAGATGAAGAAGAGTTTGCTGTACGTTTTGAGCCTTTTAGCAGTCGCATCCATGCTGCTCGCTTCCTGCGGCGCCGCACCCGCAACGCCGGCCGCCACCGAAGCCCCCGCCGCAGCCCCCAAGTTCACCTGCGCTCTGATCACCCCCAACCCATTAGGCGACCGCTCCTTTATTGATGCCTCTGCTCGCGGCATCAAAAAAGCCAATGAGGAACTGCCGGTCAAGTGCGACATCATCGAGACCAATGGCGTGTCAGAGCATGAGACGGCCCTGCGCGGCGCCATCGCCCAGAAGTATGACCTGGTGCTGGGGCTGGCCATGGATACAGACATGTTCGTCGGACTTGCCAAGGAATTTCCCGACCAGAAGTTTGCCTCCCCCTCCGAGATCTTCCTGGATGAGCTGCCCACGAACATGATCGCCTACCAGATCGACGTGCATGAGTCCAGCTTCCTGGTGGGTGTGATCGTTGGTTCACTGACCAAGACCAAGACGGTTGGCGCGGTGGTCGGTGGCGATGCCCCAGGCTTGAATCAGTTCTATTATGGCTACAAGCAAGGTGTCCTGGAAGTCTGTCCGGACTGCAAGGTGCTGGTCAGTTATCTTGGCTTCGATTTCTCCAACCCTACCCTGGGACTTGAGACCGCTCTCGGTCAATATGACGAGGGCGCCGATATCATCTACCAGGTGGCCGGGCGCTCAGGCGAAGGCGTGCTCGAAGCTGCCGCCCAGCGGGATCTCTACGCCATCGGTGTGGACTCCAACCAGGACGATATCCAGCCCGGACACGTGATCGTTTCGAGCCTCAAGAAAGTGGAAGCGACCACCTACGACCCAATCAAGCTCGTGGTGGATGGCAAATTCGCGGGTGGCTTCCAGCGCCGCGGTCTCAAGGAAGGTTTCGCCGGTCTTTCCTGGGACGAAGGCTCGACCACCTTTGAGACCAAGGGTCCTGCCGATATGACAGCCAAGATCCCTGAGATCAAGAAGCTGGTGGAAGAATGGCGCGCCAAGATCCTGAGTGGCGAATACAAAGTCTGCGACGCCTTCTCACCGGATACCCCCGAATGCAAGGCAGTGATCGCGAAGTAGTCTGTAGCTGACATGTCATTCTGAACGACCGTAGGGAGTGACACTCGCCCTGGCGTACATTGCCAGGGAGACCCTTCGCCGAGTTTATCCTGAGCGTAGTCGAAGGGCTCAGGGTGACATAGTGTGTTTATAGACCTCGGGGAAACTCTCCCCGAGGTCTATTTGAAGGATATGCCGATGACGCCAGCAATCGAAATGAAAGGCATCACCAAGTTTTTTACCTCCACGCATGTGCGTGCCAACGATCACGTCGATTTTTCGGTGGAGCAAGGGGAAGTTCATGCCCTGGTCGGGGAGAACGGTGCCGGAAAGACCACCCTGATGAGTATCCTCTACGGGTTGGTTAAACCGGATGAAGGGGAGATCCTGATCGACGGAGGAAAGGTGCGCATCGGTCATCCGGACGACGCCATCAAAAATGGGATCGGGATGGTCCACCAGCATTTCAAGCTGATCCCGTCCTTCACGGTCGCGCAGAACATCCTGCTGGGCATCGAACCCGATCCCTTCCTGAACCCGCAGAAGGAAAATGAGCTGGTGGCAGAGCTGGCGAACAAGTACAACCTGCCCGTCGACCCGGCGGCGCGCATCCGCGATCTGCCGGTCGGGATGCAGCAGCGCGTGGAGATCCTGAAAGTCCTGCAGCGTCACGCAAAGATCCTGGTTCTGGATGAACCCACCGCCGTGCTCACGCCTCAGGAAGTGAATGAGCTGATCACTGTCATTCGCGGTCTCACCCAGCTGGGCTACACCATCATCTTCATCACCCACAAATTGATCGAAGTCATGTCTGTAGCGGACCGGGTCAGCGTGATGCGCGGGGGAAAAATGGTCGGCACGAAGAGAGTCTCTGAGACCTCCATCCCTGAGCTGGCACGCATGATGGTGGGACGCGAGGTGCTGCTGCGGGTCAAGAAGAAAGAGATCCAGCGCGGCGACGTGGTGCTCCAAGCCCGGGACCTCAGCGTCTCGGATGTCAACGGACTGGCTGCCATTTCGCATGTTTCCTTTGACGTCTATAAAGGCGAGATCGTCGCCATTGCGGGGGTCAGCGGCAACGGGCAGACCGAACTGGTCGAAGCCATTTCTGGCATGCTCAGCCTGGATGGGGGTGAGATCCTTTTCAGAGGCAAGCCGGTCAATCAGGCCTCGGTGGGCGAACGGCGCGATATGGGCATGGCGCACATTCCGGAAGACCGCATGGTGGTGGGCTTGAACCTTCAAACCACGCTGGACGAAAACCTGATCGTCTCCCGCTACAACCATTCCGAGTTCAGCCGGTATGGATTTTTGCTGATGAAGACCATTTCCGACTTTGCCGAAAAGGTCGTCCGTGCGTTTTCCATTTCTGCCGCCCAGGCCGGGGAGGGCATCTCGATGCTCTCCGGCGGGAACCTGCAAAAAGTGGTGGTGGGTCGTGAACTCTCCGGCAACCCCTCGTTCATCATTGCCAACCAACCCACCCGCGGACTGGACGTGGGCAGCATCGAATTTGTCCATAAGACATTAATCGAGGAACGCGATAAAGGCGCCGGAGTTCTGCTCGTCTCGGTCGAGCTCGACGAAGTGCTAGCGCTCTCAGACCGGATCCTGGTGCTGTATCGCGGCAAGATCCAGGGCGAATTGGGTACCGCCATGGCCACCGAGGAACAAGTGGGCATCCTGATGGCCGGCGGCACTCTGGATGACCTGAAAGAAGACCAGCGAGATCATGATGAGCGGGGCAAAGAACAGGAGATGAGGTCATGAACAGCGCACGCTTCAGAAAAATACTGGATGCCATCCTGGTGCCCCTGCTGGCGGTCCTTTCGGGTCTGGTAGTGATGGGTATCCTGATCCTGTTTTTGAAGAAACCCCTCTTCGAATCCTATGCCATTCTTTTTTCCAATGGATTTGGTTGCCAGGCATATGGCAACTGTATTTTTATCACTGCCCTGGAACGGGCGACGCCTCTCATCTTGACTGGCTTATCGGCGGTGGTGGCGTTCCGTTCGGGCATGTTCAGCATCGGTCAGGAAGGCCAGTATCTCGTGGGCGCTGCGGCAGCCGCCTGGCTAGGATATGCCATTCACCTTCCGCCCATCGTGCACCCTTTCGTGCTGATCCTGGCGGCCATGCTGGTCGGAGCAGGCTATGGCTGGATCCCTGGAATCCTGAAGGTCAAGCTGGGGGTCAATGAATTGCTGGCGACGATCATGCTCAATTCGATTGCCGCGCTCGTCGTCGAATATCTGGTGCAATTCCCCATGCGGGCTGAGAAAAGCACCACCGCCCATTCCCCTGTCATCGATGAAACTGCGCAGCTGATCTCATTCCTTCCAGGTTCCAAATGGGGCGTGGGGTTTGTGATCGCGGTGCTGGCTGTGATACTGGTCTACATCTATCTCTGGCGCACCAAATCGGGCTATGAACAGCGCATGGCAGGGCAATCNAAGAAGTTTGCNCTGTACGGCGGCATCCGCAGCGACAGCGCCGCCGTNCGTGCCATGCTGATCAGCGGGGCTCTCTCGGGGCTGGCAGGTGCNATCGAAGTGATGGGCGTTCACCGCCGGATCATGACNGGTTTCTCGGTCGGCTTGGGGTTCGACGGGCTGACCACCGCCATCCTGGGGCAGGTTCATCCCATTGGAGTATTCATCGTGGCGATCCTGTTCTCCGGCCTGAAGCTGGGAGCTCAGATCGGTCTGCAACTGAAGCTGGACATTCCCCGCGAACTGGGGGGCACGATCATCGGGTTCATTATCCTCTTTGTGGCAGCCGGAAAGTTCTACGAGGGCAGCATCCTGCGCGTCCGGGACTGGCTGACGGGCAGGCGAGATAGCAAGTTGAAAGGAGAGAGTCAATAGCATGGAAGGATTCTTCAGCGTTTTTACGGTCGAACTGCTCAATAGTGGCATCCGCCTGGCGACACCCATCCTATTGGCGGCGCTCGGTGGCGCTCTCTGCAACCAGGCCGGCGTGCTCAACCTGGCACTGGAAAGCAAGATGCTGCTGGGTGCCTTCGTCGGCATCCTGGCAGCCTATTACATCGGCAACTCCTACGCCGGGCTGCTGGTCGCCATGGCAGCGGGCGGATTGCTCGGCTTGCTGTTTGCCTTTCTCTACCACAAGTACAAAGTGGACCTGGTGATCCTGGCGATTGCGTTCAACCTGATCATCGTCGAGCTGACCGTGTTTGTGATGCGGGCTCTGTTCGGCAACGTGGGCAGCTGGTCCGATCCCAGCATTGTGCGCATTCCCGATATCCACATCCCTTTGATCAAGGATATTCCCGTCCTCGGACCCATCCTGAGCGGCTATAACATCATCGTCTATGCTTCCTGGGTGATCACCATTGTGATGTTCGTAGTGCTTTATAAGATGCGTGCGGGTCGTCATCTGCGGGCGGTGGGCGAAAATTATGGTGCCGCTGAGACCGTGGGGATCAATGCGGTTCTCCTGCAAACGCTGGCGCTGGTGATCAGTGGCGTCCTGGCGGGCTTGGGTGGCGCGTTCCTCTCGATTGGTCACCTGAAGTTGTTCACCCGCAATATGAGCAACGGGCGCGGCTGGATCGCCATTGCCGCGGCCATGTTCGGTGTGAACCATCCCATCGGTGTTTTCCTTGCGAGCTTATTCTTCGGCTTTGCGGATGCCTTTTCGGTACGCATCCAAAACGTGACCGACCTGCCCCCCAACCTCGTAAAGTTGCTTCCCAATCTGGCTACCTTACTGGTGCTGATCCTGATCGCACTGCGCAGCAAGATCGCCCTGAGCATGGCCAGACGCCGTTTCCGTGCGCAGCTGCGCGCTGAGGAAGCTGCACTACCCGCAGAAACATCTTGATGATAGAGAGGTCGTTGGTCAAGTAGGCATGCTCTTCCGCCGTATCGATAATAATGTCGTGAACAAAAAACTGGTCTATGTGGATACCGATGTTGGTTTGGGCACCCCCAGCGCAGAGATCGACGATGGCGCGGCGCTGATCTTTCTGTCTCATCATCCATCTGTTGAGTTGCTTGGTGCAGGTTCCATCTTTGGCAATGTGCCTCTCCCTAACGCGGCGCTGAACCTCGACCGGCTGCTCACCTGGCTGGGCGATGAACATATTCCGCTGGGTCTTGGTGCGGAAAAACCACTCCTCGCCGACAACACGTGGTTTGAAAGCTGGCAGACTAGTTATGGACAAACACTGCCCTGGAACTTCCAAACGCCGACTGAGCTTGCGGCGAACTTGCTAATTCACGAAGTCCGTACCCATCCCGGGCAGGTGTCCATTCTCTCGTTGGGTCCAATGACCAATCTGGCACTGGCAGTCCGTCTTGATCCGGACATCCTTCCTCTCATACGTGAGGTGATTGTCATGGGCGGCTCGTTGGACATTCAGAACCCGACCCCCGAATTCAATGTCCGCTGTGACCCGGAAGCCGCGCAGATCGTTTTCAGTTCCAGTTGGAAGGTGCATCTCCTTGGGTTAGGCATCACCCGCCGCGTCCAGTTCTCACGCAGCGACTTCGCTTCCCTTCCGGATGGCAACCCGGCCGTCGAGTTGCTCCGCTTGCAGGCTCCTGGCTGGATCGATCGCATGGAAGAAATGGGTTGGGAACAGGATGGCTGCGCGCTGCACGATGCCGTGGCCGCCGCCTATCTGGTGGATGATACGATCTTCCAGACGGAAGAGACCGCTGTGGAAGTTGAACTTGCGGACCCAAAGTGGCGGGGTGTCACCCGCTTTTCATCCGCTAGCCGGAACAAGCCGATCGTCAGAGTCATTACCGGCGTCGATATCCCAAAATGTCGTGACCTGATCTGGTCACATGTGCAGAGTGCCGCGTAATTTTCCAAATTGAAATTGTGAATATGAACCTTTCATCATTCCAACAGTTGGTAACTAATGAGACTGCGGTAGAGCGATAGAATGTGGTGGTCAAATGCAAATGAGTGACGTCTTATGCTACGGTGAGATCGGCATCGATAACATTATCCAGACGGACGGTCTGCCCTCACCTGAAAATGCAGTCTTTCCCATATCAGATAGTTATCATGGCGGCGGAGCAGCTGCGAACACCGCGGTCTGGTTAGCGTCTCTTGGGGTGAAGGTCAAGCTCACTGGCAACGTAATTGGTGCAGATGATTATGGATACTCGATCATCGAGCGATTGAGCAAACACCCCAGGATTGACTTGAGTTTGGTGGAGCAGCGTGAAGGCGTTACGACACCCTTCACCCGCGCCCTGGTCACCCCCGATGGAGAACGCTCCTTCCTAATCTTCTGGTATCCCCAGGCTCCCAAGGTTCAACTAACAAAGGAAATGCTGGAGGGCGTTAAATACGTGGCCCTCGATCTCTATGGTGGACCGGAACGGTTAGCAACCGCCCGGCTAGCTTTCGATTCAGGCGTGTCTACTGCCATCGGCGATGTCATCTGGCCGGATCACCCGGCGCTGCCCTTCACCAGCATCGCGACCAACTCAGGTCCTTTTATCCGTCAGCACTTCCCCGGTGTGGATGTGCGCCAGCACGCTCGCAGGCTGCAATCGATCTCCAAAGGGATTGTTATCACAACCGATGGACCCCGAACCGTCCATGCGCTGGATGCACAGGGCAACGGCTTTACTATCCAGCCGCCTGAAACAACAGCGATCGATGCCACCGGAGCAGGCGATGCCTTCCGGGCAGGCTTGCTCTACGGATTGTTGTGCGGCTTTGATCTGCCCCGCAGTCTATGCTGGGGCGTTGCAACCGGATCACTCAAGGTAAGAAGTTTGGGAGCTGCCACCACTTTGCCTGGCTTCCTTGAAATCGAAGCCCTCGCCAATAGCCTCCAGATCCAGCCTGAACGATGATTCATTGAGAACAGTATCCTTGCGTATCCCTCCACTCCCTCGAACCCTGAAACGAATTGCTTGCCTGTCCCTCCCAGTGATCTTCAGTCTGCTAGCGGGTGCGATGCTCATCCTGGCTGCCGGGCAAAATCCGCTATCAACGTACGCGAGTTTGTTCGAAGCTGGGTTCGGTTGTCAACCGGGTCCGGGGCGCTGCGCCCTGGTTACGGCACTACAGTTCGCCACCCCTCTGATCCTAAGTGGTCTATCAGCGACGGTGGCGTTACGAGGCGGTTTCTTTTCCGTCGGTCAGCTCGGTCAGATGCTGTTTGGAGCCGCGGCCGCAAGCTGGCTGGGCGGGCGTCTGTCGCTCCCACAAGTTATTCATCCTGCTGTCGCCTTGGTTGGAGCCGCGTTGCTGGGATGCCTATGGGGATTGGTGCCAGCCCTGTTGAAACACTTCATCGGGGTGAATGAGATCATTGCCACATTACTGCTCAACCCCATTGCCAGCATATTGGTCGGTTTGGTCTGGCTGCCGCGGATCGAAGGGAGTGCCCACCTGCCGCCATTGATTCCGGGCAGCAGGCTTTCGGCTGGCATCTTTATTGCGCTCGTGGCTGCCATGTTGATCTATTTTTTTCTGTGGCGCACCACTCATGGATTGGAGATCCGTGCCCACGCCAACGCCCCTCGCTTTGCGCTATACGGTGGCATGCCTATCCACAGACCGGTCCTGTTGACGATGGCAATCAGTGGGGCCCTGGCCGGGCTGGCGGGTGGCGTGGAAGTCCTGGGGGTCCAGTATCATTTCATCTCCAACTTCTCAGCCGTCAATGATTTTGATGGGCTGATCATCGCCTTTGCCGGTCAACTGCATCCCGCCGGGGTGGTGCTCTTCGCTTTGTGGCTGGGTGGGCTGCGCCTCGGTTCCCTGGTTGGATTGCAGATGCTCTCCGGGATTCCGCGTGAATTAGGCGGCGCACTGATCGCCTTCATGTTGATCTTTGTTGCCACCAGCCGGTTTTCTAATCGAAATGGCCAAAACAGCGGCCCGCACGTTGCTGAGACACTTCCACTCTAACAAATCATTGATCGGGCTTCGCCTGATCTTTCTGGGCAATTTTCCACATGGCATGCAGGGCTATTTTGATAGCATCCAGCTCCCCGCGCCGGAAATCCCCTTCGCCCCAATCCGGCTTGATCGCGCCCGGAGCGCCATCAGAGGCAAAGATGGCGCCTGTTCGCCAGCCACGCACCGCGCCGACAATAAACAGGGTATCGCTTTCCATCTCGACAAAAACTACGCCCGCCTCTTTCATCTGAAGAAAGGTCTGGGCATCCCGCGGTCCATAGAAGGAATCACCTGCGATCCCAACTCCCACAGTCACTGGGATGTCTAATTCTTCTCCTGATTCCACGAGTGAACGCAACACAGAAAAGGTGGGCACCGCTGGAAAGATGTGCGGCAAATAGGAATTGCCTGTGCCACCTGCGCGCACAGTCCCACTCGCGGCAATGACATCACCGGGTTTTTGCCCTTCCTGAAAAACTCCGCACGACCCAACCCGAATGAAAGTGTCACCGCCCATATGAGCCAGTTCTTCGAGTCCGATTGCCACCGCAGGACCACCCATACCAGTTCCGCAGACCGTCATGAACACATCTTTGTATTTGCCGGAATAAACGGTATAACCGCGGCTTTCCGTCACCAGATGAGATGTGTCAAACTGTTCGGCAATTTTTTTGGCGCGCTTTTGGTCACCTGGACAAAAGATGTAATGGGAAATTTCGCTGGGATCACATTTGATATGCCATTCCATAGGAACCTCCAAATTAGTGGTGTTCACCGCATCATAGAACCGATCATCTTTCTGATGATGGTGTGTTGACTGTATAATATTGTAGCATGGCCATTGATCGCAATTCCCATTTCTGTTGTGTCGCGGGAGGAACGTAAATGAGCAGCGTATTGCTTAAGAGTGATCTCGTAGTTACATTGGATCGGGAAGACCGTATTTTGCAGGAGGGCTATCTAGTTATTGAAGATGACCGTATTACCGAGATGGGGTTACAGAAAGATCTTCGTCATAACAGAAAATTTGATGACATTGTGGAATTGAAAAACCGTTTGGTGATGCCGGGCTTGATCAACGCCCACACCCATACGCCGATGACACTCTTTCGCGGGCACGTGGAAGGTCACAGCCTCTTCACCATGGATGGCTGGTATAACACGATCCGCGTTTTGGAATTGCAGATGGAATCTCAGATGCTTCCGGGAGCCGTGGCAGTCTCATGTGCCGAGATGATCCGCACAGGGACCACCTGCTTCGCCGATCAATATTTCTGGATGGATCAGATCATCCCGGAAGTGCGTCGCAGCGGTCTGCGCGCTGCTCTGGCATACGGCATTGTTGAGCTGGGAAAAGAAGAGGCCCGCCAAAGGGAATTGGCAGCCGCCACTGCTTTTCTCGATAAACTAGAAGGTGATCCTCTGTTGGATGGTTGGGTGGGACCCCATGCCTTCTTCGTGGATAACAGCGAGATCGCCATGCAGATCGAATTGGATCTGGCGAAGAAATACAACACGGGTTTTCACACTCACTTTGGCACCGGGGATGAAGAGGAAGTCTATTGCCAGCAGAAGCATGGGCGTTCTGCCATTCAGCAGCTTAAGTTGATGGGCTTCCTTGAACATCTCATCCTGGCGGCTCATAGCATTACACTCCAACCCTCGGATTTCGCCACCGTGGCTCACACCCCGTTTAGTGTAGTGTTTGCCCCATCGTCAGACATGCGCAATGCTGCAGGGATCCCACCTGTGGTTGAAATGCTTGAGGCAGGCATCAACGTCGCACTTGGGACGGATAACGTGACCAATAACAACAGTTACGATATGTTCAAGGAAATGACGCTCACCGGAAAACTGATGGCACTGCTGAAACGGGA
>Ga0065705_10002261_pt1 | contig 18134 bp, 21 predicted proteins | sample SwibulcommuniRL2_FD_59092 | JGI IMG/M metagenome (GOLD analysis project Ga0065705, IMG submission 59092) | Bulk soil microbial communities from switchgrass field near Rose Lake, East Lansing, Michigan, USA - RL2 Bulk Soil v2 (version 2) | ecosystem: Environmental > Terrestrial > Soil >...
GCATTGAGGGCGCGCGGCCTCAAACCAAACATGGAAGTCTTCTCCCCTCAACCCATGTCATTACCCATCCTGGGGCAGGTGGGCTGCGACCTGATCGAAAGCCGGCTGGCCGATAAGGGAATTGCTTTCTTTCCGAACCACAAAGCGACAGCCATCGAGGCGGGCGAAGTTATCTTCCCCAGCGAGCGGCGACCTTTTGATCTTTTGCTGGGAGTCCCGCCTCATCGACCTCCCAAGGTTGTGCGCGAAAGTGGTCTGGTCGGAGAGTCTGGATGGGTATCGGTAAACTCACGCACACTGGAGACTCAATTCCCTGGAGTGTATGCGATCGGGGATGTGGTCCAGGTCGGGATGGCAAATGGCAAGCCGCTCCCGAAAGCCGGTGTGTTCGCGGAGGCCATGGGAGAAACCGTCGCTGAGCGCATCACCGCAACATTTGCTGGACAGGAACCTGAAGCAACTTTCAAGGGCGAAGGCGGTTGTTACCTGGAAGTGGGCGCAGGGCAGGCCATGATGGTGAAGGGTCAATTCCTGGCGGAACCTGAACCAGAAGTCATCCTCACGGAGGCTTCGCCGAAATATTTGGAAGAGAAGCGCTCGTTCGAGACCCAACGGTTGCAGACATGGTTTGGATGAACTGCTCGAGACCGGAAAAGAAAGAATAGGAGAATCCAAATTATGACAACTTCAACTCATGGACAAGTTCAGCACATCAACCCGGATAACTTGTCCAAGAATCCCGCCTTCACTCAAGTAGTTGCTGTAACTGGTCCAGGAAAGACCATTTATATTGGCGGACAGGATGCAGTCGATGCGTCTGGAACAATTATTGGAAAAGGTGACATCAAAGCACAGGTGGAACAGGTCTTCAAAAACCTGCAAACCGCGCTGGAAGCCAGCGGCGCTGGGTTGGAACATATCATCAAATGGAATATATACATCGTGCAGGGGCAACCCCTTCGGCCAGGCTTCGAAGCATCCCAAAAGCTATGGGGAGGCCGCCCGAACCCGCCGACCATTTCTGTGATGTTCGTGGCAGGATTGGCAAACCCTGAGTTTTTAGTAGAGGTGGATGCGATTGCTGTTGTTCCAGAATGATAAGGGGAGCCCGCCGAGATATGACTGCAAATCTCATTCGCCTGATTCATACAAACGATTCCGATCCTATCTCTGAGATCTTCGGTCTACAGTTCGCCAAGGTCACAGACCATTGCCGAACAGAGAGCGGTAAACAAACTGTAAAGTACCTACGCCCGGCTCCAGGCTATACTGCCCATTGAACTATTCGTCAAGTAAGTGCGTAAGTGTACCCCGTGGGAAGAGGGAATATATCCGAAGCGGAGAGCAGACCACCCCCACATATAGAAAGGCCCATACTAAAAGCGTGGAGCGAAAGATGAGCGAAGGATCAGCGAAGGATCTCCCGGCCAAAAATAGCTCCATCGCCAAAAATGGGCGCCAGATATGGGGGTTCAGCTAACAAAAAGGCAAGGCAATCATATGCCGAGCGAGATCAGGGGGACTATGAAGTTCGGAGACATTGAAGAGGTAACGGAAATGCGAGCATAAGAAGGGTCACCCCTTCAACATCTCATCGTGGGTATCGGTTTCTTCCTCAGGCCTCGCAAGGGAAGGCATTTCGAGGATGGAGTTCAAGCCGAAGTGTTGTAAAAATTCAGGAGTGGTGGAATATAAGATCGGTCGTCCGGGGCCATCGGCCCGGCCCGATTCAAGGATCAAGCCTTTGCCCAATAGACTCTTCATCATGCTGTCGCTGTTCACGCCGCGGATCGAATCGATCTGGGGGCGCGTGACCGGCTGTTGATAGGCGACGATCGCAAGCGTCTCCAACGCGGCCCGGCTAAGGTGAGTCGTTGCCTCAAGGCCGAGGAAACGTTCGATCAATTCGGTGAGTTGCGGTGCAGTGGTCAACTGGAAGCGCCCGGCGTGTCGTTGTAGACGGAGGCCGCGAGTCGCGAGAGAAGCGTCCAGTTCATTCAGTCCGCGCTCAACTACGGAGGGAGCCACATCCAGCGCGGTTGCGAGCTGCGCGGTGGTCACTGGTTCCGGCGCGACAAACAGCAGCGCTTCTATTTTTACAAAAAGTGGCAATTCAATATCGGTCTTTTCGTTCGGAATGGGCTCGGGGTCGCTCATGCTATAATTGCTCCGCTTACGACTTAAAATTACTGGATTTTGAAAGAGATGAGAATAAAAACATATAGTTTTCCACTATTTCTACTGAGCCTTGTGCTCACGTCACTTGCATGTGTTGTATTTGTCGGCGGACCTGATTATTCAAACCTTCCACCAATCCCTGTTTCGGCCGAGGCCGCGGCCAGTATCAAAGATGAAATCCAGCGAGCTGTGGAAGCCGCCGCAGGTACCGGCGTCATCACAGTCAACCTGACCGAGCCGCAAATCACGTCTTATTTGGCTGACCGTCTGCAAACCGATCCGAGCCTTCAACAATCGGATAAAAAACCGCTTATTACAGACCCACAGGTTTATCTACGGGATGGACAGATGCAGATCTACGGGAAGACCCAGCAGGGGCTGTTCACGGCGAACATTGGCATCATCGTGAGCATGGGAGTGGACGCAAACGGTCAACCTGAGATCAATATCACCTCCGCTGATTTTGGTCCTTTCCCAGCTCCGAAAGGGCTCAAGGATGCGATCACGGCTATGGTCAAAGAAGCTTATACGGGCTCATTGGGCCCAGTCGCAACTGGTCTCCGCGTTGAATCGATTTCCATCGCGAATGGCGTAATGACCGTCACTGGACGAATTAGATAGCGCACGGATTATACATCGGATTAATCGCGCTGAGTGCTACGCAAACAACACTTGTACCGCACTGCAATAAACGTAGTGCAATGCAGAGCAGGTGAGCGCATTGGACACTATGCAACGCAACATTCCCAGCCGACTCCTTTTCACCGCTTTACTAGCAATTTCTTTGCTGGTCAGTTGTCGTTCCCCACAAGTAACAGGCGCNGACATCACCATCAGCATCACTGCTGACGGTAACTCGCGCAATGTCACGNTCCCGGCCGGCAGCACGGTCACACAGGCACTCCAATCCGCGGGCATCACCGTTGGGAATCTGGATCGCGTTGAGCCGCCTTCCTATACTGTCCTGGGCGATGGCAACTCCATCAAATTGACACGTGTAAAAGAGGTCTTCGAAACAGAAGAGCAAATCGTTCCATTCGAAAAACAGATTGTGCGCAATGAGTCTTTGCCGGAAGGGGAAACGCGTCTCGTTCAAGCCGGCGTCAATGGAAAAGAGGAATTAACCTATCGCCGCGTGCTTGAAAATGATGTCGAGCTCAGCAAGTCAATTGTTAAGTCAGTAACTCTTCAGGAAGCAATCCCTGAAATTATGATGGTCGGCGCTCAATCCTCTTTTGCTCCACTGCCGATTCCCGGTCATCTTGTGTATCTGGCTGGCGGCAACGCCTGGATCATCGACACATCCACCGCAAATCGTACGCCCCTTGTCACGACTGGCGACCTGGATGGACGCATCTTTGACCTTGCGCCAAACGGAAGTTATTTAATTTTCACCCGCAAGTCCAGCAAGCCCGCCAGCCAGGAGATCAATACCTTATGGGCGGTGCGCACCAATGGTGGGAAACCCTTCAGCACTGGCATTTCTAACGTTGTCCATTTTGCAGATTGGATCCCGGGCACAAACTCGATCGCCTATTCCACGGTCGAGCCGCGCGCGACTGCACCGGGCTGGCAGGCAAACAATGACCTGTACCGTTATAGCATTTCCACGGGGGAAAGAAGAAAAATCCTGGATGCCAGCAGTGGAGGCGTTTACGGTTGGTGGGGTATGACTTTTGCCTTCTCTCCAGAGGGGCGTCTGGCCTATGCACGTCCAGATGGCATTGGTCTGGTTGACCTGGATGGAAAATATCTCAAACCCTTGCTTAACATTACGCCGCTTAACACGCACAGCGATTGGGCTTGGCTGCCATCCCTAACCTGGGGTGCAGATGGAAAGACTCTTTACTTTATTTCCCACGCGCCGCCACCTAGTTTGGTCAATGAGGAGGATTCCCCTTTCTTTGATATTAGTGCCACTTCATTTGACAACAACGCAACCGTGCAGATCGTTCAACAGACCGGCATGTTTGCCTATCCATCTGCATCACCGTTTCAATCCAGTTCAACAGAAAAACAATTTCAGGTCGCGTACTTGCAGGCAATTTTCCCTGAGCAAAGTGAGACGAGCCGTTATCGCGTCGTTGTGATGGATCGGGATGGGTCTAACCGTCGGACAATTTTTCCTTCGAATGACGCACCCGGTCTTGAGCCCCAGACTCCGGTCTGGGCACCGGATCCCATCGATGGGCAATCTGGCGATTTCATCGCGGTCATTTATCAGGGCAATCTCTGGCTGGTGGATAGCGGCAACGGGCAGGCCTATCAAGTGACCGGCGATGGTCTGGTGACAAGGATCGACTGGAAATAATTCGTCACACTTTGCACCGCACGTGCATTGCTTGGCCATTCATGCAGGTGTGACATAAAATTTAGAGAGGAATTTAAATGAATATTTTGATCACTGGAGCCGCCGGGTTTCTTGGCTCCCATTTAAGTGACCGCCTTCTTTCTGAGGGGCACGAGGTCATTGGCCTGGATAATTTCGTCACAGGCAGCCCGGATAACATCGCGCATCTGATGGGAAATGAAAAGTTTTCGTTCCACAAACATGATGTATCAAACTTCATTTTTATCCAGGGTAAAGTAGATGCCGTTTTACACTTTGCCTCCCCGGCCAGCCCAAACCCACAATCGCCTTCGGGATATTTCAACCTGCCCATTCAAACCATGAAAGCTGGTGCCCTCGGCACCCATAACTGTCTGGGTGTGGCACGTGCCCATGAGGCGCGCTTCCTGCTGGCCTCCACCAGCGAAATTTATGGCGATCCGCTTGTTCACCCACAGACGGAAAGCTACGCAGGAAACGTAGATCCTGTTGGACCGCGTGCCGTCTATGATGAAGCTAAACGTTTTGCTGAATCCCTAACGATGGCTTATCACCGCGCTCACGGGGTTGACACGCGTATCGTCCGCATCTTCAATACATATGGTCCGCGCATGGACCTCGAAGATGGTCGGGCCCTGCCCAATCTATTGAAGCAGGCCTTGCTGGGTCAGCCGCTTACTGTTTACGGGGATGGGGGTCAGACGCGTTCTTTTTGTTACGTTGATGATCTGGTCGATGGCATCCTCAAATTACTTCTTTCTGACGAGCATTTACCCGTGAATATTGGTAACCAGGATGAAATGACGATCCTGCAATTTGCCGAGACGATCAACAAGATTGTGGGCAACCAGGCTGGTATTACATTTGTCAAGGATGCGCGCAGCGTCCGTGACCCGCAGCAGCGCCAACCTGACATCACGCGCGCCCGCGAGATCCTCAAGTGGGAGCCCAAAGTCGCTCTCGAGGCAGGCATTCAAAAGACCATTCCCTATTTTAAGAAAAAACTGGGGGTGGCATGATCCTGGCTGAAAATAAAGAACGCATCCGTTTTATGAAGTTTGCCACTGTTGGCGCGTTAGGGGCCGCGATCGATTTCGGAGTAATGAATTTGATGACGCATCTATTTGACATGAAACTGGTCTACGCTGGGACCATTTCATTTATTTGCGCAGTCATCAGCAATTTCACTCTAAACCGTTACTGGACGTATCCTGATTCACGCTCGCGTCATTTCCTCCATCAATTGGGCATGTTTTTTTTGGTCAATGCAGCTGGCATCGCCTTTCGCATCCCAACGCTTCATTTTGTTGAACCTTTTATGACAGGCATGTTTGAGAAGGCCGGTCATTTGTCAAATGCGACGGCTCAATTCCTTGCCAAGAATGCCACTCTGGCGTTTGCCATTGGGGTTGTTATGGTTTGGAACTTCTTCATTAACCGCTATTGGACGTATAATGATATAGATTAAAGAATCTTTGCGAAGGTTCGCATCTTTGCATGGATGGGAATAGCAAAAAGAGGCAGAGCTATGTCAGGACATCGTATTATTCCAATTTACAGTTCGCGGGGCGAAGTGGAAGCATTTTTAGCATTTCCTTATCTTTTCAATAAAAGTGGCGAATGGATCGGCTGGGTTACCGCCCAGCGCGAAGTCTATTCCGTGATGGGATTGTACGTAGGCGCACTGACGGATGATCCGCGGATCGTCCGTCAACGATCAGATCGTGCGTTCCGACCACGCCTGAAAGCCCCGCCGTCCCCCGGCCGCCTCAACACTCCAGCCACCTTCCCCCTGGCGCCTTTGATGAGTGACCTCAGCCTCAGCCTGATAGATGTTCTCATTGAGGAACCAGAGCGCTTGCACACGCTGGACAGCGGCGAATTCCGAGAAGATATGGATTAAGCCTTGCGAAGGTTGTATGAGGAAGTTCGCGCTCATTTACACAAACCTTCGCAAGGCTTTCAATTGAACGGCTGAGATAACTTTCCAGACATGGTACACTCATGCAGGTTTTATTGCGATGACAAATACACTCAAACCCAAGCCGATCAGTGCCTCGCGCATCACCATTTCACAGTTAATGCACCCTGAACACGCCAACCTGCTTGGTAACGTCCATGGCGGTTGGATCATGAAACTCGCGGACGAAGCTGGCGCGCTCTCCTGCATGCGACACGCTCAAAAGAAGGTTGTCACTGTGTCGATTGACTCGATGACATTCCGTCAGCCGATCAAACTCGGCGACCTTGTCATCCTTAACTCGGAAGTAACTTACACAGGACGTACTTCCATGGAGGTTGCAGTCGAGGTGGTGGCAGAAAATCCTTTCACCGGTGAGCGCACACACACGAACACAGCTTATCTTGTTTATGTTGCCCTGGATGACAAAGGCAAACCTACCTCCGTGCCACCGGTGAAGGCGGAAACTGAAGAAGATCAACGCAAGATGGAACAAGCGCAGCAACGACAGGAAAGAAGATTGAAACAGAAATAATACGCGCGAGGCTGTGGACGCCGCCGAGGACGGCACTTTAGCTAGCAACCATGACCGAACCAGAACTTATCCCATTCGAAGAGAAATCTGAACCAAAAGAACGCGTGGCACAGCCATTCCGTAATTTGCGGGAACTGGTGGATTTTGTCGCGGGAAAATCACTCCCGACTCTGACGCCAGAAGAAGGACGTGTCACAGAGGCGTTGCCGTTTCCATTCCTGGCGATCGTGGGTCAGCAGGAGATGAAGCTGGCCCTGCTGCTTGGGTTGATCAACCCCAACGTTGGCGGGATTTTGCTGATTGGTCCGCGCGGCACCGCCAAGACGACCGCCGTCCGCAGTTTGCTGGATTTGTTACCCCAAGTTCAACGAAGTACTTGTCCCTATGGATGTTTACCCGAAGATATCGAGATCGGCGGCATCGATGCCGTCTGCCCGGATTGTGCGAAGAAATATGGAGAGGGGCAACCCCTCACAGTGCCTGATCAGGTTCGCCTCATCGAGTTGCCATTGAATGCGAAAATCGAGGATGTGGTCGGTGGCATTGACGAACGCGCCGCGCTGCACGAGCGGATGCGCATCCGACGCGGCATCCTGGCGCAGGCAGATCGCAATCTGCTATATATCGATGAGATCAATTTGCTGGGTGATGATATCGTCGACTCGATTTTGGATGCCTCTGCCCAGGGATCCTATACGGTCCGACGCGGTCCGGTCGTGGCGACGTACCGTTCGCGCTTCGTGCTGATCGGCTCGATGAATCCCGAAGAGGGAAGACTGCGCCCACAGATCCTGGATCGCTTCGGCTTGCGCGTCATTGTGCGCGGGCTGGAAGATGTGGAGGAACGTCTGGAAGCCTATCGAAGAGTACAGGCGTATCTGGCAAATCCACGTCAGATGACAGGACAATTCTCGGCTGAGATGGAAGCAGCCGCCTCCGAAATCCGCAGCGCACGTGAGCTGGTGCAAAAAGTCGTGTTGCCGGACCGAATCGCTACTCCGGCAATTGAGTTGGTGCAAATGATGGGAATCGATTCTCTGCGTGCCGAGATCACCTGGTTCGAATCTGCGCGCGCCTACGCAGCTGCTGATGGACGAAATGAAGTCACCACAGAAGATCTGCAAATGGTTGCCCCAATGGCCCTGCGCCTGAGGCGCTCACAATTTATGACCGATTACCTTCAGGGACAATTGAGTGAAGAAAAAGAAATGAATTCACTCTTGAGTAACTTCGTCGAAAAAAGTGAGCCTAAAAAACGAGGAAGGCGAATCCAGCGAACCTCGAAGAAAAAATGACTCCCCCGGAATTTTCAAACCCTGCTTATCGTATCGAAACAAAGCGCCTCGTGGTGCGATGCTACGACCCCTCCGACGCGCCGTTACTGGCTGAGTCTGTGACGGAGAGCCTTGAGCATTTGCGTCCCTGGATGCCCTGGGTCTATAACGAACCCGAACCCATTGAAGAAAAAGTTCAAAGACTTAAGCTATTTCGTGGAAACTTTGACCTGGGACAGAATTTCACGTATGGCATCTTCAATCCCGAGGGAACAAAGTTGATCGGTGGGACAGGTTTGCACACACGCCTGGGTGGAAACGAATTGGAAATTGGTTACTGGATTCACAAAGATTACATCAATCAAGGACTCGTAACCGAATCTACCGCGGCGTTGGTAAAAGTTGCTTTTGAAATGATTCATATCCATCGCCTTGAAATTCATTGCGACCCTGAAAATTTCGCATCTGCTGCCATCCCACGTAAGCTTGGCTTCACCCACGAGGGGACTTTGCGCGCCAAGACCCGTTTTCTCGACGGTTGGAGCGATTCAATGATCTGGGGACTTCTCGAGACTGACTACCCTGATAGCCCGTCAGCGAAGGCCGAGATAAAGGTCTTCGATGCGAACGGGCAGCAAGTTTTATGAACTCTGTGTTCAAAAAGTTCGTGGAAAAACCGATCCTTTTTTTGTTAGCCATCAACATCCTGGTTGGCTTATTTATATTTCGCGATTATGGATTCTCTTGGGATGAACCACTCTTCTATGACTACGGTGACGCACTTGGATATGCGTATTCACCACAGGCGTGGTTCAGCGGAAACTTCGATCTCAATAATTCCTATGGCTCCAGCGGAGATGATCATAAGACCCGCGGACCTGCCTACCTGCTCCTCGCCCGTGAACCAGTTTATCTTTTGGAAGCGCTCGGCCTTGACAAAGCCTCGGCCTGGCATCTGATCAATTTTCTTTTTTTTCAACTGGGTGTGTATCTTCTCTATCAGCTGGCGCTGCGCTGGATGAGACCATCTGCCGCACTCGCAGCCTCCGCCTTATTTTCCTGGCAGCCGCTTTTATGGGGACATGCTTTTATTAATCCAAAAGATCCACCTTTTCTGGTCTTCTTCCTTGCTTCTGTCTACCTGGGCTTTAAGATGGTAGATCGATTATCGGATGAAGCAATAACCAGCAAACAAAAATTTTCTACTATTATTATGCCCGCGATCGTTCTGGGAATTACGACCTCCATCCGCGTGTTGGGGCCTCTGGCCGGATTACTCGTTCTCATCTATGCCGTATTCATATTGGGGAAAAGAATCATTGCTTTCCTACCTCCTCTCATACTTTATGGTGTCATCGCGCTGTTTGCCATGTTTACGACCTGGCCTTTTCTCTGGGAAAACCCGATCGCACGATTCATTGAAGTCACGCAGTTCATGTCCGATAATCCCACAAATCTTTCTGTGCTCTTTGGCGGCTTGGTGTATCGTGCTGACGAGTTACCGCGTCGCTATCTGACGTTCATGCTTGCCACCACCCTTACGGAACCGGTCTGGCCCTTGTTTTTTATGGGTCTTTTTGTTGGGTATTTCAAAATCCTAAAACAGAACCGAAATCTGAGAGCGAATCTTCGAGAAGGTACCGCGGCAGATGATTGGAGATCGCTTCGATCCTCCCTGGATTCCGCAGAGATAAAAAACAACTTTATCTCACTTACGCTTGTTCTGCTTTGGTTTGTTGTCCTGATCATCTATGTTCTTCTGCGCAAACCATCCATATATGATGGCTTAAGACATTTACTATTTATTCTGCCTCCCATATTTATTTTTGCAGGGATTGCCTTTGACTTCCTCATAGAGCATATCGCTATATCTTGGCTACGCGCAGGATTGATTTTAATTCTGATTGCCCCAGGAATTGCTGGCATCCTCCAACTTCACCCTTACGAATATACTTATTACAATTCATTCGTTGGAGGGACAAGTGGAGTATTTCGTCGATATGAAACAGATTATTGGCTTACCTGCTATAAGGAAGCTATGGAAAAGCTAAATCAAACAGTTAGTGATCCAGTGGATCTTTATGTTCATCGCGAAGCCTACATCGCCGCCTATTACGCAAATAAAAACATCCATGTTCAAGAACTGCGCGGTGCATTGGATAAAGTGAAACCCGATGATATTATTCTCGTCAACACGCGCACTAATGAAGACCGCAAGGTTTTCAAAGATACACCGATCATTCTTCAAATTGCGCGCGGAGAGGCAATCTTTTGTACGATGAGACAAATCCCATGACCACACACAAAGAACGGATCCAAGCCTGCCTTGATAACGAAATCATAGATCGGCCACCTGTGGCGTTGTGGCGTCACTTCCCGGTGGATGACCAGGAACCTAAATCCCTAGCTGATTCAACCTTGCATTTCCAACGCACCTATGACTTTGATCTGGTGAAAGTCACACCGGCTTCCTCGTTTTGTGTGAAGGATTGGGCGGTAGAAGATGAATGGATGGGCGACACCGAAGGAACTCGACGTTATACAAAGCGCATCATCCAGAATCCACGTGACTGGGAAAAACTGCCTGTGTTTGAACCAAATGTGAGGCATCTCGCGCGACAATTAGACTGTCTCCGTTTCATCCGCGCGGAGCTTGGTCCAGACACCCCCCTGCTCCAGACAATCTTCAACCCGCTTTCCCAGGCAAAAAACTTAGCAGGCAATGACGTATTGATCGCGCACCTGCGGTTGTATCCCGAAGCAGTGATGAAAGGACTCGCTACCATTGCAGAAACGACTCGTCGCTTTGTGGAAGCGTGCCTCGACACCGGCATTGACGGGATCTTTTACGCCATCCAACACGCGCAAGCCGGTTTATTAACTTTGCAGGAATACCAAACGTTCGGTTTGCCCTATGATGAAAAAGTATTAGAGCCTGCCCTAGAGCTTTGGTGTAATCTGCTTCATTTACATGGACACAACGTCTACTTTTCATTGCTTGATTCTCTCAAGTTTCAAATTGTCAACTGGCATGACCGCGAAACATACCCTTCCCTGACGGAAGCCCAAAATGTTTTCACGGGCGTTGTATGTGGCGGCATGCGACAGGATACGCTGGTTTATGGAGATCAGGTTCAGGTCCTGAATGAAGCCGCGGATGCCATCCAGCAAACGGATGGAAAACGGTTCATGCTCGGAACGGGCTGTGTGGTTCCCGTGATCGCATCGCATGGAAATATCCTCGCTGCCAGAAAGAGCGTGGAATGACTCTGAGAGTCATCGCCGGGAAAGCCAAAGGGAGAAAGCTGAAATCCGTGCCGGGAGATACCACGCGTCCCATTACGGATCGTGTCAAAGAGGCATTATTTAACATCATCGCCGGAGATGTCCTTGATTCAAATTGGTGGGATCTATTTGCAGGCACCGGCGCCGTAGGCATTGAAGCCTTGAGCCGCGGCGCATCGTTTGTGCGCTTCTCCGATTCAAACCGCGCGCCGATCGAGACGATCAAATCGAATGTGGAGCATTGTAGCTTTGCATCACAGGCGGAAATTCGTAAAGGAGATGCCTTTACATTTCTAGCCTCACCGCCTGACAAAACGTTCGAATACATTTATATTGCGCCACCGCAATATAAGGAAATGTGGGTCAAGGCATTAAAGCTCACAGATGAAAATGTCGATTGGGTAACAGACGATGGCTGGATCATTGCCCAGATCGATCCGAAGGAATATAGATCACTCGCCCTGGAAAACCTGGAAGAGTTCGAGCAACGCCGCTATGGAACCACGCTGCTTGTTTTCTTTGAAAGAAAGAATCAATAGTGCCATTCCTATATCTTTTCTTTCTAATCGGCGCAGGTATCNTTGCAATGGTGACCCTGCTTTGGCTCATCAGTCTTCGNTTGAAAAATGCCAGCATTATTGACATTTTTTGGGGAATCNTTTTTATTCTGANTGCCTGGCTTGCATTTGCATTGACTCCTCAGGGTTATCTACCTCGTAAACAGTTGCTTTGCACGCTGGTCACAATTTGGGGATTGCGACTTGCAATTCATATTGGCATTCGTAATTGGGGCAAGCCTGTAGATTTCCGTTATGCCAAGTGGCGCGCAAGTAATGGCGAGCGCTGGTGGTGGATTTCGTTTTTTCAGGTCTTCCTACTGCAAGGCNTCTTGATCTGGATTCTCAGTGTGCCGCTCATCGCCGCGCAGACATCAGGCTTTCCTGCGATCCTGACTCCACTTGATTGGCTGGGAACGATTCTTTGGGTCGTTGGTTTTGCCTTCGAATCGATCAGCGATCTTCAGCTTATGCTCTTCAAGGCAAATTCAATCAACCAAGGAAAATTGCTGACCAGCGGCCTGTGGAAAATTACGCGTCACCCAAACTATTTTGGCGAGGCAGCCTTATGGTGGGGCATTTATGTGCTTGCGCTGGCAGCCGGGCAAGGCTGGACAATTTTCTCACCGATCCTGATGACATTCTTATTAGTCAAGGTTTCTGGGGTTGTGATGCTCGAGCAGACCATGAAGTTAAAGCCCGGCTACGAAGAATACATGCCTAAGACCAGTGCTTTTATTCCATGGCTTCCAAACAAGCAGTAGGAGTCTTGTAAAAGTTTCGGATCTTTAACCACGGAGGCACCGAGACACGGCGTTTTAATATTTCTCATTGCCTCGGTATTTCAAAGCGTGGGATTGCTTCCCAAAGGCTCGCGATGGCGCCAAGCTATTTCCACGGCGCGGTGATGAGGGCATTGGTTTCATCAGCCGCGTGAGCCAGATATGGCAAGCCCCATGCCTGCGAGATTGTTTTCAATAAAGAGTAGTGGGTGTAAGGTGTGGGATCTTCAAATCCGTTTTTGACAAGCGGCGAATATAAAACAACGGGCACACGTCCACCGCCTGGCTCCGGCAAGCCACAACAGGTATGACTTCCCTGCCCCTCTTCGAATAACATAGCAACGAAGTATGATGGGCCAGTCGCGTCCAAGGCAGGGATCAGGGTTCCGAGCAGGTTCGTCAACCAGGCGTCGGTGATATCCAATGAACAATCATGTGAGTCATTGCAGAGGTTCGGTTTGATGAAAAAGAAATTCGGAAGCGAATTCGTGTCAATATCCATTTGGAGAGCTGTGAGCGGCACAACAGTCTGTTGGCAGCGCCCGGTGTTTAATCGGATGGGGTCAAAGTAAACGAACGGATTATGTTTCTGAGCGTAATCACCCATATCCCCAAGAAAACATGGCTCGGGCATATCTTCCTGATAGGTCTTCCAGGTATGACCACTTTCCTCGATCAGGTCCGGAAGACTGCGGGCATTGATAAAGCAATCGTGGCAATTACTATCAATGCCAAATGTGTCTCCACCCATCAAAGCAATGTAATTCGGCAGGCTTGGATGCCTGATCGCATAATATTCCGTGAGCAACGTATAGTCGTGAGCAAGCTTGTTATACGTAGGCATGAGAGGATTGTCGATCACCGAACCAAATTCCTTGTTCTCAAACATAATGATGACAATATGATCGAAGTTCGGAACAAGAGGCTTTGGGGTGGCAGTTGGACTCGGGAAGGGAGTAAATGTTGCGGTCGGAGGAATTGGGGTGGGNGTAAACGTCGCCGTAGCGAGAGGTGTAGGCGTTGGAGGGGGTATGGAAGGTACACAAGCCACCAACAATACCAGAATAAAAATGCAAAATCCCGCACGAATCATGAGATTCTCCCTTGAAAATAAATTAGCATGACCCTGCGGATCAAATCGTTATCAGGGCTTACCCGCATTGATACGCAGCGCTTTTGGTGTATTATAGACTTAATGACCGTAAAATTGCACAGTTGGGATTTGACTCCTGAGGAGGCTGTCCGCGTTCAGGCATCTTTGCGACAGCGCCTNGTTCTCGCGTGGGATGATCGGTCCATCACNATGATTGGCGGCGTGGATGTGAGCATCNAGCCTGAGATAGCTCGCGCGGCGATTGTCGTGATACGCTACCCTGAGTTGACACCTGTGGAAGCAGTCATTGCGGATGCACCTCTGATTTTTCCCTATATTCCTGGCTTACTGTCTTTTCGGGAAGGTCCCGCGGTTTTATTAGCCTGGAGCAAATTACAAAATAAACCTCACCTGCTCATGTTCGATGGGCAGGGCATTGCGCACCCGCGCGGAATCGGGATCGCATCCCAAATGGGACTCTGGCTGGAACGCCCAACGATTGGCGTGGCAAAATCTCGATTGTCTGGGCGCCACGCGGAAGTAGGTCCGCAGCGAGGTGACCAGGCAGACTTACTTGATAAAAATGGAAATATCATTGGTACCGTTTTACGCACGCGCGAGAAATCCAATCCGCTTTATATCTCTCCCGGTCATCTGATGGACGTCAAGCATGCCACCCAGTTCGTGTTGGACTGTTGTACTGGATACCGGCTGCCCGAACCGACTCGCTGGGCCCACAAAGTGGCAGGAGGAGAAAAGCTGCCAATCGAAGATAATAATCAGCCAAGCCTGTTTTGAACCCTACAAAGAGCAACAATAGGAGCAGCCCATGGAAATCCAAACTGTAACGATCGAAAAGCCTGAAGCCACCAACTTTATTTTGGGTCAGTCGCACTTCATCAAGACCGTCGAGGATATTCACGAAGCGCTTGTAAATACGGTCCCGGGCATCAAATTTGGGCTGGCGTTTTGTGAGGCGTCTGGAAAATGTCTCATCCGCTGGACGGGGACAGATGAAGCCATGATCGAGCTGGCCAAGAAAAATGCACAGGCGATCGGTGCCGGGCATTCGTTCATTTTATTTCTGGGCGAAGGCTACTTCCCGATCAATATTCTGAACGTGGTCAAAAATGTACCGGAAGTTGCGCGCGTCTACTGTGCCACCGCGAACCCCACAGAGGTACTAGTTGCCCAAACAGAGCAAGGACGCGGTATCCTCGGCGTCGTTGACGGGTTTTCACCTAAAGGAGTTGAAGATGAAGAAGGCATTACCTGGCGCAAGGATTTCCTGCGTATGATCGGATATAAGATTAGATGAGCCTTGCGAAGGTTTGGACGACAGAGATAAATTTATGCAAAAACCTTCGCAAGGGTAAGTCAGCGCCATTGCAATATCCTGTTAGTTCAATCCAGCCTATGCGTTATTCTTCGCGACATGCTAGAATAACGAAATTTTACACGGAGTGATCACATTCCATGACCACACGCCGAGCACCATCCAGGGTCATCCCAAGAGCTTTTCCGGGCATCCGGCCAGACGAAATCGAAGAGCTAATTGCTAACAGCCAGGTACGTTCGTATGTACCCGGCGCGGTCCTTTGTCGTGAAAACGAAGTTGAGGATCGTTTTTATATGATCCTGGAAGGGGAGGTGGAAGTCACAAAAAGTATCAACAATATCGACTCACGGCTGCTCAAAACACTGTCGCCGGGAGATTTCTTCGGGGAAATGGCGCTGATCCACAACGCGCCGCGGGCTGCCACCGTCACCGCCAAAACTGAACTGACCACACTGGAGCTGGATAAATCCGCTTTTGACCGCGTCCTGCATAAAAGCACCAGCATCGCGATGGCAATGGTCAGCGAGATCAGCAATCGGCTGCGTCAGAACGACCAGCTGGCGGTGGATGACTTGCGCATGCGAGCCAGTGAGCTGGCAGAGGCCTATCAGAAGCTTGCCGAGCAGGAACTGGCACGACGTGAATTCCTCACCAACATTGCCCATGAACTACGCAGCCCTCTGATGGTCGCAAGTGGAAATCTTCAAATCCTGCAGAAAGGCATCTTAAAAGGCGAACAATTAGCGACTGGGATCGATACAGTCACACGCAACGTTCAGCAGATCGTGACTCTCGTCAATGACATCCTCTTCCTGCAGGAAATGGATCTTGTTCTCCCTGACTTTCAGGCAGTGAATATGAATGATGTTGCATACATAGTGATAGGAAAATATGCAGCTTCGGCCCATGAGCATGGAGTCAGCCTGCGCCTCACGCCCAACCCGAACCTGCCTCCGGTTTCGGGCGACTCAAAATCACTTGAGCGTGCGCTGATGGCGCTGGTCGATAATGCCATCAAATTCAGTCCACGTGGGGGCGACGTAAAGATCAACCTGAGTGCAAACGGTGAAAAAGTTCTGGTCGCAGTTGAAGATCGTGGTATTGGCATCACCAAAGAAAACCTGCCGCGCATCTTCGACCGTTTCTATCATCTGGAACGAAGCGGAGATGATCTCTTCGGTGGCATCGGTCTTGGACTTGCCATCACACGGCAGGTCATTGAACAACATCAGGGCAGCCTGGATGTTGTCAGCACGCCCGGTAAAGGAAGCACATTTACATTGACCCTCAAAAAATGGAGGTAGAGTAAATAACTATTTACAAGTAGAGAAAGGTGAGATGAAATGGAAAAGAACAGGGTCAAGTCGATTCTCATAACATTGCATATCAATGAATTCCATCAGCAGGAGTGGCGAGGACAGCGCTTTGAGCAGGCATAAAATCGGGCGGACGCATTGCGTTCCGCCCGATTTTTATTCCACAAACTCGACAATCAACCTTTCGCGCTCATCGTAATAAGACCGCGCAGAGAAAGGCGGATCGCCGCGCTTCATGTTGTGGATTTTTGCGAGCAGGATCGGCAGGTCTTCCACAACTGGCAATTCACCCAGTCGCTGATAGTCAATCCATTCCGCTTGCCCTTCTTCAGAAGGTTTTGGTTCGGCGTCCGGGCAATCTCCGCCAAACATATACAGACAGATCCCCGCGTTCGCGTTTCCGGCATCGACGATCGCAATACCACAAAGCCACAAATCAGCGGTTAGTCCTGTCTCTTCAAGCAATTCGCGTTTTGCAGCAGAAAGGATATCTTCCCCTCTTTCCACGTGACCGCCCAGACCGTTGTATTTATTTGCCCAGAGTCGCTTGGTCGGAGCGCCTTTGAGGAGCAGATATGTATCCCCACACCGCAAGAATATCGCAGTGCGAGGAATGACAGTGTAACGATCGCTTGTGATGCCCTGGTCGGATTGAGGCATAAAATATTCCTTTTGGCGGTTTGATTCTGGTATCGTGGAATGAGAAGGAGTGTATCAATTTGCCGATAGTCCATTATACAGAATACAGCTGAATGCCGTATTACGCATCGTCCAGCGGATTGTTATACCGGGGCAGACGTGACAAATATCAAGGCAAGTGGTGACATCCATTTTACGTTTTCCCCGTCATGTCCTTGCGAAGTGTAAAAGCAGCCTACCAGCGCCAGTCGTCAGGTTTCGACTGATCGTCGTGCGGTTTCTGCCAGAGCAGGTCATTGCCTTGAAAATAGTCCGAGAGCGCCATTTCGTAGGGACGACCCTTACTCCTTTTACTCCTGGCCGCCATGTCCAGATAGATCGGGCGGAGATCGGGATCCCGGCTGGCAAGCTTCGCATACGCCACCGCCCGCTTGAAGTGCTGGCGGTGCGCCTTCTGGGCCGGGCTCCACTTCACCCTGGACATATCCGGGGCGGAGTACATCGATACGCCGCCGTTGCGAGTGCGGTGATAGACGATCTTGCCCAACTTGCCGCGGATCCACTGGAACATGGGATGGAGCAGGATCCTGGGTCCTTTTCTGCGTTTTCTTGCCATACAATTCTCCTTGTGTTTTCTCAAAATTAAGCCTGGATGCTGTACTGATCCCGTACCAGGGTCGTACTCATCCTGTACTGTTCGCTCGGTGAGCCCTTAGTCTTCTCGTCATATGCTCATTCCAAACTGCTTTTCAAATGAATATTAAATGCTTTTCAACGTGCCAATTCCCCGAGCAGGTCTGTTCTCTCTCAATGACTTACGGCTAAATTGTAGCGCAGCGAGTGGAAA
>Ga0065705_10002339_pt1 | contig 18110 bp, 18 predicted proteins | sample SwibulcommuniRL2_FD_59092 | JGI IMG/M metagenome (GOLD analysis project Ga0065705, IMG submission 59092) | Bulk soil microbial communities from switchgrass field near Rose Lake, East Lansing, Michigan, USA - RL2 Bulk Soil v2 (version 2) | ecosystem: Environmental > Terrestrial > Soil >...
CCTTGACATATATCCATTGGCGTAGCATACTCCCGAACGACATATGGATAGGCATATGTCGCTGGGCTTCTTTGAGAGCCCCCATGAATGATGAGGAGAAGACTTATGTCCGAGAATAATGTGCGGGCTTTGAAAGCCCACCTGGCTTTGAATGTTCGAAATGTAGAGCAAAGTATTGAGTTCTATCGAAAAATGTTGGGAATTGAACCGAGCAAGGTACGAACCGGATACGCCAAGTTCGACGTTCAAAATCCTCCACTGAATTTGACCCTAAACCAACACCCGGTGACCGCGAACGGCGCGCTGTCGCACCTTGGGATACAGGTAAGTTCCACTGACGATGTGCTAGCCATGAGACAGAAGTGGATGACGGCGGGACTACTGACTCGCGATGAGATGCAGACCAGTTGCTGTTATGCCGTTCAAGACAAGACGTGGGTTCGTGATCCGGATGGCTATGAGTGGGAAGTGTTTGTTGTACTCCAGGATAATCTCGCGGAAACGGCACCTTGTGAATGCGGTGTCGACGTCGATAAGAACCAGCCCGCTCTGAGAGAAACCGCCAAAACCGAAGCGGGAGGTTGCTGCAGTCCCCTGCCGGTCGGAGTCACACGTGAAGCTCACGCTACCGAAGCGAGTTGCTGCTGAATTACTTGGAACAGCGCTGTTACTCGCCGCCATCGTTGGCTCAGGAATCATGGGTGAGCGATTGGCGGCGGGTAACGTCGCACTGGCCCTGCTGGCAAATTCGATTGCAATCGGCGCAGTGCTGGGCGCTTTGATAGCCACCTTTGGACCAATCTCCGGAGCGCACTTCAACCCTGTCGTAACGTTGGCAAGCGCAGTGCAACAAGACACTCAGCTGCGTGAAGTTCCGTTTTACATCGCAGCCCAGATCGGCGGAAGCTTTCTCGGCGTAGCGACTGCGCACATTATGTTTGGGCTTCCGCTGTTTTTCGTATCGCTTCACGATAGAAGTGGCTCAGCTCAAATTTTTTCAGAAGCTGTAGCTACCTTTGGCCTGGTGACTGTGATTCTTTCGTGTGCAAGACTTCGTCCGGGAGCGGTGCCGCTGGCAGTTGCCGGTTACATCACCGGGGCCTGCTGGTTCACGGCTTCAACTTCGTTTGCTAATCCAGTTGTCACATTGGCGCGGTCTGTCAGTGATACGTTTGTCGGCGTTAGCCCGTTGAATGTACCCGCATTCGTTGTCGCACAACTGGCAGGCGCCTTGGCCGCTACGGTTCTTTGCCGCTGGTTGTTACCGAAAGAGAGAACGAGGCAGCATGAGTAACAAGAACAAGGTCTTAATACTTTGTACTGGCAACTCGGCGCGGAGTCAGATGGCCGAAGGATTGATGCGCAAGATGGGTGGGAACAATTTTGAAGTGGCGAGCGCCGGTATCAGCCCCACACAAGTTCGATCAGAGGCGGTCGAGGTGATGAAAGAGATTGGCATCGACATCTCACAACACCTTTCCAAAGATGTCGACCGGTTTGTCGCCGACAACTTCGATTACGTGATTACGGTGTGCGACAACGCGAACGAGCGCTGCCCCGTCTTTCCTGGACATGCCAAGCGCATACACTGGAGTTTTGCAGACCCGGCACAAGTTGAAGGCGATAAGGCCACAAAGTTAAGCGCCTTCCGAACGATTCGTGATCAGATCAAGCAGCGTATCGCGACATTTATTGATTCGAGTACAAGTAGATAAGTGGTCTTTGGTCTTTGGCCTTTGGGTTGAACAAGCTGACGTCCTAAGACCAAAGACCAAGACCGTCCCCCCTCAGTGAAATACCACTCCCACTCCAACACGGAAGTTGTGCAGCGTTTGTTCGTTAAAATGCATCGGGTTGTAGTCAACCTGAATAACTCTGATATCAATCCTGTTCGTGGCACGAATATCGATGCCGCCGCCCAATGCGCCTGCGAGTCCTGTATCGGTTTCAGTGAAATTTGACGGACACGGACTAGGGACGATCGCAATGCAAAAGACATTGAAGTTGACGCGATTGCGGCCATGCGAAGCGCCGATAAGCGCATGTGCGAACGGCTTAAAGGTTGCTTCTGTCGCGTTGTCCTTGATTTGAACGCCGCCGAGAAAGTTGTAGAAACTAGAGTTGATGTCTACAGCGTTCGCGATCGTGCCAAATGGAATCGTGCGGCTTTTGTAGTGACCCGAGACATCACCCTTCAGCCCAATGTAACGCGAGATATTACGGGTAACCGAAGCGTTGAACCCGTGAAAGCCCTCGCGCTCATCGATGAAGTCTCCTATATCCGGATCGTCGTCGCCAATCCCCGTGTCAACCCGGTTGTGCGAGTAGCCGCCAAAGAATTCCCATTTCTTGTAGTCGTTTTGCGCTACCGCCACCGAAGCGCATGCAACGATGACCAGTACCAGCAGGATAGTCTTAGCCACAGTAGTTCCTCCTAGAGTTTGAGTCTGACTCATGCAGACTTTGTTTAGTAGCTTAATCGGGAGCCTCGTAAACAAAATCGGCTCACCTTAGCAATCGTTAGCAGGTTAACTTCGGACCTAGTCGTTATGAGACTTCCTATTACACGAAGTTGACTGTCACAAGCTGAACGAGAAACGATGTTTTAGTATTTGCTTTTGATTGGTCGGGGAGAGGGACCGCACCTGTTCAGAGATCTTTCGGTGAGATTAGGTTGTCCGTTATGATGCTTCTTAAACGAAAAGTCCTGGAGGCAAAGATGTCAACCGCAGAGAACAAGCGACTAATGCAAGAAATTTTTGCGGAGCTCGCCAAAGGAAACAGCGATGCTCTCGTGAACGCTCTTGCCGACGACGTAGCCTGGCATGTTACCGGCACCACGAAATTTTCCCGAATCTATCGCGGTAAGGCGTCGCTTCTTAACGATTTGGTCCTGCCGTTGTTTTCCCAATTTGAAGATCAATATAAGAACTTCGCCGATCGTTTCATAGCGGACGGCGAATACGTGGCGGTCGAATGTCGTGGGGAAGCAACAACCAAAGCCGGGTTGCCCTACAACAATAAGTACTGTTTCATCTTTCGAATCGAAAACGGAAAAATAAAAGAAGTGACCGAATACATGGATACTCATCTGGTAGTCACAACCTTCGGAGGTTAGCCGAACGCTTTTCGGGAGACTGAAAGAATGAAATACAAAAGAACTTGGCCCGCGCTTATACTCGTTTTAACTACGTTAATGATTTGTGTAGGAGGATCTGCCGACAGCAGCGAACGGTTCGTAAACCAGGTAACACAGAGGGAGACTCGGATGTCGAAACGCGCGACGGGAACTTTCGAGGTTAAGCTTACGCCGCAGGATGACAAGTCGGCGGAAGGTTTGGGCCGAATGACGATTGCCAAGGAGCTCCATGGCGACTTCGAAGGAACGAGTACGGGCCAGATGCTTACATCAATGACTAAGACCCAAGGATCGGCAGGGTATGTCGCTATTGAACGCATGACGGGCACACTGCACGGGCGAACAGGTAGTTTTGATCTTCACCACCTTGGCATTATGAATCGAGGCACTCAACAGTTAACAATCAGTGTTGTACCCGACTCAGGGACGGATCAATTGACTGGTATTACAGGGACGATGACTATCAAGATCGCGGACGGCAAACACTCTTATGAGTTTGATTATAATTTGCCGGCTGGTCCGTGAGATTTGGAGTGCGGGGACTTGTCACCGCTTTCGTTGACACATACCGCAGTTGCCAAAGCGGTGACAAGTCACCGCACTCCAAACTTTTTGCTGGAGTGAGATCTCTTTGTTACCAAGGTAACCGATCAAGAATGCTGGTAGCCGATCGGCCATCACCAACTCGTCGCGCCCTCAGAATCTGCGCTGCATCCACCAGGGACCTCAACGGAACCTCGCCTGAGAAGCTCTGATCAAATCTCTTCTCGGTCACGAACAGTGGCAAGGTGAAAGCTGAGTCAAGGTCGTAGCGCAACCGTCCGCGATTCGTGAAAGCGGACCACACAATGTTCGGAATCGATCGAAGATGGACCGTGACTGGTAAGTTCACGCGCGATGCACGCCGGCCGCCAATTTTGAGCGTNCCAGTGTGGCTGCCATCAATCACGTCACGATCAGCTAAACGCAGGCGATAGTCGAAATCCTTGAGGTTGACTGGAATCAAACCGTTCGCCACGTCGAAGCCTACAGTTAGGTCCGCCGTCTGGTTACGGAAATCGATCGACTCCAGGGTGATCTCACCGACTTTGACTTGAACGTTCACGGCGTCGCCGATCCGGCCAAGGTCACCGATGCGACCGAGGTCAGGCAGGCGCGTCTGCGCTTGCGTCTGCACCCTCGCGCCGTTAGCGACGACTACAATTCCCAAAACAACGGCAGTTAGTGAAAACCGGCGAACGACTATGTTCATTGTTTCCCTCCATATGGGGCCGACTTCCCTACAACAATCGTCATGCCGTGAGAAAACCCTAGCAATATGGTCAGTCTCTCCTACTGTAAACTTGCGGACACACACGAAAACGTGCCCAAAGCGTCGGTATGGTCGACTGGCTTTTGAGGTAATTGTTCGAGAGCCAAAAGTGGACGGAGCCAGAGACCGAACGCTCTGATAGTTTAATTTCTGAAACCCTGTAATCCTGAAATCCTGTCTAGGAAAACCTATTTGAGTTTGTAAGGTTCGCGCAAGCCACGCTTTGCCAGGTCGTGTGAGTTGTAAATATCTGGCGCAGTCAAAACAGCACGATACTCGTCTAACGCTTCGCGCCTTTTGCCTGCGAGGTCCAGCGCATGCGCGGCGCGAAGTCGCGAAACGCTCGCTAAGCCTGCTTCGGAACTCCGTCGGGCAACGACAAGAAATTCCTTCAGCGCGCGCTCATTTTGTCCGGCCGCCAGAAGCGTCTCACCGTAACGATAATGGATCACATCCGACGCGCCGGCCGTGCCGCTAACTGAACGATCGCGAAGTAAGTCTTCTAAGATGTCGAACACGCGTTGCTGCTCTGCACTGATTGATGTGGCTCCGGTTCGTTTCTCACTTGTGTGCGATATCTGTTCTGTGAGCGCATCGGCAATCTGAAGTTTGAAAAGATAGTTGCGTGGATATCGAGTGGACAGCTCGCCAGCAACATTTGCAGCATCGTTCCAACGCTTTTCACGTTTGTAGAGATCAACCAGCAGGACGCGCGCTACATCTCTGGCCCACTTCCCTTCTTTCGCCACTCGCTCGAGTGTCTCCAATCCGCGTTTTCTTGACCCTCTATAGCCCATCGTTCCGGCAACAAGTTTCACGCCGATTGGAAGTGAACCCACAATGTAGTTGTACAGTCCGATTGTTAGTTCCGCATCTCGATAATCCGGTTCGCGCTTCAGCACTTCACGATGACGATCAACTGAACGTGAACCGCTGCGCAGCGCGGCCATAAAACGACGCTCAACGCCGGCCGCAAATGCCGACTCCAAACCTTCGACGGCGCCAAGAAAGTAAAGCGCTTCCGTGTCTGAAGGGTTTTGCCGCAGACGCGCTTCAGACAAGGCCTTCGCTCGTCGCGTTGCTTCGCGAAATTCCTCAAGCAACTTTGGATCGATTCTCTCTTTATTTCCGGAATAGGCTTCGTTGTTATAGAGCGAGGCTTTTAGTCGCCACGACTGATTCAACTGCTGCAACCAGACCGTTGCGGCGATGCACTGAGGTCCGGCTGGGTGCTCGGGAAAAAGTCGAGCAACTTCTGCGAAACGACGACGAGCTCCGTCGTAATCCAGGTTGTAGAGTGCGTCGTATCCTTCAGCGCGCAAGGTGTCGAGTTGTGAAGGTGGCCTAGTCGTCGGCTGCGCAAGGCCAGCCGTGGACGTCAACAGAAAGAATAATAGAATTCGGCCAATCACCGNGCCATTCTGGGTCGGCAACACACAATCTATTCAAATACTGAGACAGTAAAANAACTGTCATAGGAATATCCGCGTCANCGCGGGCGGNCTATTAACCTGAGCGATTGAGGACAGGTGAAAAGGCTGATCCGTGATGAANCTTTCAGAGAAATGTAAATGGACCAGGCATCAGGTGTTTTCCCTAAGTCGCGCAGTGATCTGNCTAGTTCTATTGCTCTCGCTCGGGTCGTTCTTCATCCCGGTTTCAGGAATTGCAGCTCGTATTGTCGACATGTTGCTGCGAACTTACCTGATCTTCGTCGGCGCAGTTATGGCCCATGAGAGTGTTCACGGGCATCTGGCGACAACTCGTTCCGGGAATTACTGGTGGGGACGGATCGCGCTTCTGCCAAGCATGGTTCCTTTCACAAACTTTCGCCGGACGCATCAAATGCATCACGCGTTCACAAACATTCCTGACAAAGATCCCGACCACTTCATGAAGTCGCGCAACCTGGTCGAGCTTGCACTGAAGGCTATCGCGATGCCTCATCACTGGTTCTTTTGGCTACGCAAACATGATCGATTGAAGAGAGGTGACATCATTGAGCTGGTGTTTAATTACCTCGCCATCGGGCTGCTACACGGTTTCATTCTCAGCTGCGTGGGCGCTGAGAGATTCTTCTGGGGCATCGTTCCGCCACTCGCACTTGTGTCGCTAATGCTTTGGTATCCATTCGCTGTCCAAACTCATGAAGGCTTTTCGACAGGCGCACCTGAGACGCGTTCACACAACTACTATGGCCACTTTATGTTTTGGTTCTCGTTGGGCCTATCGATGCATCGTGAACATCACTTGAAACCAAAGCTTGCCTGGATCGAACTCTTACCCTTCGTCGAAAAACCGTCGCGTGTTTCATTCTCGCTTTGGCCGCGGCGCGACATCAAACTCAACGTGTCAAGGACATGAGCGACGTTGCAAACTCCGCCAAACTCACGACGCTCGATTACATCTTGAGCGTGATGGACACTGCGCAGTCGCCCTTAGACTTCGCGATCATCTTCCACTTCAATCACAAACTCGATCTGGAAGCCCTGCGGCGTGGCGCGTACAGTGCGCGACGAAGGTTTCCGACAACCGGCTGCAGGTTACTCGGAAATATGTGGGTGAGGGATCAACATTCATCAGAGGCGGCATTGGAGACGGCTATTTGCAGAGATGCTTCAACAACGATCGAGGATTTTATCAATCGACCAATTGAACTGCACAGAGATCCCCCGGTTCGGCAACTGGTGGCGTCAGGCGCCGATGAAAAGACAATTCTCATCACGCGTTTTCATCACGCAGCAGCCGACGGAATGAGCGCAGCGCTTTGGTTACGACACCAACTCGAAGTCATCGGTGAAATCGAACCGGTTGAGCATCAAGTGCCTTCCTTTGAGCCGCCGTTGTTGAAATCGCTCAAGTCGTCCTTGAGAAAAAGCCGCTTCGCTTATTCCGGACCTTCAGACAAACTTGCCACCTCAAAAACATTTCGGTCCGGCCTTCGCTCCTGGGAAACAATCGTCATTGACGCAACTCATCTGCGTAAATCGATTCGCAACGTAGGTGGATTCACATACAGCGATTTGCTCGCCACTTGCGCTCTCGAAGTTTATGCCGAATGGAATCGCATGCATGAACCTGACGACAATCAACGGATAAGCCTGTGGTTGCCAATGAACGTGCGACAACGACCAAGTGAAGGATTTGGTAATGGAACGAGCCGGATACGTGTTTATGCGACCTACGCAAGAGATGCCTCATTCGTGGAAAAGTGTCGTGACGTGCGAAGACAAATCGAATGGTGCACCAAGCACGGTGAATGGGTTGTGCCGGAGATCAGAACTCTTGTGCATCTTCCCCGCTCACTAACAGGACCACTTCTTCGACGCAGCCTCACACGAAGATCCCTGGACATGGCAACCGGCGTGTTTTCGCATGCAGACAAATGGAACTCAGCAGCAGACGGTGTGTTCGATTCCGTTGAGCGGATCGAATGTGTCGGTCTGCTCCATCCCTTTCATGCGCTGGCAATCAACGGCGCTACCCATCGAGGCAAGACCTGGCTAACGTTTACTTACGACAATGGCTTGTTGACGCGTTCAGACGTAACTCAACTTAAAACTCTCTACCAGCAGCGCATTGACACTGCACTCGAACAGTTGCAATGAGCGAGCGGATTAATGACAGTTTTCGCTTCATCATTGGCTGCGTGATAAGAACACTCGGAGCAGTCTTCACGGTGGTCCATCGGCTACGGATTCGATTAGTCGTCTACAACCAGAATCGTCTGCGACATGAATACAAAGTATCGGATCAGACACCGGTCCGGTCATATGACAACGAGTTAGAAGGGCTCATCAATAGCGCCGCGGCGACGAAGCACGGAAAACTCCGATTTCCGATCACGTCAGGCTCGACAGGTACTCCGAAGCGCGTCTTATTCACGAAAAGGCGATTGAGATCACTGAAGTTAGTATTTAGTGATTTCTATCTTCGTTGTTCTTGGTCGCTCTCGATTAAGCGAACGAGTCTTTATGTATTCAGTTCGCTGGAGCGAGATGAATCGCTCACGTCGATGCTGCTGGAAGAAGCGCGTCTTCCGTCATACGTCTCAACATTGCAGGCCCCCTATCGCGTCCAGTGTCATTCATCACTGCGTGGCCTCCGTGCGAAATATGGAGACACTGCGGTTCGCCTTTGGATTCTCACGCTCTCTAATCCCGGTGTTCTCTACAGCACAAATCCTTCGACGATGTCTACATTCTTTGACGAACTACACTCCAACTGGGACTTTAGTTCGCGATTGATCAGAGACTGGTTTCGGGATCGTGAGTCGTTCGACCCGGGTGTTCGGCGAATTGCGCGTCGCATCAGGTCAAAAGGAGCTTCTGACCGTGTCGCTGCAGTCAGCCGCTGCGACAACGCGCCATTGCTGGAATCGTTTGCACCCGCCGTCTCGACTTATATCTGCTGGACCGGCGGTTACGTGAAACCCTTTCTGCATCGACTCGAGAAATATTTACCCACCACACGCTACCGTGCGATTCCGATGTACTCGATGTCGACTGAGACGGTGGAAACGATTATTGANATACGCCGCAAATCAATCAGCTTCCTACCAGTTGCGACGGGAGTTTTGTACGAGTTCAAAGAAGAGCCATCGGAAGCGGGAAAGCGGAGAGGCGGAAACGCGGACAATCATGCACCCTTACTCAAACCACACCAGCTTGAGCCTGGTCACGAGTATTCACTGATCGTCAGCGACAATTACGGCCTTCGGCGTTACGACACCGGCGATGTTTTTCTCTGCCGAAAGAAAGTTGGAGATCTACCCGACCTCTTCTTTCAGCGCCGACGAAACCTTGAATACTCGTTCACCGGAGAGAAACTGACGGCCGACCAGGTGACGACCGTCTTCGAAACCATTCGGTGCTCCCAGTCGAAATCGTTCTCCGACAAGTTCCTAACCTGCATTCCCTCCCAGCCGGCCGAAGATTCCGTTCCTCACTACAAGCTCGTGGTCATCGCTGATCAACTCCGTGATGGGCGCTTACAAACCAAACTCTCTGAAAGTTGCGATAGACTCTTTGGCGAGATCAACTGCGAATACAAAGCGAAGCGAGAGTCAGGACGACTTGGTCCAGTTCAATTAGTGTGCATGGAACGTTCTGCTTTTCTGAAACTGGCACGCGTATCCGAGTCTTGGGAAACTCAATTTAAGTTTCTTCCACTTTATATCCAAACATGGGAAGCGATGAAAGGACAGGAGCAGTAGGCAGGAGCAGGACTTGTTTTTCCTGCTCCTGCTCACTGCTCCTGCTCCTGATTTTTTCCTTGCTCCGACAAGCCCGTACCGAATAGTCTGGCGTCGAATGAGAGAGGACACTCTGCGGGCGCGGTGGTTAGCCGCCCTCGCCGCCACCGCAATAGCTCTTTATCTATGTTGGCTGATGCTGCAGCCGTTCGTTGTGGTGCTCGAATGGGCCGCCGTTTTGGTCATCGTCTTTTACCCTGTTCATCAACGAATCGCGCAACGTATCGGCAGACCCGGACTAAGTGCTCTCGTCTCCTGCGTACTCGTCGTCGTGATAGTGCTGCTGCCTCTCGCATTCATGATCGCAGCTCTGGCGCGCGAACTTGCCGGCAGTGCCCAAACTCTGCAGCAGGTTGGACCGTTGTTCGATCCTAACTCACCGCGTACCAGCCAGATTCTGCATTGGCTGCAGGAGCGCGGTCTCATTCAATCAGATCCGGAACAGTTTCTCATCGAGCAGGCACGGAACGCCTTGAGGGCCTTAATGGGTCAGACTCTCGGTCTGTTGGGAAATGTTTTGAGCACGATTGTAAAAGGTTTCTTTGTGATCTTCACGATGTATTACCTATTCAGAGACGGCGACAAGATTGTGCATGCATTGCCCGGAGTGCTACCACTCAAGCGCGCACAGAGCGAAGCCATCCTCGCTCGTACGAGCCAGGTTATCAGTGCAAGTGTTTATGGAGTAGTTACCATTGCTCTGCTCCAAGGTGCGTTGGGAGGACTCGCATTCTGGATCCTGGGAGTACCGTCGCCGATACTGTGGTCGGTATTGCTCGCATTAATCTGCATGATCCCGATTGCCGGTTCGTTTTTTGTTTGGATACCTGTGGCGCTGTATCTCGGACTTACGGGTCATTGGACCAAGGCGTTGTTGATGTCTCTTTGGGGAGGATTGGTGATCAGCACTGTCGACAACTTCCTGAGGCCGAGGCTAATGAGGCAACACACCAAGCTACATGAGCTATTCGTATTCTTTTCAGTTCTCGGAGGGATGCGAATCTTTGGAATACTGGGAATCGTTCTCGGACCGGTGGTGCTCGCGGTCACGATCGGACTCTTGAATACATTCAAGCCTCAACCAACGGCGTCAGATTGATCACTTCTTCCGCACAACTTCGACGGAGCAATGCGCACGCGATGACACGGCTGCCGAAACGCTGCCGAGGATGAATCGCGCCGACATATTGCTGGAGCCCGACGATGCTACAAAGATACAGTCAGCGCCCCAGTCCTCAGCCGCCTCGATCAGTTTAGTCTTTGGATTTCCTTCGAGCAGTTCCGTCGTCACTTCGATTTCTGAGCGACTTCGCAACAACGTTGCATTGTCTGCAAGAATCTTCTCGGCCCACGCGTGATCCGCTTCCTCTTCGTTTTCAGTGATCGGAGGAAAGTCGTCGCCAACAAAGTTGACGGTAACTGGATCATCAACAACGACCAATTTGATCTGACTGTTCGCCGGCAAGGTTCGATTGGCAACTACTTCCACTGCGGCCGCACTCTCCGGTGAACCATCAAGACCAACTATCCAGCGCACTGGCGCGTCAGGTTCTTCAACACGGCCGCGTGCGATTCGCACCGAACATTGCGCCTCATTCAGCACTACTTGCGAAACACTGCCGAGGACAAATCGACCAAGTGCGCTGTGGCCCTGCGAACCTACCACAACCAGATCAGGCTGCCACTTATCTGCAACAAACACGAGCTCCCATGCGGGCGAGCCGTAAGTACCGGTGCCGGTAACACTCCACGACGGAAACAACGTCGACACGCGTGCGCGTCCACGATTAGCAGCATTCTGCGCCTCCTCGACGGCACGTCTTGCCTTCGCATACATCGGTGCGATGACCGCCTCTACGCCCGAAGCTCCGCTGTTGGTCTCAGTCGGATCAGGTGGAGGGAGCCAAACCTCCGCAACGGTCAACACTTGCGCCTCAGCTTTTTGCGGCAGGCCAGCGCGTCGCAAGTCGTCGATGGCGGCGTCAGCACATTCCGAACCGTCGTAGCCAATAAGGATCTTCATTTCAGTTTGTCCGCTTAGAGATTCTTTGCGAAGAACTCAATCGTCCGTCGCCACGCATCTTCAGCTGCGCGACGATTGTAGACACCGGGTCGAGTGTCGTTGAAGAATGCGTGATCAGTATCCGGATAGATATGCATCTCTACGGATTTGCCCAAGGCACTTAACCGCTGCTCCAGGTCACGCACAGCTTCCGGAGGTGTTGATTTATCGTTCTCGGCATAGATTCCCAGCACGGGCGCTTTTAGATTGGGTAAATCCGGTTTCACGTTCGGATGAATACCATAGAACACAACGCAAGCTCCGACTTGTTCGTTCTTGCTTGCCGCGTAGAGCGACAACGCCCCACCCATGCAGAAACCTACAGTTCCTACTTTATCGCTCGTAGTTGCATCGTGATTCAGGAGGTATTGAATGGCACCACGCAGATCCTTCTCCGCTTGATCAATTTGGAGCGCCATCATTAACTTCCCTGCCTCATCTGGCGACGTAGTCGTTTTTCCGTGATACATGTCGGGGGCGAGCGCGACGTATCCCTCGTTCGCAAATCGATCACAGACGTTTTTGATGTGATCAACCAATCCCCACCACTCCTGGATAACGATGACGCCTGGGCCACTGCCTTTCTCAGGAATCGCGAGGTACCCGTCAGTTGTTGCACCGTTGCTAGAGAAACCAACCATCTGTCCAGCCATACAAACTCTCCTGATTCAACTTCTTTTTCATCTCGGGAAACAAGTCAATTCTTAGTGAACAGCAGGTATACCGCAAACGATGCGAGCCAGTGTTCTCCCGCATAGTCACCGCTCGCAACGTGGAGCAGACCGGCTGTGACGTGTTTGTCAGCTGCTGCCTTTAATACCTGCCGCGCGGGGTCATCCGGCGGCAATGAATCGGCGATGTTGCGCATGCCCCATGCCCGGCTAAGATTCAACCCATCAAGATGGACCAACTTCGGATCAGTTCTGTCAGTAACCACTGCCGGTTCGAGTAACGCGGTAGGACTACCCTTAGCGATGCCTGGAAGAAACGCACGAAACCAGGTTGCGAACTCCGCGGGTGGCAAAACACGTCGCATCAAGTCAGCTTCCATAAAAGCCGGCGAGAAAAAATCCTCGCCGCCTGGCTCCCAACCACCGGGATAATCTTTGTCAGCAGCAAAATAGGTTCGGCTTCTTTCGACAAGCAAACTCTTCAACGCAGTATCGTCAACCTTGTCTGCGTAGTCGAAGGCGAAAGCCAATCCAAAGGCTGTGTTCGGATGTACCCCGGTACGAATGGGATAGTTTTGCTTCGGAAGAAAACCCAGGTACGACCTGGCAATCTGATCGGCCAGGGGTTTGAGATTCTGCGACCAAACTTTCGCGTCTTTATCATCCCAGCCGTGGAGCTCTTCGGCTAGTTTCAGGAGCCAGGCCCAGCCGTACGTTCTCTCGAACGACTGGCGGTTTGCCTGTTTCATGTACGCCACTTCGGCAGCAACGTTTGCGGTTGTCAGATTCGCATTAAGGGCAGCTCTAATTTGGGCGCCCTCGGGTAATCGAGCAAAGCGTTTTAGTAAGCGTGCAAGCATCCAGTGACCATGAACGGACGAATGCCAGTCGTAGCAACCGTAAAAGGCTGGGTGCAGCGATTTCGGACTGCGGACATCAGCTTCGTTATTCACGACGTGTTCTGGTTTGTTCGGATATTCGCGCGCGACACACTTCAACGCGAGCGCGGCGAAGTGCGATGCCTGTTCCTCTCTCAAAACTTCCGGGTTCACGTGCTGGCCTTTAATCGCCTGGGGAAACAGCGATACACAACAAATGACAGCAAGGAGAATGAGTCGTGTTTTCATTTAAGCTCACAGTGGTCGTTAGTAACGGTGCGAAGGACGGCCGATGTGAATATGAGGACCTGTTGCCGTGCCTGGGATCGCTTCGCGAAAGGCCAAAAACGGAATCCCGTTCTTTTGCAGGAAACTCATCAACGCCTGACCTTCAATGCCGTCGGGATGAAGCGATATGTCCATCGCATTACGATGGTCCAATCGCCAGCGATCGTGGATTGACCCTTGACCAAATACAGCGACGGGCAAAGGCTTCTTAAAAGAATCGGAGTAAAACTTCTGTACTTTCCAGGCGTCGCTGAGGTTCCAGCTGGCTCCTCCCTGGAAACGAATCATGGCGGTTGTTCTGAGCATCGCCCCCTTAGCCAAACGAACAGATTTCGCGAGTGCTTCAGCGGCTTTTGCTTCGAGCAATAGTTCTGCTACCTGTGTGTCAGCAGCATCCATCTGTCGTTGCGTCTCGGCGAGTTTATCCTTCGCTGCTCCCACTGCCCGCTCGCTTTCTTCAACCTGGGTTCGAGCGATCAATCCGTCCGCGAACAGCTTGCGCATAGTTGCAAGTTTCTCTTCAGCTTTCGCCACCTCTTTTGCGAGAAGCGCCTGTAGCTTTGTCAAACTATTCTTGTAATCATTTGTTTTGTTGACGAATTCTTCGCGCAGCTTCGCGAGTTCATCCGGGGGTTTTGGTGCGACCTTCGTACGGGATTTCTTTTGCGCCGCAATCGGGCACCACAACACGATTAGGAGACTGGTGGCAGCCAGTACCCACGTCATGCTTCGGCGGCTTGATGTTCTCGAAACTCTTTCTCGCACGTAGCGTCAGCCTCGCAATTGATTTCTCCGCCTATGAGGATAGCAACACCTGTGAAATAGAACCAAAGCATCAGGATGATCAGCGCTCCAAGCGAGCCATAAGTAACGCTATAGGAGTCGAAATAGTGGAGGTAAATACGGAAACCGAACGAAACGAGGAGCCACAACGCAACCCCAACAAAAGCGCCCGGTGTGAAAAACCTTCGCTGGCGGCGACGAATGTTTGGTGCGAAGTTGTAGATGACATTAAAGGTTGCCAGAACAAAAATGAGGGCGATCGGCCATTGCAGTATCTTCCAGGTAGTGGTGAACACATTGCTAAACCCAAATCGACTCGCTAATGCCTCACCGATAGAGGCGCCATAAAGAATTATGGCCAGCGCCGCAACGATGAGAACCGACAAGCTGATCGTTAGCACCACGGAAATGAGCCGCACTTTCCACCATGAACGCGTTTCTCTAACGTTGTAGGCGGTGTTCAGAGTGTCGCTGATGGCCCCCATCCCGTTCGATGCGGCCCACAGCGCGGCCAACAATCCAAACGACAACTTGCCGCTACCGGCAGACTGGCTGATTTCATCGAGTGTCGTGTGCACAAGGGCGACTGCAGCTTGAGGCATGACCGCAGCCAAATAGTTGAGGAGCTGGATGCGAAGCTCGGATCCCGCTTGTGCGAAGTACCCGAGAAGACTTACGAGAAAAAGAAGCAGCGGGAAAAGTGCGAGCAGAAAATAGTAAGAAAGCTGAGCTGCACATCCGAAGACATTGTGGTCCTGGATACGCGATCCGATACGTTTCAATCGTGCTTTGAGAGTTTCTTCGGGCATCACTCAACCGGCGAATACCAAAAACTTAGGAGTCCAGTTGAGAGTATATGCTGGTGAGTTGAAGAATTCTTGTCCCCGAGTGGCAATCACCAAGGTCACCGAACAAGTGTGCCAGTGCGACTCCAACGGGTGTTCTTGAAGAAGTTGATGATTGGCCCAATCATGCTGTCATCAGTCGGCGCACTTTCATCATAGGACCAGTAGACAAACATCGCTCGGCCAATAACGAGGTCGCGCGGAACAAATCCCCAGTAGCGGCTATCTTCGCTGTTATTGCGATTGTCGCCCATCACAAAATAGCTGGCGTCGGGAACAGTAATCTCGCGGCCGTCACCCTCAGCGCGAAACACCTCGTAATCGGCAGACTCATCGTTCGAATCCGGCCGGTAAAAGACGTCATATTTGTCGTCCGGTTTCGCCTCTGGTTCGCTAACGATTTTCAGCGGCGCCTTAGGGTTGTATTCGATAGCATCGATCCTATGCTCCGGCAGAACCTTGTCATTAACGACGATGTTGTGACCCTCGATGCGAATGCGGTCACCCGGCAGTCCGATTACGCGTTTCACGTAGTTAGTGACGATGGGTTTGTTGTCGGCCCTCTGATCGCGACTGGGATCGTAGCGGTTGCCGGGATATTTGAAGACTATGATATCTCCGTGCCTGATTTCACGTTGTGGCAAAAAAGGAAGCGAGGCGCCTGGCGCAAAAATGAATTTGTTCACCAACAAGTGATCGCCGATGGTGATCGTATTCTGCATTGAGCCTGTCGGCACCTTAACGGCCTGAACGATAAACGTCATTCCGAACAGGGCCATGATCACGGTGACTACTGCCGATTCAAAGTACTCGCGCACCACAGTCTTCCGCGGTCCCTTGGGCGGCGCTACTACTGGCGGAGTCGACGAATGACCGTTGCGACTGAACAGGCGCGAGAGTGAAAACGAGCGAGGCTTTACAGTAACTTCTTCGGAGCCGGTCGTTGCTTCGGTTGTCTTGTCTTTTGAGGTCTTGCTAACCATTAAAAAGCCATCCTAGATACGTTATTAACCACGGTCAAGTTTAACTCGGTGGTTTCTGGGGAATATCGGTGCGCGCTCCAATGCGACACTCAACTGATGTCCGCTTCGGCCTCGCTCATGGCTGCGAGTGCTGCCCTGGCCGCCGCCGCCTCCGCCGTCTTGATGGAATGACCTTCGCCCTGGATCTTTCCGCCATCCCAATTCACTTCAACGTAGAACGTTCTTTGGTGCGGCGGCCCCTGCGTCTCGATAACTGCATAACGTGGGGCGGGCCGGCGTTCAGCCTGAAGCTTTTCCTGTAACAGAGTTTTGTAATCAGCGCTGGCTGCAGAGAGTGGATTCGCTGCTGCCAGCTCCTCTTGTAATGCCAAACAAAGATAGTTTGTCGCCGCGTCGAGTCCGCCGTCCAAAAAAATTGCGCCGGTGATCGCTTCAAAGACGTCTGCAAGCAGCGCGTTCTTCTGCCTACCACCACTTTTTTCCTCGCCACGGCCGAAGCGCAGAAAACTCCCGAGTTGCAACCGTTGTGCAGCTTTCGCCAGGGTCGGTGCGCTAACCAACCGGTGCTTCATCCGCGAGAGTTCGCCTTCGGTTCCATCTGGGTACGTGTTGCAAAGATAGTTTGCTACGGCGAGACCAAGCACCGAATCGCCGAGAAACTCAAGAGACTCGTTATGTAATTTTCGTGCTTGTTCGTCGTCACCGGGTGCCACTTGCTCATGAGCCCATGAGCGGTGAGTCACGGCGCGCTCAAGAAGAGCGCGATCTCGGAAGGTGTAACCTACGATTCGCTCTAGGTTCTGTAGATCTGTGTCTGCTTCTAGCGGATCTTTCAAAATGCGCCGATTATAACAAAACGCCGGAAGCGAGGCTGACGGCAACGCTTCCGGCGTTAGAGGTGAAACTAAAACAAACGGCCTATTTTCGAGGACGCTTTGTTCCCGGCTTCGCCGGCGTGGTGGTGGTCGTAGCTGGAGTAGTCGGTTTTGGATTAGCTGTCGTTCCAGTATTCGAAGCTGTATTGGTGCCCGGTGCAGGTGTCCCAGTCGTAGACCCCGATGCACCATTGCCAGACGCTGGCGTCGCCGCTGGAGCGGAAACCGGCAGCGAGGTTAACGGCGTTGGTTCGGGCGGCAAAGGCTTCGAAAGGATTCCGGCGACGAGCGCATCCATCCCGACAACCGAGTCTTTATTTCGGAACTTGTACCACTGAGTCAAGCTGTCGCTCCACGCCTTCTTCTCATTCACTAATTTACTATCTGCTGCTGCAGTGGCGACGGCACGCGCATAGGCGTCAATCATGCGATCGACGACTTGATTGATATTCTCCAGGGCGAGCTTCTGCTCGGGGCTCTCATCCTTGCCCCCGAACTTAGCCTTGTAGTCGTCGGAGAGCTTTGCATATGGACCAGCTTCATAAGCGGTCGCGATCTTATCGTAGGTGAATGGCGACTTCTTCAAACTGCTCTCGAACTTCGCTGCTTTAAGCAGAAGAGGAAGCGCCCCAGCCGGGTCCTGCGCAAGGGTGTTGATGCCGATATAGTAGGTCAAGAATGCGAGGGCTTCATCTTTATTTGGAAACGGAGTCCACGCCTCCAGGGTCTTGCCTGACTCGATCAACTGGATAGTTTTACGGGCGTAGTTGAGAGCTTCTCCATTGAACGCGTTGTTCTTGGCGCTGGATGCAAGATAGCCCGCATAACCCAAGTCCATCAGGATCTTCAGGTTCTCGGGCTCATCCTTAAGGATCTCGCCACCAAGTTTGAATGCTTCAGGATAATTCTTGTCGGTGTAAAGAATTTTCTGAAAAGTCCCCTTCCGAGTTTCTTTCTCATACAGAGTGACAAACTTCTTCAAGTACTGCGTTTGCGGGGTATCTTCTGTGGAGCAGGCGG
>Ga0065705_10002341_pt1 | contig 18091 bp, 14 predicted proteins | sample SwibulcommuniRL2_FD_59092 | JGI IMG/M metagenome (GOLD analysis project Ga0065705, IMG submission 59092) | Bulk soil microbial communities from switchgrass field near Rose Lake, East Lansing, Michigan, USA - RL2 Bulk Soil v2 (version 2) | ecosystem: Environmental > Terrestrial > Soil >...
CAGCTGGCGTACAAGCCCCCAGCTTTTTCTAAAGCTAGACTAGTTATACTCAAGCAGGAGTTTAGCTTGCTCGTGCCGATCTGTGTCCATGTTTCGCCATCCCACTGGGCAATAAAACCAGTTCCGGGCCCTTCGCCAGAAACATACACCTGCCCTGAGGAACTCACTGCTAATGCATAGATATTCACCTTATCAAAGCCCTGGCCCAGTACTGTCCAGGTTTCCTTATCCCACTTTGCCACATAGCCCATAGGCAATTCAGCGGTGTGGTCTGCGTTGGGATAATAAAAACTTCCTGCCGCATAGATGTTATCTTCTCCGTCCACTGCTAGAGCCGCCACAGGAATATTGCTGGATACGCGTCCAGCCTTGAGTGCGTCTACGCCTATGCTGAAATTGCCAGTGATATCTTCCCACTTGGCATCATTCCATCTCATAATTGCATTCGACATACTCTGCTGGGAATCAGTGAGAATCTCTGCATAGAGATGATCCGCGCTATCGACTGCTAGCGAATTACTTGCTGTCTGAAAACCGCTACCCAATGCAATCCAGTTGGTGTCATCCCATTGTGCAAAGTTCCGTAAATCATTCCCATATGCGCCAAAACCGGTGGCATAGAGCTGGCCTTGTGAACCGATTGCCGCGTTATCAATCAAGATCTCGAAAATTGGAGTTGGGGGTGGAAGCAACGGAGTGGGTGTTGCTGTGGGGCCGGGAAAGGAGGTAGAAACGGGCGGGGTTGTGGCCAGCGCTGGCTGTGTAGCAATACTTGTCGGAGAGGCTTCCGCCGCTGGCAAGCCCTGTGGCGCACACGCCGTGCAGAGAACAAGGATGTAAAGCAAAAGCAGAGATTTCATATTTTTACTCATACGGTCTGTGTAGCAGTCCCGCCAGTCGGACCTTGTATGTTATACAGGTTCTTCAACGCCTGGACGATCTCTTGAGCAAGATAGTCTGCCAGGTATCGGTGATAACCCGGGCGAGAGATCAGCCCAAAGGACCGATCACTGACTTCATATTCAGTGTACAGATTCACGGCTGAGGGATCCGGATTGCTAATGTAGGGCTTGGTCTTATCCAAGGCATCCATAAAGGTAGTATCCCCGTTGGTGGCGTATCCAGCATGAATAGAGAACTGACTCGTCGCGAAGAAAGGCGTCCAGATTGGCCCTGGCCTATCCACTTTGACGACCAGGACTGGATTTGGATACTTTGATTCGAGTTCTTGCTCTACCTCGATCTGCCCCATTCCGGCTCTGTGTATTTGCTCCGTCAGCGCTTTTTGCAGCGCGCCAACCAGCGGTCCTTCTCCGACCAGAACTAGGCTGATTTTGTCGTCTGGCTGCAGGCGAGCTGGATAATTGCCTTCCAATTCCGTGGTCATAATTCTCTGCATGGCCTGGGTGTTGCTCACTGCGACACGGAAACTGAGGAGCAGAAAAGCTGGGCTCATAAGGACAATTCCTCCAAGCAAAATCCATAAACGCTTGTTTTTCATGGCCATTCTTCCTTTCCAAATCCGTTTCGCTGCGCTCCAACAGTTTTCCTAAAGCGAATCCATAAGCGTCGTTCTACGATAAACATAGACGAAAGCGCAGGAACAAAGGTTCCATACAAACTACGGAGGCGAAAAAAGCCCGCCACAGCGGAGTGGGAGGCGGGGCTGCTCGCTGGCGCATGGTCTCCTGATCTGCGCCATCTTATTTTCTTGCCTGGAGTGAAACGCACCCAAAAATAAAAAGACCACCTTATCGGGTGGTCTGTCATGCCAAGGACGAGATTTGTTGAGTCCATCCCTTCGGCTGCACAATGACCTTTTTCACGACTGGATCGCAGTTAGATCCTTATAGATCTCTACCTAGCATTCATTGCAACCAAAGTGGTCAAGGATGATAGCGCTCTTCCAATTATCTTTTGTTGCTTGATCTAGCGCCACTTACCATAACAACAATTTGCGCAGTCATAAATTCCTTATCTAGTTCTTCAGTCTGTCAGTTCGCGCGGACTTCTCTCCAGCAAGCCAGGGACTTGGACATGCCTGGTAGGCCACGCAAGCCTCCTCAACTAAAAATTCAAATTACTCATATTTCTGTAACCACCCTCTCGCAGCTAGCGTATTTAGGCACATGCGGTTTGCAAAGTTTGGGCCAGGGCTTCCCGGTCCTGGATGAAAATCATTCCTCGTTTAAGCTTGACCATCCCTTTTTCTTCAAAATCTTTAAGGATACGACTGACTACTTCCCGTGCGGTTCCCATTTCATCTGCCAGCCCCTGGTGAGTCACCCCGATCACATCGTTTCTTTTGTCCAGTAACAGTTTGGCCAGGCGTTGTTCGATGGGTTGGGTAAGGACAACTTCCACGCAATTCAACATGGAGAAGAGAGAAATCGAATAATTCGAAAATACGAACCTGCGAAAATCTGAGGATCCTTCGATCAATCGGTTTAGGGAATCCCTGGGAATGGAAACAGCCTCCAAATCCTGATCCGCGATCCCACGAGCCAGGTGTCTCCAGGCGCTTAAAATGCAAGTGGCCGTCAAGATGCATACCTGCCCAGGCGAAACCCGGTAGAGCAACATCTCCCACCCGGTTTGGAAGGGCTTGACCACCCGGATTGACCCGGTTTTGAGCAAAGGCATGTAATCGCAATCGTCACCCATATCAAAAAGGACTTGCCCGGCTTGAGGAGTTAGCTCATGGCTCGTCTCTTGTATATTTCTGATTAAAGGCACAGGTAGCTGTCTAAGAACAGGATATATGATCGCAAGCTTTTGAACGGAAGCCTCAGTTATCATCACTATATTACTTTACGCAAAGAGTGTGACCTTTGGATGTGTATCTTTCCAAGAGCGGGGTCAGTTCGCCTCTCGTCTCTGGGCCAGGGCAAAATCATCAGGGTGGAATGTGACCCAGGTCACAGACAGCAATCCGCCAATCTGTATAATATATATAGGAAAAGTTGTACTTTTAGAGTCCACTCTGCATCCAGAGAATATCCTTATTTTTCGAACAGTCCAAATCAACAACCTGAGATAGTTGCGAATGGGGCCACTTTATTGGTTGAACTCAGAGCTAGAAAGATAAATAAAGCCATTTCCTACGAATAATCAAACAAGTTTTGAGTCAAATTTCTGGTTTGGCGCAATTATGGCAAAGTAAGGAGGTTGCTATGTTTTATGTTAGGCGTGGCGCTCCTCAAGCGAGCTGTCTTCTTGTCCGGCTTGCTCTTGGTACACCTCTTACGCCTCACGACAATAAGCGCGCTCCTTCTACCACACAATCCCACCCGCCAAAATCTGCACAGAAAATGCCAAAAGATGCGAAGATATTCTCCCCCTTTTGGCATTTTAATGGACCTCTTGCAAAAGTCGATTCGTGAGTGATTCTGAGTTCCAAATTATGGAGAACGTCAATCAGGTTGAAGCGGGGTGCGAAACGTGCGCAGCCTGGTCTTTCTCCACCACGTGGGGGAGAAAGAAATCCCCTTGTCGATGGATGTGCCTGGGAAGCTTCCCTTGTACTATGAATATACCTACAAAACTGAATTGAAGGAGACGATAATCATGAAAAGAGTAATGCTTTTCTCACTGGCCTGCATGATCTCACTGGCGATGCAGCCATTCACAGCCTCCGGGACTGCAGGGTTACCCGCACAGGCCAGCCAAACATCGAGCTCCGTGAAACCACAGGGTGAATTACGCGCCTCTTACGGGGCTTTACCGCTTAACTTCGAACTCAACCAGGGCCAGACTGATGGTGCGGTTGATTTTCTCGCGCGCGCCGGTGGTTATCTTCTTTTCCTCACGCCGACTGAGGCCGTTATGGCTTTTGACAATTCCGCCGCTCACACCGGCGAGTGGAATCGAGAGGAACTTCTCAGCACGGAAAGAAATAAGCCCAGTCCGCCAAGGCTTATCGTGCGGATGGAGTTGGAGGGAGCAAATCCCGCAACATCCGTCGAAGGGCTCGACGAGTTAGCGAGTAGGACCAACTACTTCAGCGGCCCTGACCCCGCACAATGGCACACCAACATTCCCACGTATGCTCGGGTACGCTACGCCCAGGTTTATCCCGGGATCGACATGGTCTATTACGGGAGCCAGCGCCAGCTCGAGTACGACTTTGTCGTCGCACCGGGATCTGATCCTAACGTTATCCAGATGGCCTTCAAAGGTATTGAAGACGCTGAGATCGATCGCATGGGAGACGTTCTGCTGCGGACCACACAGGGAGACCTTCGGCTGAGCGAACCCATCGCTTACCAGGAAAGAAATGGCACGAGAGAGGCAGTCTCTGCCAGCTACATTCGGAACGGTGTGAGCGGGATCGGATTTCAACTCGGTGACTATGACCCCTCGCGACCTCTGATTATTGATCCAGTCCTGGTTTATTCCACCTACCTGGGAGGCAATGGCTTCGATCAGGGCTACGCCATCGCGGTGGACTCGCTCGGTAGCGCTTATGTGACCGGGAAGACCGCCGCCGCCGACTTTCCGACCACTTCTGGAGCGTTTCAAACCACCTTTGGAGGCGGCGATGCCTTGTTTATTGCCAAGCTCAACCCGCAAGGCACGGCACTCGTCTACTCCACTTATATTAACGGCGCCAGCGGTAACGGCATCGCGGTAGACTCCGCAGGCAATGCCTATGTAACTGGAGAGGCGAGTACACCTAACTTTCCCACGACGCCTGGCGCTTTTCAAACAGCGCCATTCGGCTTCGATACTTTTGTCACGAAGTTGAATGCGAAGGGCTCCGCTCTCGTCTACTCGGCACGCTTTGGCGGTAACTTCGATGACTTTGGCAGGGCCATCGCCCTGGACGCAGCCGGCAATGCATATATCACGGGGTGGACCGTGTGTCGCGCCACGACCTGCACCTTTCCCACCGTGAATGCCTTCCAACCGAGTTACGCCGGGGGAAACAATGACGCCTTTGTCACTAAGATCAATAGCCTGGGCTCGGCACTGGTTTACTCGACCTACCTGGGTGGCGGTCAAATCATCAATGCCACCGATGACTGGGGTGAAGGAATTGTAGTGGACAGCGCGGGCTCGGCCTACGTGACCGGGTATACCTACGCACCTGACTTCCCAGTCACTCCCGGCGCTTATGATACGAGCAGGGCTGGGCTCGACGCGTTCGTCACAAAGTTTACTCCCGGTGGCGCATCCCTCATCTACTCTACGTTTCTTGGCGGCAACGGCCAGGAACAGGGCCAGGGCATCGCCATCGATGCGAACGGCAATGCCTATGTCACCGGGTTAACCGACGGCTCCACCTTCCCCGTCACACCCGGAGCTTTTCAAACCACGGGCAGCTTCGATGCGTTCGTTACCAAGTTTAATCCACAAGGCTCGGCGCTGGTATATTCCACCTACCTTGGAGGCAACGCCGGTGTTGACAGAGGATGGGCAATCGCCGTAGACGATGCAGGGAGCGCCTACATCACTGGGGATACGACCTCTACTAATTTTCCGGTCGCAAGCCCAGTCCAGCCGGCATACGGAGGCGGGTTGAGTGATGCCTTTGTGACAAAGCTAAATGCTGCGGGTTCCGCTCTCGTTTACTCGACATTTCTCGGCGGTTCCCTATATGACGAGGGCCGAGGCATCGACCTGGATGGAAGCGGCAACGTGTTTGCGATAGGCTCTACATCTTCGGACAACTTTCCAACGGCCAACCCTTTGCAGGGCAGCAATGGAGGTGGTCTCAACAATCATGATGATGCCTTTGTCGTGAAGCTTGGGGCCGTGGGATCTACGACAACGCTTTCCTCGCTGACATTGAATCCAACAAGCGTTACAGGTGGTGCCTCTTTGCAGGGCACAGTCACTCTGAGCAGCGCGGCGCCGAGCGGAGGCGCTGTCGTTATGCTTGCAAGCAGCAACGGAACGGTTGCCAGTGTACCGCCGAGCGTGACAGTTGCGGCGGGCGCGACAAGCGCGAGCTTTAGCGTCACGACAACTCCGGTCAGCGTTTCCACGACCGTCAACATTTCCGCGACGTATGCCGGACTTACGAGGACCGCCGCGCTGACAGTGAGGCCGCCCGCGACAGCCGACACTGTCGCGATCACACTGGCCGATTATCGGCTCTCCTCGAAGAGACTCTCGGTTCAAGCGACCAGCACGAACGCAACTGCAACGCTCAGGGTCTATGTCACGGCGACTGGTCAGCTCATTGGCACTCTTACAAACAATGGTGGCATGTACAGCGGACAGTTCAAATGGCCCACGAATCCGCAGAACATCACTGTCAGGAGCAGTCTGGGAGGATCGTCTTCAGCGATAGTAACCGTCAGGTAGAGTGAGTGCTAGTTAACAAATAGAAAGGCGGGAGTTCATCCCGCCTTTCTATTTTCCTCTTTGTAGTAGTTGAACTTGTTTTAAAAGATCAAATACAAATCAGCTATGAACCGTGACGCTGCCTAGCGGAGACAGTGAGTCTCAAAGACAACACCGCCAGTCATTCATAAATTTTCAATCTGAACGGGCTCGACCTGCTCTGCCAGATCGAATTTGAAGATCTTTGAATAGAAATACAATTCACCTTCAAAAGCCCGCCTGATCGACTCCGCTTTACGGAAGCCATGCTGCTCCCCTTCAAAAAGCACATAGGCGACGGGAATCCCTTTGGCGCGTAGCGCTTCGAACATCAATCGTGCCTGATCTGGAGGCACAACCTGATCTTCATCGCCCTGGAAGAGGATCAGCGGACAATTGAAGTTCTGAATAAAGTGGATCGGGGAACGTTCGTAATATAAGTCCTGGCGTTCTGGATAGGGACCAATCAATGAGTCCATATAACGAGATTCGAATTTATGCGTATCTTTCGCCAGGGCCTCGAAGTCGCTGATGCCAAAGTGACTTGCGCCCGCCTTGAACACATCCCGAAATGCAAGACAGGCCAGCGTTGTGTATCCGCCTGCGCTCTCCCCCACAATGGCCAGGCGGTCTGGGTCGGCCAGACCTTGTTCGACAAGATAGTACGCGCCGTTACAACAGTCGTCCACATCCACGATCCCCCAGCTGCCGTTGAGACGCTCGCGATATTCGCGTCCATAACCGGTCGAGCCACCGTAATTGACATCCAGCACCGCGAAGCCACGGCTTGTCCAATATTGGGTGGCGTAATTAAGTACGGTTCCAGTTGCGGATGTTGGTCCACCGTGGCTGCTGACCATGAGAGGTGGACGTTCATTTTCAGGCGCGGCGTAGTCCTTGTTTTGCGCGGCGTAATAAATTGCATGCGCACTTTTGCCATTGGTGGTGGGAAACGAAATGGATTGAGCCTTCGAAAGATACTCTGGATCCACACTGACTTCAAAGGCCTGCTTGATCGGCTCAATCCTGCCTGTTCCGAAATCCATTTTCACAAGGGTCCACGGCTGGGTGGACGAACTGACAAAGAAGGCTGCGAATCCCTTTCCGCACTGCAGAAAATAGGTCTCGGTGAATGTCGTTTCTATGGGTGTAAGTCTTTTCCTGTTTGTGTCAAGTGAAGCGAGATGCCAAATTCCATTTTGTGTATAGGTGCAGAAAATATTGCTTTCGGAAATAAAACCGTAGGTGGACATCCCGAATATCCATTGCGGTCGGGCGAACTCGGCTTCCATTGGACATAACGCTTCGACTTTGCCATTCTCCCAGCGATAGAGATTCCACCAGCCAGTGGTTTCCGCGACGAAGTGCAGGACCCCAGCGGGCGACCACTCGGGCTGAAAGATGGATTCGGTCGTGGATCCAGCCACAAGTTCCGCGTTTTGAAGCGTATCGCCTTCCATCACATCTGCGACCCAAAGCTCGCATCCATCCCAGGGCATGTTGGGATGGTTCCACGTCAGCCAGGCCAGTTTGTCTCCCGCGGGGTTGAGGCGCGCCGAGGCATAAAAGTTGTTGCCCTCGCTGAGGATGGTCCCGTTGTCGTCCCCGTTCAAATCCAGGCTGACGATCGTATTGACGGCTTCGCCCGCCTGCGTGTGATCTTCGCGGATACAGATGAGGTGGTTACTTTTTCTGTCAATGACGAGGTCGGCGTAACGATACCCTTCTGCAGGTGTGAGTAATTCAGGCATGCCGCCGATTGGCTGGCGATAGAGATGCTGGTCTTTGAAATTGCAGAAATAGATTACCCCATCTACAACGGTGAAAGCTCCGCCGCCATATTCATGCACACGAGTACGGACGTAGAAATCGGGCGGTGTGCATTCACTGATATTTCCAGCGGGTGTGCGGCGCATGATAACATAGCGCCCGTTTTCCAGCGGGCGCGATTCACTCCAGTAGATGTCCTCTTCGTCAATACAATGCTGCACAAAGCCGATTGCTTTTGCAGTGATGAGATCAGCAGTGATCGGCGATTTCCAGTTCCCATATGGCGCAATCGTTTTGTCCATGGCTCCTCCTTTGGATACGACGATTCACCACGTTTAACACCAGTTTCCATGAACCGATACGTGCCTCTGGTGCTCCTTTGTTTTCGTGCCAGGATGAGCTTTGTTGAGTCCATCCATTCGGCTGCACGATGACATTTTCAGGGGTGCCGCCCCCGCTGAGACACGACCGTAGGTCTCCTGCTCGCGGTAACCTTCCAACAGGCTTCGAGTTGGTTCAGTCAAAGTGGCGTTACCTCGTCCCCCCATCAGCCCTCATCAGGGTGCTCCGCAATCCCCGAAGGGGCATACCCACACCCGCAGGACTCTGCGCAGGGGTGCTGACGCAATCCCACTCGGGAAGAACACNCTGCGCAGGGACGATGACGCAAGCTGTTGGGCGGGGCAGACGCCCAGTGACGATATCGTAAATTTCCTAAAGAATTCAGGTCTCCATCCCTTATGGGTCACAAGCGCAGCACTCTTTGCCTACCTTGGCGGTTGGTTTCTGTTCACTATTAAGATCGACGGAGTGCGTCGCTAAATTGACCTTTTCCGTGATGGAGACGAGCCTGTGATGACGCTAGCGGTGCGAAATACCNCNCTCAGTGNCAATCGGCCTCTTTGCCATACCTGGCTTCGTAGCGTTCAGTGCCAATGGATACAGGCTTAGCGCGCCACGGTCCGATCCGTTTCTGCCAGCGCAAGGCTACCAGTTAGCAAAGACGATTGATCTTTCTCAAGGCGAGTATACTCAATCCGTCGCACACAGCTTCACGGTTGATACGTTGACTGTAGCGGGCGTCTACCTGCTCGTCGAGAATATTAACTCAGATTACTTTGAGGTCAGGTTGACGGGCCCAGATCAATATGACCACCTGATCATCCACGCGGAAGGCTACACCGCTGTTAGGGATAATCCTCACATCGAAGATAATCTCCAGGCGGGTCGATATCACTGCATCCTCACCAGTAAATCATCGGCCGGGGTTCTCTCCATTTACATCCGAGAGTCCCCTTAATGCCACAATAAGCGCCGCCTAATCTCCCCGATTCAAACCTATTTCTGTTTCCAACGTTATAAAAAATATAAAGTGGTTCGGTATGCATGACGGAAAAGGGGTCTCTTTTGCGTTTAATGAGGTAAAGAACCCTGAGACAGATTAATAGACCTGAACTCAGGTTCCAGGTTTTCCTCCTATGCTAAACGCAACCTACGATCCTTACCGGCAAAACATTCAGCCTTCCATCGCCTTTTGGATGCACAATGCCACTTAATCATGGATATGGAGTGGTCGTTGGCGCGTTGGATCATTACCAGCGGGATCCGATCAACAATTTTGGTCAGTATTACCATGAGAACCTCTTTGTGGATACACCAGCCGGGATATATCACTGCGCCATCGACGTCGACACCAAGATGACGAATGATGGCATTGAGTGGCGTGTCATTCCGCTCACAGAAAGTGAGATGAAAGGAGTCGCAGCGCTCGCCGACGGCTGGCATGCCCTCCCATCGATTGACAGTTCTGGCGCACTGGACTATGTGCGCACGGCTGCGTTTCACCATCCTGGCTGCAGCATCGTATTCGTTCGATTCGATCCATTGATGGAGCTGTTACGTAGATGGTTCAACCTTTGGATCGATCCACCCTGGCGGGCCGGGACGAGTACCGAGGCCCTCGAAGTCCTTGAACCGTTATTGAATGCAAGCAAAAGGCTCTTTGTATTCGGTGAGCCCTTTACGTCTGGTCTCGGGCTCCATAATATTCATCAGAATCAGGGCGACCCGGCAGGGAGTCAATGGTGGCCGGAAAATGGGATCTGGCAGGATGGAGGCACGATCATTCAGAGACAGGACGATTCCTTCGTCGCGTTCATAAACAAGTTCAAAACACAGTCCTATCATACGGATACCAATGGACACCCTGTGCCGTAGCCCCAGGATGGAGATAACACACCGGGCGGCCTGGTCAGCTGAAATGAGCTGCGCTTTACCGTCACGCGTTTCCGAGCGGAGCGCGCAGGCGAGGAGCATAGGGAAGCAGAGGCGGGTTTTGCTGCTGTGCTGTGTAAGCTCGGTTGATGTTGCCTGCCCTTTCGATCACGGTTTGAACAGTTTCGCAGCCAGACTAGGGAAACTCCTAGCTAGCTTGGATTCTCGATACCTCTATAATCATAAAGATAAAAAAGCTTTTTAACTACACAGATCGGTGCCTTAGCGGTCCGTATTTTCGTCCCGAGTGATGGCAAGGTGTCGATTTGTTGGAATGACCGGTTATGGGTGTTCACCCGCCCGGCAAGCTACAGGCGACGCAGATTCAAGTTTTTGGGTCATATTCATGCCCGGCTGGGCGTTGAAAAATGGCTGTCGAATTGGGCATCACCACATTACCAGGAGTCAACATGCCGAGACAACTCAAGGTTCGAGCGCACTGGACGGAAGCAGCAACAGCCCCGGTTCCTGCCTCCATCGCGCCGTATGGTACTCCGCCAAGCATGCCCGTGTTCCCCGCCTGGCCACCTGTCCCTCCCGGACCCGTCAACCCAGCGGATATTTACACAGTGTGGTGCCCGCTTGTGCCTCAGTCCGTCCTGGATGATCCCCTGACAAGGTGGGGCACGAACACAGTTCCCCCTGCTCCGCCAAGCTGGCCCGCCTCGTCTGGAGCAAGTCCGAATACCTACGATGAGGGCTTTGGACAGACTGCAACGGACTTTAAGATCAAGTCAATCAGGTTGTGGCAAGATGGAAATCCAGGGAATGATTTTACTTACACGATCATCATGCCGAACGGCAGTGTCTACGCAACGATCACGCCTACGGCTCCGGGATGGACAAATATTCCTTTTTTTGGCGGGCCAATTGCCAGCGGGAAGGGAATCTGGAGGATCGATATCGATCGGGCGCCGGGGTCGTCAGTCAGTGCACCGCGCCTGTTGCTGGGGACTCCGCTGACCAGCGGCGGTGTCGATGAGCCTTTTGTAGGGCCGTACGGAAATCTTGAGGGCATCCTTGGTCTTGAGTTTACGGGCGATGAAATCATTGTGCCGCCGATTAGCGTCACAGGGAGCGTATTAATTGGAGCCTGCGATGCGAGCGGGAACCGTGCTCCTTCAACACTCACGATCACGTTCAGTCCAGCACTTCCCATTGGAAGCTCCTATACTGTTCTCTGGGCAACCGGAACCGGCCCGGCCACCCCGGTATCCGGGACGGTGACAGGTGCAGCGCTCGGATCATTACAGCAAACCCCGAACTACATCGGTGGCATTACCTACTTTCCAAGCGCGAGTGTCACGTACACAGTCCCAGGCGGATCGCCTGTTACCGTCGCAGTGCTGTTCACCACTGCTGGCGCGGCACCCGGTACTGTAGTAGTCGATCAATGTCCTACGACCACGAAATGCACGGTGAGCATATCGGGACCGACACAAACTGCGTGTACTGACGGGCCACCCACCTCGCCACAAACATACACGGCGATGACGTCATTTCCTTATGCAGGGATGTACACATGGGAAGTCAAGAAGAATAATGCCATGCCGCCGGTAGTCCAGCTAGTGACTGGATCCTCCTTCACCTTTGCCTTCCCAGGACCTGGAATTTACACGGTGCTCGTGAGTGTCATGACAACAGGAGGCTGCAGCACTCCCATCGCGTCCGACAGCGTCACCGTGAATGTTCCGCCCTGCACGCCGACCACGCCAACAACACCGACCACACCAACAACACCGACCACGCCAACAACACCGACCACGCCAACAACACCGACCACACCCACGACACCGACCACACCCACGACACCGACTACACCCACGACACCGACTACACCCACGACACCGACTACACCCACAACGCCTACAACACCGACTACGCCTACAACACCGACTACGCCCACGACACCGACTACACCTCCAACATCCAGTCTGGGATGCATCATTTCACTTTCGTTGGCGCTCCTGCTGCTCGGTCTGGCAGCGGTGGGTCTGGCTTTAGCAGGCACCCTGGGACCCGCCGGAGTCGGCCTGGTTGCACCTTCCCTGGCGCTGGCTGCCAGTGGACTGATTGTGCTTGGACTGTGGATCTTCTTCTGCCAGGATTGCGTGGTCATCCGCTTCCTGCAGCGCTTCTTCGGAGCCATGGCTCTGCTCCTTTTGCTCCTGACCGCGATCTTTATCCTGTTCGGTTTTATTGGGGCTGCTATTGGTGCTGCTTCCGTCGCCGCGTTATTTGGGACGATGGTTGGAGCGCTGACCCTGGGTGCCACCATTCTGGGCTGCCCGTAAGAAAAAGAAAGGGAGTTGGAACAATGATCATTCTCGGTGGAATTTTGGGGATACTCGTTGGTGGATTGCTGGCGGGAGGCCTGATCGCAGTCAGCGGACTGCCGGTCTATGGTCCCGCCACCTCGATCGTAGCGACGATTCTGGCAGGCTTGCCCGGCGGGATTATTACAGGCGTTGTCGCTCCCATGGTTACCCTGTTCGCGGCCGGGCTGGGCCTGCTGGTGGCCACCATGTTCGTCTACGCGGGCGCCGCCATCAGCCTGCTTGGCGTTGCCCCGGCGCCCCCGCCCGCTCTGCCCGTCGTGACATCTCCGCCGGGTGAACTGTTCTGCAGGGGCATTGCGATTGGCATGGCAAGCAGTGTGAATTTCCTGGTGATGTCGGCGATCCCTGGTCTGTCACTGCTGGCCGTCCCCGTGTTCCTCATTACACTACTGGCTTTGATCCCGCCCATCGCGGGTAGCCGCTTTGTCTATCAGCGTGTGCTGGGGCTTGTGGGATGGATCCTGCCTTTAAACTACCTCATGCTGCCACTTGGAATCCTGCTCTTCCTGGTCGCTGCGCCGTTTGCCATCGCGGCGGGTGGAATTGGGGCCCTACGGTTTGACTTTCTCACAATGACCATCGAGACGACGGGAGGCAGCGTGCTGGCTCTGGCAAGTACTTCGTTCAATATCGGCAATTTCACGTTCTTTCCCCCACCCACGCCGATCATGGCTCCAAGCGGATTTGGCGCTCCTGGTTTCTCTGCTCACGAAACCGGCCACACACTCAACAACGCTGCATTCGGCGGTTTCGTGTACTGGATTGGCGCAGTCGATGAAAACCTTCCACCGCCAGGAAGAGGAATTTTCGCATACACCGAACTTTTAGCCGAAAGCCATTTCGGTGGCGTGCCTGGCAGACCGTTCCTCATCATGTGGTAGTTCGGGATCGCAGCGGAATTGCGACTTGCGTGGAGACAACCATGAAACCCTCCGGGATTCTGATCTGCCATTGGGTGGGACGGTTTGGCAACAGAATGCATACGTACGCGTATGCCGCTCAATATTCCAAGACCTTTGGTATTGATCTCCTTTTGCCATCGGAATGGGAAGGCACCCATCTCTTTAAACACGACAAGTTCCAGATTGTGGACGACGATGAGCTGCGCTTATTCCTGAACCAGAGCCAGCCGGGCCTGGATACTCTGGAAGCCAGGTCACGCGCCGTCGAGGCACATAATCAGCGAGAGGGCTCCTCCTTCGAATACCTAAATCCAGACTTGCCGCATGAGAACTGGGCCGGGAAACGGGCTGTATTCATCGACAGTTTGTGTGCCTATCATCCCACGATATTTCAGCATATCTCCAAAGAGTACCTCAGGAACGAAGTGTTCGTGTTCAGCGATGAGGTGCGAAACACTGATTTCTTCAAGCATTACAGCGATAGACAAGGCACCTACGATGTGGCACATTTGAGGCGGGATGACATTGCGAATCCTTCCTTCAATCAAAACAATATCCAGGGCTACTCAGTACTCTCAAGGGAATCGTATATGAGGGCCTTTCGCAAGTTCGGATTCGATCCAGGTAAGATCGAATGGGTCTCAGACGATTATCTCAGGAAATGGCATCCCGATCGACCGAGCAGCCGGCGAGGAGGCTGGAGTTACCCAATTGGCTCAGAATATTTGGGACCCGACCTGGTATTTGATTGGCTTCCCGATTTCATAAAGTTGTACTTTGCCCGGACGATTTTCAGAGCAAACTCTTCCTTCAGCTGGTGGGCAGGTTTCCTGAGCCCCACTGCCAGGGTCTTCAGTCCCGTCATTCACAGACAGGTGATTTATGGCAGAGACTCTTTCGAAGAACTGGACTGTGAGTTTGTCGAAGGAAATCATCCCCACTGGATGTACGGATGTGATGACATCCGCTTCCAGGAGAACAGAGAGTCTCTAAGGACGACATGGCCGCAGAGATTTTGGCGCTGGCTGACGTTTGCCCCTGTGGGCAGATTGGAATCTTCAGAGGAACTCCATTGATGAGTAATACATGCTGCCGACGCTAGTGCACACAGTGACTTCTACCACAGCAACCGATCTAAGCATAAACAGAGCCCTCTCACGCTGAGGGCTCTGTTTATCAGCGCAGCAGCTGCACAATGACTCTTTCACGACCGGGTCGCGGCGTTTGCTTTTTCCACAGACCCAGTTTGTGACCGCGAAGAATGGGCGTGCCATTACACTCCCATCACCCCCAGTCTTGAAGCCATGTCAGGGTGACATCGTTTCCCAGCATACGATGGGCGGGTCCCAGCCAGTACATCCCCGTGTGAATGTTGAATGCCTTGGCTTTCTTCAAGAGAAGGTAACGGTCACCGGGTTCCACCGCGGATGGCGCGATGGCAATCATGTTACTGGTGACTCGATCTTGAATCCAGGCTTCGGGGGGGATGTCCCCCTGCGAAGCGGACCACAATGTCACAGCTTTCCACCATGTGATCCCGGCTCCCGCATTGAGTGTGAGCAGAATCGGTCCATTGGGATCGTGGCCGCTAAACGAGGCCGAAATGCGATCGTTATCCGGAAGAAGACTGCCCAGGTTATTCCAGTCGATCATGATGCCCGACACAAACGTTGTCGATGTTTGACGGAGCACGGTACGGGTGCTATCGAGCCAGGAATACATGGTCCCATGCTCAAAGTCCTGAAATAGGGATGGAACCATGCTGGGTCGCATTTGATTGGGGCTGCTGACGGGATATCCAAGGGGTCCTTGCTCCCAACCGGCACCCGCCCAGGCATTTTTGATCGTCCCGCTGATCTCATAAGTGCCCATGGATGTTCTATAGATGGTCCCATTCTCGAAGTGGATATACTGAGCGCGTCCATCCGAGGTGGTCAGCGGGTCGCTGAGGGGGAACCCAAAACCGTCTTCTCGATTGATTCCGGCTGAGACCCAGCGTGCGTAGATGTCCCCATGGACATAATGAGCGTTTGTCGTCGGTGACCAGGAAATTGCTCCGCGCTCAAATTCATTTGCCCGGCCTCGTCCTCCACCCACCGGCCGTTCATCGGATGTCGGAAAGCCCAGACCTGAGTTTTCCCATCCCAGGGCTGCCCATTTGTCCCGAATCAAGCCATGCACTTCGAAAGCGGCGCCATAAACGTGATTCCAGTAGATCGAGCCTCCCTGATAATGGCGATAGGAACCCAGCCCGTTCGGGGTAGGCAATTCAACAGTAGTGGGCTGACCTAAAAAACTCTGTGCGCCACCTAAGAGCGCATATTTTTCATCAATTAGGGTCATGGCATTGCGCCTCCTCGTTCCGTCTTGTCATCGCCCCTTTGGAGAGGGTCTGATCCTTCTGACCATACCAGGGCGAATGGGATCATTATCGCCAGAATCATGCCTTCCGCTAGCTGGGAATTCCCCTAGTTTCTGCCTCAATCGATTGTTATCGTACTTGTATTCCTGCGATCAGGCGTGTCATCCATCTTGTGCTGCCTGCCCTGCGTCAGTCCCGACGCTTTTTGTTGGGGTTGCTTTTCGATGCTGTTACAATCTCACATTGAATACAATTGCCCTGTGCACTTCGTGCAATTCCAAAATAAGAAGAGATGAGTCAGCCATGAAAAATCTAGCCTCCCAATCCTTTCAAACCCGAGCCGTCCATGCCGGTGAACGCGTGCCGCCCGCCGATTACACACCAGTAACCACACCCATCTGGCCCACCGTCGGATACCTGTATGAAAGCATGGATGATCTGGACGCCGTCTTTGCGGGCAGCAAACGGGGTCAGGTCTATCTGCGTTATTCAAACCCCACCGTGGAAGCCTTTGAGACTGCAGTTGCCGAGCTGGAGATGGCGGAAGCCGCGCAGGCCTATGGCTCCGGAATGGCTGCCATCCATGCGTCACTGCTGGCGGCCGGAGTCAAGGCAGGCGCCTCGGTCGTCGCCGCGCTGGATGTCTATGGTGCCACCTTTTCCCTTTTGCGTTCCTTATTCAAAAGTCTGGGCGCGGAGATCCGCATGGTAAACGTCTCTGATCATGCCGAGGTGGAGACCGCTTTGCAGGAAACGAAGGCAGCCGTCCTCTACGTAGAATCGATTTCCAATCCCCTGCTCAAGGTAGCCGATATTCCAGCCCTGGCAAGCCTGGCGCATCGATACGGCGCAGCGCTGCTGGTGGATAATACGTTTGCATCCCCCTATCTGCTCAACCCGGGCAGGCACGGCGCGGACTTCGTGATCCATAGCGCCACGAAATATCTTTCAGGGCATGGGGATGTATTGGCGGGCGTGGTCGCGACCTCTCAGGAAAACAAAAGCAAACTTTTCGAGTTGAATAAACTGGTCGGTGGTGTGCTGGGTCCGTTTGAAGCGTGGCTGGCTTTGCGTGGCTTAAAGACCCTGCCGCTGCGCATGAAACAGCAATGCCAAAACGCGCAAAGGGTCGCTGAATGGCTCATGAAACATCCGCGCGTCAAAAAAGTTAACTACCCCGGGCTCCCAGATCACCCTCAATACACCCTGGCGAAAAAACTATTTGAAGAGCGAGGCTGCGGCGGAGTGCTTTCCTTTGAAATTGACGGTGCGGATAAAGCCCAGGTCTATCGCTTCATGGAGGCCCTGACGATTTGTCTGCCCGCCACTACGCTCGGTGACGTGTATTCTCTTGTATTGCACCCAGCCACCTCCTCCCACCGCAGTCTCACCGCAGAGGAACGAGCCCGCGTCGGGATTCCCGATGGGCTGGTGCGTTTGTCGGCGGGTATTGAATCGGCGGACGATATTTTGTCCGACCTGGAATCGGCACTGTCGCAGGTATGAACCGGACCTAAAGGCGGCGTCCCGCAGGATTGGGAAACTCTAGCCTTTTCCCCCGGCCAGTTGCTTCGCCTGCGGTAAGCCTCGTAAGGTGACCATTGCCCAAATGCCAACGGCGGGACCGATTGCCAGAAATGCAAACGCCCAATTCCATCCGACGGCTCGTTCCAGGGCAGGCGTCAAGCGGATCGTCACCAGCGTCAATAAAAAGCCAAGGCTGGTCTGCAGGGTCAGGGCTGTCCCCGTATACTCCCTGCGGCAGAGTTCACTGATCGCGGCAGAGAATTGCGCCGAATCCGCAACAATGGCAAATCCCCAGATCAGGCACACACAGGTCAGCAGGACAGGATTCTGGCCGAAGAGCAGGCCTGCGATGATGCAACACACTCCACTGATGACCAGTGAGAGAATGGTGACCGTTGTCCGGCCGACCCGGTCCGCCAACTGGCCCGCCAAAAGGCTGCCAAGCCCGCCCATGCTAATCACAGCAAACGCGACGGCGCTTGCCCAAACGTCACTCAAGCCCCTGAGCTTAAAGCTGGCTCCCAGGAAGACGGCGATCCAGGCCCACATGGCATAGAGCTCCCACATATGTCCCAAGTACCCTGCAT
>Ga0065705_10104358_pt1 | contig 18048 bp, 15 predicted proteins | sample SwibulcommuniRL2_FD_59092 | JGI IMG/M metagenome (GOLD analysis project Ga0065705, IMG submission 59092) | Bulk soil microbial communities from switchgrass field near Rose Lake, East Lansing, Michigan, USA - RL2 Bulk Soil v2 (version 2) | ecosystem: Environmental > Terrestrial > Soil >...
CGCCAACGGGTTCGCCGCCGACGTGCAACGCTATCTGAACGACGAGGCGGTGCAAGCTTGTCCGCCGTCGCCCGCCTACCGCTTCCGGAAGTTCGCGCGGCGCAACTGGCGAGTCGTTGCGACGGTGTCGTTGATCACGGTCTCGCTCGTACTGGCGACGATCATCAGCCTCTTTTACGCGCACCAGGCTAAGGCTGACCGTCAGTTGGCGCTGCAAAAGGCCAGGGAAGCAAACACGTCGGCCGAGACAGCCCGCGCCGAGGCGGATAAGTCGGCTGCGGTGATCAGACTGCTTCAGGACATGTTGCTCTCATCTAATCCGGATGCGGCCAAAGGGCCCAACTACACGTTGCGCGAGCTTCTCGACGAGTTTTCACAGCGATTGGAAGAGCAGTTGCACAATCAGCCGGAGGTCGAGGCGACATTGCGGCAGATTGTCGGCTCCGTCTATACCGAGTTGCGGCTCCCGGAGCGCGCCGAACCGCACCTGAAGCGTTCACTTCTCCTTCACCGCGAAGTCTTCGGCGAAGACCACCTCAAAGTCGCCAACATCCTTGGCCTCTTGGCCCGAAATCGTTGGATGCAGCATGCAGGCAACGACGTGGAAGCGTTCGCGCGCGAGTCGCTGCGCATCTATCAGATGCACGGTGATGTTGCCGGAGAGCTCAAAGCACGAAACCTTCTCTTCATGAACGTGTGGGGAGAGTTTCGGCTCGACGACGCGGAGCGCATGGCTGAAGACACCATTCTCTTTGCCCGCAGCCACAATCTCGAGAATGACTCCATTTTTCCAACAATCCTTCATAACTTGTCCGGCATCAAGAACGCCAAAGGCGATAACGCCGCGGCGCTGCGACTGGCGCGCGAGGCGGTTGATAAGCACCTGCACGCTTATGGGGAAACGAAGAACTCGACCGCCTGGGGATATTTTTACCTCGGCTGGGCGCTGCGAGACAACGGCCGCCTGCCGGAAGCAGAAGAGAGCTTTCGCAAGTCCCTCTCCGTTTTCCGCAAGTTTTTCCCGGCGAGCGATGCCAGGGCTGTCGGCCGTGCCGTGGTTGAGCTACGGGACACGCTGGAAGCGCGGGGAGACGCGGCGGCGCTGGCGAGCCTCGAGCAGGAATACCCCCGCGAGGTGATGGCGGCGAACTACGACTTGGCGGCGCATGTCGATTTGCTCTACGGAAATCGAACGCGGGCCGTTGCGCGATTGCGTAATGCGATCGAATTCGGCCCAACTGCTCAGCACCACGAGCGTCTGGCATGGCTGCTGGCGACGTCCTTGGAGGACAATGTCCGAGACTCGTCGCAAGCCGTTCGCTTGGCCGAAAAAGCAGTCGAACTCGCTCCTCACGACGCAGCCTGCTGGAACACGCTGGGCGTCGCTCGGTATCGAATCGGCGACTTCGACGGGGCACTAGCGGCGCTGCAGAAATTCCGTGAGTTTCGCGCGGATGACGGGGAATGGAGCAACGCCTTCTTTCTTGCCATGGCGCACTGGCGCAAGGGAAATAAAGACGTGGCGCGTCAGTGGTACCAGAAGGGTGTCGAGTGGATGGAGAGGAACGCGCCCACTGATGTAGGCCTGATCCTCTTCCGCGCCGAGTCGGCGGAGTTGTTGGAGCTAAAGGAAAAGAAACAAAACGGATCGAACGTACGTCCTTCAACGGACAAAAGTGGCCGGTGAGGCCCTAACGGTCAAGTAAGTTCCTCACCGGCCCGGCATTGCTCCGGCGCTTGGTCTGCGCGCTGGCAGCGATGTTCTGTAATCGTACCGCAGACCAACTTCGAACGGGAGAACTGACCATGTCACTCCACAGTTGGCTGCAAAAAGTCCGCTCCACCCTCGCATCGGGCCGAAGCCGACGCAATCGCACACGACGGGGCTCGATGCGAGCCGCGACGCATCGGCCAACCTTCGAATTCCTGGAGGACCGCTCGGTTCCCGCCACTTTCACTGTCCTGAACGTCGCCGACAGCGGCGATGGCTCGCTGCGACAGGCGGTCGAGGGCGCCAACGCCCTGCCCGGTGCCGACGAAATCCACTTCGCCGACGGCCTCGTCGGTACGATCGGCCTGACTGGCGGCCAGCTCAGAATCTCGGATGACCTGACCATCGACGGCCCGGGGGCCGACCTGTTGGCCGTCAGCGGCAATGACGCCAGCCGGGTCTTCCGCATCAGCGGCGGGGTGACGGTCACCATCGACGATCTCACGATCACGCATGGTCGGGCGGTCGGCGACGGGGGCGGCATCCTGAACACCGGCAGCACCCTGACCCTCGACCGCGTTGTCCTGTCCAACAACCAGGCCGTCGGCGTCGGCGCGCCTACCGGCCGGGGCAGCGGCGGGGCCGTCGCCAATCGCGAGGGGGCCGACCTCACCGTCAGCGACAGTCTCTTGACCCAGAACCGGGCGCTCGGCGGCAACGCTGGCAATGGCTTCGGTGTCGGTGGCGCCATCGCGAATGCTCTTTCTAGCAACCTCACCGTCACGCGCTGTTCGTTCCTCGGCAACCAGGCCCGGGGCGGCAACGGCGGCCGGAGCGGTTTTGGCGGCGGAATCGATAACGGCATGGGCTCCACCGCCCTCGTCAGACAGAGCACGTTCGTGGGCAACCAGGCCATCGGCGGTGATGGCGGAGTCGTGATCGGCGCTTTGTCCTTTGAATTAATTGGCGGCGGCATGGGCGGCGCCATCAGGAACGGCAATGGCAGCACGATCACCGTCGAGAGTACGACCTTGACCGACAACCAGGCAATCGGCGGCAACGGCGGCAGCGCGGCCAGCACCGCGCGGGACTACGACATCTCATTCGGCTACGGCGGTGGCCTGTTCAATGGTGCTGCCGGGATCGTCACCGTTCGCGGAAGCACGTTCACGCACAACCAGGCCATGGGCGGTTCGGGCGCGAGCGCTCTCTTCGGCCGCGGCCACGTCGGAGACGGCAGCGGCGGGGGCTTGCTCAACGTCCACGGCGCGAGGACCACGGTCACGGACAGCACCTTCGATCACAACGAGGCGCATGGCGGCAACAATAACGTGGGCGGCAGTAGCGCCGAAGGCGGTAGTGGCGCCTTCATCGTCGGCTGGGGCATGGGCGGCGCGATCACCAACGAAGGTTGGTACGAAGGTACTGAAACTTCAATGATCGCTAGCAATCTGACGCTCACGCACAACCGGGCCGTCGGCGGCGAGGGCAACACGGGCAACGCCCTCGCGGGCTCCGGCGTCGGCGGTGGGCTCATCAGTTGGTGGGTCGGGGCCACAACCACGATCAGCGACAGCACGATCAGTCACAACCAGGCGATCGGCGGCAGCGGCGCGGATGGACTGGGAGGCGGCCTGGCGAACTTTTTCGGGTCAGCCATGACCGTCTCGGGATGCACCCTCGACCATAACCGGGCTATCGGTGGCGCCGGCGCCGTCGGGGGCAACGGCGGCAACGGCCTGGGCGGTGGCGTTTACAACGAAGCCGGGGCGTTCGATGTCGTGTCGTCGCTCCGCCTCGTGCAGAGCACCATTACCGCAAACCACGCCAACGGCGGTGAAGCAGGCGAGGGCGGCAGCGAGGGCGAGGGGATCGGTGGTGGGATCTACGACCTGGGACTATTCGACCTCGACGAACTCAGCTTGATCGTCGCGAACCACGCCTCGACCAGCCACGACGACGTGTTCGATCTCTTTGGCTAAGAACAAGCGGCCGGTGAGGCCCTTACTGCCAACGACCCGCTACGCGGGTACCCGCCCACCGGCCCGGCACTGCCCCGGCGCTCGGTCGGCGCGCCGGATGCGTACGATCAGCCGATGACGATGTCGTTCCGCACCGTGGACGGCACCGCCACGACGAGCGACGGTGATTATGTCGCCAAGACCGGCACGCTGACCTTCGCTCCCGGCGAGACGACGAAGACGATCACGATCGAAGTCAAGGGCGACAGCAAGAAGGAGACCAGCGAGACGTTCTACCTCGACCTGTTCGGACTCAGCAGCAATGCGTCGTTCACGAAGAGTCGCGGCATCGGCACGATCCTGAACGACGACTGATCGTGCGATTGAACAACGCGGCCGGCGAGGTCCCTACGGCCAGGCAAGCCCCCAACGGCTCGATTTGAGGGACGGATTTCAAATCCGTCCTACACGGCGCCGCTCCAGCGTCCTCTCGCGCCGCGGACAGGCGATCCAGAGACGCGCCGGGCACTGATCGTTGTATGATACCTGTCCAGTCGCTGGTGCTACGAGTCGAGAAGCAGTCACAAAGTGCCGACGGTTTATGTCTTGTTACAAGCTGAAATGTGCGGTTTGCCTCGTGCTGTTGCTGGCCACGCAATTGGCCCGTGCCTATGCCGACGAACTTAGGCCCCGGCTGATGGTGCTAACCGACATCGGCGGTGATCCCGACGATCAGCAGTCATTGATTCGCCTGATGCTCTACAGCAACGAATTCGAAATCGAGGGGCTCGTCGCGACCGCTTCCGGCACACTTGGGGAGCTCAAAGACGCAGTGACGCGGCCCGAACTTATCCGGCAAATCGTAGAGGCCTATGGTCAGGTTCAGCCCAATCTTGCCAAACACGCCACAGGCTATCCTTCCGCTGACACGTTGCTTTCGCGGATCAAGGTCGGAAATTCACGCCGTGGTCTCGATCAAATCGGCATGGACCGCGATACCGAAGGATCGAATTGGATCATTAGCGCTGTGGACAGGAACGATCCTCGGCCTCTGAACGTGACGATTTGGGGAGGCCAGACCGACTTCGCTCAGACCCTGTGGCGGGTGCGCCATGACCGCACAGACGCCGGACTGCAATCATTCATTGCCAAACTGCGCGTTTTCGACATCGACGATCAAGATCGGATTCAGCCGTGGATCTTCGAGAATTTCCCTGACCTGTTCTACATTCTCTCCAAGGCCCCACCCAAACGTGACAAACGCGAGGGAGCCTATCGGGGCATGTATCTCGGGGGCGACGAGTCCCTGACGAGCTTGGCATGGTTGGACGAGCATGTCCGCAACCATCACGGACCGCTGGGAGCCCTCTACCCGCCCAAAACCTGGACGGAGCCCAACCCGAATGGAGCACTCAAGGAGGGGGACACGCCTTCATGGTTCTACTTTCGACCGATTGCGCTCCATGACCCCGCACGGCCTGATTGGGGCGGTTGGGGTGGAAGATTCCGCCGCCTGGAGCGCGGCCTGTGGCGCGACGTGCCGGACACTGTGGACGACCGGCTCGACCCGCGCGCGTCCGTCTGGCGCTGGCGACCGGTCTTCCAGCGGGACTTTCAGGCGCGGCTGGATTGGTGCGTAAAGGATGTTGCCGGCGCCAACCATCCGCCCGAAATCGAAATCGACGGAGTCTCTGTCACGAGCCCCGTGATTCGCAAAGCCAAGGCCCTCAAACCGTTGCGCATTACGGCTCGAGCTAATGACCGGGACGGGAATTCGCTGACCTATCGGTGGTGGATCTACAAGGATGCCGGCACTTACGATCGATCCATCTCGCTGGCCAACGAGAATGCACCGACGATGGAAGTCGAGATTCCGGCCGATGCGGCCGGTAAGTTTCTGCACATCGTCTTGGAGGTAACCGACGACGGTACGCCACCACTGACCGCGCTGGCCCGCGTCGTAGTGCAGGTTGAATGAGCAGCAGCCCAGCACTCTTCAACAGGCAGTGCATCGAGGTCCGGGTCCTCCAACTTCAAAACAGGCGGAGCACCTCGCCGTCGCTGACGGGGAAAGGGCGGCCCAGCATGTCGTGGATCTCGGTGCGAGGTGAGATCCCCAAGGCGCGAAAGATCGTCGCGTGCACGTCGGCTGGCCCGCAGGGCTGGGTCTTCGGGAATGCTCCCGCGCCGTCGCTGCTCCCGTAGATTTGGCCGCCCCGAATTCCGCCGCCGGCCAAAACGACCGAATAGACGCTCGGATAATGGTCGCGCCCCGCACTGCCGTTGATTTTGGGAGTGCGGCCAAAGTCGGTCAGGATGGCTACCAGGGTTTGTTCTAACGATCCGCGATTCGCCAAGTCTGCAAGCAGCGCAGATACCGCCCGGTCCAGCACCGGCAGCAATCGATTCTTGAGTCGATTGAAATTGTCGCTGTGCGTGTCCCACATGTCCCCGGCGCCGCCGTTGAGGTCCCCAGCGGCACAGCACACCTGAACGACGGGCACGCCCGCCTCCGTCAAGCGCCGCGCCAGTAACATGCTTTGACCGCCGAGGTGATTGCCGTACGACTGGCGGACCTTGGGGTCCTCCTTGTCCAGGTTGTAGGCGTCTCTGACGGCCGCGCCGAGCAGAATGTCTTTGGCGAGCAACTGAAAGTGATCGAAGTTCTCAAACTCCTGCCTCTGCACCGGCCGCTCCAAAGCCGCAAGCAAGTCGCTCCGCGACGCAATCCGCGCAAGGTCGCCGTCACCAAGTTCAAGAACTTCGGCGCCGAGCGTGCGGGAAACACCGCCAAATGGCTCTCCGCTGGATGGGCGCATGATGATCGGATCGTACTTTACGCCCAACCACCCGCCGTATTCACCCGCCTGCAAGGTCTTGTTGTCCACCATCGGGTACGGAACCCGCACCGCCCCGGGCACCCCGCGAGGCAGAGTCCTCAACTTGGAAACCACAGCAGGGAGCGACGGCCAATCGCTGGGCAGCGGCGGAATATTGCCCTCGCGAGGAGGTCGGTGCCCGGTCAGGTTCCAATACATTCCGCGGCCATGTGCCGAATCGTCGTGATTGATCGAGCGTATGATCGCCAGTTTGTCTGTCTGTTGAGCCAGTAGGGGAAGATGCTCACCGACATAGATGCCAGGAGTCGCCGTCGAGATTGGCGAGAACTCGCCCCGCACCTCGGCTGGGGCGTCGGGCTTGGGATCCCAAGTCTCCAAATGGCTCATCCCACCCCAGCAATACACGATGATGCACGACTTCGCCTTGGCACTCGACAGATCGCCAGGCGCCGCCGAACTTCTCAATTGCAGAAATGCAGGCAGTGAGTACGCACCCATTCCGATGGCCGTCGCCATTAGTTTGCGGCGTGAGAATCGTCGCAGGCTTTCCGCTGGGCATCGTTTGGAGATCGGGTACATGAGATGGGATCCTACCGAGAACTTGCGTTATAGCTACCTCGGCGGCACGACGCCACACTTACTTGTTCCTGGTTTTGAGGAGTAGCCTACAGGGACCAGCGTTTTTCCAGTAACGGCGTTTAGCGCTTCAGCGACAGCATGGCAATCATTGTCGAGCGTGGTCAGCAATTGCCCGCAATGCTCGCCGCCCCACGGGCCATTGCCCTCGTCTCGGTGCCCTGGTCACCCTGGCCGCGGAAGTCGCGGGATGTGTTGACGGCACTGGAGAGGAGTCGAGAGTTGTGGCTGCCCGATGCTACGGTCGAGTTCTATGACTTGTGGCCGGAGGAGGATGACGAACTGAACCGCTGGTATGTGGGCATGTGCCAGAGCCATGCGACCCGGTTTGAGCTGCACGGCCACGGGTACGGTCCGCTGTGGTGGCTGGCCGGCGGAGTCGTGCTCGAGTGCCTGACCAGGCCGTATGCGCAGCCGCTGGAATTGCTCCAGCAGCGTTCGGCTGCATTGCTTGCTGGTTGTTAGGATAGAGTTGCCGGCAGAGGCGAATGATCCGTATCGGCAGAAGACTGACCATCGCCGCCGCAGCACCTGCTGCTTGCCGCCAAGCGGGGCATCGGCGATGATCTGCGGGCGATGAATTCGACACTTTCGTGATGTTGCCATGATGCGCCTTCCCGCTGCGCCGTGTGCTCTTGTCACTGGAATTTCTGCCCTCCTGCTGTCGGGAGTGCTGCCCGGCTCTGGTTTCGCACAGACAAACGGCGAAAGGCTAGCGCTGCCATCCTACACCCCGCTGCCCACCGTGAATGCCGAGGGCGGGCAGGTCGCCTCGCCGCCCCTCCAGGTCGCGCCGATTCCCGATGCGCTGCGCGAGGAATTCAAAATCCGTCCGTTCTACAAGAAGCATGTGGTGATTCGTGGCATTCCGGTGATCGGGGCGGAGGAGGTCGCCGACTATGCGTTCCTGGAATGTGCTTGGACGCTCGACCATATGTTGCACGATCGCACGATGGCGCTAAGGGCGCTCCTGGCCGCGAAGGTCCGCGTGGGCATTATCGGCGTCAAGCAATACACGATGGACATCCCTGAGAACCAGAATCCGCGGATGACGGCCAGGGCAGCCTACAACGATCGGCGGTCCCGCGGCCTGGGCGGCCTGCCTCTGGCGACCTGCGCCGAAGAGAACCTGCTCAATTTGCGCGGCGACCCCTACACGCGCGAGAACATCACGATCCACGAGTTCGCGCATACGCTGGCCAGCGCCATCCGCCGCACGGACCGCGCCTGGTACGACAAGCTGCGCGACGCGTATAGCGAGGCCAAGGAAAAGGGGACCTACGGCCGCAGTTACGCCAGCACCAACGAGCAGGAATATTGGGCGGAAGGGGCGCAGTGCTGGTTCGCGTGCGCCAACCCGCGCAATAGCGGCGGCGCGAGCAATCGCGAAGAGTTGAAAGCCAAGGATGCGCCGCTGGCCGCTCTGCTGGCCGAGGTCTATGGCGACACTCCCTGGCGATACATAAAGACCGAGAAGCGCACAGCGGCGGCCGACACCGCGCACCTGGCGGGCATGGATCGTGCCGCCTACCCCGTCTTCAGCTTCAACAATTCGCCGCGCATCAAGGCCGAGGCCGAACGAGCGCAGCAGCCGGCCAAGCCCCAGCCGCCGCCAGGCGCCGCGCCAAACAAACCGGCTGAGGCAGCTAAGCCAGCGGATGCCGAGGCGGTCCCAGGCACAGCCAACTAGCCGGCCGCAATTTGGTCGGCAGTGAAAATCCAACTGCCCCTCTGCCCCGTTACAACTCTGATACATCGCGTCGCAGCGGATTCAGTTATTCTGCGAACGGCAATCTGTGGTCGGGTATCCCGTGGTCTGGCGCGGTGCTGCCGAAGGAGAGCTGAAATGCCTGGAAAAAACGCCTGGCCTGCTATCTTTGGCGTCGTCATCCTTTGGGGAAACATAGCGCTTGCGCTCGACAAGCTGCCGAAAGGGGTGGCTTGCCTGCTCGACGACAATGCGGCCGAGCTGCTCCCCCAACTGACAAACCCCGGCGGCGATGGCGGAGAGGGAGACATCGAAAAGGAAGTCGTCTTTTCAGGCAAAAGCGGAATTAGGATCACGGTCTATCAGAAGTATTTCAATCTGCTTCCTGGCTGGGCGTTTCGCATCAGGGAGAAGCCTGCAGACGGCGAGTACCGCTACCTGCGGTTTGCCTGGAGGTCCGAAGGCCTGACGGGGATCATGCTCCAACTGCATGATGACAAGGACTGGAACATCCGCTACACGGCGGGCGCCAACAAGTTTGGCTGGGAGACCAGGTTCGTCGCCCAGGAGCCTCCGAAGGTCTGGACGGCCGTAACCGTCGATCTCTTCAAGGACTTCGGAGAGCGGGAGATTCATGGGATCGCCCTGACCGCCTTTGACGGCGTGGGCTACTTCGACCACATCTATCTCGGCCGCAGCATTGCCGATTTGGATAACGTCGATGCCACGGGTCTTGCAGACCGCGGCCCGCTGAAGCTCTCCGCAGAAGAGCTAGAGACCCACTATGCGGCCTTGTCCAACCCGGACGCTTCGGTCGCATACCGATCGTTTTGGACGCTTGCCGCGGCTGGCGAGCCAGCACGATCTTTTCTGGAAGGCAAGATCGGCGGCAAACTGGATGAAGTGACAAGTGCCGCGATCGCCCAGTGGCTCAAGCAACTTGATGACGACGAATATGCCATCCGGGAGCGCGCGACCGCGGAGCTTGCCAAGCACTACGATGCTGTCCGCACGGCCTTGGAAGCGGAACTCGAGCGTACGACTTCCGTGGAGGTACGCACCCGACTCCGTGAAATCGCGGCCAAGGCCGGAGCACCAGTGGACCAACAAGAGCTAACGCGTCAGCAGGCCCGCCGAATCTTGCAAATCATCAGGGGACGAGCGAACCAGTAAGGGCGGTCCAACTCAGCATTTCTCCGACACACGGGTAGGCATCTTAACGATTGATTCGGAAACGACTTATGACACTCGGGGTGAGCCGATTTTTGCAGCACTGAAGATCGCGATTACATGAGAGGATCGGCGGGCGGCGTAACGGGCGCCGAAATCTCCAGCGCACCCAGAGCACTCGATGCTGAAGCGAACGTGTCAACCTCGGACGCTCTCTGGCCTGGATACGCTGATTCTTCCTACGCATCGGGGACGTGAGCAAGAGGGAAGGCCGCAAGAATCTAACGTTATTCGCATTCACGGTCACGCTCTCGGCCGCCTACGATCAGCCGGTCACGATGTCATTCAAGACGACTGATGGCACAGCGAAGACAAGCGACAACGACTATGTCGCAAAGACGGGCACACTGACCTTTGCGCCCGGCGAGACAACAAAGACGATCACGGTCGAAGTCAAGGGCGACAGCAAGGCCGAATGGCCCAATGAGACGTTCTACCTCGACCTATACGGCAACAGCAGCAATTCGCGGTTCATTTAGAATCGCGGCATCGGCACGATTTTGAATGACGATTGATCGTGCGGAAGGAAACCGGGCCTCGCGGACCAGCGGATCAGGATGCGAATAGGGGATGACGAGGTAGATCATCCTTGCACTTCCGTTTGCTTGTTACGCTTCCGGGCAGTGGCGTCGGTAAAATGCGGGGCGTGACGATAACCAACATCCCTGCGGCCGACAATCGCCCTCGCCGCAACCGATGGGGACTGCGCTTCAGCCTGCGGACGCTGCTGATCGTGATGACGATCGTATGCCTGGTGAGTGGCTTCTGGCTCAATCGAGCGATTCGCCAACGGACTGCCGTGCGAAAGTTCTACGAATTGACTGCAAATCGGCCGCCATCTCACGGTGATGAGTTGGTCACAATGGGTTACCGCTATCAAGGGCGCGATCAGTACTACAAACCGATCATTCCCAGGTGGCTCCATCCGGTTCGCGACCTCATTGGTGAAGAAGCGTTTGGCGAGGTGACCGGGGTACAGTTGATCGATACGCCCGCAACCAACGAGGATCTGCGCTACCTGGCTGATGTTCCCACCGTCGAGCGAGTTTGGCTGAGCAGGACCAAGGTGACAGACCAAGGAATTCGGCATCTTCTCGCCTGTCCAAGGCTGACGTTCCTGACGCTCGACAGCACTGAAGTAACCGACGAAGGGGTGGCACAACTCACCGAATTGACAGGCCTCGAAAGTCTTTCGCTCAGCGGCACGAAGATCACGGACGCCGGACTGCCACATCTTGCCAAGTTGACGAGGCTCAAGGAATTGTGGCTGCGGAACAGCGCGATCACTAATGAGGGCTATCTGCGGCTTGAAGCGGCGTTGCCGGAATGCCACATCCAGGCCGACGTGCCTGCCTACAACCAGAAGCACCAGCAGCTGTTCTGGGGCCGGGCTGGCACGTCGTCTGGATCGCACAGCCCTTCCTGAATCTGCTGGAGCCACTTGGCCAGCTCGTCCTCGGAGAAGCTGAGAAGTCCGAGGTCAAAGTTGGCATCTTTCAGATTGACCAACTCCAGAGGCAGCAGTTCCTTGTCCCATTCTGCGGTGGTCGCCGTCTGGTTGTCGGTCAGGCGGTACGCCTTCGCCTGCTCGGGCGTCAGATCCCTGGCGACATGTACCGGCACCTGTATCAGGCCCAGCTTCTTGGCCGCCTTCCAGCAAGTGTGGCCGACGACAATCACGCCGTCCTTGTCAACGACAATGGGCTGACGCCAACCGAACTCCTTCAGGCTGGCCGCGACGGCATCGACGGCCTGGTCGTTCAGCCGCGGGTTACCGCTCATCTTCCGGCGACTCAACACGCACCATGATCCGTCCCTTGTGCCGTTCCGCCGAGACAGCGATGGCATGCGTCCCAAGGTTAGGCGTCGTCATTGAACCCTATCGGTGTGGTTCTTCGGCTCAAGCAAATCCCAGAGGTTGCCGTACAAGTCCTTGAACACCGCCACAGTGCCATACGGCTCATCCTTCGGCTCACGCACGAAGATAATCCCCTGCGCCTTGTAACGCTTGTAGTCCCTCCAGAAGTTGTCCGTGTAGAGGAACAGGAATACGCGACCTCCCGATTGCGAACCAATACGCGACTCCTGGTCTGGCGTTGAAGCCTTTGCAAGCAGAAGTCGGGTTTCAATTGCGCCCGGAGGGGTGATGACTACCCATCGCTTGGCTTGGTCCGGGACAAACGAATCTTCGACCAGCAGAAAGCCCAGCTTCCCGACAAAGAAGGCGAGTGCTTCATCGTATTCACGCACGACGAGTGACACCAAACCAAGAGATTGCTTCATTTGTGACGCCCAGGGTGGTTGTCCAAAGGCTCATGCCGACCATTGCGCTCTGCCGCTCACCATCGGGCGACTCAACTCGCACTATGCCGCCGCGATCAGGTGCAGCGCACGTTACTCTCGGGGTGACACGCCGATTCGAGTGTCGACCTCGAGTTCTGCCTTCGGCATAGCCTTTCGGAACCGGCCCACGTCTTCCTCGTTCAACAAGCCGGCCGGGAAACGGATCGTATTAACGGTCGAGAGCCGCCCGAGCCGCTCGACCACGTAAGGTACATCGCCTCGTCGCAAGGTGTGGGAGGAGAACGCCGATGGCACCGAGAGCAGACTATCGCCGAATCGCATGCGGACCCAGTTCTCCGCTGTCGTGGGAAGCGCGCGCCGAAGGAGGTGGCCCAAGTAAGTCGGCTCGTACTGGTAGACGTAGACGCCGACCTGATCGAGTTCGGCCACGATGGCCACCCGCTCGCGGGCCCGTTGCAGCTCGTTGGCGAGCCAACCGAAGCTCAGTCCCGCGAGCAGGACGCCTGCCAGGAGCGTTCGGAGACCGAATCGAAGCCAACACCTCTTGGGTTTCGACGCGGATTGATTGAACGCCGCGGTTGGCATAGTGCCCTTCAGCCGCAAAACTGATTATCGTGCGCCGTGCGCGATAGCATGGGAGCAAGAAACGAGAAAATCAAGCGCACACCGTTGATGGAAAATCCTGTGGCAGCTGCTGCCTCCCCATTCGGCGACTCAACGCTTTCGACCAGCCGGCCGGGGTGTGTCGCGGCGAAGACGGTAACGCCGCCGCGTTCAGGTGTAGCGCCTGGTTCGGCCCTATTTTGCAACGAGCTCCTAAACTCGATGGGGACATCGGGTCCGTAACCGAACCTCATCGCGTCCTGGGGACGGTACTTCCGGTGCGAGCGCTGGGCGTCCGGATCCGAATGTTGCGGAGGGAAATCGGCAGGGCATGATCCTGAAATCCGATCGATCCAGTGCGCGGGCGTTTGGCAAGCTGCCCCCCGGGCCCCAGATCGTGCGCGTTCACGTTCACGCCATTCAGCATCACCACGATCTTATCGTCGAAGTGCATGACCTCCACCTTGTTCCACTGGCCGGCCGGTTTCGCGGCGTTCCGATGCGGCTTGAGCCCGGGAATGATCCCGCCTGAATCATGGTCGGTCAGTTTGTCGGCGGCTTGGTTTGGGTCGGTGTCGTAGATCTGCACCTCAATCCCCTTCTCGACGGGATCGCTGACGTCTCCGACCCGAAAATAAAACCCGCTGTTGCCGCCTTCCTCTAGCTTGTATTCGAACTCGATATCGAAGTCTCCGAATTCCTTCTTCGACCAGAGGTACGCTTTCCAGCGGGACCATCCTTCCTCGCCTTCACGCGGCTTCAGGGTGGCGATGCCATCCGTCAGGGTCCAGTTGCCTGTGGTCGTCCAGTGCTCGTCAAGGCTCTTCGTGTCCGCGGACAGGAGATGGATCCACTCGCCCTTCTGCGGCGCTGCTGCGTTCTCGCCCGTTTCGGGTTTGGCCACATTCTCTTGGTTCTCCTTGGCCAGGAGCGCGGACGGGATCGCCAGCAGCACGGCCAGCAATACGGCCCGGCGTTTCAGTTTCAGGTTCATATCTGATACCCCACAATCAACAAAGGGACGAGCCACTCCTATTCTCATGCGGAACTCGCGATTATCGTGCGCCCATGCGCGATAGCATCGACCTGGGCGGGGAGCAAGTCAAGCGCGCCAAGCTTTATGGCGAACCAAGGCGGTGGGCCGGTGTTTACCGGTTTTCCGGCGACTCAACTCGCAGTCTGCGCCCCCCCTTGCACGCTTCGCCAAACCAAGCGAATTAGGTCTAGTATGAAACAGCCTAAGTGCGGTGTCACCGATTCCCCCTTACCACTTTCGGTGACGACTAGTCCTCCCCAAACCCGGATTTCTTGCGGATTCACCGCAACCGCACGATGTTTGTAAATCCAGCCGGGCGATTCACCGCGCGTGGATAGACGGTCCATCCGCAAGGTGTCGACGTTCAATTTGTAAACCCGCGTCTCTCCATGACGACGGGCCTCCGGATATCCACCAACGCCGCGAATTCCATTGCCACCTGCAATTCGCATTGCGAGCCGATTTGCAAGTCAATTGATCCGCGACGGCGTCGCGGCGACGGAATTGGTCCGGCTAAGTCGGATGAGCCGGGCGAGGGTGACGCAGATTATGAATCTGCTGGCGTTGGCGCCGGATATTCAGAAGGAGGCCATCTTGTTCATCAAGCCGACGACAGGAGGGCGGGCTCGAATCACCGAGCAGAATAGGCGATAGATTGCAGCTATCATCGATTGGCAGGAACAGCGTCAGAAGTAGTCGTCCATTGTCGCTGCCGAGAATTGATTGCAGCCCGACTATAACCGGGCGACAATTGCCGACATGTCCGACGTCACCCGCATCCTCTCGCAGATCGAATCCGGTGATCCGTCGGCCGCGGAGCATCTTTTGCCGCTAGTGTACGAGGAACTTCGTAAACTGGCGGCGGCGAAGCTGGCGCACGAGAAGCCGGGTCAGACCTTGCAGGCGACGGCGCTGGTCCATGAGGCTTATCTACGATTGCTGGGGAGCCCGGCCGGTCACACCTGGAACAGCCGAGGACACTTCTTTGGTGCGGCAGCCGAGGCAATGAGGCGTATTCTGCTGAATCATGCCCGCGACAAAGCGACCGAAAAACGAGGAGCAGATTGGGGTCGAGTGACTCTCGAGGCCATCGCCATCCCCGGAGGGATCGACCCGGCTGAGCTGATTGCATTTAACGACCTGTTCGACCAGTTGGCCAAGTCGGACCCTCAAGCTGGTGAAATTGCCAAACTGAGGATCTTCGCGGGACTCACGGTTCCCGAGATTGCCGAAGTCCTGAATCTGGGTCCACGGACGGTGGATCGTCAATGGGCATTTGCGCGCGCATGGCTTCGGACCCATGTCCGTGCCGAATGAGCGTCCTGGCGGGGCGGTCGAAGTTTTTTAAGAAATTCTTGGCGCGATCTGAGTGCCATTCGGGCACTGTTATGCGAGGGCTCGCCAGAGAGCAGACCACGATGAACGATAAGTTCGCAGAAATTCGGGATCATTTTTTGGCTGCGCTCGAGCGTGACGGCCTGGACGCCCAACTGCAGTATGCGGCGGAAAACTGTGCCGACAGCCCCGACCTGCGATCCGAACTCGACGACATGCTCCGGGCTCACCATCAACCGAGTGGCTTCCTGGCTTCTCGAGGCGATGCGACCCAAAGTGTGCAACCTCTCACCGAGTCGGCAGGCACTCAAATCGGTCTCTACAAGCTGCTCCAGCAGATCGGCGAAGGGGGCATGGGCGTGGTCTATATGGCCGAGCAGACCGCGCCGGTCAAACGCCGCGTGGCGCTGAAGATCATAAAGCCAGGAATGGATACGCGCCACGTGATCGCGCGTTTTGATGCCGAACGGCACGCGCTGTCGCTCATGGACCACCCAAACATCGCCAAGGTGCTCGATGGGGGGACGACAGACAGCGGCCGGCCGTACTTCGTGATGGAGCTGGTCAAAGGTCAGCCAATCACGCAGTACTGCGACGAAAAACACCTCACGCCCCGCCAGCGACTGGAGCTTTTGCTGTCGGTTTGCCAGGCCATTCAGCACGCCCATCACAAGGGGATCATCCACCGCGACGTCAAGCCGACGAACATCCTCGTCGCCGAATACGACCAGCAGCCGGTTCCCAAGGTAATCGACTTCGGCGTCGCCAAGGCGACCAGCCAGCCGCTGACTGAAAAGACGATGTTCACCGGCTTTGGCGAGATCATCGGGACACTGGAATACATGAGCCCCGAGCAGGCCAAGGTAAACCAACTCGACATCGACACGCGCAGCGATGTTTATTCGCTGGGTGTTGTGCTGTACGAGCTACTCACGGGCTCGACGCCATTTGATCGGTCGCGTCTGTGCACGGTTGCCTTCGATGAAACGTTGCGAATCATCCGGGAGGAAGAGCCCCCCAAGCCGAGCACCAGACTCAACTCCAGTAACACGCTCGCCACAATTGCCGCCACTCGCAGCGTCGAGCCGGCCAAGCTCACCAAGCTCGTCCGGGGCGAGCTCGATTGGATCGTGATGAAGTGCCTGGAGAAGGACCGCAACCAGCGCTACGAATCAGCCAGCGCGTTTGCGGCCGACGTGCAGCGTTATCTGAACGACGAGCCGGTGCAAGCGTGCCCGCCGTCAGTGTCGTACCGCTTTCGCAAGTTTGCCCGGCGGAACAAGGCGGCACTGGCAACGGCATCGGTCGTCGGACTGGCGGTGGTGGTATTGGCGACGAGCCTGGTCCTAACCGCACGCGAGCACCAAGCGACGCAAGCCGCACAGCAAGCCAAGACGCGCGCCGAAGATGACCGGAAAAAGGCCGACGAGCGCGAGCGGCGCGAGTCCTACTTCCACCTCATCACCCTGGCCCACCGCGACCTGGCCCTCGAACTCCTCGCGAAGTGTCCGGAGGACCTGCGCGGGTGGGAGTGGTATTACCTGATGCGGCTCTGCCGCGCCGAGCCGCTGGTCCTGCGGAACACTACGGCTGTGAACGGAGTGTCTTTTAGCCCGGACGGTAAGCGAGTCGCCTCTGCGGGGGGCGACGGTACGATCAAGATCTGGAACAGCAGCACGGGCGAAGTGGTCCAGACGCTGCCGGCAGCGCACTCCGATGCAGTCGTCGCCGTGGTCTTCCACCCTGACGGCAAACACCTCGCCTCCACCGGTGCGGACCGAAAAGTGAAGGTCTGGGACTTGAAGACCGAGAAGGAGGTGTTTACCGAGGAGTGCGACGCTATTCGCAAGTTCGGGACGGCGTACACCGTGGCGTTCCGCCCCAACGACGGTCGTCACCTCGCAGCGTGCAGTGAGGGCGTGGTTCGGGTCTGGGACTGGGAGCACCATCAATCCGTTCATGACTTGCCCGGACACGAATACCATTCGATCCCCGTGGCGTTCAGCCCCGACGGACGGCGCCTGGCGACGGGCGGCGCCTGGGGAGAGGTCCAGCGGCTCTGGGACATGGAGTCCGGGGGGCTGCTGTTTCCCACCTTCCCTGCCCATCGCCATCCAGTCAGCGCCCTGGCGTTCAGCCCCGACGGCACGCGCCTGGCCGTGGCCAGCTTCGACAAGAGCGTGCACGTTTGTGACACCGCGACCGGCAAGGTCCTCCACACGCTGTTGCACCCCGGGAACGTTGATGGTGTGGCCTTCACCCGGGACCGCCGGCGCCTAGCCACCTGCGGCGACGATAAGACCGTGCACATCTGGGACGCGGGGACCGGCCGCGAGGTACTCGTCCTGCGCGGCCACACCGCCCGCTGCGGGTGTGTGGCGTTCAGCCCTGACGGCCTCCGCCTCGCCTCGGCCAGTATCGATCAGACCATTCGGATCTGGGACGCGACTCCGGTACGGGATGACGAGCGCCAGGAAACCCTGACCGTCCCCCATGACGACGAAGTCTATACGCTGGCGGTCAGCCCGGACGGCCGGACCGCTGTCTCGGCCGGGAACGACACGTCCGTCAAGGTCTGGGACGCCCACTCCGGCGACGTGACCGGCGCGCTCCGCGGCCACACGCTGGTGGTATTTAGCATGGCCTGGCAGCCGGGCAGCCGGCGCGTCGCCGCGGCCGGATCG
>Ga0065705_10104359_pt1 | contig 18007 bp, 11 predicted proteins | sample SwibulcommuniRL2_FD_59092 | JGI IMG/M metagenome (GOLD analysis project Ga0065705, IMG submission 59092) | Bulk soil microbial communities from switchgrass field near Rose Lake, East Lansing, Michigan, USA - RL2 Bulk Soil v2 (version 2) | ecosystem: Environmental > Terrestrial > Soil >...
GGCATCAGGCCGCGAGTCAGGTGGGCGAACAGCCCTGGCAGCACGGGATGCGCGGCTTGGTCGATTCCCATGCCACGGGGCAGCGACAAATAGACGAGCCGCCCGGCGCCACGGTCAAAGGCCGCACAGAAACACTTGCCATCGGGCGTGGTGGCGAGCGGGCGCACGTCAGCCGCACCGGCCACAATTGGAATCTCGCGGAAGCGATAAAGCTGCGACGGATGAACCTCGCTGCTGCCGAGCCACCGATAGCCGTAGGCCTCGGTGGGCGCGCCAGCTGCCGGCAGGTTGAGAGCCGCTACGCCAGGACCCGTCAAATGAACGTCGGCCACCAGCAGCGTGCCCCCTTGCTGGACGTACTGAGCCAGCCGCTGTCCCTCTGGCGCAGTCAGTTCGATATCTCCCGCGACGATGACCACCGGATAGGTGTCGATCGTGCGCCATTTGGCCACGTCGGGGTAAGCAAAGATCACATCAAATATGTCGCCAAACACGCCTGGCACATTGACCTCGTTCGTGCCGGTAATCGGCCGCTCGCTTTCGCGGCCGATGGGGTGAAAGGCCGTCCAGAAATACTGCTCGAGCATCTTCTCGTGATCGCCGAAGCGGAACCGCTCCTGCTGCTCGTGCCAATTCTTGAAGCTATTGGGCCAGAACGGCGCGGGCTCCCAGCCGTGGGCGTAATCGACGAGGATCGCGACCGGCGTGAAGGGGCTGCCGCGGTCGGGCTCGGCGGCGGTCGCGCGCAGAAAGCGATCGACGAGCTTCCCCTTGGGCGAAAGTTGCACTTCATGCAGCCCGGCCGCCGTGGTGCCGCCCGGCTGCCAGAATTCGTCGAAACCTTGCTCGTGGTAGAACATCGACGAGCCGGCCATGTACTGGTACCAGATGTCGAACTTGTACCAGGTCATGCCCGCGCCGCTGAAGACGCTGTAGTAGTTGTCGAGGATGTTCTTAGGCTGCGAAAACGTGGCCGTCGGGCTGAACAGGGTCGAAGCGTCGCCGAAGTTGCACGAGCGGTACGTAGCCATGTTGATGCCGTGCTGACGGGCGGCCCCACGCATGAACGCCCACCGCATGCCCAGGATGCTCGATGTGCACGCCGACGATTCATAGCCGATCGTCCGCGCCCCCCAATCGGCACAAAGCGGCGTGCCGACGATGTTGCCGACTGACAAGCACGAAATCACGTCCTGGTAGGGATTCGCATCGAGATCGCGGCCATAGACCTTGCGATACTTTTCGGCGTTCAGCTCCTTCATGTAGGGCGCCATTGCTTCGGCGAGCTGCCGCCGCGTCTGAGCCGCCGCGGTTTTCTGGCGCATGGTGCTTGGATCCCAGTAGAAATAGCCCAGGCTTTCGCCCGCGATCGAGCCGACATAACGGTCGCGGTATCTTGCGAAAGTTGCGATCCCCTTCTCGCCGATCGGCACGCCGTTGTGATAGTTCATCATCATGGCCCAGTTGCGCGACGGATTCGCATCGAGCCAGCGTGCAAATCGTTGCCCCGCGTCGTTCACCTCGCCGGTCTTCTCGTCGATCGCAAAGATGCCCGGCCCGACGCCGTGAAACGTAGGCACAATCCGCGGATCGCTGAAGATCGGCACATCACCGCGGCCGGCGTATTTCTTTTCAAATGCGGTGCGGACCTCGGGATCGCTGATGTTGTAAGGGACAAGCACCCGATCCGGCTTGTCCCCCAGCCACGTGTCGGCCGCACTCGTGTGGCTCATGTTCCAAAGGTAGAGAAAGCCCTGATCACGGAACGTTTTGACCCTCCATGCATCCGGCAGAGCGGCAGCGGCCGGTTGCTTGAAGTCGGGCAAGCGGCGGGCCAGCGGCGCAAGATCGGCCGGGATTCTCCCGCCGCGATAGCCATCGAGCAGTTCCCAGGCGTAGTTCTTCGGCCGGTCCTTGATGAGCGGGCGGTAGGCAGCGTCGGTCGTGAGCACGATGCAGTCGATCTGCCGCGGCTGTGCGTCTTTGGTCGTGGAGATGAGCTTCAAGGTCGCGGGACCTTTCGCCAGATCGGCGCTCTGCGCCGCCCAGCCAAAGGCCCAGCCCCAATAGAGCTTCATTTCGTTGTCTTCGTCGATCGTCGGCTTCTCGCCGTAGCTGCCGCTCCAGGCAGGCCGGCCTGGCTGCTCGAGCTGAATCTGAAATCGCTCGGGAGTCTCGCGCCAGTCGCCATAGCGGACCCAGACGAAATATTTCCCGGCGACTGGAATCTCGATTTGCTTCGTCGCAACAGCCTTGTCGTCATCCGCCGCCGTGGCGATCGACAAAAAGCCGCTCTCGCCCCCCTGGCTCCACTCGGCCGCCCAGCCGGGGCCGGAAAGGGCCCAGTGGCCGGCGGTCTTTTTCATCTCCGGCTTGCCCATTGGCCAGCAATAGCCGCGGACCCCGTCGAGATGCTCGGCTTCAATCCACAGCGATTCTCGAGCTGAGGCCGGAATCGGAGCGCACCACAGAGTCACAGAGACCACAGAGCAGACAAGCAAGGAGAGTGGTTTCATTCGTTTGCCAGGATGCATGTGGCGATGAATCGGTGGGAGTGCAGTTGGCATCCTTGCTTTCCAAGTTTTGTATTCCCTCAGTGTTCTCTGTGCCTCTGTGGTTCAATTAGTAACGCTAGGTTGTGGCGTGCGCATCGAATAGCTCGCTGACCACGGCTTCCTCCGGCGGGCGCGTGACGAGGCTGACGCCGAAGCCCACGACCAGCGACACACCCAGGCCCCAGACGATTGGCTCGAAGCCGAGCAGCATATAAGGCGCGAAGCTGATCTTCTGGGCATAGGCGACGTACAATCCGGCAAGATTCAGCGACAAGGCAGTTGCCGCCCCGGCGAGCATCGCGGCGATGGTTCCGGCAGCCGTGGCTCGCCGCCAGTAGCACATCATGAGCGTCGGCACGAGAAACGCCGCAGCCGCACAACCCGAGCTGAAGGTGACCAGCATCTGGAGCTTATCGACGGGCACGATGTTCAGGCCGACGGCAATCGCGCCGATGAGGATCATCACGGCATAGGTCAGCCGCCGCATTTCGTGGTCGGTCGCCGCGGGATTTATGAACCGCTGATAGACGTCGCGCACCAGGCCCGAGGCAATGACCAGGAGGTACGAGCTGACCGTCGCCATGATCGCTCCAAAGGGGGCGGCCAGGATCAACCCGGCCAGCCACGAGCCGAGCGGGATCTTTTCGGTGAGGATCAGCGCCATCCGCGGGATCACTTCGTCGGATTTGGTGCCCAGGTCGTAGGGCAACATCGCCCGGGCCACGATGCAGATCGCGATCAGCGGCAGGTAGATCCCCATGTTGTACACGGCCAGCAGGAACATCGATTTCCGCAGCACGGCGGTGTCTTTGCAGGCCATGATCCGCACGACGCTCGCCGGCGAAGCAGCGCCGGCGAAGGGCCAGAAAACAAAGAACGAGAAAGCCATCGTGAGCGGCAGCCAGGGCGTGCCATCGGGCTTTTGCCCGGGCCCGCTGATATAGCGCGAGGCAGCCTGGGACGCCTCCTCGGGCGATCTGCCGCGATCGAGCGCCGACCTCTCCACACGGACGATCGCCTGGCGCGAGGCGCTTTCGAAGCTGCTTACTGCAGTCAGCGCGAGCAGCAGCAAGATCAGCACGCCGATGATCATCATCACGCTCTGCAAGAGGTCCGTCCAAACGGCCGCCAGAAAGCCGCCGATCAGCGTGTAGCCGACGACGGTCAGCGAGAAGATCGCCAGGCCGATCAGGTAGAGCTTGTTGGCGGCGACATATTCACCGACCCGTTGCAGGAACGTCGTCGGCCCCTTTCCTTGGGAAGGCGATTGCTTGTCGCCAGCCGCTTCGATCGATGACGCGGTCGGCCCGTCTTCCGTTAGGGCCAGCACGCCCGAGCCAGGCCAGGCGATCTTCATCACCAAGGCGCCGGCCTTGAACTGGGCGATCATCATGATCGACATAAAGACGATGATTAAGAGCGACGTGATCAGCCCGATCGTTGGGCTGCCGTAACGGGCCCGAAACAGGTCGGGCATCGTCACCGCGCCAGTTCGCCGCGAAATCTGGGCGATTCGCTTGCCAATCAGCCCGAAGCCGGTGATCGGCACGACCATGTAGCTGCCGATCCAGAGGGCGACGATCCAGCCGTAGGTGTAGATCAGCGACGGCGTGCCCATGAATGTGCCGCCGCTCTGGACAGTGGCGGTGAGGGCAATCGTCCAGGCACCCAGGCCGCGGTTGCCCTGAAAATAGCCCTGGATGAAGCGGCTGCGCTCGACGACCTTCTGGGCCAGCGTGCCCAGCCAGACCGACGCGGCAATGAAAAGCACCAGGGCGACGATCGCCCCAATACCGGCCGGAGGCGGCTCGGGGATCGGCGGAGCTTGGGCCACCAAGTCAAGCATGACCGGCCTCCCCGCGCCCAGCCGGCGGGTCCGCATCGCCTTGCTCGTCCCCCAGGTCTTCGTCGCGCATGACGTAGCGCGAGACGACGAAAGACAGCGCCGTGCATATCGTCCAGGGGACAAACACGCCGTAAAAGACCCAATCGGGAATGCCCAGCACGAAAGTCAGCGAACTGGGATCGCGGTCATAGCCGAATGCGGCGCAGAATCCGAGGGAATAGACGCAGGCGGCCAGCCAGATCAAAAGGACGATGATCGCCTCGCGGCGGCTGCTGCGCAGGACCGGATCTTCAGCTCGCATCGGCGGGAGTCAGGAGGAGGGGGGCGCTCAGGTGGGGATGGCAATATAACCTGCGGCCCCGCGCGGCGGCAAATATTGCCCAACGGCGGACTTAACCGCCGCAATTCAAGACACCCGTGCCCCGGAGCCGCGCCCTCTCTACCGCTGGCTCTCAAGCGGCGGGCGCTCCCAAACCAGACGCATGTCCTTGTCGAGAGCGTCCAACATAGCGCCCTGCGTGCGGTTGGTCTCGGCACGGACGACAGTCATGACCTCGATATTGCGACCGCTTTCCAGGAATTGCTCCTTGAGCGTGCTTTCGTCAGGCTCCTGATTCACCACCCGAACGACATACACCGTTCGGTGCGACTGATTCGGCGCGACACCCGCCTCGCCCGGCTTGAGGCGGAAGACCCCCTCCATGAATTCTGTTCCAGCCAAGTCGATGCCGGGGACTTGGCTTAGCGACGGAGCACCTGAGCCAAACGCCAGCGAACCGGTCGTGAGCCACGAGAACGGGATCGTCGTCGTGACCTTGGTCGGGTCGGCAACGACATCCTTCAGCGACTTGGCTTCCTTCGCCTTGTCGGCCAGAGACTGGGCATGCGCCTTGGCCAACTCAAATGCCTTCTCCAGCTTCCAAGCATCAACCACTTGCTTTTTGACTTCGTCGAAGGTCGGTTCCTTCGGATCTTCCTCCGCGGTTCGCCAATAGACGTAGCTGACGTCGGGATCGGTCGAATTCACCGGCTGTGGGCTCGGACTGTAGAGCACGTCACCGCGGCGATAAGCCAGATCGCCAAACGTTAGCTGCTGGAAGTGGCCCATCCGAATGGCATCCATGTCGAATTCCATTACCTTCTGGCCGATCTCGTAGTTGGCGATCTCGTGCTGATCGCTGAGCTTGGAGCTGCCCGCTTTGAAGCCGTACTTCGCGGCAATGGCCTCCAGGTCGAGCGGACCAGGATCTACGGCTTTCGAAGTCTTCACGCCGGCCTTGGCGGCATCTTGCGCGTCCTTCCAGCGGCGATACTTGCGGCCATAGACATTGACTTCGGCAATCGCCTTCTCGATGGCCGCTTTCATCGCCTCCTGGGCAACTGGCTGGGCCAACTCCTTGCGGATTTCCTCTTTGACTTCCTCGTACGGCTTGAACTTCGGCGGTGGAGCCGGCGCTGGAGGCGCTGCGGCTGGCGCTTCCCCGGGCTTGGTTTCCCCGGGCTTGGTTTCAGCCGGTTTGGTTTCAGCGGCCTTGACGTCGCTGGGTTTCGCGTCCGCTGGTTTTGCATCGGCTGGCTTCGTTTCGCCTGGCTTGGTTTCAGCAGGCTTGTCGGTCGGCTGGGCAACCGGTTGATCCTGGCTGCAAGGGTCCTTCGCGCCCTCCCCTTCGGCTGGCTTTTCTGCGGGTTTTGATTGGGGCTTGTCTGTGGGCTTGCTGTCTGTGGGTTTACCTTCAGCGGGCTTCTCAGCTGACTTCTCCGTGGGCTTGGCTTCGGGCGGTTTAGCAGGGTCGGTGGGCTTGGCGGAGTCCGTTGGCGCCGCCGGATCCGCTGGCTTTGCCGGCTCAGTGGTTTTGGTTGGATCGGGCGGGAGCTCGATCACCTTGTGCTTCCCCTGCTTGATATCGAGTTCATATTGCTTGGCGACCTGGTCGTCGTTCACCTGTTTCGTGGCCGCTTCGAGGAAGGGCGCGAAATCAATCCGCAGCCAATCAAAGGCCACTTTGTGCGGGTGATGGAAGCCGGGTTCCAGACTCGACGGATCGGGATCGCGCGCTTTCCCCTTGTTGAACATTTCGCGGAGCGCAGGGTCGGACGGCTCCTCTTGCACTTGGGCGGCAAAACTGGCGACATCGACCGGGTATGCCTCGATCACGTAGCGCCGGTTGAGTCGATTGTGATATTCCCAAACTTGCCCCGGCGGGACGCTTTCAAGCCCGGCCTGTGAGAAGAGCGTAGCCGCATGAGTCGCCTTCAGGTCAAACGCGATCTGGTCGAGCAATTGATCGACGCTGATTGACATGCCCTCGCGCGATACGTTCTTCAGGATTTCTGGCCACTCCGCGTCATTCACTTCCGGCGTGCTGATGGACCGGACGAATTCGCGGGCCGCCTCCCGATCGACGACAATCCCCATCTCATCGGCCTTTTTGGCCAGGAGCATCATCCGGACGATCATCTGTTCGCCCGCGTCACCGGGGATGCCGGGAGCAATCCCCATGATCTGCGTCGGCGGAGTCCCTTTGGGAATCGTTTGCCCATTGACGACTGGCGATCCGCCCTTTTCGAGAACAGTGGCGATCACGAGCCGCAGAAAATTGACGGCAGTTTGATGCGTGGCCCGCTTCCGATGAAGTTCGCTATCGTGCACCTGGCCGCCGACCCACGTCACTGCGATCGGGTCATTGCTATTTCGTCCCCGTCGCGCCGAGTTGATCATGTCGAGCAAAAACGGCCCAATGACGAAGGTCACCATGCAGACGACGCATAGCACGGCGATGATCGTCTTCTGGTGCTTCCGCAGATAATTCATTTGCCGACTGGCCATTTGGTCACCTTCTCAACCACGCCTTCTGAAGCGCCGCGGATGGCCGTACCGATTGACAGCCTCCCCATGGTGCGATTATCCCAATTTCCTTACGGCGACTCGCCCAATCGGGTTGTAGCGAGCGCCTGACAGTCACGCGGGATTGTACGAGGAATCGACGTAAATTCAATCCCACTAGGACCTTGCCGCAATTGAGCCGCCCTACCAGATTGCCCAATTCCAGGGCCAGCGTAAGAATGCCGCCGGAGGAGCATCCTTCCGTGCCCACCTGAAGGCAGGGCTCTGGGAGCGGATTTGCCGGTCAGGGAAGACGTGCTGGTTGCACAAATTGCTCCGCCAGCGCAAAGGATTTCGAGTCCGGCTGAGGTCCAAACCAATGGCACACAAATAAATAGAGGCGATTGTTTATGGTCGCCTGTCGCTCCGCGATTGGGGCACCCCTTCACAGAGCGAAAGGCGCCGAGCCTTCCCTATCCGTATAGCTTTCGACAGGAATTTCCAGCGTCCCGGACGACACACGATGGCAAAACGAGCAGCAAACGGCAAATCGCTGGTGATCGTCGAATCCCCGGCGAAAGCCCGCACGATCTCCAAGTTCCTGGGCCGGAATTTCACGGTCGAGGCCAGCATCGGCCACATCCGCGACCTGCCCGAAGGGGCCAAGGAGGTTCCCGAGCAATTCAAGGGACTGCCGTGGGCCCGCCTGGGAGTCAACGTCGATGACAACTTCACGCCGATCTATGTCGTTCCCAGCGAGAAGAAATCGCAAGTCAGCAAGCTCAAGCAACTTCTGAAGCAGTCGGGCCAGCTCTACCTGGCGACCGACGAAGACCGGGAAGGGGAGGCCATCAGTTGGCATTTGTGCGAAGTGCTCAAGCCCAAAGTGCCCGTCCGGCGGCTGGTGTTTCATGAGATCACCGAAGAGGCGATCAAGGAAGCGCTTGCAAATCCCCGCCAGATCGACGAAGGACTGGTCAGGGCGCAAGAGACGCGCCGCATTCTCGATCGGCTGTATGGCTACGAAGTGTCGCCGCTGTTGTGGAAGAAGGTGAAGCCCAAGCTATCGGCCGGCCGCGTGCAAAGCGTCGCCGTGCGGATGATCGTGGAGCGCGAGAAGCAGCGAATTGCATTTCGCGCCGCAACCTGGTGGGACCTGGTGGGCCGCTTTGCCACCGGCGACAGCAAAGAACTCGACGCGACGCTGGTCTCGGTCGGCGGGCGGAAGGTGCCCACGGGCAAAGACTTTGATCCAGCGAGCGGCCAAATCAAAGACGCCCAGCTTCTGGTGCTCGACCAGCAGGGGGCTCAAGAACTGGCTCAGCGGCTGAAGAACGGGGAGTTTCGCGTCACCAATGTGGAGGAGCGCCCCTACACCCGCAAGCCGGCCGATCCATTCACGACGAGCACCTTGCAGCAAGAAGCCAACCGCAAACTTGGCTTCGGAGCACGGCGGACGATGGACGTCGCGCAGAGTCTCTACGAGAACGGGCACATCACGTACATGCGCACCGACTCGACGACGCTCGCGCAGGTGGCGATCGACGCCGCACGCGAGCTGGTCCGGACGGAATATGGATCGGAATATCTGCCCGAGACGCCGCGGATTTATAAGTCGAAGGTTAAGAATGCCCAGGAAGCGCACGAAGCGATTCGGCCCGCCGGTCATCCGTTCGAGTTGCCCGCCGTACTGAAAGGGGAACTCAACTACGACCAGTTTCGCCTGTTTGAATTGATTTGGAAGCGCACGATCGCCAGCCAAATGGTCGATGCCCGTGGACGGATCATGACGGTGACGCTCGAAGCCGACGGAGCGGTCTTCCAGGTCAGCGGGCGGTCGATCGAATTCCCTGGGTTCCTGAGAGCCTATGTCGAGGGCTCGGACGATCCCGAAGCGGAGCTTGCCGATCAGGAGCGGATTCTGCCTGCGGTCGCCGTGGGGGATTCGCTTGCCCCCCGCGAGCTGACGCCGAAAGACCACACCACACAGCCCCCCGCGCGTTTCAGCGAGGCATCGCTCACAGCGGCCCTCGAAGAGCGCGGCATTGGCCGTCCGAGCACGTATGCCTCGATCATCGAGACGATCCTGGCCCGGCAGTACGTTTTCAAGAAGGGGAGCGCCCTGGTGCCGACGTGGACGGCATTTTCGGTCGCCCGACTGCTGGAGGAGCACCTGCCGCGGTTGGTGGATTATCAGTTCACGGCGCAAATGGAAGACTTGCTCGACGCGATCAGCCGCCAGGAGGAAGAGCCGAACAAGTACCTTAGCGATTTCTATTTTGGCAACGGGGAGCCGGGCCTGAAAAAGCAGCTTGAATCGAAGCTCAGCGAGATCGATGCCCGCGACCTGGCCCGCTTTCCGCTGGGCAAACCGGAAGGAGGCGAGCATCGTGAGGACGTGTTCGTCCGCGTCGGCAAGTTCGGACCGTTCCTCGAGCAAGGGGAGCGCAAGGCGAGCATTCCGGAAGAACTGCCGCCCGACGAGCTGAATCTGGCCAAGGCGCTGGAGATGCTCGAGCAGGCCAGCGTCAGCCAGGAGCCGCTGGGGATCTGTCCTGATACACACAAGCCGGTCTATCTCAAGCAGGGACGGTTCGGCCCGTACGTGCATCGAGGCGCTCCGGATGACGAGGAGAAGAAAAACGCTTCGCTCTTGCCGAATATGAAACCGTCCGACGTGACGTTTGAGCTGGCACTGAAGCTCTTGTCGATTCCGCGGACGCTGGGCGAGCATCCGCAGTCGCACGAACCGGTCGTCGCGTACAACGGCAAATTCGGGCCGTACATCAAGTGCGGCAGTGAAACGCGGTCCTTGCCGCGGGATGTGTCGCCGCTGGAGGTCACGCTCGATCAGGCGGTGGAGCTGCTGGCGCAGCCCAAGGCGCGCGGCCGCGGGCGGGCGGCCCCCCGGGAACCGCTCAAGACGTTTGACGCGCCCTCGCCTGTGACCGGCCAGCCGGTGAAAGTGCTTGAGGGGCGGTTTGGGGTTTATGTCAGTGACGGCACGACGAACGCCACGTTGCCCAGGGGCCTGGCGGTCGATCAGCTCACGTTCGACGAGGCGCTGAACCTGCTCGGCGAGCGGGCCGCCCGCGGACCATCGACGCGTGGCCGCCGCGGCCGAGGTGCCAAGCGCCGCTCCGCGCCTAAGGCGGCTCGTGCAGCCAAGGGAACCCCCAAGCCGGCGGCCAAAGCGAGGCCGGCCAGGCCGCCCAAGAAGGCGGCCAAGCGTTCAGGTCGGAAGCCCTCGTCGGAGTCTTAGGGGCGGAGTCCAGGGATGTTCACTCCGGCGTGAGGGCCGGCTGACCAGGACATGATGAACGTGGCCGTTCAACTGAGGCTACAATCATTCCATGTCCAAGCGCATTCGCGCAATTGAAGTGATGGTCGTTGTCGCGGTCATCGGGGCATTGATTGCGCTCGTCATTCCCGCGATTCTCGCGGCGCGGGAAGCGGCTCGACGAGAGGCCTGCGAGTACCATCTCAAACAGCTCGGATTGGGCGCGCTCAACTATTCGGACTGCTATCGTGTATTTCCAGCGGGAACGACCGGCAGCCGCGAGTTGGCGCCGGAGGAGCGATTTAGCTGGTACCCCTCCATTTGGGTTTTCATTCAGGGGAAGCCGCCCAAATTGCTGCTAGATGAAACCCAGGCATGGAATGGGGACGTGAATCGCTGGCCAAAGGTGGAATACAAATACAACGATTTGGGAGAGCCCACCGAGCGGACGACGATTCATCCGCTCCCCTCATTCCGCATGTTCGCCTGTCCCAGTGCCGGGAGGACGGAAAGTGTCCTGGGAATCTCGGTCACGCACTACGTTGGCATGGCGGGACTCGGTCTCAAGTCGCCGGAGTTCGACCTCGACCAGGCAGGGAGCGGCGTCTGGGGCTACGATCGGCAGATTAAGACAAGCGACGTGGTGGACGGCCTCAGTACGACGATCTCGCTCATCGAGACGAATTCAAATCCCGGTCCCTGGCTCGCCGGCGGACCGCCCACGGTGCGTGGCATCGATATTGCCTCCGCACCCTACATTGGAAAGGGCCGGCAATTTGGCGGCCTTCATTCCGTCTGTCCGAGCGTCATGCTCGACGGCTCCGTGCACCATTTGGCAAACGAAACCGACCCGGCGGTGTTTTCCGCATTGGTGACGATCAAGGGACGGGATTGAGTATCTCAGCCCCAGCGTACAGAACAGGCTGAGGACCGGAAACGATCATTGCCTTCGTTGGTGGCGACACGTGCCGATTCAGTGGACACTGGCACCACTTCCGCTCGCGGAGCGAGCGGACCACGGTTTGCGTCCGGCCCCGCTTGAGCGCAAGCCGGATTCGTTAACTCGCTGGAGCAGCGATGTGCTAGACGAGTGCGAACGTGCCCGTCAGGGGGCCCACGACGATCGTCGAGCCGTCCACGATGGTAACGCCCGTCAGCAGAAGCTCGCCCGGCTGATTGGGATTGGTTGAAAAGACCGCCGAGCCGTTGCCCAAGGCGTCAGTGGTCAGCGTGCCGATCGACGTGCCGTTCACGGAAACGGCGAGCGGAGTGCTGGGTGTCGAGCCGGTGACGGAGATATTGAGCTCGAACTCGGGTGAACCTTCGGCAATGGTGAAGGCGAAGGTCGCCGTTCCGGTGCCCGGTGCGCCGACGAGCGTGGCCGACAGCACGGCACTGAGGTCGATCTCTGTGCCATTGGTGAGCTTGTCGGTCCCATCGCCGCCGTCGAGCAGGTTTGTCCCTGGGCCGCCGTTGAGCTGATCGTTGCCGGGGCCGCCGGAGAGGATGTCGTCGCCGTTTCCGCCCAGGAGATGATCCTTGTCGGCGCCACCATCGATGAAGTCGTTGCCATCGTCACCGTAAAGCAGGTCCTTGTTGGCGCCGCCAAAGATCAGATCGTCCCCCGCACCGCCGTGAATCCGATCGTGGCCGTCGCCACCATCGAGGTTATCATTCCCGTCGCCGCCGTTCATTTCATCATTGCCCGCCCCGGCCGTGAGGTCGTCGTCTCCCAACTCGCCGAAGACGTGGTCGTTGCCGGCCCCGGCGTCAATCACGTCGGCGCCGTCGCCGCCCCGCAACCAGTCGTTGCCGGCGTCGCCTGTGATCGTGTCGATTCCGCCGCCCCCCTGAATCCGGTCGTTGCCGGGGCCGCCCTTAATCTCGGCGGCGACGGCAAGGGAAGAGGCGATGTCGATTCGGTCGTTGCCGCCAGCGCCGTCGATTGAAATGGAGGTGAAGGCGGTCAACAGGAACGTGGCGGTCTGCTTGTTGAGCGTCGCAGTTGCATTCGTGCCGTCGGAACTGACCACGATGCGGTCGCTTTTGTTCGTGCCGACGATGGTGAGCACGCTGCCAACAATTTCGATCGGATCGCCAACGTGAGGATTGCCACCTCCGAGTTTGTTCAAGCTTGCCAGCAATCTTCGATTTTCGAGCGACTCAAACAGCGGACGACGCGACAGGGGACGAGCCATAGCTCTTCTCCAAATCCATACGAGTCGAGAAACACAGAGAAAATGCAGCTTGCTGGGCTGCGAATTCGCCCGACCAAGCGCACAGAGACCTCAATTTCAACGAGCGAAGCGAATGCTTACGGCAGTCCGACGAGTAGGGCGAATATCACGCCGCGCGGATAGATTTCCCCAGCTTATCCAGCTTTGCAGTGCGGGTTCAAGCGATTTGCGAGTCGAACCTGCCTGTTTTCTGAGAACAGCGAATAGGCTGCGACATTTTGTCGCGACGCCAAGGATGGTGTCGCCAGTATTGGCAAGAGAATCGACGGCCTGCGGCGAAGACTCGGCTATCCTTCGCTACTGCGGAACGACAAGCGTGACCGTTCGCTGCGGGCAGCTTTCGACGGATTTGGTGAGGGCCCCGGTCGCAACGTTGATGTTCACTTCCTTGCCGCGATTTTCATAAAGGGTCTGCAAGTATTCCGTCACCGTGCCCTCAAAGAGGACGACATCGTTCTTTTGCAGTCCGGCCTGGTGGGCCACGCCCCCGCTAGTGAGCGACTCGATCAAGAGACCGGTTTCGGTGTGCTGATGATGGTCGATCATCACCGGCTTAAGGCTCAGACCCAGTTTCTGCTCGATGAGCCGCTCCATCTGAATCCGAGCGAGCACGTGCCAGGCAGCGGTGCCGCCACCGGCCATGATGGAGCCGAAGATCAGAATCACAATCGCCAGCATGAGCCGCACGATCACGACGTCGAGCTGCGGCACAAGGCGGGCCTGCTGGCCCGTCAGAAAGGGTCCGGCAACGATGATTGCGGTGAATGCGGCAAAGCAGACAACGACGCCCGCGACAAACCCCGCCAGCACGCCCAAATAGCTCATGGCGGCGAACTGCACGCTGCACACGGCCATCAGGCCGAGGAGCGCCTTGAGCCCGAATCGCCATGGCGACGGCGGCGGGCGGACAAGATCCGCGGTCACCGGCTCCGGCGCGACGGAAGTCGCATGGGCCGAATCCGCGATTGTCGGCGGAACCCGAGTGCTCATGCAGGTGATTCAGCTGCGCTACTTGAATATTCGCAGAAACGGGAACACGCGGCAGATCGCTTCCCAGGTTCTGCGCGCTTCCATTTGCTTGCCCACGGCCACGTACTTGTCATCCATGACACTGTCGTTCGTGCAGCCGCAGGCAACGCAATAGCCGGTTCCCGCCGGTAAAGGCTGTTGGCAACGAATGCATTTTCGAGTTGGCACGTCCGGCATGTCACAGCTCCATCGTTGGCAGAACAACTACGAAAACCGCTCACCACTCACGATTCACTCTCATTTCACACTCATGCTCATCAAGAACTCCGCGTTTGTCTTGGACTTCGCGATTCGCGTGACAAGCAGCTCCATGGCGCTGGGCGAATCCATATCCGCGAGGACACGGCGCATCACGGTGACGCGGCGGTATTCGTCGGGGTCCATCAGGATTTCCTCGCGGCGGGTTCCGCTCTTGGAGATGTCGATGGCGGGCCAGATGCGCTTATCGACCAGCCGCCGGTCGAGGTGAATTTCCAAGTTGCCGGTCCCTTTGAACTCTTCGAAGATCACGTCATCCATCTTGCTGCCGGTATCGACGAGGGCCGTGGCGAGGATCGTGAGCGAGCCCCCCTCTTCGACTTTGCGGGCCGAACCGAAGAACCGCTTGGGCTGCTGTAGGGCGTTGGCGTCGAGGCCGCCAGTCAAAAGCTTGCCCGATTGTGGGCACTCGCTGTTCCAGGCTCGGGCCAGGCGCGTGATGGAATCGAGGAAGATGATCACGTCGATCCCGCATTCGACCAGCCGCTTGGACTTCTCCAAAACCATGTTGGCGACCTGGACATGGCGGGCAGGCGGCTCGTCGAACGTGCTGCTGATGACCTCGCAATTGCGGCCTTTGACTTGCCGCTCCATATCGGTCACTTCTTCCGGACGCTCGTCCACGAGGAGCATAATCACGTAAGCGTCGGAGAAGTTGTGCAGCACCGCCTTGGCCATCTTCTGCATCAAGATGGTCTTACCGGCCCGTGGCGGGCTGACGATCAGCCCACGCTGGCCGAAGCCGATTGGCGTGACCAGATCGACGACGCGCGTCGAAAGGTCATCGGGGTCGTGCTCCATGACGATGCGCTTGTCAGGGTGAAGCGGCGTCAGGTCGTCGAACAGGACGCGGTTCTGGGCCTCATTCGGATCGTGGTAGTTGATTGCCTCGACGCGGAGCAGGGCGAAATAGCGCTCGTTTTCCTTCGGCGGGCGAATCTGGCCCGATACCGTGGCCCCGGTGCGAAGTGCGAAGCGGCGGATCTGACTGGGCGAGACGTAGATGTCGTCCGGGCACGACAGGTAGTGATAGTCGGGACTTCGCAGGAACCCAAAGCCGTCGGGGAGGATTTCCAGCGTCCCCTCGCCATACATCAGGCCGTTCATCTTGACCCGCTCTTTCAGGATTCGAAAGATCAGGTCTTGCCGCTTCATGCCGGCGACTTCGCTGAGGTTTTCTTTGCGGGCCTCTTCGATGAGCTGCGGCATGCTCATCCGCTGCAATTCGGCAATATGGGTTTCCGATTGCTTGTTGACTTTAGGGAGTTTTTCGACTCCCTCGTTGAGTTCACCCCGGTCGGCCAGCGCCGCGAGTTCTTCGGCCAGCGAGAGAGGCTCCCCCTCGGCTTCGATTTCGCGGAGGATTTCCAGGTGCTCCGGGCCAAGTTCCGTAGCCGTTGACGGAGGTGAAGTCGTGGTTGCGGGATCGTCGTGGTCCGGACGGTCCTCGCGGTCGCCGCGATTGCGGAAATTCTTGAACGTCGTCATGTCTCTGCTCCGATTTCGACGAGGAGTCGGCGCGCGAACGGCGCCCGAGGCGGGAGGAATGCAAACCGTGCTGTTTCCGCTAGCCCGATGACCGCGGGGAGAGTGCTCGCGGGCGGCGGACAGTTTGACGCGGCGACAGCGGAGGCGGGGAGCCTCGCAAATGGGGGTGTTGAACCCAAGCACGAGCCAAGCGCACGGGAGGACGGGGAGCGAGATCAGCGGAGCTGTGACAAGCCAGCGGACCTTGCAGGAAGCGCGACGGAAGGTGCGCGACCCACCCGGCCGAGCGCCGGTTGAACTTGGGAGTGCCCTTTCATTATGCCCGGACGGGCGTAGGGGGGAAGAGGAAGTTACAGAAATCCAGGAGGCAGGGGTCTGGAGACAGGGGAGAGGAGACAGGATACAGGGTACCGACTTTTCCTTGTTGCCCTACTGCTTGATCTCGCGGAGTCGAATGTTGCGAAACTCCATCGCCGCCCCTTCGGCCTGGAGGCCGAGGTAGCCCTTCTCCGGCGTGAGGCTCATTGCTTCCCAGGCCAGCTTGCCGTTGCACCACAGCGCAAGCTTGTCGCCGACCGCGACGATCCGCCACTCGTTCCACTCGCCCGGTGGCTTTTGCAATTCGCCAACGGGCTTGGTTCCCTGTACCTTGCCCCCGAGCAAGGCCCCTTCGCTCTTGTGCGCCAGATTGATCTGGTTGCTGCCGACGCTCTTCCCGCTGCGGATAAACAGGCCGCTGTTATACTTCTCCTTGAGCCCGCGCCACTCTAGGCGCAGCTCGAAATTGCCGTACTCCTGGGCGGATGCCAGGTGTGGCTTGCCCCCGCCGGTGACCTTGATCACCCCCTCTTCCACTTTCCAGTTCGTCGGCAGCTCCTTGGGCGGCGACTCGTCGCCAAACCGCCAGCCCGTAAAGTCCTGGCCATTGAACAGGGCTACAAACCCCGCGGCCTTTTCGTCATCGGTGAGCTGTGGCCCCGCGGCGGCGGCCAGCCCGGAAGGACACAACCATCCGATGAGCACTCCGACCAGGGTGAGAAGGAGTCTTGTCTGCACGGGCAATCTCCGATTGGTTCCGGTCAGTTTAATCGGGCCGCACGCAGAGTAGAATGCTGCAACTCCGGTCCGAGGTTTCCGGTCTGACGTTTTATGGCCCAGGAGCGAATGTCGGTGATGAGTCTGCCGATGGCTTCCGAGCCGGTTGGGGACGAGCGCGCGTGGACCGCCGCGACGGCTGACGAGCCCGTGCGCTGGTACCGGCAGCTTCCCAGCGAGTTGATCGCCGACCTTGAGGAGTTGGTCGCTCAATCAGACGAAGGGCAACCGGTGACCAACCTTCGCCTGAGCGACGAGCGACGGCATGCCTGGGCAGCTTATCTGGCACCAGCACGGCGGGACCTCGCCGAAGGCCGGGGGTTTGTGATCCTCGACCGATTGCCGGTCGAGCGTTGGTCCCAGCGTGCGCTGGTGGGTGCCTATTGGCTGCTGGGTCAATTGTTGGGCGAGCCGATGGTCCAGAACGTGCAAGGAACGCTGCTCTATGATGTGCGCGACACGGGACAAGACGTCGCCAGCGGTGCGCGTTTCTCGGTCACCAATTACGAAAGCAGCTTCCATACCGACAATTCATTTGGCGAGCGGATCCTCGACTATGTCGGCCTCCTCTGCTTGCGCACAGCCAAGTCCGGCGGGATCAGCCAGAATGTCAGCGGCTACGCCGTGCATAGCGTCCTAGGGCGAGAGCACCCGGAAGTTTTGGCGATTCTCTCTCAGCCGTTTCACGTCGATCGGCGAGGAGGACTTCGCGAAGGGGAATCCCCTACCGTCCGCCGGCCGGTGATTGCCGCTGGCGAGAGCGGCCTGGTGGTGCGCTACCTGCGGTATTGGATCGAGGTTGGCCATGAGAAGGCAGGCGAGCCCCTCACGCGAGACCAGCGCCGGGCACTTGATCACTTGGACGCCGTTCTCGCCCGGCCGGAGCTGCGTGTCGAGTTTCCGCTCGCTCCCGGCCAGATGTATTTCATTAATAACCGCTGGATTCTCCACAACCGGACCGCATTCACCGACCACTCGGAGCCGGCGCGGCGGCGACATCTGGTTCGACTCTGGCTGAGTGCAGGGGACGAGCATGCAAAGCCCCGCTGAGCATGCCGAACCCAACACCGTTGTGGTCCAGCCCGAAGATCGACTGCTTCGCTTCCGGCAGACGAGCGGCCTCGTGCTGGCGCCGCTCTTGTTTCTGGCGATCCTCGCCCTCCCGATACCGTCTCTAACGCCTGCGGCTCACCGACTGGCAGCGGTCATGCTCGCCGTCATCGTCCTCTGGGTCAGCGAGGCGCTCCCCTTGCCGCTAACGGCCTTGATTGCCGCCGCTGCCTGCGTGCTATTGCAAGTTGCGCCGGCCAAAGAGGTCTTTTTGCCGTTTGCCGACCCGCTGATCTTTCTGTTCATCGGCTCGTTCATTCTGGCGCGAGCCGTGTTCCTGCATCG
>Ga0065705_10001922_pt1 | contig 18006 bp, 13 predicted proteins | sample SwibulcommuniRL2_FD_59092 | JGI IMG/M metagenome (GOLD analysis project Ga0065705, IMG submission 59092) | Bulk soil microbial communities from switchgrass field near Rose Lake, East Lansing, Michigan, USA - RL2 Bulk Soil v2 (version 2) | ecosystem: Environmental > Terrestrial > Soil >...
CTTTGTCGAGGCCCTTGTCCCGATCGAGAGGACACGCCGCGCCGCGGTGGAGAGCAATGACCGCTTGAATCGGATGAACGAGGTGCTGAGTCGGCGCTCCGTCGAGCTGGCCACCGCAAACCGGAAGCTGCAACAGGAAATCCTCCAGCGCCAGGTCGTGGAGAAAGCTCTCAAGAAGAGCGAGCAACACTCCGACCAATTGTTACAGGAGTCCTTCCATTTGCAGGAGCAGCTGCGAGGGGTCTCCCACCGAATTCTCTCCGCGCACGAGCAGGAACGCAAGGAAATCAGCCGGGAGCTTCACGATGAGATCGGGCAGAGCCTGACGGGGATCAACATCACGCTGGCGACCCTGTCGATAGAGGCTTCGGCGAACACCCGGGGCCTCAACCGGAAGATCGCCCGCACCCAGCGGCTTGTTGAAAGGTCGATGGAATCGGTGCATCGTTTCGCCCGTCAATTGCGTCCGCCGGTCCTGGATGACCTGGGACTGATTCCCGCCCTCCATTCTCATTTGGAAGAATTTGCGAAAAGGGCAGGGATCCGCATTCGTTTCTCGGCCATCGCCGCGGTTGAGCGACTGGACAGTGAGAAGCGAACGGTGGTTTATCGCGTCGTCCAGGAAGCGCTGAACAATGTTGCCAAGCACGCGCAAGCCACGCTGGCGAGAGTGACGATCACCCGGCAGCTCGATGGGGTCATTTGCCTGGAGGTACGCGACAACGGCAAGTCCTTCCGGGTTCAGCGCGCGAAGTTTGGGAAGGGGAAGAAGCGGTTGGGGCTGCTCGGGATGCGAGAGCGCGTGGAGATGGTCGGCGGCAGGTTCACCGTCGAATCCGCGCCGGGCAGGGGCACTACGATTCGGGCGCAGATTCCGCTCAATACAAAGCTCCTTCCACCCTCCCGGTGAGCTCTGCCTGGCTGGGATTTCCACCCAATAGGGCTTCCCCGGCGAACCGGTGCCAAACGAGGCTTCCCCCGCATCCCTTGGGGTGTATACCCCATTGTTCCCCCCCTCCCCCGAAGTCAGAATCCCCGCTTTAGCGAAAGCCATGGGGGAATCGCCATGACCATCCTGATAGTGGATCAGAACCGAGGATTCCGAAAGGCTGTGAAGGATCTCCTGCAGGTGAACGACAAGCTAAGAACGGTGTGGGAGGCGGATAATGGGGAAACGGCCGTCGAGCTTGCCCGGGAGCTTCGGCCGGATCTCGTCATCATGGACATGTCGCTTCCGCGCATGAGTGGCCTGGAGGCGACCACGATGATTAAGAAGATAGGGGCGGCGAATATCCAGGTCATCATGATGGGCGAGTACACGGAATCGGTGTACCGCCTGGCGGCGATTCGCAGCGGCGCCGACGCTTTCCTCCCCAAGTCCAACACCTGGGCCACGGGCGATGACCCGTCTTCCGTTTATCGGCGACGTTAAACGCTGACGAGATTCATTGCGACTTTCTCGGCGGCGTTCCTTCCATCCCCCTTCGCACTGGTGCGCGCCTCCCGTCCACTCAACAAATCGGGAGGTCGCGGTGACCCTGCGCCTATCAGGCGGTCTTCCTGGCCTTCAGCATCCCAGTACCGCTCACCGATGTGCCCATCCGCCATTCAGACCACCATGCCTGCGTCGCGACCATGAATGAACGCACAGGTGGGGCGAAGACCCCATAGCCACCGCCTACTCTCCGGCTTACTCTGCTTACGGTGAGCGACCATTCGGTGATCGCGCGCTCGCCGGCCAAGACTGCGGACTCGAACCAAGGCAGAACTGTTCATCCGGAGTGGGGTCACCGGCTTTACCCACTCCTCGCCCTGATGGAGAGAACTCATGGAACAGCACCTTCCAATGGCGTTACAAGTAGCCTTGTACGCGGCGTCGGTCGCGGTCATCGTATTGACCACGATCCTGATTGTCGTGCTCCTGCAGTTTCGCAAACAGGTCGAGCGTGTCGTCCGGACCGTCGAGGAGCTCAAGTCCGAGCTGAACCCACTGGTGCAGGAAACACGGGTCGTGATGGAAAAGCTCCGGGATCTCTCCGGGCGAGTGCACGAGCAATGGATGGAAGTGGAGCGGGTCATGGAATCGGCGCGAACCTGGTCGCAGCGGGCAAGTCACTTGATCGGAGGAATCGGCTCCATCTTGCTACCGTCCGTCCTCGCGGCGAGTCTGAACGTCCAGCTTCTTCGCAAGGGCCTGAAAACGTTCCTATGGGCACTCCTAACCCCAAAACAGCAACATCAACAGAAAGTGAGGGCATTATGAGTGAATATGGTAATGGCGGTGGAAATCTGACAGGTTTCGTCATGGGCGCCGTCGTGGGCGCGGCCGTCGGCGCAGGGGTCGCCCTCCTGTTCGCCCCTCGCACGGGCGAAGAGACCCGGAAATGGCTGGCCAAGAACACTCGCGATCTTAAGGACAAGGCAGTGAGCGCCCTTGATCAAGCCAAGGAGACAATGCGGCGAGAGAAAGACATGGCAGAACGGGGAGTCAAGGAAATCGCCCGAACCCACGACATGTAACTCACCAGGATTCCGTCTTCCGGAGAGGCTCCCCCCTCTTCGATTCCTACCTACCCCAATGAACCCCGGGCCTCCTTGCGGCCCGGGGTCCCGCGCCTGTTCGAGAGGCAACCGGATTGACCTCGAGAACGCATCCCACGACGCGCGTCGTCGAAAACGCGCCGCCCGGGCGGCGTGAATCACGCAATCATCCTTGGGGTATACACCCTATTTCATCAGGATCTCCGCTGACCTATCATCCAGCCATGAAATACAACGTGAGTGCAGAACGATGGCCACTGGATCACACGCTGGAGTTGCTCCGGTTGTGCGGACACTTCAGCGCTTGCGGCTCGCGGACGTGCTTGTCGTTCTCAGCCGCGGCACAAATCGCGGAGTCCCAGCCCAGGCGATCCGGTGCCGTGGCATCGCTGATGCGCTCTAACCCATTCGCAACGAGGTGAACCAATGACTGCCGAGAGAATTCGAAGACGAATCGTACTGGGAATTCTGATGGTACTGATGTCACTGCCCGCGGGCGTGGCTTTCGCCCAGACCAAGATCAAGCCGGGGTTCAATCTCTTCTCCGTGTCACAGGATCAGGAAATCGGACGACAGTCGGCAGCTGAGGTTGAGAGCCAGCTCCCGATCCTGACCGACCGCTCGATCGAGGCCTACGTCAACGCGGTGGGGAAGCGCCTGGCGGCCGTCGCCCCCGGGGCGGATTATCCCTACCAGTTCAAGGTCGTGAACGCCTCGGACATCAACGCGTTCGCGCTACCCGGGGGGTACCTGTACCTCAACCGCGGCCTCATCGAGGCGTCCAAGAACGAGGGTCAGCTCGCGGGGGTGATGGCACACGAGATGGCGCACGTCGCTCTGCGGCATGGGACCAACCAGGCGTCGAAGGCTTACCTGGGCCAGGCTGGTCTGGGTGTCCTGGGAGGGCTCACGGGCGGAAAGAGCGACTCCACCCAGAAGGTGATCGGTGCGGTCGGAGGGTTCGGCATGAACGCCATGTTCTTAAAATTCAGCCGAACCGATGAGGAGCAGGCGGACATCGTAGGCTCCCAGATGATGGCCAAGGCCGGCTACGACCCCAAGGACATGGTGGATTTCTTCGAGTTCTTGCGAAGCCAGGCGTCCCGCGATCCGGGCAAGGTGGAGCAGTTCTTCAGCGATCACCCCGCCCCTAAAGACCGCGCCGCCCGCATCCGCAAAGAAATGAAGATGCTTACCATCAGGCCGACGCAGCCCGTGGGTGGCTTCCAGCAGGCCAGGGCAGAGCTTCTGGGAATGCCGAAGGCTCCCTCCATGCAGCAGATCGCGCAAGGCCAAAAACCAACACAGACAGCATCGCAGGCGCGCATCGGAGATGGGCGCGTTGTTGACACAAGTATCGAACGTCCGTCCACGAATTTTCGCTCGTTCGAGCAGCGCGGACATTTTTTCCAGATGGATTATCCGGAGAACTGGCGCGTCTATGAGCCCGCGAATGGTTATGGGGTGACCATCGCGCCGGACGGCGGGTACGTGGACACCGGGGGCGAGGAGAGGAACCTCGTCTATGGCGTCATCGTCAACCACTACGATACGTTCAATTCCGAAACCAGCGAGAGATTCATCGACGGCGGCCCCGCAACCACCTACAGCAGTTTCGTTGACAACAGCGGCCGTATCGAGAGCCGTACGAACCTGGCTGCGGCGACGAACGATATCGTCAGCCAGATCGTGCGGACCAACCCGCACTTGAAGCTGGTGCCGAATTCGCAGCGGACCGAGACCCTCAGCGGGGCGCAGGCGCTTTCCCTGGTCCTGGCCGGCACCTCGCCGGTGACGCGTTCGGAGGAGCGGGTCACCGTCTTCACCCGCGAGCTCACCGATGACGACGTCATCTATGCGCTTTTCATCGCTCCGGGCCAGGATTACGGCGAGCTTAGAGCGACATTCAATCGGATGATCTCCAGCTTGGATGTTAACGACGCGGCTACGCACCGGTAATCGCACGATCCTGATTCCCGCGGAGGGGGCGCCGGCCCCTTCCGCGGAATACTGGGGCGGCTTGGAAGAGCCGAAGCTTCGAGGCGGGTTCCTCACATTGGAAGCGTTGAGCGAATGTCGACCAATCGTCCATACAAGATTCTCGCGCCCTCCACAAAAAACTCTTTACCATTCGGAAAGCTCACCCTGAGATGAACGCGATTCTGCTCGCTGGCGGTCAGGACACCCACCTGGTGCCCTTGGTCCACACCGTGCCGAAGGCGCTGCTCCCGGTGATGAACCGCCCCATGGTGGAGCACCTTCTCCTGCACCTCAAGAAGAACGGCATCTGCAATGTCGCCCTGGCCGTGAACGGCCACGCCAAAGCCTATCGGGACCTCCTCGGAGACGGCGAGCGGCTGGGGATGCGGCTGACTTACTCCCGTGAAACTGTTCCCCGCGGCACCGCCGGGTGCCTTTTGCCCCTGGCCAAGTTCATCGGAAATGATCCGTTCCTGGTGATCGACGGGAGCCTCTTTCTGGACGCCAACCTCCGGGAACTGGGGGAATCCCACGTGCGCAGCGCGGCTGTCGCCACCGTGGGGGTGCACCCCTCGCCGGCGGGAGCTCGGGACTGGCACCAGGTGGAACTGCAGGTGGGGAAGGATTCCCGGGTGAACGGGATCAAAGCGCGCGACCGGTCGGAGGAGAGCCATCCCCCCCGTGTTCCGGTGGGTGTTTATGTCTTCGACCCGTCGGTTCTCGCCGCCATCGAGCCCGGTATCTACTGCGACATCAAGGAGCAGCTGCTTCCGCGCCTGAGGTCGGAGGGGCATCCCATCGTGGCCAAGGAAATCGGCGGTTACTGCAAGAGCATCCTGGAGCTGAAGGACTACCTGAGGGTGAACCGGGACGTGTTGCAGGGGATCGCGAACGGCTTTCGCCTCGAACAGCAGGTGGCGGATGGGATCTGGGTTGGGAAGGGCAGCCAGGTCTCGCCGATGGCCACCTTGCTGGGTCCCGTTCTCATCGGCCGGGACTGCGTCATCGGACCGCGAGTGCAAATCGTCGGTCCCGCCTGTATCGGAGACGGCTGCGTGGTGGAAGAAGGAACGCTGATCCGCGAGAGCCTGCTGCTCCCCGGAGCCAGGATGGAGAGGAACTCCCGGGCCGAGGGCTGCGTGCTGGCCGCGGACACCGTGATCTCCCCCGGGCTGTCGCTGCGCGGAGTGGTGGCCATTCCGGGAGGTCTGGGCGTGGGGGACATCGATCTGGCCGACACCGACCCGATCATCCGGGGCGTCGTGTCGTCGACCGGACAGTACGCCCGCAGTCGCTTCCGTTACGGCCTCTGCCGCCTCGTCAAGCGGGGCGTGGACCTGCTCGTCGCGGCGGTGGGCCTGGTGGCTGCACTGCCGCTGTTGCTCGTGGTGGGGATGGCCGTGAAGCTCACCAGCCCTGGCCCCGTCTTTTTCCGCCAACGTCGGTGCGGCAAGTTCGGAAAAGAGTTCTCGATGGTGAAGTTCCGCACGATGGTGCGAGATGCTGAGGCGATGCAGACACGGCTCCGCCAGCAAAACGAAGTGGACGGCCCAATCTTCAAAATCGAGAAGGATCCTCGCTTCACGGGTCTGGGCAAGCTGCTTCGCCGCTACAGCATGGACGAGCTCCCTCAGCTGTGGAACGTGCTGAAGGGGGATATGAGCCTCGTCGGGCCCCGGCCGCTGGCGGCGAAGGAGATGGCTTTCTGTCCCGCCTGGCGCGACGTCCGGCTGAAGGTGTGCCCCGGCATCACGGGCCTCTGGCAGGTGGGCGGTCGTAGCAAGACTTCGTTCCACGACTGGGTCCGCCTGGACACGAAGTACGTGCTGGAGCGCTCCACGCTCCTCGATTTCAAGATCCTCCTGCAGACACTCCTGGTGGTCCTGGGGGGGCGGGGATCCTATTGAGGTCGCTTGAGCTCTCCATGCAAGTCTAGCGTCGAAGGAAAGGTAGTAAAGGTTCCACGCTCCACACTCTTGAAAGGAGCTCCCATGAAGAAGTTCCTCTACATCCTGACAGTCTTGGTCCTGTTCTCAGCGTGGATTCTCTCCATCGGCGCAGTCGTATCACACTAGCTCATCGCCCCTGCCCGGGAACCTGCCGGGCAACTTCCCAAGTCCGGGGGACTGCCTCGACCTGCCTGATGAATGGTAGAGTAGCATTAGCCTTTAGAGATCTCCGTTGGTCCGCGAATCAAGCTGAGTGCACCGTGGGATGGACGAAGTCGTCCCTCGGTGATTGTCATACAATGGAAACCCGGATGGAATCTGGGGGGTCCCGCCAGGGCAGGCGAGAAGGGGTCCTCTTGATTCTCAGGAGTAATGTGCTATGAACCTTGGTCGGCGACACGGAGTGATCCTCATCGAGCCCGACATCAACCCGGTTACCCGCCGATTCAGCCTTCCCAACATCGCGAATTATCCTCCCCTCCCACAAGTGCGCCTCGCCGGGCAGCTTCAGGCGGAGGAGGTGCAGATCGCGGACCTCCGGATCGCCGGAGAGGAGAAGCGACTGCTGGATCAGGTCCGACGGGACCCTCCCGCTCTCGTGGGAATTTCCCTCACCTTTACCTCGAATGGGAATGAGGCCATCAAGGTGGCCGCGGCGATCCGACGCGCTTCGCCCGCAACCGCCATCGTCTTCGGAGGCACCGCTCCATCGGAGGATCCCGGTTCGTTCTGGGATTCCGCGGCAGATCTGATCTGCTTCCGAAACGGTGACGCCCCCTTCGCGGCTCTGGCCGCCGAGATTCGGAAGTCGGGGCAGGCTCCGGCAAGATTCCCCGGCTTCTTCCACCGCGAAGACGGACGCTGGGTCCTCGACCCGGGGCCGCCCGTGGCGCCTCTGGCGAGCCTGCGACCCTACGCCTGGAACCTCCTGCCTGAGCGCTATTGGAGCGAGTACTTTCAGGGGTTCCGGCCGACAGGGATGGGTCAGACGAGCGAAGGTTGCCCGTACGACTGCACCTTCTGCACTGTCTGGAAAACGCACGGCCGGAAAGTGACGCTGGCATCCCTGGCGAACGTTCAGCACGACTTCCTCTCTCTGCCAGCCTCCATCCGCGCGTTCTTCTTCGCGGACGACATCTGGATGCAGGCCAGCGAGCAGCAGATCCGGGAACTCTACGATCCTCTCTTGGAATGGATGGCCTCGGACTTCCTACAGCGGCGTCGTGACTTATGGCTGACGGTGGAGACCCGGACCGACCTTTATCTCCGCGAGGAGAATCGCTTCAAGGACTGGATCCGGCGGGGAGGGCTGAAAAGGATCCTCTTCGGCGTGGAGGCGGTGACGGACGAGCAGCTCAGGAGCTACAGCAAGCGCAACACGGTCGATAAGAACAGCGAAGCCATCCGTCGCGCCACGGAAGCCGGGGCCCTGGTAACGGCGCAGTTCGTCATCCCGTGCGACGCAGATCGCGCTTATTTCGACGAGATCGTCCGATTCCTGAACACCCATCGGCGCTGGATTCGGACTTCCAACTTCACCGTTGCGACACCGCTGCCCGGCACACCACTCTACGAAGAGTCCCTGAAGAGCTCTCCCGAGCTGGCCGACAGGAATGCCGTCTCGCATCCCGCATTCTCGCTCTTCACTGCCTTGACCCCGACCCACCTCGAGGTGCGCGAGTTCTACGAGCAGGTGGCGCGGGTCTTCCGCGCCGCGAACCAGGTCCGCATCACTCTCGATGCCGTCCGGCAGATCTGCATGATGGCGATCCATTCCCCCTGGCTGATTCCGCGCCTCGCGAGGGCCCCGATGGCCCTGCGCGCGCTGACCGATCCAGCCACCTATCTCGAAGTCCACCGGCAGGTCCAGGGTGACCGTCTGATCGGAACCTCGCCCACCACATAGCCCGGCCCTTTCTGCAACCCTGGATCGCCTTGAATGCCCCTGAAACGCCAGAATCATTCAAGCTGTTGGGGGGTGATTACCCCATAGTCTCGGCCCGCTCTCCAGAACTAAGCTCCAGCTATGAAGCACAGGTCCATCAGTGCACAGCTGCCGGCGCACCGGCGGACCAGGCATCCACAGGTCCCCAGTGACGGAAGTGGACCCAAGCTAGCGCCTAGGCTTGGCGCTGCCTTTGCACGCCTGAGCCACCTCGGCACACCCGTGACAGCATGGCTGCGGCGTGCCCTCGCCGTGGTGACCAAACGGCTTCACCCCGTCGGCGGTATCACAGCCGGTTGGCTGCGAACCGCGAGGCTGCGCCGCGTCGCCCGCTTGGCCGTTCCGTTGCTGGCTCTTCTGCCGCTTCTGGCGCTGGGGGGGGTTGTTCACCACATTTACTTCGATCGGAGCGGACTCCCAGATCTCGGGGCTTTCCTCCGATTCGAGCCCCCGACAATCGGAGAGGTCTTCGATGACCAGGGCAAGGTCCTGATCGAGCTGGCGCGCGAGTACCGCCGGGTAGTCACCTACGAGGACGTGCCCCTGATCCTGCGCCAGGCCATCCTGGCGGCCGAGGACAAGAACTTCTTCTCCCACTCCGGCGTGGAATACCGCGCGCTGCCTCGGGTGGTCGAGAAAACTGCCTTGCATTCGCTGGCCGCATGGTGGAGGGGCGATGGACTCCGGCCACGGTTCCCGCAGGGTGGCTCGACGCTCACGCAGCAGCTCGTCCGCGGCTATTTCCTCCAGAAGCTGACGATCCGTGAAAACGGCGACTCCCTTATCGGCGATGGACTGACCCCGCGGATCCTGTCCGCGGGCTTTGGCGTCCGAGCCACGAACAAGCTCCTTCGCAAGCTGGAGGAGGTCCGCCTGACGCTCTGGCTTGAGCAGGAGATGCGAAGGCGCTACGGCTCGCAGGAGCGGGCCAAGCGTGAGATTTTTGCCCGCTATGCCAGCTTCATCTACCTGGGCAACGGTCGCTATGGCTTCGCCACGGCCTCGGAGTACTACTTCGGCAGGACCCTGTCGAGCTTTACCTCGGCGGACGCGGGGAAGGCGGCGCTGCTGGCAGGAATCAGCAAATCGCCCACGGACTACGCGCCGGTGCCTGGCGACCCGCGCCCCCTGCGCCGCCGCAATGCGATCCTGGCCCTCATGGCGCGCAATAGGTTCATCCCCGAGAGCCTCGCTAAAAGCTGTCAGGCCGAGCCGGTCCGCGTGGTTACGCACAGCCCGGTCAAGACGGACGCTCCCGGCGCGGTTGGCAACGTCCTCGAGGAGCTGACGCTGCATGGCGGGAGTCTTTTCGGGGCCGAAGACCTGTTTCAGGGGCGGATCTCGGTCCGCTCGACGGTGGACGGACGCGTACAGGCCGTCGTCAATGAGGCACTGGAGAACGGCCTGGCCCTCTATGAGAAGCGGCACCGCAAGTCGAAGGGAGTGATCCAGGGATCGGTGGTGGTGCTGCGCAACGCCGACGCGGCCATCCTGGCCGAAGCCGGCGGACGGCAGGTCTATCAGGACCGTTCAACCCGGTACTCCGACTACAACCGCGTCACCGACTCGCTGCGGCAACCGGGCTCGGCGATGAAGCCGCTGGTCTACCTGGCCGCGTTCCAGAAGGGCCTGGATCTTGACGCGACGGTGCCCGATGAGCCTATCGGAGTGCCCCTGGGCGGCAATCGCGGAGTGAAGTGGATCGTCAACTACGACAACCGGTTCAAGGGCCCCATCCCGGTGCGCCAGGCATTGGCCGAATCCCGCAACGCTGTGGCTGTCTGGATCACCCGCGAGATTGGCGTGGGCAGGGTGATCCGGACCGCTCGCAAGCTGGGTATCCAAACACCGCTGCACCCCTACATCAGCACGGCGTTGGGGGCGTCCGAAGTTGGGCTCTTGGAGCTGGCGGGCGCCTATCGCGCCATGGCGTGTGGGGTTCTGGCGGAGCCTTATATCATCGCCAGCGTGACCGACGCCTCCAGTCGGGTCGTGCTCTACGAGGCTCCCCGGGTCGCGCGGGGAATCCGTTCCGCCGGGGTGAACTCCGCCGAGCTGCGCTTAATCCAAGAAGGGCTGCGCGGCGTGGTCCGACTCCCGGAAGGCACGGCCCACGCCCTCGACGGTCCCGACTTCCCGATCCAGGTGATGGCCAAGACCGGAACGACGAGCGACTTCCGCGACGCGCTGTTCCTGGGATCCACCTACGGGCCCCGGGGGATCACGGTGGCGGTCCGCATCGGCTTCGACGACAACCACGCGCTGGGCAAGAAGGAAACCGGCGCTCGTGTGGCGCTGCCGGTCTTCCGCGAGATCATGCTCCGGGTCTACCGCGACGGGCTCCAGGGGCCGGTCCCGCGATTCCCCCCCCAAATTGAAAAAGGGATTGATGAGTATCTGAAGGTGCGGGCCAAATTGGATTCGGATGATGGAGAGCGCCGGGCGGAGCTCTCCAAGGCCTCACGGCGCCAGTCGCGCTGACTCGGCGAGGGCGAACCATGGGCCTCGGACATCAGGCATACACCCCATAGTTTCGTCGTACGCTCCGCTCTATGCTTCCAAGGAATCCTGATCAGGAAGGCTTCAAAGAAGGCTCTGAATTAAAACGCTACACCACCAAGAGGTCCTACCCCATGACCGATGCTTATCCCAAGACTGACAAGTCCACGCCAATGGTTGCTCCCGGAGTCGGTGGCGATTCGTCGAAAAAAGACGCTCCCGTGGGACCTGCCGTCACCAGCCCCCAGCACAAGGGCGTGGATCCGCTCGGCGAGCCTGCTGGCAACACCGGCTCGAAGGAGCCCACGCGAGTTTCAACGCAGCCCAAACCGTAATCAGGGTTTGCTGCTTAGACTGAGCGGGAGGTCGCCCGCTACCACCCGGACGACCTCCTGCTCGTCGAATAGACAATCCCCCGGAAATAGCAGGAAATGTTCCTTCCGTGCGGCCCTTCGTGCTGCCGCGGACATTCTCCGCCTTCGCTCTGGGCAGGTGAGACGTCCCAGGCCAGCCTTCATTGCGGCCCAATCGTCATGAGTGTTCAAGGTCGCTGCGGCGATCCGTGCCAACGTGTATCGTCCAGCGTCGTACCAGTCTCCGGCGTCTTGGATTGACCCAGTGGCAGATTTCCCCGGGAATCCCAGATCGGTCCGAGGGCCGCTGAGCTTCCAACCCGACAGAATAAGTTGGAAGCCTTGGAATCGCCGCCAAGGATGACCTGGCGACCGGGAGAATCGGTGAGTATCGAGCCGATCTGGAGAATCATTGCAGCATCCGCCTCGTGGAGGACATCGAGAGTGAGATCCCCTGATGCTATTTCGACAAAGTAAGTGAATTCATAGACACCGGGGGCGAGGGTTTGCCCGCCCGGAGTGTCGGAAACAACAATACTCCATGGTCGTGCGGCCTCGTCCAGCGTAAAGCTCAAATCGGACTGGGCCTGGGTTGCCGGACAGCCCTGAGGGGTCGTGGCCATGACCGATCCCGATCCCGCATCCACCGTGAAAAATCCAGTCACTGTCGTTCCCGCACTCTCCCCGGGATACGTGGCGACCTGTGTGAGGCCGAGCTCGGTGACCGTGGAACCTGGCAGGACCGTGACATCAGGGCCACCGGCATCGATCGATCCAGGACCGACCGACACTTGTTCCGCTGAGCTTGGAAAGGCTGCCGGCCTATTGCGGACTCCCTTGCCGCATCCCATCAAAGCAACAAGCAGGACCAAGGTCATCATCTGGAAGCTTTGCCTGTGGCCGTGCATATCCGTTCACTCCTGATGCAGGCTGAAAAGGCCCGCTGTACCCATCACACCTCGCGTGATCCGGACGATGTGGTGACGGATGATTCCGGGCCTTCTCAGGATTCAATCCGACTTCGAATCCGCTTGGCGAGCCTCACGTCCATAAAGCCCGAGGCTTGGGGTCCACGGCGGAGTCGATTGCCGGGGGCTCCTTCATCGAAGAATTCAGGTCGCCATGATTCGCTTGCCGGCTGGCCGATTCTTCACTTTTCCCTTGCCGCCGGTCTTCCGTGCGGCCCTTCCTTTTGCAGCCGTCATTCTCCCACCCCTACTTTTCTTGGCCATGCTCTAGCCTCCTTTTTGTCCCCTTGCTGAATGAACAGCGGAGGGGAGCAGAGAACGTTGAAGAAGTGAACTGAGTGCCTACGAGACGCACGATGGCATTTCCCCGAATTCATCAGGGGTTCGATTACGTTGCGCAGGGTTCGGGACGGTTGCGTGACTTGATTCGGCCTCTAATCATTTTGGCGGCCCTCACAGTGGAGAAAAATGCGGCGTGGAGCCCACGGCGGATTCGATTGCGCAGGGTCTTCCTCAGCAGCAGGACACAGGCCATCTCCAGCGAGACGCTCGAGGTGTGATGCTTCTCATTGGGCTCGCCGATTCCGAAATCGATGAGCTGCGCCGGCCGATGCTTCAGAAGGTCCTCGACGACCAGGTGCAAGGCGGCGGCGCCGGGGGAAAGGTGGGCGTAGTCTTTGCGATACAGCGTCTGAAGAGCGGAGTAGGTCTTGCCGTACTGGATGCCCTTGATCAAGCTGATGGGCTCGTCGCCACAGGTCAGCACGTAACTGCGCAGGAACCCTCGCTCGGCCATGTCCACAATCTTGCGCCGGGTCCAGAGGCTGTCCGCCGGCTTCCCGACGAGGCCGGAGAAGCGCCGGGGATCCGGTGCCATTAGAGTCTCGGCATCGAGAAGGTACTGGACGTCGTCCGGCGAATCGATGCGACGCAGCTCCAGGCGGCCGCCGCCCCGCTCGCGGAGAATCTTGATCTGCCGTTTCAAGTTGTATCGCTTCTTCGAGCTGTAATGAGCCAGATACTCTTCGAATGTCGGGGGCAACCGCTGGATGCGATTGGGGCGGACACCTTCGACGATGTGGAGGAGATACCGTTCTCGCAGGACTGCCGAGGAGTGGAGATATCGCCAGAGAAAGGATCCGACCTCGACGCCGGAGAGGCTGATTCCATCGACCCCCCGCAGGAAGGACCACATCCAAGCGAACAGGTTGTCGAGGAGTAAGCCGCTCTCAGGAAACAGAGGCAGTCCCCCCATCATCAGGGCCTTCCTGACGGGGATCCTGGCTAGGGTATGCCCGGAAACATGGAAATCGAGGGCCCCGGCCGCGATCCGGAAGGGGGCGATTCCGTTGACCTGACCCGTGCGATCCCGTGTCACGGCCACGGCTATCTGCTCTTGAGTCTCTATGGAGGCGAGGTGATCAAACCAGCCTGGCGTCTGGTAAATCAGCCTCGGATAGCTTCGGTCCTCGATCATGCATTGCCAGTTGCGGCGGAGCTCCGGCGTAGTCCATTCCTGTGGCGAGTACAGGAGCTCCCATACCCCGTTCTGCTCGGGTGGCGGGCGCTCTAGGACCAGCTCGGGAGCTGCACCGACCCGGAGCACACCCAAATCGAAGAGAAGGGATGAAAGCCCGGTAGACGATCCTCCCCCCCGATGGGACATTCCGACCCTCGGGGCATCAGGCCGCCAGTCGGGGCGTGGGAGGGCCCTCTGCCAGGGCGCCGTCGGTTGTGCGGTGGCCGACTTGTTCTTCATGCCGCGATCGTAAGGGGGGAAGCCAGACAGGTGCCATGGGGTATTTGCCCCATTCTGCTCCCCCTGGGCTCCCCGCCTCGAGCTTCCGTCGTGTGCGGCTTCCCTGCTAGAATGCCCTCGGCTCGCTCCCGGTCGGGGGACGTCGATGCCGGATTCAAGAGACTCTGAGAGAAAGCCTGGGCCTGCCGGAGAATTCCTCCCTTCTGAGGTTGAGGCGATGCGGCAGTTCGATGAAGCGATTGCCAGCGCCCGCGTGCAATTGGAGGAGTACGTCGCCTCCTGGATCCGGGATCTCGCTGTCTCCCGGTTGGCGCTTTCCGAGGAGATGGAACAGCGCAGGGGGGGGCGGGTCGGGGAGGTCAGGAGTCGCCTCGAGCGCCTTTGCGAGGTGATGCGCCGCGCCCCGGTAATGTTTGAGGCGAACAGCCTCAGGCGCTCCGACTTGCACACCCCTGCCCGGACCGGGCTCGAGCGCACGCTCAGCGAGCACGAGGAAGCGGAGAGACTGCTCGCGGCCGCCAATGCGGAGCTTCTCCGCGAGATCGCCGATCGCGAACGGATGGAGGAGGAGCGGCGCATCGCCGAGATGGGCCTGCACGAGGTGCAGGCGCGCTTCGAGAGCGCCTTCAACAGCGCGCCGATCGGCATGGCACTCGTCGACTTGGATGGCCGCTGCCTTCAAGTCAATGATGCTCTTTGCCGGATCACTGGTCACTCCCGGGCCCAGCTCAAGGCGACGACTTTTCGGGCCATCACGCATTCCGACGATGCCGATCGAGACGCTGATTCTGTGCGAGAGCTCCTCGACGGCCGGATCCCGAGCTACCAGACCGAGAAACGCTACCGCCACGCCTGGGGTCACTACTTCTGGGTGCTGCTGACCAAGTCGCTTGTGCGGGATGTTCAAGGCAAACCGCTCTACGTCGTCTCCCAGGTTCAGGACATCTCGGAGCGAAAGGAGATGACGGTACGCCTTGAATACCTGATCGACCATGATTTCCTTACCGGTCTCTACAACCGGCGACGCTTCGAGCAGGAGCTGGCCCGCGAGGCCGGGCGGGTGGCGCGCTATGAGGCCAAAGGCGCGGTGCTCATGATCGATCTGGACAACTTCAAGGATGTGAACGACGCGTTCGGCCACAAGGCGGGCGATGATCTCCTCAAGGGCGTCGCCGGTGCGCTGAAGCATCGCATACGTCAAACGGATGTCCTGGCGCGGGTGGGGGGAGACGAGTTTGCCGTGATGCTTCCAGAAGCGGATGCCGATGAGGCACAGAAGGTGGCCGACAGCATCATCAAGACCCTGGGCCGGCAGGTCGCGGTGCTCGGCGAGCGGTCGATTCACGCCACGGCCAGCGTCGGGGTCGCCCTGTTCGACGGCCTCAGCGCCACGGCGGTGCTGGCGTTTGCCGACCAGGCGATGTACGAGGCGAAGCAAGCGGGGCGGAATCGAGCGGCGATCTATACGCCGAGCGCAGGACATCGCGAGCAGGTGTCGGCGCGCCTGGCGGAGGCGGAGATGATCCGCAAGGCCCTCGAGGAAGAGCGTTTTCTGCTCTACTGCCAGCCGATTCTCGATCTCAANCGGAACGAGGTTTGCCAGTACGAGCTGTTGCTGCGGCTANGCGCCGAGNAGGGCGGCGAGCCTCTCGCGCCAAGCTCCTTTCTTTACGCGGCNGAGCGGTTCGGGCTGATTCAGGAGATCGACTGCTGGGTCGCNCGCCAGGCGATTGCGCTGATCGCCGAGCATGCGCGCGCGGGACGAAGGCTCGTGCTCCACGTCAACCTCTCGGGCAAGTCGATCGGCGATCCCAGGGTCGCCGCGCTTACGGAGAAGGCGATCGAGGACGCCGGCATCGATCCAGCCGGTCTGATCTTCGAGCTGACGGAGACGGCGGCGATCGGCAACATCGAAGTGGCTAAGGCTTTCGCCCACCGCCTGCGCGCCCGTGGCTGCCAGCTGGCCCTGGACGATTTCGGCGCGGGGTTCGGCTCGTTCTACTACCTCAAGACGCTGCCCTTCAGCTATTTCAAGATCGACGGCGATTTCATCCGCGGCGTCGCCGCAAGTCCCATGGACCAGCTCGTGGTCGAAGCCATCGTCGGCATCGCCAAGGGCATGGGCAAGATGACCATCGCCGAGTTTGTCGCCGACGCCGAGACGGTCCATTTGCTCGAGAAGTGCGGCGTCGACTACGCGCAAGGCTACCACGTCGGCCGGCCGCAGCCCTTGAGGGATGTTCTGGCAACGACGTAGGTATGGGCGATGAGCGAGGCGGTAAGCGGAACGAGCACGATCACCAGCGTCTGCATCGTCGGGGGAGGCCCGGCGGGGATGCTCCTGGGATTGCTCCTCGCCAAGCGCGGCGCCGATGTCATCGTTCTGGAGGGGCACGAGACTTTCGACCGGGAGTTTCGCGGCGAGGTCCTGCAGCCGAGCACGGCCCGCCTCCTGGACCAGCTCGGGCTTCTCCAGTACATCCTCGACCAGCGGCACCTGACTTTGACCGAGGGCAAGCTCCTCGTCCATGGAAAGCCGGCCGCCGGGTTCAACTTCAAGAAAATCGCCCCCGACTACCCCTACGCCATCTGGATGCCGCAGCCGATTTTCCTGGAGGCTCTGGCCAGGAAGGCAGCCCCCTTTCCCGGCTTCCACTGCTGGATGGGCGCGCGGGTGACGGAGCTCATCGAGGCGGCGGGCGCCGTCGTGGGCGTCCGGGGAGTGCGGCACGGCAAGGAGCCGTTCGAGATCCGCGCGGAGGTGGTGGTGGGGGCCGATGGCCGGCACTCCATCGTCCGTAAGCTCGGCGACTTCGAGATCGAATACGAGCACCACGATTTCGACGTGATCTGGTTCGTCGTCGAGCCGCCACCGGATTGGCCCAAGACCATTTACTTCTCGTTGGGCGCCAGGACGCCGCTGTTATTGCTCCCGAAGTACCCCAACCAGATCCAGGTGGGGCTGTTGCTGCATGTGGACGAGTGGCGAAGCTGGCGCAAGGAGGGGGTCGAGAGGGTCGCCGATCGCGTTCGTCGCCTGAGTCCGCTGTTCGCCGACTTCACCTCGAATCTGCGTGACTTCACCCCATTTTTCCCCCTGCCGGGGGTCATTCTGCTGGTGCGTGACTGGGCCCGGGATGGCCTGCTGCTCATCGGGGATGCGGCCCACACCATGAGCCCGGCGGGGGCGATCGGGGTGAACGTGGCGCTTTCGACGGCGGCGGTGGCTGCCCAGGAGATATTCCCGCGCCTCGGCCAGGGGCCGATTCCCCGCAGCGTGCTCAGCCGGGTCCAGGAGCTGCGCGTCGACGATGTCAGGACTCTGCACCGCCTGCAGCGCACCGCCGGTCGGGCGCTGCTGGGCTCCGGGGAAGGGAATCCGGTGCTCAAGTGGCTCATGCCGCGCGTCCTGCCCCTGGTCGCGCGCTCCGGGCTGTTCCCGGTTGTCCAGAGGCGGCTGTTCTTTGGCGCCCCCTTGCCGCCCCTCGACCCGGCGTTCAGCTTCCGAACCCAGGAAATAACCTAAAAAATGCGGGGCCTGTCGATTTCGCGAGGCTTCATTCGACGTCCTAGTAGAGCCAGGGTTCAAATCCGGCCGAGACGGTCCGGAGGCCCGGCTTCCAATCCGAATCCCTGAGAAGGAGAGACGATGCGATTCATGGTGATGGTCAAAGCCAGCAAGAGCTCGGAGGCGGGGGTGCTTCCGGACGCGAAGCTCCTGGCCGAGATGGGGAGATTCAACGAAGAGCTGACCAAAGCGGGAGTGATGCTGGCGGGCGAGGGGCTCCAGGCCAGCTCGAAGGGGGCCCGTGTCAGGTTTTCGGGAACCAAGCGGACCGTCATCGACGGACCTTTCTCCGAGACCAAGGAGCTGATCGCCGGCTTCTGGCTGTGGCAGGTGAAATCCAAGGAGGAGGCCATCGAGTGGGTCAAGCGCTGCCCCAACCCGATGCCCGGCGAGGACTCCGAGATCGAAATCCGCCAGGTGTTCGAGGCGGAGGATTTCGGCCCG
>Ga0065705_10104360_pt1 | contig 17990 bp, 19 predicted proteins | sample SwibulcommuniRL2_FD_59092 | JGI IMG/M metagenome (GOLD analysis project Ga0065705, IMG submission 59092) | Bulk soil microbial communities from switchgrass field near Rose Lake, East Lansing, Michigan, USA - RL2 Bulk Soil v2 (version 2) | ecosystem: Environmental > Terrestrial > Soil >...
GAAAGACAGCCTTCGACCCCAAGCAGCTTCTCTTCGGATGCCTTGACGATCTCCGGATTAAGCACTGCCCAAACTTTTTTCGGCGCCTCCTCTGTGTCCTCATCTTCCGGGTGTTCAACGTATTCGACCACAATAAGACGTTCGGAGAGCCCGATCTGCGGAGCGGCGAGACCCACGCCCGGAGCCTCACGCATGGTTTCGACCATGTCATCGATCAGGGTCTGAAGGTTCTTGTCGAATTTGGTTACTGCATGAGCCTTACGGCGCAACACAGGTTCGGGGAGGGTAACAATCTTGCGGAGAGTCATTCTTTGAGCTTTGCCTTTATGTGAATTAACCGCGCTTCGTCTACGTTCAGCGCGATAAAAGAATTCCCGATTTTACTCTGGTTTCTGGTTTTTCTTTCGTTCCTCGTCGAAAAATTCCTGCGCACTATGATGATAGGTTGCCAGCCATTCTGCCATCCGCTCGCGTTCGGCAGTGACCGATGCCTGGTTCTTTTTCTCGATGCGGGCGACGCGACGCCGGTTGATATCCGATTGAACGGAGGCTGGATCCATTACATCTTCAAACGCAAGTTTGGAGCCACCGACAGTAATATATACCGTCCCATAGTTAAACAACTCGCCAAGAATACCAATGCGTCTGTATTCCGTTCCCAGTATATTCTCCAACTGGGCGGCATTGCGCGATTCGGTGCCGAAAGGTTTCTTATCGAGATCGATGATCTGCTCGTTAGTCACTTCGAAGATGTCGTTGCTCCAGTCCACGAGTTCGTAAACCACCCAGGCAACGAACGGGATGAAAGCAATCACGAGAGCACCAGCCCATCCATCGACCCGCAAGTCAGGCGTGAATGTAATGAAGCTTTCGGTGAGAAATAGCAACTCATACAGGCGATACACGAACAAGAGGATCACACCCAGCCCACCCAGGATAGGCAGCCAAGCCTGCTTGAACAGGACAAACCAATGTTTGCGATATATGACTGTATCGCCTTTTTCATAACGCAGCTTGAGTCTCTCTGAGCCAAGGAAACGCAAGAAGCTGAGGGCACTCAGCCTACGCTTGCGGGGAAAGTCCACCGGTTTAAGCGGAGGTGGTTTCGGCTGAGGCGGAATCGGAATCCCAAGCCGCCTGCGGATCGCGTTCTTCATTGCCTCCTTTTCCATTCCCACTGCGTGTTCCTTGGTGCGATTCCAGTATTCTTCGATCATGCGCTGAGCCTGTTCGGGATGGCTTACGTTGGAAAACGGGATATTCCCAACGAACGTGCGCACAATCAGGTTGCCATAGTCAAGCGCCCGCCCCAAAACGTCTGTCTCCACACCCACCGACATGATCGTGCTGAGGGGCGACTCCTGGCGGCTGTCATACATGCCAATCACTTTTTCAAGCCAGACCACACGATGGTTGGTCATGATGTAATAATCATTGCTCCAGTCGAGCACCAGCCATATCATCCACAGGATGATCGCGATGAAAGAAAGAATTCCGGCAAATGCGACGATCATAAACGGAGCAATCCTAAACCACCCGTAGAAAAATCCAGCGGGAACAATAAGACTTAGAAAAGGCAGGATCAGATTCTTATACAGAACAACCCGATGTTTTTGCGCCAAGAAATAAATGACTTCATCCGGTGCAAGCCACTTGAACTGCAGCGAACCTGCCAGCTTTCGGCTTTGCACAGCAATCTCGAAATTGATACGCAGATGTGGCGCGCTCTTCAACAGCTTTTCGAAATGTTCCCGCGACAAGACCAGCAACAGGGTATCTGTCAGGGCGGTACAGGTACCGGAACGCTTGCGCTTTTGGATCAACGCCATCTCCCCAAAGTAGTCGTTCTGCACGAGTACCGCCAGTTGTCTTTCCTTGCCCTCGCGCTTGCGGACAATTCGTACGCTGCCCCTGTAGATGAAATAGAAACTTTCGGCTTTGGTATCCTGTTGAAAGATCACGCCCCCGGCCGGATAGGAAGCCTCTTCAAGTTCCTCCGCTACGGCTGCAAGCTCATCATCTTCCAATCCATAGAAGAGATGAATCTTCCTCAGAAACGGGATTCGCGCAGCAGTATCTACCACAATTTACCGCTTGTCCAAGTAATTGGTTAATTTATTATAGAGATTCATAGGCTCAAATGCAAAAATCAGATTCACGAAATTATGCGGCACTGCGTGATTCTATCAAATTTCACGCACGATGGCACATCCATATGCAGTGGTTTCCTGACTCCCGGGCACCCGGCCATCGAGCATGGCTTCGACGGCTTCCTCCACATAAAACCGGGTTGCCGTCCGGTGGCGGAACGTGACATCATCCACAGCACCCCGATAGCGCAAAATTCCCTCCCGGTCGATTACGAAGGCGTGGGGAGTCGTGACCGCTTCATATCGATCTGCTACGATATGCTCCGCATCCAGCAGGACCCTTGGGATTCGCCGCGTTTTAGCGACATCTTCCAGAACTTGAGCGGATTCATTTCGATTCGCCGCAATGGACAGCAGTTCCACGTCCGAGCCCCATTGAACGAGACATGCCATCATCGAGCGGTCGGTCCGCTCCGAATGTGGGCATTCCGCCGACCAGAAATTGACAATCACAATTTTGCCGCGATGACAGCTCAATTTTTGAACGTTGCCTTCCAAATCCGGAAGTGCAAAATCGGGCGCGGGTATGTTGATCTGCATGGAATCATTATAACGTAGGGGACGGCTCGCTTTGCGTGCTTCGCGAGCTGCCGTTCCCTGTGCCGTCCCTACGATATAATTTATACATGAAAAAATGGCAGTTCTGGGTCGGGGTGTTGATCAGCGTCCTATTTATCTGGCTGGCGTTACGCGGCATGCGTCTCGAAGAATTCTGGGATGCAGTGAAGAAGGCAAACTACATCTGGCTCGCGCCAGGTGTGGCTGTTTATTTCGTCGGGGTGTGGGTTCGGGCGTGGAGGTGGCATTATCTGCTTGGACCTATCAAGAAGATTCCCACGCAAACGATGTTTCCCATCACAACAATTGGCTATATGGGAAATAACATCTACCCCGCCCGTGCCGGAGAAGTGCTGCGGGCGGTTATTTTGAAACGCCGGGAAGGTGTATCCATCTCGGCATCGCTGGCAACGATCATCGTGGAGCGCATCTTCGATGGAGTAGTGATGCTGGCATTTATTTTCGTCAACCTGGGTGAGCTTGCCAAACTGACCGGGAGCTCCGGCTTTGTAGGTAACATCCAACAGGTGGCTGTAGTTGGAACCGGAATCTTCCTCGGGGCGCTGGCAATTTTTCTCCTAGCAGCGATGTTCCCGCAAATGACTGCAAAAGTCGGGTTGTGGACCATCGAACGTTTCCTGCCAAAACGTCTGCATCAGAGAATCATTAGTTTCATGAACAAATTCCTTGATGGACTGGCGTCGCTGCGCTCACCGTTCAATGTGCTGATGGTTTTCTTCACTTCGGTCATCATCTGGCTCCTGGAAACAGGAAAATACTGGTTTGTGATGCATGCCTTCGATTTCAGCGTTTCCTTCTTTGCACTGATGCTCATGAACGGCATTGTGAACCTGGCAACGACCATACCCTCTGCGCCGGGGTATATCGGCACATTCGACGCACCCGGCATCGCCGTGCTGACCGCCTATGGTGTGGAGCATTCCACAGCGGCAGGCTATACACTGGTGTTGCACGTTGCCCTTTGGCTGCCGATCACCTTGCTTGGCGCATATTACCTGACTCGAGAAGGGATCAAGTGGAGTGATTCGCTACGTTCAGAGACGAAAAACGTATAAGAATTGAATGCATATATCCTGGAGGTAATCATGGAAAAACCAGGCGTTCAATTACTTCGTCTTGCGGTTAAGATTTTGGGAACAGTGGTGGTAATTTCCCTTTTTGTTCTCCTCCTTGGATATTTCCTCGGCTGGCAGGAAGCGGTCAAGTTCAGTAACGGATTCTTCTGGGCAGGCGTCATTCTGATCGTCCTGGGCGCTTTGTCAGTCACCGGCGGCTTTGCCCAGCGCGCGGACTTCAAGATGATGTACGCCGAAACTGCGGGACAGGCAAATATCGCCGAACGGAATCAACGTTGGGCAGCGGATATCACCCAGCGCTACGGTTACATGATTTTCATGCTTGTCACGGGACTGTTCCTCATCGGTATATCTATAGCGATCGGCCAATTGCTGATCGTCCGATAACAACCCTATTCCCTCGCTTCGCAAGGCGGTTCTGCTGCCTTGTATTATTATGATGACCCGGCGATTAAGCTTGGGTTATACTTAACAGACCAACAACCTGTTGCCTTTATCTGTTACCGCGAAGGAATGTAATCATGACGCAGACCGAGGGATCCCCGCGCAGAAAACTGAGGGTGCTTATCGCCGATGATATCCAGGAGACACGCCGCAATACGCGCCTGATGTTAGCCACGATCGACGATGTCGAAGTGGTCGCCATCGCCTCGAACGGGATCCAGGCTGTTGAGCTGGCGAAGGAGCACCACCCCGATATTGTCCTGCTCGATATCAATATGCCCGAAATGGACGGATTAACTGCCTACAGGCATATTGCGCAAATCCATCCCGACACCGGCTGCATCATTATTTCCGCGGAAAAGGATACGACAACGCTGCGCACTGCCATGTCCATTGGCGTGCAGGAATATTTGATCAAACCCTTTACGGGCGACGAGTTGGAGACCGCGATCGGACATGTCAGCAAACGCGTAGCAGAAGTCCGCCAGAAACTGATCCAGGATGCGCGACTGCGCAAACAACGCGAGGCTTATTTGACTCAATTAGCGGTTGAATATGCCAAGACCCGGCGCACCGACAACCAGGCCGTCGATGTCTTTGAACAGCTCGCCGAAAATCCACATTGTGAAATGCGCTGGCTGCAAAACCTGGCGATGATCTATGTGGTGAGGCAGGACTGGGCTAACCTCAAAATCCTGGCAACAAAAGTGGAACAACGAATCAAAAAATAACGTCATTGCGAGTGGCGCCTCGGCGCTGCAAAGCAATCTCATACACAATTGCGAGATTGCTTCCCGCAGGTTCGCAACACTTGCACCGCACGCTTTGCTAAGCAAATCGAAGTGCAGGTGTGACGGAATAACTCTTGGAGAGTGGATGAAAATAGCGATCATCGGAGCGGGGTTTGGCGGCATGGCAGCCGCCTACGATTTAAAGAAGGCAGGTCACGAAATTCTCATTTATGAATCCGCCAATTATGCCGGCGGATTGGCTTCTGGATTCAAAGAGCCAACCTGGGAATGGTCTGTTGAGAAGTTCTATCATCACTGGTTTCAATCGGATCAATACATGCTCGGCTTGATCGGCGAATTGGGCTGGGAGGATAAGGTCGTGTTCCCGCGCCCACTGACGGTGATGTATCACAATGGGAAGTTCTATCCGTTCGATTCCATCCTTAAGGCTCTTCTGTTTCCGGGTCTCGGGTTCGGACTCGATAAGATCCGCTTCGGCTTTGTTGGCTTGTTCCTGCGCTTGACGAACAACTGGAAGGCTCTCGAAAAAGTGACCGCCCACTCCTGGATGTTGAAATGGGCCGGCAAAAATGTCTATGAGAAGATGTGGAAACCGCTGCTGGTCGGGAAGTTCGGTCCGTTTTACCGGGATGTCAACATGGCGTGGATGTGGGCGCGCATCAAGGCGCGGACAACGCGTCTCGGAACGTTCGAAGGCGGATTCCAGAATTTTGCGGATGTGTTTGCAGACAAATTACGAGGTATGGGCGTCGAGATTCGGCTGGGAGCCAGAGTCGAGTCGATTAAACGCGAGCACGACAAGCTGTCGATTCGAAGCGATGGAAAGAGCGAAACGTTCGATAAAGTTCTTGTCACCACATCCCCGAATTTAATGGCAAGGCTGGCTCCGGAGCTTCCCGAAAATTACCTGAAGGGCCTGCTGGAGCTGAAGTCCATGGGCGCGGTGGTAATGGTGCTCTCGCTCACGCATCAGTTGTCCAGGGAAGGCTATTACTGGTTCAACCTTCCGAAAGAGGAAGGCTACCCGATGCTAGCACTTGTGGAGCACACCAACTTTTTGCCTAAGGAACATTTTGGCGGCGATCATATTGTCTATGCTGGCGATTATCTGGAAGTAGGTCACGAGTATTTTTCGATGAGCGATGCACAATTGTTGGAGCGTTTTATCCCGGCATTTAAGAAGTTCAATCCTGAATTTTCGCGCGATTGGGTGAAGAAGGTCTGGGTGAACAAAACGAATTATGCCCAACCTGTGCCGCTGGTAAATCATTCCAGGAATATCCCGGCGATTCAAACGCCGATCGAAGGATTGTATTTTGCCTCGATGAGCCAGGTCTATCCCTGGGACCGGGGAACAAACTTCGCAGTGGAGATCGGACGGCGTGCAGCGAGAATAATGCTCCGTAATGAGTAATTGGTAATTTGATATAAGCAAACTGCCCTTTCCGAAATGTAGAGGGCAGTTCATTGCACGGAGAATCGATTACCTATACCAGTTTTGCTACCAGCCTGATTTCCGGTCCGCCGGCCAGCGCCTTGGAGACGGGGCAGGCTGCTTTCGCAGCCTCGGCATGTGTTTGCAGGTCAGCATCGCTCAAGCCGGGGACTTCCGCTTCGGTGTCCAGTTCGATCAATGAAATTGTAGGACCGTCTGTGATATGCACCGTCGCGGTGGTGACGATGCGGGTGGGCGTGAAGCCCGCGCCGGTGAGCAGGGCCGAGAGGAACATCGAAAAACAACCGGCATGCGCGGCGCCGATCAGTTCTTCGGGGTTTGTTCCCGCACCTGATTCAAAACGTGAAGCATGTGTGTAGGGACCTTCATAGGCACCACCGCCCACCTTCATGATGCCAGATCCCTCCTTCAACGTGCCTTTCCATTCCGCAGATGATGTTCGAACAGCCATAACATTCTCGCTTTCTAAAGAAATTTGAGTTTGTTCTACCTGAGTAATATTTCAATTGTGCGGCGACAGGATATGTGCATTGTACATCTGAAACCAGGTGGAAACAAGCGATTTGAAAGCCGGTGGTTATAATCAGACAATGATCCAATTAAACTCACAATTTATCAGGCCCCGTTACGATGAAGGTGGCTATGCCGGTATTCCCAACCGTGTAAAAAACGCATTTGCATCGGGAAACTACGATGCCGTCCTCTTATTTTTAGTCGATGGTTTCGGTTGGCGATTCTTCGAACGGTTCCAGGAGATGCCATTCCTGAAGCGGATTGCCAAACATGGCAGGATCGAAAAACTGATCTCGCAATTTCCATCTACAACCGCGGCGCATATTACGACAATCCATACGGGATTACCTGTCGGTTCCACTGGCGTGTACGAATGGATCTATTACGAACCTCTGCTTGACCAATTGATTGCACCGTTGTTGTTCTCTTATGCAGGCACGAAGGAACGGGATACATTGAAGTCCACAGGAGTCCAGCCAGAATCTTTATTCCCGCGAGGGTTTTTTTATCCTGAGTTGCGGAAGATGGGCATTGACCCGTATGTGTTTGGAACATGGGAATATACACCGTCCACGTACTCCAGTGTAGTCATGGCGGGCACGGAACAAATCTCATTTAAGACTCTTTCCGAGTCCCTGATCAATTTGAAGCTGTTGCTGGAGAAGCAGACCAGGCCTGCTTATGTTTATCTCTATTTCGACAAAATCGATGCCCTCTGCCATAAGTACGGGCCGAATTCCCCGCAGGCAGAAGCGGAAATGGAAACATTCCTGCTCATGATGGAATACTACATCGAGCGAATCTTCAACGGGAAGAAAAGAATCCTGTTTCTGATGACAGCCGATCATGGACAGGTCGAAATCGATCCGCAGACAACCATCTATTTGAATACCGATTCCCATTTTGCCGGAATCGAACGCTTCCTCAAAGCAAATCGCAACGGGCAATTGCTGGTCCCCGCAGGATCGGCACGCGACATGTTCCTTTACGTCAAGGATGATTTATTGGATGAGGCGCAATCCTTCCTATCTACTCGGCTGGAAGGAAAGGCAGATGTCGTAAAAGTTGATCCGTTGATCGAGCAGGGGTATTTCGGACCGGAAGTTTCATCACGTTTCCGCGAACGGGTCGGAAATCTCATCATTTTGCCCCACCGTTACGAGTCCGTATGGTGGTATGAGAAGAATAAGTTTGAGCAGCAGTTTTACGGTCATCACGGTGGGCTGACCCCGCAGGAAATGGAAACGGTGCTCTATTCGTATGAGGTGTGAAACCAGACATCCGAAGTCTTAAAGGCCCCGGATGTCTCTCACTTCTCTCCCCAGTGGATCGCGATCGTCCCGAACATAAACCTGTGGTAATTGATTTTCTTGAATCCCGCTGCCGCCATGCGTGATGCCAGGTTTTCGGCGGTGACGAAGTTCTCCGTGGATTCCGGCAGATAACGATAGGCGTCCTTCACGCCAGTTAATAGCCTGCCGAGAATGGGGATAACAATGTGCATATGCAGCCAAATAAATGGTGAGAGAATATTTTTCTTTGGGCGAGTGGTGTCGAGGATAACAATGCGTCCGCCGTTCCTAAGTACACGATATTGCTCATCCAATGCTTTCTGCAAGTCAATCACATTCCGCATGAGAAAGCCGCAGACTACCGCGTCAAAGGATAAATCCGCAAACGGCAGGCGAAGTGCATCGGCTGACGAGAAATTGAGGGAACCCTTCCTTTGTCCGAAGCGCATCATTTCAAGAGTGAAGTCTGCCGCGACGATCTTAGCTTGCGGAAATCCTGCAAGAGCTTCACGTGCCAGGTCGCCTGTCCCGGTGCCGATATCCAACAAGTAAGAATTAGAAGTCAATCGGGCAAGTTCGATGACTCGTTTTCTCCAGCGGACATCCTGCCCACCGGTCATTAGACGATTCATAAGATCATAACGTCTGGCAATCCGGGTGAACATATCTTGAACGTAGGTTGCACGTTCGTGACCTGTGATTCGTGTCATTCATTCTCCTGCATCTTATAAGTTATACTGCACAACATCAATCAAATGCTTTTGAGTGTACTGTGATAAACAAAGGATCATTTAACTGGAATGCATGGAAACTGGCGATCCGTCCACGCACATTACCTGCCGCTGCCGCGGGTGTGATCACGGGAAGTGCGCTTGCTTGGCGGGACGGATCTTTTCGACTCGATGCCACTGTAGCGTGTTTGATTACGGCGTTGCTTCTGCAGATCGGCAGCAATCTTGCAAACGATGTTTTTGATTTTGAGCGCGGCACCGATACACCGGAGCGATTGGGTCCTCTACGTGTCACCCAGGCGGGACTGCTTACATCGTCACAGGTAAAACAGGGGATGGTGGTCGTGTTTGCGCTCGCTGCCCTGTTCGGATTGTATCTCGCATGGCTGGGTGGATGGCTCATCGTCATCATCGGGATTGCCGCCATCCTCTCTGCGATTGCATATACGGGTGGACCATTTCCTCTTGGCTATTACGGACTCGGTGATCTATTCGTCTTTATCTTTTTCGGTCTCGCCTCTGTAGCAGGGACGTATTATGTCCAGGCGGGCTTTGTCTCCACCGCTGCGTGGTGGATGACAATTCCGCCAGGCTTGATCATCACCGCAATTCTCGTTGTGAATAATCTGCGTGACCTTGAGAATGACAAAAAAGCCGGTAAACACACACTGGCGGTCATCCTGGGGGAACGAGCGACGAAGACACAATATTTAATCTGTATGATCGTCGCATATCTCGTAGTGCCTCTATCTGCATGGCTGGAAGTTATACCATGGTCATCGTTGCTGGCATGGTTATCCTTGCCACTTGCAATCCGCACCACGCGTGTTGTGTTTACGCAGAAGGGACGCCCACTCAATGCCGCATTGGCAGGAACGGGTCAAACCGCATTGTTGTTCAGTATCCTGTTTTGGGTGGGTTTGTCGTCTAATTGACAAACTTCCACTTGCACCATTTTCTTTCCAACCAGTCCACCGTGAAATACATGCCAAGCCCAAGCAGACTCATGGCGACTACACCGGCATACATGGCTGGATAATCCAGCAGTGTGCTTCCATTGTAGTAGATGTAATATCCCAAGCCATATTTTGTGGCAGACAACTCCGTAATATACAGCACCGCGACCGCCGTCCCAATGGATTGGCGAAGCGCAGTCAATATCGCCGGCAGACTTGCGGGAAGATATACAAATCGGAACAATGCACGCCGTCCAGCGCCGAGACTGCGCAAACTTTGAATTAACTGGGGAGGCAATCCAGCTGCCTGATCGCGCACAAGCACCACGATTTGAAAAAATAAAATCAGGAACATGATGGCGATCTTTGCGATGTCGCCAATCCCCAGGAACAAAATCACGACTGGCACAAAGACAACTTTGGGGATTGGATACAACAGATAAATAAGGGGAGAGAACAATCGGTTCATTTTCCGGGACCCGCCAATTGCCAGCCCGACCGGAGCCGCCACCAACACCGACAGAGCCATCCCTGCGAAGACTCTCCATAGGCTGAATCCGAAATGGTTCAATAAGCCATGCTGTAATTCCCGAACCAGGACGCTGAACACTTTGATGGGAGCGGGCAAAATGGGAAGATTCACAACCATTGCGGATATCTGCCACGTGAGCAGCAATCCCAGCGCAGCGATCAACGCGTCACGTTGTTTCATGCTGCATCTCTCTCCAGAGCAAATCGCATAATTCGTGATATGCCGAGTCGCTTCGATATCCATCTTGCCCCGCACCTGGATTCTCGAAGATTCGCGCATTTTGATTTGGCGCATTGCCGAGCAGTAAGATCTTTTTGCCTAATCCAACCGCCTCTTCAATTGCGTGCGTGACAATAACCAGAGTCAACTTTTGCTCCCTGCATAAGCTCAAGGTCAGGTTTTGCAAGTCTTCACGAGTGATGGCATCCAGTGCCGAAAATGGCTCATCCATCAGAAGCAAATCAGGTTCAAGGGCGAGTGTACGCGCAATGGCAGCACGTTGACGTTGTCCTCCTGAGATTTGAGAGGGGAATTTGCCTGCCACTTCATCGATTCCCAAACGATGTAGCCAGTAGGTTACACTGTTTTCCGGTTGAAAATTGACTGGTGTATGCGTCCCATCTTCTCCATAAAAGTCGCGCACGCACAAGCCCAACCCCACATTCTCGCGCACCGTGGACCACGGGAGCAAACCATAATCCTGCAGGATCAAGCCCGTGCGCGGACGGGGACGCGTCAGAGTTTCACCTTCAATTGCAATTTGTCCAAAATCGGGTTGACGTAATCCTGCAAGCAAATAGAGCAATGTGGTTTTTCCACAACCCGATGGACCGAGAATCGCCCACGTCTCGCCGCGACCAATGATCAGAGAGAACTTCTCGAAAAGCGGCGAGGTACGGGGGTAGGCGAATGTGACAGACTTAAGATCGATCATATTGTCAGGGAAGGAACGAAGCGTTCACCGAATCCGCATAAGAGACATCGACAGTCAATATGCCTTTTCCCTTCAGCCAGTTTAGTGCGTCATTCCATTCATCTTCGGTCGGTACGCCTGCCGTTGGGAAAACGGGCGCCTGATAGGCTTCAAGCAAAGGCGGGGGTACAAGTTTTTGTTCACTCAAAACATTCTTGTATTTTGCGGGGTCGGCATTAACAAGTTGGGTCGCTTCTTCGATGGCAGCAAGAAAGCCCCTGATGGATTCAGGGTTCGCATCGATCACATCCTTGCGGAAAGAGATCACGCTGAACCCATACTCTGGATGGTTCGAATCATCGGCAACAACCACACCGCCCTGACTCACCACAAGCGAAGCAAGCGGATCCGGCATGACGCCTGCCTTCAACTCACCTGAGGCAAGCAAAGCCATACGATCAGGAATCTTCGGCACTGCAATTGTCTTAATTTCATCAGATGTTAGTCCCTCGGTTTGCAAGAGTCGCTCAGTAACATACTCGATCACCGTACCTTGCGATACACCAATTTCGATGCCTTTGAGTCCATCCACCGAGGAGATACCGCTTTGGGATGAGGCGAGGATAAAGAAATGTCCCTTTCCTTCCGTGGGACGCAGTGCATAACGGACGACCTGCATCTGCAACTTCTCTTTGTTGAAGAGCATCACTGCCAGTGTTTCATTGATGGTGCCATCGGTTCCACCGGCAGCAATTAATTGATCTCGTTCTGGAGCAGAAGCAACTGGAATAAACTCCACATTGATGCCATGCTTCGCGAACAGACCCTCCTGCTGTGCAACATACATTGGAAGGGTATCAATGATTGGCAGGACGGCAATTTTCAGGCTCTTCACCGCCTCGGGCTGGGGCGCGCAAGCGGAGAGAAGAATAACGAAGCTGAGTAAAATGATGGCGGATTTTTGTCTCATGGAAGGTAGATTCCTTTCGTATGGCTTGATAGGAAATGATTATTACGGAACCCAACCATGTCAGCCAGTGAAGATTGTCCGTTTTTTTGCGCTAATTCTCACAGATTTAGTCTGAATATCCCTGAAATTTAAACTCTACTTTACGGAATCAAAAAGGCGACCTGACGAGGTCGCCTTTTTCGTTTTAGTCACCTTTTGCGTGTAGAGCCGGGCTCCAGTCGCACAGGTTGATATTAGTTGTCAATTGTCCGCTCTTGATCACGAAGGATTTCATCAGAAAGCTTGAGTCCACGTATGCGCCTTCGAGGTCGTAGCCGGATGCCCAGGCATGAGCGTAGTAGGTGCCGGTGGGCAGAAGGACTCGATAAGTCGATGTATTCCTCGGGATCGAGAATTGGATCACATTGTTTGTACCCTTCTCATCGAAGTACAGCGTCACCGCAGGGTTGAACTCGCTGGGGTAGCAGATGTTCCCGGTCACCTCACCATGCGGAACTTCTTTGACATTAATGTCCACGTAGAAGGTTTCATCCGCATCGGCGCCGGTGCCGAACAGGCCACCATCTTCATTGCGCAGCAGCCAGTAGCCTGTGTAATGTCCGGGAGCGGAGGGCGCCGTGAACGTGACAGCCACATCCACAGTTTGACCGGGAGCCACGTAGCCTGGGATCTGCATCGTGGTGCCGCTCATCTGCGCGCCGCCGTAAAAGACCACGTCGTAATCAGGCGTCCAGGTGCATGTACCGCGGTTCTGCAAACGCCAGACCTTTGTAAAGGCTTCACCTGGAGAGAGCCACGTCCCATCCGGAATGCTCACATCTCTGACGAAGGTCACCCAGTCGCAGTAGGAGACAGCCGTCGGAACGGGCGTTCTTGTCGGGGCGGCAGGCGTGACGCTTGGGATGAAAAGCGTCGGTGTGGGTGTGATAGCGCTCTGCGTCTGCGCTGCCATGGTCTGTGCGACGATCACCTGCAGTGTAGCAGCATAGTCCGCCTGAGAGGGCTGGCTCGGTCCAATCAGCGGCATGGCGAATAAGGAAATAGGCAAACACGCCATGATCGCAAAGGCAATAATACCGAAGAAGATAAGGATTTGGTTGGTCGTAATTTTCATCTCGCACCTCCAATGTTGTGCATGGGTTGGACGGTGCCTAAATTACGAAAGTTCCCCACAAAGCCCCTTGTTACAGAACTGTCACATAAAGAAGATCGGACTGAAACACAGGTAGTTTTCGAACCTTCCAAACGGCTCGTTGCTCATGAACAGGACCGTAAAGGCATCGATCCGATACCTGCGTTCGGTGAGATATTGGATTGCCTTGCGGTTGATCAATGGTGTTTCCACGCCAAACTCTTCGCCTTTCTCGGCCATGGTACTTTCTGCGTGGGCTAGAACAGCCGGAAAGTCATTATCATCCAGCAGAGCAAATGGACCGCTACTGCCGCCGACGTAACCATACCCGACAACATTCCCGCCCCGCTTGTATACAAATCCGCCTCGAGTGGTGATCACCCACTGGTGGACGGCATCGCGCTGGTGACCAACGATCTGCCGGTCGATTCGGGTTATGGCATCCAAATGAAGATCATGCTTCATCGGCTCGATCTCAAGATCCGACTCCACCTCAACTTTCTCAGCCTGACGATAAAAATATTTAATGGGGAAACGCCCATAAACACCCGCACTCAGATAACGGTACAGGGCGCGCTCATCCAACGTAGCGATGATGGTGCGATAGCGCGCCCTGGATTGCGGAAATGCACGCCCGAGCAGTTCGCGCCCCACCCCAGCCGATTGTTGATTCGGCAGGGCAAAGAACTCGGTCAACTCGAGCAGGTCTCCGTGTTCGATCGAACGGGCATAGGCAGCGATCTCCTGATCTTTCTCTGCCACCCAGAAGTGGGCAAAATCCTGCGCCAAAAAGTCGAATAAGGGCTTACGACTCTCCCAGAGCGATTGCATCACGGCTGGGTCACTTCCGCCCGTAATCGCCATGACATTGGTCCTCTCACCCAAATCGATCAGTGCCTGGGTAAAGACCTGATATACGGCAAACGTATCTTCCACGGTTCCCTTGCGATAAGTGATGGTCACGGCGATTTCCTTTTTTGAACAAGAATGATTCAATAGCAGTAGAATCGAAATCAAGAGCGATGCAAAACTATCGAGTCTTTCTTCTTTCCTGCTTACTCGCAGGTAGCTTGATCTCGTGCGGGACGCAGCAAAGTATACCGCCGCAAGTCCGATTGGAGCTCCTGGCAGATGGATTCACTTCGCCGGTCGCGCTGATCGATCCAGGCGATGGAACCGCGCGCCTCTTTGTAGTGGATCAAACAGGTTTGATCTGGGCACTCTCAGCAGGTGAACGAATCGAGAAGCCGTTTCTCGATATCCGTGAACGGGTCGTAGAGCTGAATTCATTTTATGAGGAACGCGGCCTGCTGGGACTGGCGTTCCATCCTGATTTTGGGAACAACGGTCGCTTCTACGTTTCGTACAGCGGTCATCTTCAAGGGGATTTGTCACCAGATACATGGGATCACACTACATACATTTCGGAGTTCACTGTTTCTGCAGACGATCCGAATCAGGCAAATCCAAATTCGGAGCGTTTCATTCTTGCAATCGATAAACCTGGCTACAATTACGAAGCGGGACACATCGCCTTTGGTCCTGACGGATACTTATACATTGCAACTGGAGATAGCGTCCGTAATCCGGCAACCGAGGCAGGTCAATACGCACAGGATGTAAATTCCCTGCTTGGAAAAATCCTGCGCATTGATATCGACAAAACATCTGATAGCGGACTGAATTACGCCATCCCTGCTGACAATCCGTTCATCACGGGCGAGGGACTTCCCGAAATTTTTGCTTATGGGTTTCGGAATCCATATCGTTTTTCATTTGATGTTTCACAGACGGGAGAGACGCACCTCTTTGTTGGCGATGTGGGACAGGCAGTGATGGAGGAAGTGGATTTTGTCGAATCGGGCGGGAACTATGGCTGGTCCGTCCGCGAGGGGACGAGTTGCTTTAACCCCGAGCGTTGGGATCAGCCGCTCGAAGGCTGCACGACCGATGGAATGCTCGAACCGATCATTGCATACGCGCATAAGGATGATCTGTCTGCGGTCATCGGTGGGTTTGTCTATCGCGGCACAGGCATCCCGGGATTGAACGGTGGTTACATCTTTGGCGATTGGGGACGCGGCAGAGGGCACCTTTTTGTGGCGCGTCCGCAAAGTTTTGGTCGAGGATTATGGAAAATCACCGAAATCCAGCTCGAGTTCCTAACGGCCCAACCGGATCTGGGGCAGCTTCTCGGCATTGGGCAGGATGCAAGCGGTGAACTTTACCTGCTCGCAAAGGCACCGGGCATCGGCGTTACCGGGAACAGCGGAGCGATATACAAGATCGTGCCAACAAAATAAATGGAGTGTACACAAAATCTGTCAGCAAGTTGCTCGCTGCGTCGTCCCCGGCGCAGGATTTACCTGTAAACCGCCGCCATCTCGAGGAGCCGCGAAGCTGTGGACGGCGGCTCGAGCTTAGATTCTGAGAACCTTTGAGTGCACACAATAAACGATGGAACCTGACTCGACCGGGCGGTGTAGGATTATAGATTTACAAATGCCACCAGAAACGTGGCAATTTATCCATAAAAAAGGAGCGTTTCGAAATGAGCAAAACCAAACGTCATCTTTTGCTGCTTACGCTTGTCCTTGCCCTGCTGGCGATCCCCAGCCTCGTAGTCTTTGCCAAGGAACTGGGCAAACTGACGATCACGGGTCCGGGCATTAAGGGTGAACTGACCTTGAACGATCCCAACTTTACGCTCGAAAAATCCGGATTCTTTGAGCAGGCTGTCCTGAGCAAGCCACCAACCGGCTTGGACCTGGAGGCAGGCTACTCTATTACTGCCCACCTGAACCTTGATGGCAAAGTCGTCCCCTTTGCGCAAATGGTTTACTATCCAACCAATGAGGGACAGCCAGGTTATGTTCACTACACGGGTCGTCTCAATGGTGATGCGCTTCAGACTGTCGATGAATGGGATATTCTGAGTCGCAGTGCAGATGGCGCCTTGCGCGACCTGATGACCGCGAACAAGGTGGTGGTTCAATCGGCGCTCGTTGCCGCTTCCGTAAAGGCAGAGCCGCCAGCCGCAGAACCAGCTGCCTCTGCCGCGGAACCGGTAGCAGTCCCGGTTACATCGCCGGCGCCGGTTCAGATCTCCTACATCGTTCTGGGAATCCTCGCAGCGATCATCCTCGCAGGCACGGGCTTGATGATCCGCCGTCGAACTGTGAGTACTCCAGGCTAACAATCGTATTGCGTCGAGAATCAAAGCATCCGAGGTCCAAAGCACCTCGGATGTTTTGATTCATACCCTAGCACACAGATTTTCTGCAGCAAGTTGTATCCCGAATGGCGTTGTACTTTGGTTAACAAATCCATCAAGAGCGGGTACAATACGATTCATCTAATTTTTCCCCCCACCGCGAAAGGTGGGTACCTAAAGTCCAAAGGAGTATTCCCCATGTATCACACCATCATCATCGTCGGTAACGTAGGCAAGGACCCTGAAATGCGCTATACACCGTCGGGCCAGGCAGTGACTTCCTTCTCGGTGGCAACCAATCGCCAATATACGACCGGAAACGGCGAGCAGGTCAAGGAGACCATTTGGTTCCGTATCACCACCTGGGGCAAGCAGGCCGAAGTATGCAATCAGTTTGTCAAGAAAGGTTCGAAGGTTTTGATCGAGGGGCGGCTTACCCCCGATAAAGCGACGGGTGGACCGCGCATCTGGACCAAGCAGGATGGCTCCTCCGGCGCCTCCTTCGAAGTGACGGCGGGTACCGTGCGTTTCTTATCCTCGCGCGGCGAGGGTGCTGAAGGTCCGATGATGGGCGGCGTGGAGGGTGCCGAGGTCCCTGCTGAAGATGATATCCCGTTTTAGTGTGACCAATGTGTAAGCCGGGCAAGTCTCATCGTAAAGGCTTGCCCGGCTTATCGAACGCAAAACGTTAGGATCGTTCCTATGACAACACCTGCACAACCCCAGCCCACCGGACCCAAAATCAATATTCCGGAGGGAACTCAGCCTGTCTATGTCAACCTGGCGCGCATCTCGCACTCTCCAGCCGATATTGTCATTGACTTTGCACAGCTCCTGCCCGGTGAAACGATTGCCAACATCCAATCGCGTGTTGTGATGACGCCACTCAGTGCAAAGCTTCTGATGCATGCACTCACCGAAAATATTGCTCGCTACGAAGCTGCCTTTGGTGAGATCAAGGTGCCGGGCAACAACTCACTCGCCGAAAATTTGTTCCGTCCCTTGCATCCACCTGAGCCGCCGAAGGAATAGATTTCTGGTCAAGTTCACATCGAGAACGCCATGCATAAATTAGAAAGTATTGCGAATCAAATCCGTGACAAGTTCGATACCCTGACTGCTCTGCGCGACCAGGCACTGTCAGACGCGCGGCAACTTACCCGCGCCTGTTCGCTTGCGATCCGCGCCGTACACCGGAGTGAACATGATGTGATGGATGGACATCTAAAGGCGGCGCGCACCCTGGCAGACAAGCTGCGCGTGGAACTGACGGAGTATCC
>Ga0065705_10002090_pt1 | contig 17989 bp, 10 predicted proteins | sample SwibulcommuniRL2_FD_59092 | JGI IMG/M metagenome (GOLD analysis project Ga0065705, IMG submission 59092) | Bulk soil microbial communities from switchgrass field near Rose Lake, East Lansing, Michigan, USA - RL2 Bulk Soil v2 (version 2) | ecosystem: Environmental > Terrestrial > Soil >...
CTCGACGCCTGCGGCGAAATGCGGCGGAAAGCCGGAGCGCTTCATCAGCGGGATTGAAATGGGACCGTCGACCATAACGTTGGCAACTGCGCTGCCGGAGATGGTGCCGAACAGACTCGAGGAGATGACCGAGACCTTCCCCGGGCCGCCCGCGGTATGGCCGGTCAAGGCCATTGCGAAATCCATGAACAATTGCCCGACGCCGGTTTTCTCCATAAAGCTGCCGAACACGACGAAAATAATCACGAATGATGCCGACACCGCGAGCGCCTGACCGAAAATGCCCTCCGTGGTCATGTAAAGCTGGTCGAGGATGCGCATCGGCTCAAGCTGGGCGATGAGCAGTCCGTACAGCAGAAACAGGATGGAGGTGACCGGCAGCGACAGGTCGACGGCACGCCGCGTCGCCTCGGTTACGGTCACCACCAGGACCGTACCAAAAAACATGTCGGCCCAGGTCAGATCGTCGATGTAGTAGATTCGCGTGATGACGTATTCGTAATTGACGAAAAGATAAAGCAACGAAGCGACGCCGGCGACGAGCCAACCATAGTCAATGGCATTCGGGATTTCGCGGTGCACGCCGACCTTGCTGCCGTAGATCAGAAATGCCAGCACAAGCGCAAACATCAAATGCGTACCGCGAAAAATGATCGCCTCCGGCGATCCGGCAACGATCACCCAGCCATGGTAAAGAACCATCGCAACGCCGACCATGGTCACCGCGAGGCGAATGATGCCAGCGTGACTCAGTTCAAATTTCAAGGCCTGCATGGGCTCTACGCGGAAAGTTGCCGGCCCTAGCCCGCGGATAGGGCCGGCAATCTCGTTAGTGGGTCAGCACGGTGATGCCGGCTTCTTTGTAGAACTTCGCCGCGCCCTTATGGAACGGCACGCCAATGTCTTCCGCCATGCCCTTCGGCGTCAGCCCGACGATCGCCTTGTTGACCAACGCCATCTGGTTGACGTTCTGCGCCATGGTCTTGGTCATGGCATAGACCGTATCCTCTGGCAGCTTGCAGGATGCAACGATGTGGGTCGCGTAGCCGATCACCTGCACATCCTTGTCTTGCTTGGGATAGGTGCCCTTGGGGACGGTAACCAGCGTGTAGCCGGGATTGAGCTTGCGCATCGCGGGGAGCTGATCGGCTAAGTCGAGGAGTTTAATGTCGCGCGCCGAAGCGAGATCCATAACGGCGCCGGACGGGATTGTGGTGCCAAGTGTGAACGCGACCGCGTGGCCGTCCTGCACTTGAGCGACAGCATCGGTATACGACACAAAGCTCATCTTGAGGTCGTTGTAGGTGATGCCGTTTACTTGAAAGATCTGCTTGGTGATTTCCTCTGCGGTATTGCCGCGCGGCTGGGCGGCGACCGACTTGCCCTTGAGATCCTTCACCGCGTTAACGCCAGCATCGGCCCGCACGACGACCTGGAAAAATTGCGGATAAAGCGTAGCGATGTTGCATACGTTCGTGTGCGGCTTGGTGAACGGCGGCCTGCCAGCGACCGCATCGACAGTGGAAATTGAATTGCCAAATCCGACATCGGTCTTGCCCTCCTCGATGCCGCGCACATTCGCTATGCCGGCGCCGGGTAGCGACTGCACCGCGAGACCGGGCACTGCCTTTTCCCATAGATCCTTGAGCTGGCCGCCGAGCGGAACCCAGACACCGCCCTGCGGGCCGGTCATCAACTTCAGTTCGGCCGCAGTAGCCGGCACAGCGACAGTAAAAGCCAGGCCCAGGCTCAAGCCGAGCACCTTGATCGACGTTTTCATGGCGCTTCCCTCCTCACGCCCTGCGCTTTGCCGCGCGGGCTTTTGCTATTCAATTTGGATGACGAGTTTCGTTACCCGGCGCCAAGGGTACGCGGCGGCGCCCGCCCAGCACAAGTGCTTGCGTCCTGCCGGTGTTCACGACCCCAAATGACGGGGCTTGCGGCGCCAGTTTGCCGCGAATTTCCGATCCGATCGGTTGCGCAGATTAGTTCACAGACAAATTCGCTGTGTTGACCACCTTCTCCCACTTGGCGGTCTCGTCGGCAACGACCTTTCCGAAATCAGCGGCAGACCCGGGAATCGGTGTGCCCCCGAGTTCCTTGAGCTTTGCAAGGATCGCAGGGTCCCTGAGCGCGAGGTTTACTTCCTTGTTAAGAAGCTCGACGATTTCCTTCGGCGTGCCCTTGGGCACACCGAAGCCGAAGAACGCACTCGCCTCAAAGCCCGGCACCGTCTCGGCGACGGTTGGCACGTCCGGAAGCTCCTCGGAACGCTGTGCCGTTGTCACTGCAAGCGCGTGCAGCTTGCCGGCCTTGATGTGCGCGATGGAGGACGGCAGGTTATCGAAGGTGACCTGCACCTGGCCGCCGAGCAGATCGGTGAGCATCGGCGCCGAGCCCTTGTATGGTATGTGGGTCATCGTCGTTCCGGTCATCATCTTGAAGAGCTCGCCGGAAAGATGGATCGATGTCCCGTTGCCGGACGACGCGATGTTCACCTTGTCGGGATTGGCTTTCACGTAGGCGATGAACTCGGCAACTGTTTTTACCGGCACCGACGGATGCACCTCCATCACGTTCGGCACGCGGATGAGGCCGACGACCGGATCGATGTCGCGCAGGAATACGAAATTGAGCTTCTTGTAGAGCGACGCATTGACCGCGTTGGCGGGGTTTACCAGAAGCAGCGTGTACCCGTCGGCCGCCGCCTTGACGACGGATTCCGTCGCGAGATTGTTCCCCGCACCCGGGCGATTCTCGACGATGAATTGCTGGCCGAGCCGCTTGCTCAGCCAGTCGCCGAAAAGCCGCGCCAGGATGTCGGTCGTCCCGCCCGCCGGATAGCCGACAATGATGTGAGGCGGCCGGGTCGGATAGTCGACGGCGACGGCACCTGAGGCTTGGACGAGCACGAGACCGGCTGCCGCCAAAACCGCTGCAAAAGCGGACGTGACTAAACGTTGCATAAATTCCATCCTTCCCGCGTCAGAGAAAGGCGCGACCCTACGCGGGCGTAACGGGACGGACAAGCCTGAACAGTCTCTTAACGATGATATCTTAGAGTCGTCACGCCATGACAGCGCACAAGTCATCCCATCGTCATTGGATGTTGCGCGATATTCCGCGCACTTACGTGCTGCTTACCTGGCTTGCCTTCGGCGCCGCCCTTCTCATTTATTCCAACGACTGGCACCCGAGCGGCTGGACCGCGCTGCGCAAGGAGGCGACCGCCCCGAAACCGCCGGTTTCCGTGACCGAGCAATACACCGGCTCGATCATCATCGTTCCGACGCGCGGCGAGGATTGCCGGCAGATGATGCTCGATAATCGCACCGGAAGAATGTGGGACAAAGGGGTCGTCAATTGCTACGAGGCAGTGTCCCGTCCGGAAAAAGGCCAGCGCGGCGGAATGAGCTCTTTGCGCATGAACGCGATCGGCAAGGCATTTAATCGCCGCGACGAATAGGACTGGCTCACCACGGCATCGTGCCCGCGCTACTCGCCGAAATCTGGAAAAGATAAAAGCTGGCAAAGCATGAGCGTCCGCGAGCCCTTCCATTGGTAGGCTAAATCGCTACGATGCCCTCTCGTGAAGTTCGGGGCAGCAATGAGACATCACAAATTCCTGGCGTTTCTAGGCGGCGCGGCGCTGGTGGCGGTTTTTATCATCACGCCGGCGCATGCGCAGGTTCTCAAAGCCGTAAAGGATCGCGGCGCGCTCAATTGCGGCGTGAGTGAGGGCCTGAACGGGTTTTCCGCTCGCGACAGCAACGGCAACTGGAGCGGGTTCGACGTCGATACGTGCCGGGCAATCGCCGCAGCAATCTTCAACGATGCCAGCAAAGTCAAATACGTTCCTCTCGACGCCAACCGGCGATTCGAAGCTCTCCAGGCGGGCGATATCGATGTGCTTTCGCGCAACACCACCTGGACGATATCGCGGGAAGTCGATCTCGGGCTGATCTTTGCGGCGACGAACTACTATGACGGTCAGGGATTCCTTATTCCCAGATCCATGAACAAAGAGACCGCGCTCGACCTCAACGGCGTGAAGGTATGCGTGCAGACCGGAACGACGACCGAGCTCAATCTCGCCGACTATTTCCGTGTCAACAACATGAAGTATGAGGTGATCGCTTCGCCGGCTCTTGAGGCGGCGATCAAAGGTTACGATTCCGGCCAATGCAACGCGCTCACAGCGGACGTATCGGCGCTCTGGGGGATTCGACTTCTGCTGTCGAAGCCGGGTGAGCACGTCATCCTGCCGGATGTCATTTCCAAGGAGCCTCTTGGGCCCGCGGTACGCCAGGGGGACATGCAGTGGTTAAACATTGTGAAGTGGGTGAGCTTCGCGCTGGTCAACGCCGAGGAGCTCGGTGTGAGCTCGAAAAATATTGACGAGTCTCTCAAGTCTGAAAAACCGGATGTCAAACGGCTCGTCGGAATCGAGGGTAACTATGGCGAGCGAATGGGCGTTACCAATGATTGGGCCGCCCGTATCATCAAGCTGGTCGGAAACTATGGAGAAATTTACGAGCGAAACGTCGGCGTCGGCTCACCGCTCGGCATTCCACGCGGCATCAATCAACTGTGGAACAAGGGTGGTATCCTTTACGCCCCACCGATCCGGTGATTGTGATCATGACGGTTGGGTAGAGATGCTACATTCGTCGGCGGAGGATCGATGGTCGACTACGTTCAGCTGATCAGTCGCGCAGTTACGACACTTAATCCGAATACCCGCGAAGCGCGTCAGGCACTCTATCAGCGGGCTCGGCAAACACTGGTCGACAAACTCCGCAGCGCTGACCCGACATTATCCCACACCGACTTGAACGCGGAACGGGCCGCACTCGAATCCGCGATCCAACAGGTCGAACGGGACGCGGTGCGCCGCACCGCGCCGCCTCAACGGCAACCTGTCCAAGATCGTGCCCAAGATCGCTACGACTATCGGGACAGACCGCCGTTGAAAGATCCTCGAAACTGGCTACGCACCGCCGCGGTCGCGCTCGGAGTCTTGCTGGTTTTTGCTGTTGGCGCGGGCATCTATTCGTTCTGGCCGCGCAATCTGGATGACGTGCGCAGCATGGCAAAGCAACGAAACGTCTCTTCGACGTCGGATCCGGCAGAAATAAAGTCGGACTTTGTGCGTCTGCGGCAGCTGGTTTACTACCGGACCACTCAGCCTGTGGGAACGATCGTGGTCGACAAATCGCAGACCTTTCTCTACGTCGTACGACCCAATCTCTCCGCGATGCGCTACAGCATCGGCGTTGGCACCGAATGCACCGCGTTGTCCGGACTCTATCACGTTGCGCGCAAGGAGGAATTGCCTGGCGGGAAACCATCCGGCCAGCAATCGGCCGTTCCGCCCGGTTTACCCGTCCTTTATCTGGACAAGGCGGATTATCGCATCCACGGTTTCGACGGATCGGCCAGGATATCTCTGCCTGAAGGTTGTATCCGGCTCATCAAGGACGATGTGATCTACCTCTACAACCATACGCCTCTGGAGACGCCTGTCGTCGTGGCGAATTAGCCGCGCTCATGCCGCGGTGATGTTTCCCCCTCGACCACCTTTTTGAGCGCTGCGTTTTGCCAGCCAAAAAAGCGACGAAAACGACCCCAGCCCGCTCTTGACCCTTAGCGAAAGGTTGTCTTCTGCTGCCGTATCTCCGTCATTGACCCAAAGCGGGACATGGCTCCCCGCGCCTTTCTGGGCATGCACCTAAATTGCTACAATGCTCGTTGAGCGTCCGGGGGCCAAGTCATCGGTCATAAGTCTCCGCACGCGGCGTCCGGTTTCGTGAGCCAAAAGCATGGCAGAGGAGGACGAAAAATGGCCAAGTCCGAGACAGGAAAAGCGGAAAGGTCAAAGAGCAACGGACCGACAAAAGTAGCCGTTGCTTGCCAGGGCGGTGGAATGCACGCCGCTTTTGCGCTCGGCGTCCTGAAGGCGATCCTCGAGCGCGTGGATGACAAAACCGAACCCAAGTTCAAACTGGTGGGATTGAGTGGGACTTCGGCCGGCGCCCTGTGCGCGTTGATGGCCTGGTACGGCCTTGCTCCGAAGACGGGGAGCCCTGGCTCCGGGACGGCGGCGGAAGCGATTAAAAAGCTCGAGGACTTCTGGCTGGATTTCGTTGCCAGAACAGGCGCTGAGAATCTGCTGAACACCTTTACTTTCGGCGCACTCAGAGCGGAAGAGATAGAGGTACCGCTGCTTGGATTAAGCGCGAGAGTTTTTGGCATCAATCCGTATTCCGCAGGCTACAACGCGCTCGCCGCCTTCCTGCCGACTCTTGGCGTACGCAAGCAATATTTTGATTTGAATGAGTTGCTTGCCGAGACATGCCCCGCGTTGAAGAAGGAAAACGACATCGATTGGAAAAATGTAGACACGCGCCTGCTGATCGGCGCCTCAGAGGTGGTGAACGGCCTTGAGACCGTGTTCGACTCTGACGTCAATAAGGGAATCAAATATCCTAAAAACACGGCTAGCTACTGGCGCCAGCAATTGCCGCTTAGCCTGGAAGGTGTCGCCGCGTCAGGAACACTTCCTGTTTTTCGCGAAGCGCAACGGATCGGTAGCGGTTATTACTGGGATGGCCTTTACTCCCAGAACCCGCCCGTGCACGAGTTCATTGCGGGACCAGTGCCTAAGGATATTCCCAACGAACTTTGGATCGTGCGCATCAATCCGCAGCAATGGCGGCGTCCACCCGACACCAATAAGGACATTGAGGACCGCCAGAATGAGCTGATGGGCAATCTGTCACTAAACAAAGAGTTGGATTTCATTATGAAGGTCAACGAATGGATAAAAAAGCCGGAATATAAAAACGATAATTTTGTGAAGGGCAAAAAGCCAGTAATAGTCCGTACGATTAAGATGGAAGAAGAAATAGCCGAGGAACTCTCATACTCGTCGAAGTTTGACCGCAGTCGCGATTGCATGGCGCGGTTGTGTGATCACGGCCACAAGGTCGCTCTGCGTTGGCTCGACGCCTGGCGAGATAATAAAGTCGGGAAATACCCGGAAGACGCCGGATACCGTAAATTCTGAACAACAAGTTGATCGCAGACCGCTCCTGAGGCTGTGAAGGAATTAGAGTGCTACCATGAACGTCGCGGACTGGCTGCGAAATTTAGGTCTCTCGCAGTACGAGTCGGCATTCATTGAAAATGCTATCGACATCGATGTTCTGCCGGAGTTGAGCGAACACGACCTGGAAAAGCTTGGGATTCCGCTCGGCCACAGAAAGCGCCTCGTCAGGGCGATCAAGGAGATGGCGCCCGGCGGCTCCTCGAGTAAGCCCATCACGAGCGAACGCGGGCAGGTTGCGACGACCGATCTCCCCCCGACGGGTACCGCCGAGCGCCGTCACCTGACCGTGATGATCTGTGACCTGGTGGGCTCGACGGCGCTATCGGCCCGACTCGACCCGGAAGACATGGGTGCAGTGATCGATGCGTTTCAGGCCACCTGCGCGCGTATCACGCTGGCCTACGATGGCTTCCTCGCGGATTTCCGGGGCGACGGGATACTGGCTTATTTCGGTTATCCGCGTGCGCACGAGGACGATGCCGAGCGTACCGTGCGCGCGGCGCTCGATATCGTTGCTGCCGTTGCGCGGGTGAAGACGCCTGCGGAAGAGCCGCTCTCTGTCCGCATTGGCATAGCCACCGGTCTGGTCGTGGTCGGCGACCTCGGCGGCGAGGGTACGTTGGGAGAGCATGCAGTAATTGGTGACACGCCAAGCCTAGCGGCGCGGCTGCAGGCCCTGGTCGAGCCCGGGACCGTCGTCGTCGCCAGTTCCACACGCCGATTGCTCGGCGATCTGTTCCTCCTGCGCGACCTTGGCCTTCACAAAGTCAAGGGTATTGCCGAGCCGATCCCCGCCTGGGCGGTTGACGGTGTGGCGGCATCCAAGAGCCGCTTCGAAGCGATCCACGCGACGGGTCTCGCTGATCTGATCGGCCGCAAAGACGAGCTCGATTTCCTCCTGAAACGACAACAACTCGCCTGGAAGGGCAAAGGCCAAGTCGTGCTGATCTCTGGCGAGCCGGGGATCGGCAAATCGCGTCTTGTGAGAGCTCTCGAAGAACGCATCGCGGACGAGCCGCACACGCTCCTTCATTACCAATGTTCGCCTCATCACACCAACAGCGCGCTTTATCCGTTTATCGCCCAATTTGAGCGAGCAGCCCGATTCAAGACGGACGACACCCCCGACAAGCGCCTTGACAAGCTGGAAGCGCTTCTTGCCAGAGCAACACCGCGAGTTCAGGACACGGCACCGTTTTTTGCGGCGTTGCTGTCGATTCCATTCGGTGACAGGTATCCGCCACTGGCGCCTAACCCCGCGCAGCAACGCCGCCGCACGTTCGCCGCCTTGTTCGATCAATTCGAGCGTCTCGCGCGTCAGAAACCGATCCTTCTCCTGTTCGAGGATGCGCAGTGGTCTGATGCCACTTCCCTGGAGCTACTCGATCTGACGATCGAGCGGATCCGCCAATTGCCGGTCCTTGCCCTTCTCACAATGCGGCCGGATTTCGAGGCGCCCTGGGTCGGTCTCGCCAACGTCGGATCGTTGGCCCTCGGTCGCCTCGACCGCAAGAACGTTGAAAGCATCGTAACGCAGGTGACCGGCGGACGCACACTGCCGGCCGAAGTGATGGACCAGATTGTTGCCAAGACCGATGGCAACCCGTTGTTCGTCGAGGAGCTTACGAAGGCGGTGCTCGAAGGGGACATACTCGTCAAGGACGCCGACGGGTACCGGCTCACGGGGCCCCTGCCTCCGCTTGCCATCCCGACGACCCTCCAAGACTCCCTGATGGCGCGCCTCGATCGCCTGGCCCCGGTGAAGGAGATCAGCCAAATCGGAGCGGCCATTGGGCGTGAGTTTTCCTATTCGTTGCTGCGCGAGGTGGTCGGACGTGACGAACCGTCGCTAAGACGTGCTCTCACTAGACTGGAACAGGCTGAACTTGTGTTTCGTCGAGGTGAGCCGCCTGAAGCCACTTATAGCTTCAAGCACGCGCTGGTGAGGGATGCAGCGTACGAGAGTCTGCTCAAGAGCCGCCGGCAGCGGCTGCATGGCCAGATCGCGCGCGCGATGGAGGAAAGATTTCCGGACATCGTGATGAGCCAGCCCGAAATCGTGGCTCACCACTTCACGGAAGCCGGCCTTGCTGAACCCGCGATTAGTTACTGGCTTAGGGCTGGTAACCTCGCGCTCACCCGTTCGGCGAGCGCCGCTGTCGGCCACCTGGAACAAGGGATGAGGCTGATTTCCGGTGTCGAAAACCCGATGTCGCGCAACAAGTTTGAGTTGCTACTGCAGACGTCGCTCGGCAATTCACTCCGGGCGACCAAGGGCTGGAGCTCCGACAGTGTGAGGCATGCGTATACGCGAGCACTGCAGTTGTGCAGGGAGAGCGGGCTTGACGAACATACGTTTCCCGCCGCGTTTGGTCTGTGGACCTGGAATTTCCTGCGCGCTTCCCTTCGCGAAGCTGAAGCCCTCGCCCAATATTTGCTGAATAGTGCGGTGCATGTCGCCGACCCGGCGTACGAGGTGCTCGCCCGAGAAGCTTTAGGGTTTACATTATTTGCACAAGGTCGGTTTGCCGCCGCCCACACGGAACTGGAACGCGGCATCACACTGTGTGAGGACAGCAAGGCTGCGGAGTATCTTGAATTGTCAGCGCAGGACCCGCGCGTGCATGTAAGATCATACGACGCCATGGCACTTTGGTTTGCCGGCTTTCCGGATCAGGCCTTGCGGCTCTGCGCCGAGGCCAGGCGTTACGCGGATGCAACCCGGCAGCCGTTCAGCGAGGCGATGGCACAAACGATAAGCCTCCGGGTCCACCAGCTTCGCGGCGAGACATCCATCGTTGCAGCTCAGGCTAACGCAGCAATCGCACTCTGCGAAGAGTATGAGTTTGTCCACTACGTCGCCATGGCTCTGATTTTGCGCGGATGGGCAAGAGCCCAGCAGGGCGAATTTGAGAAAGGTATTGCCGAAATTCGGGAAGGTTTGGAAAAAGAGCGGACGATGGGCGCGTTGTTATTTGACTCGTACTCACTGGGATTGCTGGCCGATGCATGCATAAAGAACAAACAATACAAGCAAGCGGTCGACTTTCTGGATGAGGCGCAATCGAGGCTTGACGAAGAGAACTCGTCGCGCTTTTACGCGGCCGAAATATTTCGATTGCTTGGTGAAACACATTTGCGATCGAACAAAGATCTCGATCAGGCGGAGCATTATTTTACTAAAGGCCTTGGGGTCGCCCGCGAGCAAAATGCCAAATCCCTTGAACTCAGGCTTTGCCTGAGCATGTGTGACTTGCATGATGTCAGACAAAACGCCGGTAGGTGCCGGGCACAACTTAGCGAGGTCTACGGATCTTTTACCGAGGGCTTTGAGACAGTGGACCTCGTCAGAGCCAAGGCAAGGCTGGAAAGGCTCGATAAATAGTGTTGGTCCTGTTCATTTAATTGTTGAATTCACGAACTCATTAGTGATCGTCTCCAGGATGTAGCCGCCGTCCTCCGCCATTAGAAAATGTGAACCTTTGCGCACATGATTGGTGAACTCGCCGCGGGTGAGTTCGCCCCAGCCGGCGGAATCTTCTTCCGAAACCCACGGGTCCGAGTCACCGACGAAGCTGCTGATCGGGAACGAAAAGAGTTCGACAGGCTCATGCTTATAATTATAGGCCATGCGGAACTCGGCTCGGATTGTAGGCAGCAATACTTCCCGTAGCTTCGGTATCTCCAGCATTCTGTTGGCAGCCGGAGTATCGAATTGCCGGATGATATCCGCGAAGATTTCGTCAGTTTGGGCGAAAGGTGGAAGCCTCGCGTCGAACTCCCGATGCAGCATCATGTCATAAGCCAAGTTGTCCTCGAACTCTCCCCTGCGCTTCAACAGATGCGGTGGTCTCACTCCGCAGGCAAACGCGTACTTGATAAAGCGCGTACACGCTTCGGGCAGCGCGTGAAGCGTCGCGAACATGGTAAGGCCGCCCAGACAGTGGCCAAAAAAGGCAGACGGCCTGTCCAGCCAGTCAACCATCTCCGGCAACAAGCCCTCGACGAAAGTATCCATGTCATCGATGGCCGTTTCACTGATACGTGTTCCGCGTCCCGGTGCCTCGACCGCAACCACCTCCACAGCGCCATCGAACAGTTGCGCCCAGGTCCGAAACGATACAAGGCCACCGCCGGCGAAGGGAAAACAGAATATGCGCGCTTTGGCATCCGGATTTGGCCGGGGTGCGATCAACCATTTTCCAGGATCGTGCGATACGGCTTCTCCGGCAGGGCGAAGGAAGGTCGTCGCAAAATTCGCTCCGCTCCCGTTCGTCAGCCTGCCGTTGTGCAGTATCTTTTCGTTCGTTTCGGGTTCCGGATAAACGTCGCTTCGATCTTCAGTTGGATATGCCGCTACCTCGTCCGGAGCGTAATCATTGGTGTATTGCACGGCCATGCTGCTCGGGGATCGGCCTTTTCCATTCTGGATAGTCAGTGCCGAGCCCACCGACGCGGCCTCGTTTTTTGCCGTTCCTGCAAGCAGATTGGATAAGTGATCGACAAGCTGGTTGATGGTCGGTCCACTGATGAGCTGCGAAATCGAAATCAGTATGCCGAATTCATCTTCCAGGTTGTTCGCGAGCGTGACCGACCTCAGCGAATCGAGCCCGACTTCGTTCAGAGGCCGATCCGGATCGATGGGATCTACGAAGCCCAGCTCCGCCATTATACGCTGTTGCAATCTGCTCAGCAGCTCTCCGCGTGTCCCGCCATTCACTTGGACAACCGCCGCAGCCGGCTCACCATTTGCCCGCGCAGATTTGGACGGTCCGAGGACCTCACGCCCGTTCATAAGCTCCGCCAAAAACGGAGGGTTGCCGACCTTTCCGGCGTAGGTTGGCCAATCAGCTATTGCCACCGCAATCTGATCCACATCGCGGTGCATCAACGTGTCAAAGCTCTTCATCGCGAGATCGGGGGAAACAAATTTGACGCCAAGCGATGACCACATCGCTTCACCCCGAGCGCCCGAAGCGGTGGCCAGCCCACCCCCAGACCAGGCGGACCAGTTGATCGCCATCGCCGGCAAGCCCGCGGCGCGACGATGAGCCGCCAAGGAATCCACAAATGTGTTGCTGGCGCTGTAGTTCGCCTGGCCGGCAGAACCAAGCAGGCTCAATACAGAAGATTGTAAAATAAGGAAGTCCAGCTCGAGCGATTTCGTATTCTCGTGCAGAAGCCAGCTTCCATACACCTTGGGCTCGAATACGCGCGCAAATCTGTCCCAGTCAAGTTGTGCCAATATTCCGTCGTCGAGAACGCCAACCGAGTGCACGACGCCCTTCAATGGCGGAAATTTCTTGCTAATTGTCCGCATGAGACGGCGTACATCGTCGTGCCGGCTGATATCGCACGCCACGACCTCAATTGAGGCGCCGTCAACTTCTTCCGCACTGAATAGTTCTTTTGCCGCGTCGGGCTTCGCGTTGCGGCCCGTCAGGATAAGTTGTTTGGCACCTTTGCTGATGAGCCATTTGGCGACACTGCGCCCTAACATTCCCAAACCGCCCGTCACCAAATACGTCGCGTCGCCCCTGACGGGCGGCGACTGCACCGCGAAATCCGAAAGGGGTTGCCTCACGAACCTCGAAACGTGGCGCCGTTTGCCGGTGGAGATGACAATCTGCGTCTCACCATCCGGATTCAGCAACTCTTCGGCCAGCGCATCGATGTCCTGCGTCTGGTCACCGTTCAGTTGCAGATCAATCAATCCACCCCAGATGCCGGGGTACTCGATCGCGGCAGTTCGCCCCAGGCCCCACAGAGAGGCCTGAACGGGATCAACATGCTGGCGCCGGCTTTCCGTATTTTGCGTATTTGCGGTCACAAACCAGAGCTGCCTGCCATCCGGGTTTGCCCCTCGCGTTTCAGAAAGAGCATGCAGGATCGCCAACGCTCCGCGACACATCATCTCGCTGCCGCTTTTCAACCTTGCCAGGGTCAGGCCATCAATCGACGGGGCATCCAATCCCCACAGATAAACGACGCCACCGCAGGGTAGCGCCTCGCTCGCCCCGAACTCCGCCAGCAATTGACGAAAATCCTGAGGCCGCCGCTCGTTTACGGTCCACGCGCGGGCACGTTGTCGGGCAAATGCACTGCCCCTGCTGACAATGTGGCAATGATGGCCCGCGGCTTCCAGCTTGCCGGCCAAGGCTGCAGCGACACCCCTTGCATCGGCGAAAAGAAGCCAGCTTGCCGGGGCACGATCCTTCCCGGGATTGTCGGTTTGCCTGACGCTCTTCCGCCAGACGGACCGATAAAACAGGTTGTCTGTGCTGCTGACTTCCGGCTGCTTCACTCTACCGAGTGGCAACCGGCGCAAACTCAGGCCCTCGAGATCGGCGACGGGCCGCTCGGCGTCGTCGTAAACTTGAATGTCGACCACCTGCGTATCGTCTTTTTCGACGCTCCGCAGCTTAGTGTGCACCCACGCTTTGTCGATCCCGTCCTGATAGCAGCGATATCCTTCCAGCGAGATGGGCAGGTAGGACTGGTGAAGATCGCGTTCGGTTTTCCCCACACCATCAAGCACGAGAGGATAGGCGTGCAGACACGCATCCAAAAACGCCGGGTGCATCAGGTATTGCGTATTTGCCAAGCCGTCCGGAAGCTTTACTTTCGTCAGCGTCTCATTTTGACCGAGGTACAATTCCTGAACGCCCCGGAAGCCCGGTCCGTACTCAAGTCCGAGCTTGTTTAGCCGGGCATAGAAATCAGCGATGGACAGTGTTTGCTGGCAACGCTCGCGGATCTGCTTAGTTGAAAATGCCGGACGGCTAGTCATCTCTGACTTACGCAAGGTGCCTGTCATGTGGGTATGCCAGACCTGCGGGTCCTCAGCGTCTTTGCTCACGAGTTTAAAGCTTGCCTTATCGGCGTTCAGCGGAGTTACCAATACCCGCACGGTCCGATCGTCTCCGTTGGCGAACGACATCGCCTGATGATGCATCGCATTGTCGAAACTGATCCGCGACGTCCCGAAATGCATGCGGCCGACGACTGTGGCGGCCTCCAGTTCGGCGGTGGTCGGCAGGACTATGGTTCCCGCAACCTTGTGATCGGCAAAGAAACCGGCATGGTGCGTGCCGTAGCGCGCTTCATAGCACGGTTCATTGGAAGAAAAGTTTGTTCGCGCGCCCACCAACGGATGGCTTCGCTCGACAACTTTCCGGGCCCGTTCACGATGGATCGCATTGTCCTCCAGCCAGTAACGCTTGCGCTGAAAGGCATACGTGGGCAACGGGATCCGACGCCATGAGGAGTCGGCATGCAGCGCTGCCCAATTTAGATTGTGGCCGGCGAGATAGAGCGCGACGAGCATTTCGGTAATCGCGTCGGCGTCCGGCTTTTGGCGGCTCAGGGTCGCAATCCAGTTCATCGACCTGCCCCTTGCTCCAAGGCAAGCCTGTGCAACCGGCAACAGCACCGGGTGGGGACCGATCTCGAGAAAGGACCGGCAGCCGAGCTCGGCGAGCGCAAGCATTCCGTCACCGAAGCGCACTGCTTCCCGAAGGTGCCTGCGCCAATAAATTTCGTCAGGCGCGGCCGCCATCAACTCGCCGGTAAGGTTGGAGATCAGAGGCAGTTTCGGTGAATGATAAGTGATCTGGTTCGCGACCTTCTGCAGATCATCCAGGATCGGTTCGGTACGGGGCGAGTGAAAGGCGTTGGACACGTGCAATTCACGATAGGTGATATGTTGCCGGTCCAGTTCCTCCAACAGCATCCGCAACGTATCCCCATCACCGGATACGACCGTATTCAGCGGTCCATTCATTGCGGCTACAGCGAGTTCGGGAGCGATCTTGTCGATCAGCGCACGTGCGACGGATTCCTGGGCGAATATCGCGACCATGGATCCGCCGTTCGGCATTTGGTGCATTAATGCGCCGCGAGCAGTGACGAGACGCATTGCGTCTTCAAGCGTCATGACTCCCGCTGTGCAAGCGGCGACAAATTCTCCCAAGCTGTGCCCTATCACTGCGTCAGGTGAGATACCCCAGGATTTCAAAAGCTCGGCCAAGGCATATTCGACCGCGAACAGCGCAGGCTGCGTATAATCCGTGCGATTGACCAGCGCATCCCCACCTTCCCTTGCAAAAATCACCTCGAGCAAGCCGTGCTCAAGATGCGGCTGCGCCAGGGCATGGCAACGGTCCATGGCATTCCGAAAGACAGAATGCGTTCGATACAGCTGCGCAGCCATGCCAGCCCACTGCGCACCCTGACCGGAAAACATGAAAGCGATCGGCACGCCGCTGGTGCGCTGCAAGCTCGAAGCATCTTTGGATGTGGTTTTCAGCCAGTTCGCGAGATGCTTTTTCAGATCTGCAAGCGACCGGGCGGGTGCTGCGAAGCGGAAGGCAAATTGGCTTCTGCTGACGTTTGTGGTGTAGCAAACGTCACCGATCGGCGCCTCGGGATGGTCGTCCAGCCACTTCAGGAGGCGCTCGACCTGCGCCACCAGCGCCTCGGCGCTTTTGGCGGAAAGCGTAACCAGGCACGGCAAATTCACTTTCGTCTTGTTTTCGGTCGCCTCGATCGGCGGCGCCTCCTCGAGAACCGCGAAGGAATTCGTGCCGCCGATCCCCAGGCTGTTTACCGCGGCTCGCCGCGGTGTATCCCCGGCAGGAAAATCACTGAGTTTGGTATTTACGTAGAAAGGAGATGATGCAAAGTCGATTGCGGGGTTAGGCATTTCATAATTGATGCTCGGCGGAATTTGCTTGTGATGAAGCACAAGCGCGGTTTTGATCAGACCGGCAATTCCAGCCGCCTGTTCCGGATGCCCAATATTCGCTTTCACCGAACCAGCAACACAGTACTGGTTCCGCTTGGTCTGCTTCCGAAACGCCATGCTCAGCGCTTCGACCTCCAGCGGGTCGCCGACTATGGTGCCGGTCGCGTGACATTCGATATAGCCAACGCTGTCTGCGTTTACCCCGGCCGCCTCCAGCGCATCAGTCACCGCCTGAGACTGCTGGCCGAGACTCGGGGCGGTGTAGCTGCTCTTGGCTGAACCGTCGTTGTTGGCCGCGGTCCCCTTGACGACTGCAAAGATGTGGTCACGATCAGCGACAGCCTGTTGCAAAGGCTTGAGCAACACGGCGCCGATACCGCTGCCGAAAATAGTTCCTTGGCCAACCGAGTCGAAGGGGCGGCAGTGTCCGTCGAGGGAATGAACGTTGCGCCGCTCCGCCATGTATCCCTCGACTTGCGGTATACGCACTACCGATCCTCCCACGAGCATCATGTCGCACTCGCCGAGCCTCAGGGTCTGGCAAGCCTGGTGGATCGCCAACAAGGACGAGGAGCAAGCCGACTGAATCGTAAAACTGGGGCCCTTGAGGTTGAACTTGTAGGAAACACGGGTGCTCAGGAAATCTTTGTCATTGTTGATGTGCGACGTGCTTGCTGTCTGACCGGGAAGATCTGCATGGTGCAGTTTTGCCAGAAGATAGCTGGTGACCACGCCGCCAGCGGTCGCAAGAACGCCGACTTTTCCCGGGCAGCCGGCCGGGTCGTAACCCGCGCTTTCGAACGCCTCCCAGCACACCTCCAGAAACAGGCGATGCTGCGGATCCATCAGTGCGGCGTCTTTGGGGGAGTAACCGAAGAATGATGCGTCGAACATTTCGACGTCGCGCAATATAGGCGCGGCTTTTACGTAGTTTGGATTGGCAACCAGCGACGGGTCGACGCCCGCTGCGACAAGCTCCTGCTCGGAGAAAAAAGTAATGGACTCGATGCCCTGACAGAGATTCTTCCAATACGCTTCGGGCGTGGTCGCTCCCGGAAATCGACAAGCCAGGCCGATTATCGCGATTTCGGAATTCCGCTGCGGACCACGCATTTTTACGCCTCTACCTCCACCAGCATTCATGAGCTTCTGAATTTCATCAGCTGGATTGCTCGGTGGATTTTCTGCCGGCATCCCCGTTCAGGTGATTATTCTTCCGTAGTTTTTCCAACAGATCGGATACACCTGCCAAAACTGCGTCCTGCGCCTCGATAAAAGCAAACGAGCCCGACACCAATTTCGGGAAGATCTCTGCATATGTGTCTGTAATTTTCTTTTCGAGATCGCGATCGGAAAGGTTTCTCCACTTTCCCGACGGGTCAAAGATCATCATCAGAGCTTGCAGCTCACGCGACGTCAGATTCTCGATCGGCCGAACGTAGCTGGCATTCTCAATGCCCTTTTTCATCATTGCGAGAATTTCTCGCTGGAACGACAGCCAAGGGAGTGTCAACAAAATGAAATTCCTCAGAACGCGGATTTCAGGATTTTGAGCATGCTCGGTGCTGCTGTGCTTATCGTGTGGCATTGGGACCACCTTCGAAGTTGGAATGGATGTCTATTACGTGGCCGGGAAGATGTGGTACCGCCAACACGGACCTAGGAGCGCCGCGCCTTGAAGCAAAAATACACCAGATGCGCTTCATCTTCCGCCCAATTCGGAGTCGGCGGTGAAAATATACCAAACGCAGTAGGCTACATTTTGCCTAACGTTTCAGCAACGTACAAAGGCAATCGCCGTTCGCCGCTCATAACCTCGGCCGCACTGCGGTTTTTTGCGAGCCCTTGCAACGTTCGACAATCCGGGCAGACCGACCCCGTGTTTAGCACGTTCGTAGCGCCGCGCTGACCAATCGGCCGCGTAGGAATGTTTTTGACAAAATCCCGATCTCTGATGCGCGTCAAACGGGCGGTTTTGGATTTCATGTCACACACGCTCACAAATCCGGTTTTTCTCGCTGTACACTCATTGTGGCAGCGAGGATTTCTTCGCGTTCTTGCGGAGGTTCGGGAAGTTCACTAAACGATTGAACAGTTTGGCGAACTTAATGGTCGGAGTGGCAGGATTTGCG
>Ga0065705_10104361_pt1 | contig 17986 bp, 14 predicted proteins | sample SwibulcommuniRL2_FD_59092 | JGI IMG/M metagenome (GOLD analysis project Ga0065705, IMG submission 59092) | Bulk soil microbial communities from switchgrass field near Rose Lake, East Lansing, Michigan, USA - RL2 Bulk Soil v2 (version 2) | ecosystem: Environmental > Terrestrial > Soil >...
GGCCCGCGAGGCCGCCCGCCGCATGGCGTGCGCCAACAACCTCAAGCAGCTCGGCCTGGCCGCCCACAACTACCACGACACGCACGGCACGTTTCCCCCGGGGGCAGTGGGCCCGATCTCTCCCGCCTTTCCGCAATACGCCGCACTGAAGCACCACGCGCTTGGGACTTTCCTGCTGCCGTACTTGGAACAGCAGCCGCTAGCCGACCAGTACCGCTGGGACGAATCCTGGTTCGACTCGCCGAACCAGCCGGTGGTCAAGACGCCATTGAGTATCTGGCAGTGCCCGTCGGCACCGGAGGCGAATCGCTTTATGGATGGGTCGGATCCCACGGTGACGCCGCCGCCGCAATCACCGTTCAGCGGCACTGCCGCCTGCGGAGACTATGCGGGCATGGGAGTTGTCGATGCGGGCCTGGCACAGACTGGCCTGATTGGTCTCCTTAGCGGCCCGCGCGACGAGCGGGGCCATTACGAAGGGGTCTTCCCCGTCAACGCCGCCAGGCGCCTAGCTGACATCCTCGATGGAACTACCCAAACGATTCTGATTGCTGAATGCGCGGGCCGGCCGCGACTTTGGCAGGGACCCAAGCAGGTCCCGAACAAATGGCTTTCCGGAGCCCCGTGGGCCTCGCGAAACTTGTTATTCGGCCGAGGCGCAACTCCGAACGGGACCGCCTTCTTCGGGCCTTGTGCTGTGAATTGCACCAACGACCGGGAAGTGTACAGCTTCCACTCCGGCGGCGCCAATGTCGTATTCGCGGATGGCTCGGGGCGCCTTTTGAATGCCCACATCAACATCCGCGCTTTTGCCGGCTTGGTGACTCGTGCCGGCGGGGAAGTGGTCTCGGCCGGAGAGTTTTAGGCAGTCAGCCGTTTGGAATCGAACTCGGAAATCAAAAGCGGCCGGTGAGGCCCTAAACGTCAAGTAAGCTCCTCACCGGCCCGGCACCGCTCCGGCGCTCGGTCTGCGCGCTGGAAGCGATGTCCTTCCATTGTACCGCAGACCAATGCGAAGGAGACGTCCATGTCATTTCGCTCTTTACTCCAGTCCCTGAGTTCTCGGCAATCGATCGCCGGTGTCCGGCGGCCTTTCCGCCGTCCAACTAGTCGACTGCTGATCGAGACTCTGGAGGATCGCAGCCTGCTTTCCTGCATCGTTTCGCTGGCCACCAACGACCCAGACCTGCTGGTCGGCGAGCGGGTCACCTGGACCGCCACGGCCGCCGACTGCGGTGCCGCCCCGGTTTATCAGTTCAGCGCCGCGCCGCACGGCGGCGCCTTCCACGTCGTCCGCGACTTCAGTCCTGCCAACACGTTCACTTGGACGCCGATGCAAGAGGGCACCTACGACATCGAGGTCACCGTCAAGGATGGCTACCAGGCAACCGAGACCACTTCTGCCGTAGTCGTCGATGACGTCGCCTCGTGGGTGTCCGGATCGCAGGCCGTCGTCACACCGACCCTCAACCCACTCGTCGCCATGTACAGTGTCCCACCCTCCTTGGCGGACACAGTCTTCGTGCAGTTCGCCGTGGCGGGGGATCACCCGTCCTGGCGGAACACCGACGCCCGGGCCGTCGAGCCGGGGAAAAGTACGAACTTCTTCGTGGCGGGCATGTTGCCCAGCACGACCTACCAGATGCGGCACGTGCTGAGCGACGGCACCGGCTCCGAGCCCGTACTCTTCACGACGGGGAGCATACCCGCAAACTTGACCATCCCCGCCTTTACCGTTCGTCAATCCCCTGGTCCAGAGAGTGACCTCGACCAGGACATGGTCTTCCATCAGCTCATCCAGGGAAACCCTAACGCCCCTCCGCTCGTGGCGACGGACTTGTCGGGGCTGGTGACATGGTATTACGACCTCTCTGCGTCGGGCTTTACCCTCGCCAAAGTGGGTCAGAGCCTCGTTCCCGGGGGTACGCTGCTGATCAACGGCGTGGACCAGTACACGCCCGTGCCGACCGCGCCGAACGTCCTGCGCGAGATCGACCTGGCCGGCAACCCGATACGGGAGACCAACCTCGCGGCGCTCAACACCCAACTGGCTGCCATGGGCCATGAGCCGATCCACGCCTTTCATCACGACGTCCAGCGGCTGGCCGACGGGACCACGATCGTGCTCGCGTATCCCGAGCGCACCATCGACGTCAACGGCACCCCCACCAACTACGTCGGCGAAATGGTCCTGGCGCTCGACCAGGACTTCCAGGTGAAATGGGCCTGGGACGCCTTCGACCACCTGGATGTCCACCGCGGGCCGGTCCTGGGCGAGGTCACGCAGCCCGGTTCCCCGGAACCGACGGGCGTCGTTCCCCTCCTCCCAGCAGTCGATTGGCTGCACGTAAATGCCGTGGCCCTGTCGCCCACGGACGGCAACTTGGTCTTGTCGAGCCGCCACCAGGACTGGGTGATCAAGATCGACTACCGCAACGGAGCCGGCGATGGCCACGTCGTCTGGCGGCTGGGCGCGGGCGGCGACTTCACCCTCAATTCCGCGGATCCCAGCGCGTGGTTCTCCCACCAGCACAACGCCCACTACATCGACGACCACACGTTGATCCTCTTCGACAACGGCAACACACGGCGGGCGACCGACCCCACCGCCAACAGCCGCGGACAGGTCTGGACGCTCGACGAGACGAGCATGACGGCGACCCCGGTGCTCAATGCCGACCTGGGCAACTACTCGTTCCGGCTGGGCAGCGCTCAACGGCTCTCGAATGGTAACTACTCGTTCATGTCCGGGAGTCAGGGCCAGGTCCCGCCACCCAATCAGTTCGGTCAAACGATCGAGGTCCGGCCCGACGGGACCCCGAGTTACGTCCTCGAGTACGCCAAGCCGGAGTACCGATCCTATCGGCTGCGGACTCTCTACGAGGGGACCGACGACGTGCTGGCCGGGGCGCCCCAGCAGGTCGAGAGTGTCGTCCTCAACGACGGTTCCGCCCAGCGCTCGATGGTGAGCAGCCTCACCGTCACCTTCGACGGCTCCGCGATCCTCGATCCGGGGGCCATCGAGCTGCGCCGGTCGGACGGGAGTCTCGTGGATGCTCAGGTGAGCATCTCCGTGCTCGGCGGCAAGACGGTGGCCCTGCTCAACTTCGCAGGAGCCGGATTTGTCGGGGGCTCATTGGCGGATGGGAGCTACAAGCTGACAGTCCTCGCGGACCGGGTCCACGACCGCTGGGGGCGAGCGCTGGACGGAGACGGCGACAGCTTGGCAGGCGGCGACCGTGTGGATGCGTTCTTCCGGCTATTCGGCGACAGCGACGGCGACGGGGACGTAGATCATCTCGATCGCGATCGCTTCCGGTCCGCGTTCAAGACGAGCGCAGGCGACGCCGGTTACCTGTCGTACTTCGACTTCGACGGCGACGGCGACGTGGACGGCCTAGACAATGCCCAGTTCAACCATCGCCGCAAGAGCTAAGTCAGGCGAATTCCAACGAAGGTTCTCCGCGGGGTCCGAATCGAACCAGGTTGTTAACCAAAACCGCCCTTTGGCGCAGAAGGTGAGAGAGTCCGGCCAAGGGTGGGACCAGTCAAGCGGCTGGCGGCGCTCGCGGAGGACCGGCAGAGAACTATCTCGAGCGCCAGCCGCGTGGAAACGTGTTGCCGCTAGGCGCAACAAACGAATAGCCGACCAGCCAATCGAGGCGTCATGGCTTTTTGGGCGTGTCGAGGTCTTCGATCTCGTCGGTTAGTCTCGGATCAAAGACAATTCGCACGTCTTGTTGGTTGAGCGTGGGCCGCGCCTTGGCGGGAAACCGGATCCGGCCGCCCTCAGGCTTGGCCCGATACGCCATCAGCTCGATGGGCTCCTCGGGAAGCTGGCTCAACTCAAAACGTCCGTCCTCGCCTGTACTGGTCCAGGGAACGGGCCCCGTTGGCGGTCGCGAAAGCATGCGACCGTCGGCCAGGCTCGCCGAGACAGTGATTCCTGAAACCGGCCTTCCCTGCGGATCGACGACCATGCCACGGAGCAATTGGCCACGGGAGACGAGATTAACATCGGGAAGCTCGATTTCGCGCTTGTCATCTACCGGGATTGCTAGGTCGTCAATCGATTTTGTCAGCTGCAGGCCGAAGGCCTCGCCATCCAAAATCTGGTAGGGCAGCCGCGAGGCGTCAAGCGTCAGACCGCCCGTGGCCAGTCGGATCGTGTAGGTCTCCGGTGGCAGACCGTCTATGCGAAAGCGGCCGTCGGCGGCAATGGGAATTGCAATCAAGTCCCATGCTGGCTCGCGGCCGAGTGTCAACCTGGCGTCTGGAGTCAGTGAAACGCCCGCGGGAAGCTCAACTCGTCCGGCGAGCGACAAGGGGGCAATGACGGACAGCGAGCCCAGGTCCCGCTCCTTGCGGCCGGCAGCGGCCCGGAACTTTTTCGTCGTTATGACTTGCGGCTGCGGCCCTTCGCCCACGAGCGCGAAGATGGCGTAGTCTTCGTCAGCCGGCAGATAGTCGAAGACAAATCGTCCCTCGGCGTCGGTCGTGTCACCGACGGCTTTGATGAAGTGTCGCCCCGCCGAGCGGTCCATTTGAACGAGCGCGATCCTCACGCCTGCTACTGGGCCCCCAGGGTTGATCAGCTTACCAGTGACCTTGGCCCCGGTCGGGACGCTCAAGCGATGCTCGCTGGTGCCGGGCGCCAGCAACTCAAAATCCGCGCCTGCGGTTCCATCGGCTGTGATCGACACATCAAGGCCTTGGAAGCCCTCCGGCACAACCAGCGAAAACCGTCCCTGGGCATCGGTGACGGTCGGGTCCGCCTCCACGGCTCCCCACCACCGCTTCTCTGCCGTCTTGGCGCCAGACGGATCGATTAGCGCACCTTCTAGTGGCACGCCAGAGTCATCGGTGACGTGCCCGCTAACGATCCTCTCGGGCGGAATACCCTGCGGCGCTTCCTCCAACTTTACCTCGAACGGTCCGCTGAGCGGATCAGTCAGCTTGCTGAGCAGAGCCTTCTTGCCGGGGGAAGAGATCAGCACGCGGAACTTCAGCGCCGGATCGAGATCGGATATCACAAATCGGCCTATGGGGTCGGTGCGGGTGAATTTGCGACAGTCGAGGTAGCAGCTCGGGCAGAATAGCCCGCGCCCCTCGCGCGGTGCGGCTGTCGAGATGTCAACTCGGGCGGCTGCGACGGGCTGGCCTTCCGCATCGAGGACGACGCCCTGGAGCGAGAGACCCTTCCCATCGGCCGAAAGAACACAAATAAGAAGAGCGGTCGCCGAGCAGATTCCCATAAAGCCCTCCACGATTTGGTGGAAATAGCGGGCCCCGTCGAACATTGGAGTAGTGTAAAGATACTTTTGCTACTCTGCCCCGCCAAGCGTTGCCATGACTTGTTCGAGACGGGTTGCTTCCGAGGTCCGAGCGCAACCAGGTTGTTAACCAAAACCGCCCCCTGCGGCAGAGAGCGAGAGAGTTCTGGCCAAGGATGGGGCAGGATTACGGCTGGCGGCGCTCGCGCCTGGCCGGCCGGGAACTCTCCGCACGAGGCAACGTTGCCAAATCCGCGGGAAAACGAAAAACGCCGAGAGCTCTCACTCGCGGCGTCGTGCGTTAACCACAAGGTTGGTAGAAATTCCGCGAACCGGAAAGGCTCCCCGTGCCGAACCCTTTACGAACGCGCTCTCTTCTTGCGAATTGACGTAAAAGACTTTGGCGACAAAGACTTACGGAGTTCGAGTCCTGTTCGGTCCCCGGCAACGGATTGGACGCTTTACTGAATTTTGGCGTCGAGTTAACAGCCAGGGAATACTCAAACGTGATTGTGAGTGTTTTGGGGAGCGCGAAATTACCGACCGAGGAAGTGACATCGTATTTAGCCTGCTCCCCCCGTGCCCCGGGGAGATCGATCTGGTGGCCAGGTTCGTCTTACCTTCTCGGATATCGTAAACGGTAAGGACGACCTCCATGTCTGGGCCGATTACCTAGGAGCACAGGTCGAAGGAGCAGGCGATGCCGCCGGCCGGTCCCACTGTTAGATCTTCACGCTTCAGCCCGTTCCAATTGGTGACGCGACGTTGGCTCCAATTCAGCCTTCGGACGCTGCTGGTAGTCATGTTGGTTGCATGTTGTTTGTTCGGCTGGGTGGCTTACAAGCGGAGCCAGGCTGCAGAACAACAGGCGGCCTACAAATTGATCGCCGCCAAAGGGGGGTTGACCAATTTTGGACCCGAGTCAGCTCGCTCTCCCTGGCTACGATGGATCCTGGGTGAAGATGTTGCCGCTCAGGGAGGTTGCATCGAGTTCGACAACTCGGGACTTACCGACGCCGACCTCGCCCAATTGTCGTCGCTGCGACAGCTTCGGCGACTATCACTCAACAATAATCCGATCAGCGACCGGGGCCTGGCCCACTTGAGCAAGCTCTCGCTTCTCAAGAATCTGAGTCTCGATGAAACAAACATCACCGACAACGGATTAAAGTCGCTCCGTGCTTGCCAGTCTCTGGAGTTTTTGTCGCTATACCGCACGCGAACGACATCTGCGGGTGTTCAAAGTCTGCGGGCGGCTCTGCCCCGTCTGAACATCATTGACACGGACGAAAACGACTTGCCGGCAATGAACTTGAAAGACTGAGCTTCGAGCAGTCGCAGGGCGTCTATCTGCCACGCCCTTGTCCCTGAAAATGGTTGTTTGCCCAGGGGGTGGTGAGTTGGCGCGCGACGATCGGCTCCGTGGTCCATTTGCTCTTGCGCAGAATGAGTGGATGCAGGAAGGCGCCGGGGAAGTGGGAATAAGGACGATCCGAGTGAAACTTGCCGCAGACCGTTTATCCCTGGATAATCACCGCACGGACGAATAGGACGATGCTCCGCAGCTCAAGGACATGCGTCATGAGAGAAACGCTGATCGTCGCTTGCGCAGTCTTCTTCGGTGCATCGAACGATGCGCTGGCCGATGACGCGGCGCCTTGCCAGGTACATGTGATTCTCTTCGTTCCCTCGGATGTTACGCCGCCGCCCGGCTATCAACAGCGAATCGACGAAGTCGTGGACTATGCCGAATCGTTCTTCCAACGCGAATTGAAGCGATGGGGTAAGGAGAAGATCGTCATGCCATTTCGCCGATCGGCGGACGGTCACGTCGAGGTGACGATGATGCGCGGGAAGGAGAAGGCGTCGCAATACAAGCCGGTTACGGTGCGCGCCGAAGTGATGGACGCCAACAGGCGGCAGAACAAGCTCAAAGGCGGGCGGCAGGTCTGGTGGATTATGGTTTTTGCTGGCGAACCGCCAGCGAAGTTCGCGGGCTATCTTGGGGGCTTCGGCACGGAGATCGGCGGCTGGTCGGTGTGCAATTTCGACACCACGCGGGGCCGCATTGACCCGGCGGCACCGCTGGGCAGCGACTTTCTGGAAAAGCTGACGCTCAAGGGGATGCTGCACGAGCTGGGGCACGGATTTCAGCTTCCTCACATCGGGCCGCTTAAGCGCGACGACGCCGGCAATACGCTGATGGGTCCGACGCACCACAACTTTCGGCGGGTGATCCCGACGGGCGAAGAGCGTGTGTACCTCAGCGAGGCCGAGGCGGCGCTCCTCTCGACACATCCGGCGTTCCGAGGTGTGCCCGATCTACCAGGAGAACTTCCTAAGATCGAGGTGCAGAACATGAAATACACCACAAACCGCCGGAACAACTCGATTGTCGTCAGCGGTCGCTTGTCCGCCACTCAGCGCGCCGTCTATGCGCTGGTCGCAGATGAATCCGATGCCCGACCGGGCGAGTACTGGACGAAGACCTACGTTGGCAAGGTTGCCCCTGACGGCGAATTTGAAATAATCGTTTCAGAACCATCGGAGTCGAGTGGCAAGCTCAAGACATGGTTCGCCTTTGAAAACGGTGCCCAAACCGGCGACGGCAAACTCCGCAGCCGTGAAAGCGGGATCCCCAAGGCATACACCTACAGCCGGCGGCAGTGGACATTCCAGTGAATCGCGGACGAAAGTCATGACACCTCCCCGGGCCGAACGCTTTACGGAAGCGCTCTCTTCTTGCGATTTGTCGTAAAAGACTTTGGCGAAGCGGACTTACAGAGTTCGAGTCCTGTTCGGTCACGCCTGCGCAGGTTTACAACGTGAAATCGACTGCGGCCACGCCGAAGGTCAACAGCTACGCCTCGCTGATCGAGGCGAAGAAATTGGCGGACAAGATGGGCGGCGTAGAGAACGCGCGGGCGGCGCTGGACGTGCTGGCGAAGCTGTTATGGGTCGGTCATTCCAAATACGATTCGCTTTTACAAGACCTGCGGACCCGAGGTATTCAAGTGGAAGGAGCTGCGTGTGGGGGCACCCGGCGACAGTTGGGGCCCGACTCCGCCATAAAGCCATTGGGGTCAAGACTACGATGAAGCTCGTATTGGATAGGAAAGAAAACCAAAGATGACGCTGCAAATCTGGCACAGTGTGGCCGCGACACTCGCGGTCGTCGTGTTGTTGACCTCGGAGGCGCTAGCACAAGACGTGCGGCCATTGACCTCCGAAGAGCAGCAAGCCTATGACGCCGACCTGGAGTCGCTGGGCAACTCACTGCAAAGGCTGCGCGACCGAAAGGCAGATTTCGTCGCAGACGCCGCCATCTTTCACAAGGGTTTGACCTGGGCCCTCAAGTACGACCGCGAATTCTCACAGGTTGATCGGGCCCTGATGCAAAACGCCATCTCTCGCGGTCAGGAGCGGACCGAGCGCCTCGCAGCTGGCGAGCGGCCCTGGAGCACGCGGCGCGGCAAGCTGGCACTGGGCTTCGTCTCGCTGGTGGACGGCTCGGTGCAGCCCTATGGCTTGATCGTTCCCAAGGATTACGATCCCGCCAGGCCCTGCCGACTCGACGTGGTCTTGCACGGCAGCACGCGGCCGGTTGGGCTCAGCGAGCTGCGGTTCATGGCGCGCTTCGATGAGGGCGATGGCCCCAGCGAATCCCCGCCCGACCAGCCGTTTATCGAATTGCACCCTCTGGGCCGCGTGGAGAATGGCTACCGCTGGGCTGGCGAGTCTGACGTTTTCGAGGCGATCGACGACGTCTGCCAGCGTTATTCCATCGACAAGGATCGGATCGTCCTGCGCGGCATGTCGATGGGGGCCTCCGGCACATGGCACTTGGGCCTGAAGCACCCCGACTGCTTCGTGGCCCTCGGCCCGTACTGCGGCTACGTCGATACGCACCACTTTTCCGAAACGCCGCTGCCAAATTTCGTGAAAGTCGGCCCGCTACCGGAGCATCAGGAGTTGGGTCTGCACATGCTCGACTCGATCGACTACGCCGCCAACGCAGGCGTCGTGCCGGCGATCGCCTGCATGGGCGAGAAGGATGTGTTCTTCCAGGCACACGCGCTGATGGGCGAGGCGATGCGCCGCGAAGGCTTGACGATGGTCAACCTCATTTCGCCGGGCACCGGTCACGTCATCGATCCGGCGACGCACGCCGAGCAGATGCGGCAAATTGGCGAGTATGCCGCTCACGGGATCGATCGCCGGCCAAAGGAACTGCGGTTCGTCACCTGGACGCTGAAATTCAACCGCTGCCATTGGCTGGAAGTGCTGGGACTGGAACGGCACTATGCACGCGCGGAAATCTCCGGGCGGTTGCGGGAGGCCCGCGTTGAGATCGATGAACCGCGCAATATCACGCGGTTTGCGCTTCGGACGTCGCAGCTGGCAAGCGTTCCCAAGAGCCTGCGCATTGGCACGCAGGAGCTGGTATTGCCAGTGTCGATCACCGCGGAGTCGCCGGGCGTGGTGATCGACCGCGGAAGTGACGGCTGGCAGATTGCGGGAAGGCTGGGCGACGTTCCACTGGCGGGCAAGCGGCGCGGGCTGCAAGGGCCGATCGACGATGCTTTCGCCTCGCCCTTCTTGTGCGTCCGGGGAACGGGCCAGCCTTGGAACCCCGCGGTCGCCGCCTATGCAGATTCAGCCTTGGAGAGATTCGCGCACGAATGGGAGCATTACTTTCGCGGCAAATTGCCCATCAAGAGCGACACGGCTGTCACCGCCGAGGACGTGCAGGCACGAAACCTGATCCTATTCGGCGATCCCGGAAGCAATGCCTGGATCGCCAAGGTCCTCCCCAGTCTGCCGCTACGCTGGACGAGGGCCATGCTTTCGTTCGCCGGCCAGGAGTATTCGTCAGAGCGGCATCTCCCGGTCCTCATCACCCCCAATCCGCTTGCAGGCGGTGAGCGTCGTTACATCGTGCTGAACAGTGGGCACACCTTCCGCGAGTCCGAGCTGGCCAAACTGAACTATCTGCTCTTCCCGCGCTGGGGCGACTGGGCGATTCTTGAGATCCCCTCCCAGCCGGGCGAGGATCCTCAGGCCAAAGAAAGCGTTCTGAGTGCCGGTTTTTTTGACGAGCGCTGGAGGATTTCGCCGTAGTCAACCGGCTCCCCCTGCAGAATCCTCTTCGTGAAGACACTCTGTCCGCGGTTTTGACGTAAAAGACTTTGGCGAAGGCGGACTTACGGAGTTCGAGTTCTGTTCGGTCGAGCGCCGACGGATCGGACGCTTTACTGAATTCCCGATGTTTTCGCGCTTTCAAAAAACACTCGGACGATCTTGTGAGTGATTTATGAGAGCGGTAAGCCTGTCCGCCCGCTCAACGTGACCGCCGGTGGCGAAAAAGGCCCAGGACATATTGGAATTGCGTGCGAAATTACCCCTTCGATCGAGTCCACGAAGACTGCAAGCGGCGACATCCTCGCCATTTACCACCCGCGACGATCCCACCTTCGATTGATTCCACGAAGGCCGGCCCAACCGCCCAGGCCGGTGCCGAACAAGCCGCCGCGATTGTAGCCGCCGTAATAACCACTGCCGTAATAACCACTGCCGTAATAGCCGCTGCCCCCGTAGTATGCCGTGGCTGGGGCGTAATACGCCGAAGTTGGATAGTAGGCAACGGTCGGAGCGTAGTAGGTGGTCGTCGTCGGAGCGTAGTAGGTAGTCGTCGCCGGAGCGTAGTAGGTAGTCGTCGGAACCGGCGCGTAATACTGAGCATCAGCTGCCTGTGTGAAAGCAAAAATCGACGTTGCCGCTACGATAAGTGCAAGTGAGTTCTTCACGAGTCTTCCTTTTTCCGAAAAAGTCGGGGGCGATTGAATCGGAACGAACGAGTCCATGAAATGGCGGATGGCGATCACCGACAGGCGCAAGTAGAGGTGGTGCAAACGGACTGGTCAAGCAGAGCGGCGTGCGATCATGGTCCGACACTTGGTGCGTGGGCGAACCGGCCCTCCGACACCCAAGGACCTCCCCGAGCCGAACGCTCTACGTAAGCGCTCGCTTCTTGCGGTTCGACGTAAACGACTTTGGCGAAGCGGACTTACGGAGTTCGAGTCCTATTCGGTCCCCTGCCGACTAATCGGACGCTTTACTGAATTTCGGCGAAGCCGGCGGGCGGGCCGAAGTAGTAACCGGCAAGGTCGGGGCTGAATAGATCGGCTGCGGCGGTTGCCACCATTCGACGTACCAAATGATCGCTGGCCCCACGACCGGAACATTCTCGGCAGTCCAATCCAACGGCCAGTAGATCACGCCAAGGACCGTCTGCCATTTTTGATCGATAAGCCCATTATTAGCCAATCGCGCAACTGGTCCAACCGATAGCACGTAGAGCATTGGCAGGAGCACCAGCACTGCGACGAGCACCATCACCACCACTGCTCCGCCGCCTCGCTTTGTCGATTTGTCATCCATGCCCGAATTGTCGTCAGGCCGAGCCGGCGGGGTCAACGCCACTCGCCCTTGATTGACGCGACACTGCTCGATTCTCAGAATGGCGCGAGGGTGCGAAATAATCAGAAGTTTGTCTGTTTGGCCGCGGTAGGTTCAACGCCGGCAACTGGCGAAAAGTCAAATCAGGACCGCAAGGAGCGCTGCGGCGCTCATCATTTCGAGCGGTAGAAGAGTGGCCAGCCCAATAGCGCCACGGTAACCACCAATGCCAGGGCCAGCACGGCCAGCAATCCCACAGCGGCAGACGCGAATTGCGCTGTTGGGCGAGTAGTTGGCCTGCGAGCCAATTCCTGCGAGTCCGCTATTATCGCGCCTGGTAGCTCGCTGCGCAGTAACTCGATATGGTCGGCCGACTGCAGACCTCGGAGTTGGACCTCCCGCACGGTTCCCAGTCGATTCAACGCCTCAGCAGCCTGCGCGACCTTGTCAGGGTCGAGTCGCCAACTCACAAAAACGGTGGGATGGTGGAACCAGCCTGGGCCGACCCGTTCGCGGAGCCACGCCTCACGCTGTGGGAGAAACTTGCGGACGAGCAGTCCCACGCCCGTTGGCTCCTCCAACTCGACGACAACGCCGATGTTCGCCAGCTCATTGATGAGTGCAGTCTGGTGCTGGGCCCGTCGGTGTTCGCAGCCGATCCAGCCAACGGCGAGCGACGCCAAGGTGACGATCACTAGCAGCCAGCGCAGACCGAAACGATATCTCCACCTGGGCCGCTTGGGGTCCGTCCTGCCCGTGCAGGAACGACTGCTCGCAGAGCTTGAGCTAGTCATTTGAGCCTCCCGATCGCTTCGGCAGTCACCCAGACGTATTCGCTCTCAGCGAGCGCAGATTGGGGAAAACCAGATGCTTCGCGGCCAATGACGGAACATGCGCCGCGGCTATTTGAATCACGCTCACAGACGACGCCTTTGCCTGCCGTGGCACCGCCCCGTTGACCCCAATTGCCCTCGATCCGCTGCGGCCCGCTGGGCTAGATTGGCGTCGACATGGGGGGCGCGATGATGATTCGGTTTAGCGTCCGCTTGCTGATCGTGTTGTTTCTGCTCTCGCCCGGATTCGCCTGGGGCCGCTCGGAGCACAACGCTTACGGCGAGCTTGAACGAGTGCGACAGCTGTGGAAGCGGGAAGTGGAACAATCGACAAGTTACGACGACGCCGAACCTATCCGCACTTTCAAATGGACGTGTTCTAGGGGTCCACCCCTCCCCGCCGGCTACAATCAGGGCATGGAGCCGAATCCTTACGAAGCGCCGAGAGAGGCTGGCTATCACGGGCAGCAATTAGACCCTATCACTAATTGGGTCAAGGACCGCGCTACCGAGCTGGTGCTTGGCTTGCTTCTGGCAATCGCCGTGCTGCCATTCGTCGTGGCCGTGCTTTGGCTCGGCGATTACATGTAGTGCCCAAGCGGCATCACCCCTGCCCTAGTTCGCCTGCCCCATTTGCCCTCGACCCGCGGCGGCACGCTGGGCTTCAGCCGTCGCAACAGCGTGCTTTTCCGTACGCCACACGTTACTTTGGACCTGGCGAACTGTAGTGTTGCCGGCGAACTAAGGAGCACGTCAATGGCTGCCGCCCTAGCAATGCTGATCTTGTCAGTCGGACAGGTTGACGCTGTTAAAGAGCCCCCGCAGACGGAAGATGACAAAACTCAATTGCAGCGGTGGCAAAAGTACTACGCTGAAGTCGCAGCGCAATACGAAATGACATGCGGCGAAGGACTCGATACGAAGTTGCAGTTTCATTCAAATCCGGTTCTCAACTACTTTAACGCACGCAGCGGTGCCGAGACGTACGGATCGCTGTTTGTGTGGACCGACAATGGCCGCCCGGAGATCGTCGGAGCCATCTGGTCCAAGCGCTTTGGAGACCAGAGACGCTTAGTCCATTCATTTCATTCCTTGTCGGTAATGCCGGTGTGCGCGCAGTGTGAAAAGGGGGTGTTTTGGTCGCCGAAGTCAGCGGGTATTACTCCATCGCTTATCCCCGATGGGCCAAATCCGGGCGACACACCCCAGCGGCGGCTCGCTCAGATTCGATCATTGGCTCGGGACTTTTCTGCTTCCACGGTTCGCGAAACGGTAGAGACAGAGTTGCGGATGTTGCCTCAGCCGCTAGCCCGGTTTGACAAGCCAGATGTTGATCGCGACGGAGCCTTGTTCATGTGGATGGACGATTGGGATCCTGAGCTGGTGATGCTCATCGAGACCCGAAAAACTCGCGACGGCCCGCAGTGGTATGCGAGTTTTGGCCGATTCACAAATCTCCCCGTGACAGCCAAGCACAAAGGCCGCGAGGTATGGAGCTATACGCCAAGCGCGACGGAGCCTTCGCAAGGCGGGACCGAGCAACGGTACATCTCAGTGCATGGAGTCGAATTGCTCCCATACCATCGCGATGAATAAACAACGGCGAATTAGCGGTGGCAATCGCCTGCCCAATCCCTAACCCCGCTCGCGCTGAATCGCCCCTCCCCGCCGGCTACAATCAGGGACATGGCTGATGACACGCGAGACAGTGACCGTCCGGCCAGAGCGTGGCCGATAGCTTGGCGGATTGCAGCCCCGCTGATCCTTGTCCCAATTCTCTACGTCCTTTCAGCCGGGCCATCGGTGTGGCTCTTCCATTCGGGCTGGCTATCGAAGCCTTGGAATGACATCCTCGCGGACGCTTATTACCCAGTAACCCTGGCCGAAGCAAGGCTCCCGCCGCTCGCTGCATACCTAGAGTGGTGGAAACCTGCCCGGTCCATGAGCAAACCACCCCAGCCCATTCCACGGCACAAGTTTGGGCCGCTACCGGCGCGCACGCCACAACCCCTGCCCTAGATCGTTCACGGCTTCTCCGGCGGGGCTTTATCGGGCGGGCGTAAATTACCAGGATGGCTACGCCTGATCGCTACTTCAACGCGGCGCTCGTGTGCATCAACCGCGGCGCGCCGCCTCGATTGCCGCGATGTCGATCTTTCTCATCTGCATCATCGCATCGAATGCGCGCTTGGCGGCTCCTGGATCAGGATCCGTGATCGCTTTCGTCAGAGCCACCGGTGTAATCTGCCATGACAGGCCCCATTTGTCCTTGCACCAGCCGCACGCGCTCTCTTCTCCGCCGTTGCCGACGATAGCGTTCCAGTATCGATCCGTTTCCGCCTGGTCAGCGGTGGCGACCTGAAATGAGAATGCTTCGTTGTGCTTGAACTCGGGCCCGCCATTGAGGCCGATACAGGGAATGCCCATGACAGTGAATTCGACTGTCAACACATTCCACTTCTTCCCGGATGGAAAATCACCTGGTGCTCGGTGCGACGCGCCAACAGATGAATCGGGAAACGTCTTGGCATAAAACCGCGCTGCGTCCTCGGCGCCACCGTCGTACCAAAGGCAAATCGTGTTCTTTGCTTGCCGCGCCATTTCATTTCTCCCTGTGTAAGCGGCCGATGCCAGCGACGCCGACTCGGCTGAAATCTCCGAGACCCCGCCACAAAGTCTGCATTTCTTGCACCGTTCCGGCTGCTGCATGGCACATTGCATCTCATTCGGGCTGAGTGCCAAGTCCCGCCCGCGTCAACCAAACTGTCAATGAACTGGGCCGCATGAGCCGCCAAGAGCAGGGCCACCAGCAACAAGGCCAAACAGCCCAAGGCCAAGAAAGCCGGCGCATTCGACGCTGCGGTGCACTGGGTGTGGATTGGCTCGCTCGCTTGCTATTAAGACGTAGCGTCTTACACTGTTGGGAGGTTGCTTCTCGACCCTCACGTTGTCGCAACGAGTGCCCGTATGGTCCACCCACGACTGTCAGCCTTTTCTCTGTTGGCGACTTCGATCCTGGTGGCAACGCCCTCTTGGGCGCAACCTGCTACCAAGGAGAGCGATGCCGACGCCAGCGAGAGGCAGAGGCGGTTGGAGACGATGAAACTCGCCGCCGCCGAATATGAGGTTTCGTTGGATATCGATACCAAGGCCAAGCTCCGCTTGCAAGCGGAACCCGTGTTGCGCTGGACCAACCCGGTCCGCGGAACCACCGACGGCGCTGTCTTCCTGTGGCTGGTGGAAGGTCGTCCCGAATTGGCGGCGGGCATCTACAAATGGCCTTCTGCGTCCGGCGAACCCGATATGGAGCACGAACTCAGCTCGCTCTCGCCCCGAAAGTTGAAGGCGGTTCGCGGCGGCCGGTCGGTCTGGGAACCTGCCACACCAGGAGTCGAACTAAAGGCTATTCCCGGCGCCCCCGTGCCGGCGGATTCCGAAGCAGGCCGATCGCGGCAGCTACGGGCTCTGGCCAGAGAGTTTACGGCGTTCCACGACAACCCGCCGCGCCCCAAGGAGGAGTTGCGATTGCTCCCACAGCCGATTTATCGCTACGAGAAGACCCGCGGCGATCTGCTCGACGGCGGCCTGTTTGCCTTTGTGCAGGCGACCGATCCTGAAGTGCTGCTGCTGATCGAGGCCCGCCGCGGCGCGGCTGGCTTCACCTGGCAATTTGGCGTGGCCCGCATGACGAGCAACGCTTTGCACGCGAACCACCAAGACAAGGAAGTGTGGAGCGTCCCCAATTGCTGGGAGCAAGTCACCGACCGCAGCCTCCCTTACACTGCGTTCTTTCGGCAGAAACTGGGGCAATAAGGCAGGGTCGGCGCTGCCCGCTCATGCCTTCTCGACATCGTGCGTCGAATACTGCCGTGCCAGCGACCGCCAGAATGCCCAGCACGTCGTAGGGAACGAGCGAATGGCCCTGAACGACCGGGGTGAAGACGGGCTGACCGTCCCGGATCAAACGTGCGGCTGCCCGGGCGCGTGCCTCGTGTGTCACGGCTAATGGCGCTGGCGATCCGGTTCGATCAGTTGGTCCGCGATGGCGTGGTGGCCGATCAGGTGGAATTGGCGCGGCTGGGACGGGTGAGTCGGGCGAGGGTGACGCAGATTATGAATCTTTTGTCGTTGCCACCGGATATTCAAGAGGCGATTCTATTCCTGGATCCGATTGCAAAGTGGCGGGATCGAGTTACCGAGTGGAATCTGCGGTCGCTCGTAGCAGTAATCGATTGGCAGACACAGCAAAAGATGTGGTCGTCCATTGTCGCTGCCGAGAATTGATTGCAGCCGCGCTATAAGCGGGCGACAATTGTCGGCATGTCCGATGTCACTCGCATCCTCTCCCAGATTGATGCCGGCGATCCGGCCGCTGCAGAGCAGCTGTTGCCGCTGGTGTACGACGAGTTGCGGAAGCTGGCGGCCGCCAGGCTTGCTCACGAGAAACCGGGCCAAACACTCGACGCAACGGCGCTGGTGCACGAGGCGTACTTGCGGCTGGTGGGCGGTAATCCGGTTCAGAACTGGAACAGTCGCGGCCACTTTTTCGGCGCCGCTGCGGAAGCAATGCGACGGATCTTGATCGGACAAGCCCGGCACAAGGCCAGTCTCAAGGCGGGCGGGCAGCGAAGGCGCGTTGATCTATCGGACGTGGAACCCGAAATCCAGGGGCCACAGCTCGATGTGATCGCCCTGGACGAGGCGCTAGCGCAGCTGGCGGCCCGTGATCCCCGCGCGGCCACACTGGTCAAGTTGCGGTTCTTTGCCGGATTGACCATGCCCCAGGCCGCGGACGCCCTGGGCGTGTCGCTCGCAACTGCCGAAAACGATTGGGCTTACGCCAAGAGCTGGCTGAAGCTCCAAGTATCGAATTCCGATAGCCGTCCTTGCTGACTGCCAAGTCGCCAGTCTTTTTTTAGGGGATTGGTGCGCCAATTGCGCACTGTATTGTGCAGAGTCGCCACCATGCCCACTGAATCAATCGACGAAAAAGGCGTATTCAATATTGCGCGTCGCATCGAGTCGCTCGAAGCTCGGGCTGACTATCTCCAGGAAGTCTGTGGTGGAGATCCGGACGCACTGCGACGCATGCGAGAACTCCTCCAAGTGTATGAGCAAGAACAGAGCTTTCTGGAGTCGCCCGCCGACGGGATTCAAGCCACGATCGACTATTCATTCGCGGAAAAACCCGGCACACAAATCGGCCCCTACAAGCTCCTGCAGCAGATCGGCGAAGGGGGCTTTGGCATCGTGTTCATGGCCGAGCAGACTGAGCCGGTCCGCCGCCGGGTCGCCCTGAAGGTCATCAAGCCGGGAATGGACACGCGGCAGGTGATCGCGCGCTTTGAGGCCGAGCGGCAGGCGCTGGCGGTGATGGACCATCCGAGCATCGCCAGGGTGCTCGATGCGGGAACGACGGAG